>Ga0265292_1000396_pt1 | contig 65402 bp, 57 predicted proteins | sample Munlanlewell296A_FD_189080 | JGI IMG/M metagenome (GOLD analysis project Ga0265292, IMG submission 189080) | Leachate microbial communities from a municipal landfill in Southern Ontario, Canada - Leachate well 296A | ecosystem: Engineered > Solid waste > Landfill > Unclassified | place: Canada...
GGATATATTTATACATGGCTAAAATGTGTTGGTTTTAAAGTTGGTTCTTCAAAATTTAACACCTCTTTTAGCCTTACCCTAAAACAAAATCTCCAATTCCTTTAACAAAAAACTGGTGCCTTTTTAGTAAATCCACCCCTTTACAGAACCTCATTTTGTTGACGCGCAAACTCTCGAGAGTGAATCTCTCGATAACTGGCTCTTTTGTCAACCCCCACCCTTGTTTTTTTTCCCAAAAATGTTATAATATACAGATTTCTTATTTTTTAACAAAAACAAAAATGAAATCAAAAAGAACAATTGCACTCTTAGCCCTATTAGTTGTAGTGCTTGGAGTGGGCGCTTATACGGTGAGCCAATCTGATAGCCTACAGGGGACTTTTCCAGGCCTAAGTTCAACAGGAACTTTGAGCCTATCTGCCTCAAGCCCTTTATCTGGAGCAAGGACAGTTAGCGCTTCGGACGAACTTTTTGCATTTGACTGGTCCGCACCGTCAACAAAAGACGTAACAATCAATGATTGGACGCGTCTTGATTTCATGTTTCAATCAGACGACGACTTAAATCCAGATGCCGATGGAGACATGGTTGAGCTTTATAGCGCAGACATGGCTGAACCTATAGGACATGGATTCATAACCATGGATACCTACACGCCAGAAGAAGATTACGCCTATGCTTCCGTATATTTTACATGGGCAACAGGTGTTGACGCTGGATCAACACAAACCTACTTTTTGAAAGTAAATAGCGCCAATCTCCTTAACGAAGACACAGGAGAAGACGATCCTTTAATGGTAACGATGGTTAAATCAAGCATACTTGGTAAGTCCACAACCATTACAGGTAACACTATGAACTACTAATCCAAACAAACTTAGCGGAACAATTCGCTATACCATTTAAAAGAGGCCCCTCCACATAGAGGGGTCTTTTTTTCACCTCAAAAGCATCTCTGCAATTTTCCCAACATCTCCGGCGCCCATCAAGAAAACCACATCGCCATCCTGAATGGTGTCACTTAAATACTCCGCTGTTTGCTCAAGCCCTTCCCCATCTTTTACATCATCGTGATAAGAAGAAATTGCATCCACCAAAGTCGCAACAGAAACAGACTCTTTATCCTCCGCACTATCACGTGCTTCATAAATATTTGGGATTATAACCTCGTCCGCATTCTCAAAAGCCTGAGCAAAATCATCAATTAGAGCATTAGTTCTACTGTATTGATGAGGTTGGAAAACCACCACAATCCTTTCCTCGGGATATTTTTCACGCGCAGCCTCAAGCGTAGCCACAATTTCCGCAGGATGATGAGCATAATCATCATAAACCAAAGCACCTTCCATCGTTTCACCCTTAAGCTCAAACCTTCTCCAAGCCCCATTATAAGAAGCCAGTGCCGTGGCAATAGAGTCTTCCGGTGCACCGAGCCTGCGGGCTAAATGAGCAGCAAGCCCTGCATTCATTAAGTTGTGTTCACCGGGGATCCCCATCTCACCTTCGTAATCACCGGTATCTTCCGGCCAAACCACTTCTTGGCTTTGCCCGGCAAACTCACAAAAAGCACTATCGTAATCGGCCTTATCTTTAAAATAATCCAAATGATCCAAATCAATATTTGTAATGCCAAGCAAATCCGGATGCAAACTCAAAAAATTACGTTTGTACTCGCAAGCCTCAAGAATAAACAAATCACTCTCCCCAACTTTTACATTTTTTCCACCAAACTCTTTGAGCTTACTGCCAACAATCACTGTTGGATCCATGCCAGCGGTTTCCAAAATAAGTGCAAGCATAGCCGTAGTTGTAGTTTTGCCGTGAGTGCCTGAGATTGCAACCAAATGATAATCACGAGTGATTTCGCCGAGCGCCTCAAAATAAGTCATCATCGGAATTCCATTTTCTTTTGCAAAAACAAGCTCAGGATTGTCCTCAGGCACAGCCCCGCTATACACCAAAAGCTCCGTATCTTCCGGAACATTGTCAAAACCATGCCCAATCAAAACCTCTATTTCCTCATCTTCAAGCTCATTTGTAGTCGATGACTCGCTCGCATCGCTCCCGCTAACAGCCGAACCCTTGGCTTTACAGAGGCGCGCAAGCCCACTCATCCCTATTCCACCAATCCCCACAAAGAATATATTTTGATTTTCTTCAAAAAATGACATAGTAAGAGTAAAATAACACGGCGATGATAACAAAACCCATGCAAGAAAGCTACGAAAGTCAATTTGGTATGATGCGAATAGTCCTGGTTGTAGGATTTTTTATAGTTGCCTACATGCTCTACAACCTCACGGTTTCCATTTACGAAAATTACAATCTGGAAAAGCACATAGCCGATTTTGAAGATAGAAACACAAAACTTCAAGATGAAAATGCTAAAAAACAGGATGATCTTGCCTATTACATTTCCGAAGAATATATAGATAAAATAGCAAAACAAAATCTAAACCTGGTAAATCCAGGTGAAAAAGTAATAGTGATCCCGGATGAAGACTTGGTAGTTATTTCAAACGATCCAAACGCCTCCGAATTATCTGAAGATATTATGAATTCTTGGCCAAATTCAAAAAAATGGTGGGAATTCTTTTTTGGCTCAAACCAATTCAAAAGCTAATTGGTCGCTAACCTTGCCAAAAACCAAGCAATTCCTTAAAATACGCGGGCCAAGCACCGAATGTGCTAGACAAAAACATACACGGCTGGATAGCTCAGTTGGTTAGAGCGCGGGACTCATAAGCCCGAGGTCGGCGGTTCAAATCCGCCTCCAGCTACCACTCGCAACGGAATAAAATTCCAGTTGCGAGGCTGTTTTCATTTATAAGGACAAAGTCCTAGTTCAGAGCTATTTCATCCTGTTCAGAGCTATCTCATCGCCTTAAACGCAAGCATCATCTCATCCACCACTTTTCTATCTTTGCCGGAAAGTGAATTTTTACTGCAATTAACCATATGATTTTCCAAAATCGTCAAAGAAACACTATCGAGTAAACCTTTTACTGCACGAACCTGTTGAACAATGTCCATGCAATAATCCTCCCCTTCTATCATAGAAAGCACTTTTTTAAGCTGTCCGATTGCTTTTTTGGTGCTAAGCGAAGCCCTTTGTTTATATTGTGTAGCCATATTAATAAGGTTAAGAACCTACCACCGAGGTTATAGGTTTCACCCAAAAAGTCAATATTTAAGTCTTGCCTTATCTGGCATTTTTACGTATATTCCCCCTGCGGGGTAGAGCAGTGGCAGCTCGTCGGGCTCATAACCCGGAGGTCGTTGGTTCGAATCCAACCCCCGCAACCAGATTTGACAAACGATTAAGACCATTTTAGAATAGCATCTTTACAGGAATACAAGTAAAAATGCTAAAATCACCCTCCACTACTTTTGAATCAGTAACGCCTGAACAGCTACGTGACGAACCAATGAGAGAGTTGACGAAGATTTGGGTGGGAAACCGTGCTAGCTTTTTAAAAGTAATGAACGCACATAGCCCTTGGAGAGCTAAAGCCCCAGTTTTCCCTTATTTTGGTTTACATGGAACAAATTTAAAAGGAATTAAAGCGATAGAACGTGCGAGATTTTTCCAAAGAGGAGATGTAACAACATTTACAGATCGCGACACAGCAACGACTAAAGACTTGATTGCTCTACTTATGCAAATGCCACAGACTCCAATAAATTATATGAGAAACAATCCAAATGTACCGTCAGCACCTGGAGGAATAGTTGTTATTAATCTAGAAGATAACGGGCGTAATTGGTCTAATATTATTGAGTCCAGAATGTCTATCGGAGAGCTGAGAACAATCACTCCTCTCACCTCTTTAGGCAGATATTATTCTGGTTTTCAAAATCCAGATTACAGTGTAATGCGCGCCGGCTGTGGTTATATAAATACGAGCGGAGGAACACGATTCAAAGGTATAATTAGAAGCACAGAGTTGCCAATTTATAGTGGAATAGAATTCGATCCAGAAAAAATGGAGGGACTTGCAAGAAGCATATTCGGCACTCTTTTCCTTAACCAGGAAGTACTCAAAAGAAGTTTACAGCTAATGGAAATAATTGAGTAAGTAAAAAACTACCGCATGAAATAAGCAATCAAAACATTGGTGTCTACATTTACAGATCCCATTCTGCTCGCAGTTTTTTAATATGCTTAAGCATAGCGCTTGCTTTCTTCTTAGACAAAACCCCTCTGGCTTTATACCAACTTTCAGGCATAAACATTTATTACGCACAAAGCATAGCGTGAAGTTCATCGAAGAGCAATTTAAATACAACCAATTAAAACAAACTCACTTGGCCATCTTGAGCGTAGTATTTTTCCAAAGGTAGGTTTTGTATACCAGGTAGGTCACGCAAGTTTTTTAAACCGCCTGCCTGCAAAGTGTTCAAAAATTTAACAAAAAGTTGAGCGGTTGCACGAGCATCGTGAATGGCTCGGTGAGCTTGAGGCAAATCAACCTGAAAAGTCTCTGCCAGAGCCCCTAGCCCATACCTGGCAAGGTTTGGATGCACCAATTTTGCCAACTTAAATGTGCACAAATATGGATTTTTAAGCTCAAGCCTCTCTTCCCTCCTCAAATGGCTATTCACAAAACCTCTATCAAACTCCACATTGTGCGCCACAAACACGCTGTCCTCCCCCAAAAACTGCAAAAACTTATCCACTACCTCTGGGAAACGTGGAGCAACTTTAAGCATTTCCGTAGTAATGCCTGTAATATCCGTGGTTTCTTGCGGAACAAAAATCCCGGGATTCACCAAAGTGTCCCACTCATCCACAATCTGCCCGTTTAACACTTTAACTCCGGCAATTTCAACAATATTATCCAAGTTTGCTTGCAAACCGGTTGTTTCCAGATCAACAATTACAAAAGATGTATTTAAAATCATAGCGGAGAGACTTTAACGCCATGCAAAAAAAAGGGCAAGCTGTAGAACTCCTTAATTTACAAGATCGGAGATTACACCTTGAATTTCTTCAAAATTGTTGGTGCGTGGTAACAAAATATACGCCCCACTCTCGTTGATTTTTGAATAAAGATAATTGCTCGATGTAAGCACAAAACCGGTCTGCAAATCAAAATCACGATAGTCGTAATAATAGCTAACGGCATCAAGCAGATCTACATCTGTTTCTGTAGTGGAAAGCGCAGTCTGGAAAATTTCCGTCAAATCCTTCATTTCCATAATAGAATCTAATTGAGTCACCTTTGTACGCAGTGCAGATAAAACTTTTTGTTGCCTGCCCGCCCTATCAAAATCAGTTGTAGATTTACGGCTACGCGCATAACGGAGCGCCTCCTCACCATCCATGTGGTACTGCCCAGGCTCAATTGAATAAGGATCATAGCCACCTTGGCCATTAGGATAATATCCGTCGTAAAGAGCCTTATCCACATAAATATCAACACCACCGATTTCATCCACTATCTCTTCGAATCCGGATAAATCCACCTTGGCATATTTATCAATTTGTAAACCCGTCACAGAAGAAACCATCCTCTCAAGCTGATCAACTCCATAATAATAATAGTACTCATTTATACGGCGTCCATTGATGTACAAATCACGCGGGATTGAAAATAAAGTAACCTTTTCTTTTTCTACATTGATAGAAGCCACCACAATTGTATCCGTGTGGGCACCATTAGTTCCAAGTAGCAAAATGTCAAAGGTTGAATCCTCAACGCTACTTAAAATAACATCGTCAGACGTCATCTTGCCGGCATCGGAAGGGGTAGAAAGTTTGGACAAAATGCCCGAAAATATTCCGGCGATCTCATCGTTATTTCCACTTTTGAGTGCGGTTTCAAGACTACTAAAATCACCTTCAATCGACTTAAGAACTGCCTCTTGTGAGGTAAGCTGTTCTCGCAATACAAAATTTGATTGGCTAAGCGAACCAACTTCATCAATCAACGAACTTATCTGTGAAGAGTTTTTGCTAAGTGAAGAATTAAAATAAGCACCTGTGATTGCCGTACAAACAAAAATCACCCCCATAAAAATAACCGCCATGAACTTGGAAAGCTGACTGCGTTTAACAACATTAAGTAGCTTTTTATCCATATGGCTCAAGTTTTCCGGCCCAATATGGAGCACATTATATGCCGGGAGTCCCGGTTGCTGGTTGTTCTGGTTGTTCTGGCTGTGGAAGATTTGCATCGGTGGTAGTGTAATCGGCTTTAACATCTGAGCCAAGATCATCTACGGAAATTCCAATACGAGCCGCGATTTCCTGCTCAACAAACATCTTTTTGCGACCGTATTTCATGCGGGAATATTCTTTAACAATATCATGGATACGTTTATTCTTACCTGTTTCATCCCAAATTGTCTCCAGTGAAAACGGCCTCGACGTCGCCCCATTAACATTAAGTTTTATATAAGCTTTATAATTGGCGATTCCAATCACATCTTGCTCGGTAAGCACAGGCGCATATTCTTTTGCAAGATACTCGGCATCCTCAGCACCCACCTTAAATGATTGCAAAGTCCCAACGTTACCAAAAACTGCATCGCGAATTTGAGTACTGCTGTTGCCAAATTTGGAAACCACAAGCTGATTAATATATTGATGCGCCATTATGAGCACCAAGCGATACTTACGAGCCTCAGACAAAATCGAACAAAAAGTATCTGTTGCAAAGTTTTGAAACTCATCCACATATAGGAAAAAATCTTTACGATCCTCTTCCGGCGTATCCACGCGCGCCATAGCCGCCATTTGTATTTGCGCCACAAGCACAAGCCCAAGTAGCTGAGTGTTCAGCGTTCCCAATTTACCTTTGGAAAGATTTACAAGCAGGATTTTTCGGTTATCCATAACCTCGCGAATATTAAACGCAGACTTAGCCTGTCCAATTGTATTACGCATGATTGCATTCGTAATAAATGGCCCAAATTTAGCGGAGAAATATGGAATCATTTCTTGTCTTTCTCTGTCTCCGGTGTTTGCATATTCATGTTCCCAGAACGATTTAACAACCGGATTTTTAACTTTAGAAACCTTGTATTTCATAAACTCGTCATCCACAAATATACGTGGCACATCAATAAGCGTTGCACCTTCATCCGGATCTTCCATAAGTGTTAAACATGCATTTCTAAAATAGTGCTGAATACGAGGCCCAAAGATTTCGTCTCCAAATATCTTAATAAAAATCTCAGTTGCCTGGCTCGAAGCCATATCTTGTTGTTCCGCAGTCCCGGCTTCCAGCATATTAAGTCCCATCGGGCGTTCCATATCGGAGGGGTCAAAAACAATCACATCTTTTGCACGCTCCTTTGGGATATAATGCAAAATTTCTTCAATCAAATCTCCATGTGGATCGATCACACAAACTCCATCGCCATTTTTAATATCTTGGCGCGCCATATAACTCAAGTACGCAGATTTACCCGTACCGGTTTGCCCAATAATATAGTGATGACGATTACGATCTTTTTTAGGGAAATAGATAGGCTTTTTTTGCCCACGATACACATTATATCCAAGTAAAATTCCATCTGCGCCCATATCTGTTGGCGGAGGTAAAACCTTATAGCTAAGCCATTTGATAAGTGGCGTGTAATTATAACGGCTGTTTGGAAAGTGAAAAATTGAAGCCAATTCCTCAGGGCAAAGAATGGATGATTTTTCCCAAAATTTGAAATCCCTCTCATGCAAATTTGAATACATGATTGGAGTATTTATAAAATCAAGAGGTATGATTCTTCGCGCTTCAAACCAGTTTGAACCCGCATCTTTTACAACATTGAAAGCAACCATTAAGCCATTCAATATGTCATCACAACGACTACTGCCACCATCGGAAGACGCCATTATGCGAATAACCGTATCAAATCCAACCTGATTTGCCTTTTCACCAACACGTTTGGCCACTTCTTCCTCGGTTTGTAACATACGCACATAAGAATCCCCACTGGAAGCTCCGGGAGGAGGATTGCTTTTTTCCGCCTGATCATAACCAAAAGTAAGTGCCGTAAAAAACCAACTAAAAATGCCAAGTACTTTTCCAAATGCACCATTCGCCCCCGGCTTTTTATTCTTAAAAAGAGCGGTAGCAAAATCTCTCGCCTCCTTTTGCCATTTGGCGCTACGTGGACGCAACATAATTTGCACAACAGCCTTCTCGTTTTCTTGCAACTGCGAAAGCACATTTGTCATGTCGTTAAGCGGATCGTTTTCTACAAGTTTGTAAGTTTTAAGCGGATACCAATTAGGATTTTTAAGATACAAATAATAGCCCTTAATTGTGCTTTTGATTTTTGATCCGTCGGGCTTTACAACATGGAGAGTCGGACGCTCGGTTATATAATCAATAGAGGCACTTGTATAAAATGAGGTGATTTGTTTTTCCAAAATCTCCTTATAAAAAGGCAAAACACTACAAATAAATGTGATTTCTTTGTGCCTGGCATGTATTTCAAAAGAAATTGTATCTCTCTGAAACAACCAAACCATGATTTTATTGGCCAAATTAAGCTCATGAATTTCATGCAGTCCACGAAAAAGCTGATCCATAATTGCAGTTTTTTCTCTAAAATCTTTTTCTGTAGCATTCTCCTTGTCCTTTTGCGATTCCTCGCGGGGCATTGTTATTTGAATGGTAACGCGAAAACGTGCCACAATTTCTTCATAGATTAGCCTCACAACCGGCACAAAAAACATTTCGAGTAACAGTAGCCCCATTAACGCTACAGTAAGCCAAACATAGCGTTCCTCAACAAAAGGTTTAATCAATGGAATGTACCCTTTAAACGCTTCCCAAACTGCTAATAATCGAGCCATACGTTAGTTTTTTGATGTTTTTAATCTCATAAGTATAGCAAAAAACAGGCCGGATTACAAGGCTCTGCAAAGGTGCAAAACAACGGCACCTCACTCACTCCCTCGAAGCATCGCGAACTGCCAACACACCAAACAACGCGTTAAAAAAACCGATCAAAGACCGAACTAAATCTGGATCATCGGGGATATGCGCCGTGCCTTTACAGTAAACAGATATCATATCTTGACGCCCCTCAGGACTAAGCTGAGCCCTACTTGCGACCGGACAATGATACACACCAAATCCATCCTTAAAGACACTTATCCTAAGATAACCACATAACTCAATTAATTGCTCCTCGGTAATTTGCCCGCCATACCGTTTCAAAAACACATCAAAACATCGGCTTACAGGATCACCCGTCAAAGCCTCATTATCCTCCAAATGGCCACCATCTAAACGCTTTTCCAAGGTAAACAGGTTAAAACTAACATATCCTGTGCCTTTTCGCCTTCCACGTCAAGCCCCCTTTACAAACCTTCGTTTTGTTGACAGATTCACTCTCGAGAGTGAATTCCAAAACACTTTTGATCCCGTCAAGTCTTTACAGAAGCTTAATTTGTTGACGCGCAAACCGTCGACGGTGAACTCCAAAACATTCGGCAAACGGCACAAGGCCTACCCAATCTTCCCAATCAAATAATCCTTCAAATCCGCAATCTTTACCCTTTCTTGCGCCATTGAGTCTCGATCGCGAACAGTCACACTAACATCAGTTTCAGATTCAAAATCATAAGTGATGCAAAAAGGAGTCCCAATCTCATCTTGCCTGCGGTAACGCTTCCCAATGGCACCAGCTTCATCAAATTCGGCTCTAAAAAACGGCTTCAAATCCTTATAAAGTTTGCGCGCCACCTCACTTTGCTGTTTTTGCAGTGGGAAAACCGCAATCTGTACAGGCGCAATGCAAGGATTAAAGTGCATCACAGTGCGCTTTTCGCCATTTTCCAAATCTTGCTCCTCATAGGCATCAATCAAAACAGTCAAAACCGTGCGAGTTAAACCCCAAGAAGGTTCAATCACATGAGGAACAAAAACCTCATTTGTAACTGGGTCGCGATACTGCAATTTTTCGCCGGAAAATTTTGTGTGCTGATCCAGATCGTAAGAACCCCTGTGCGAAATACCCTGCAACTCTCCCCAACCAAACGGAAACTCATACTCCGTATCTGCCGTCATTTTAGAATAATGCGAAAGCTCCTTTTTATCATGCTCACGAAAACGCATTTTATTCTCACGGATGCCAATCGCCAAAAAGAACGCTTTTGAATCCGCCAACCATTGCTTGAACACAGATTCTGCATCTTCCGGCCTCACAAAATACTCAATCTCCATCTGTTCGAATTCACGAGTACGGAAAATAAAATTACCCGGAGTAATTTCATTACGGAAAGATTTCCCAACCTGCGCCACGCCAAAAGGCAAACGGACACGAGTCGAATCTAAAATATTCTTAAAATTAGTAAAAATTCCTTGAGCCGTCTCCGGCCTCAAATAGATTTGCTCAGCCGTATCTTCAATCACACCTTGATAGGTTTTAAACATAAGATTAAATGCTCGTGGTTCCGTCCATGCGATTTTGCCACACTTAGGACACGCTATTTTAGCATCCATAACTCGATTAAAAATCTCTTCATTAGAAATTCCACCAATTGTTTCTCCAAAATGTTCTTCCAAAAGTTTGTCTCCACGCACACGCTCATTACACTTCTTACAATCCATCAAAGGATCCGAAAAATTCTGCACATGCCCAGAAGCCTCCCAAACCCGTGGATTCATTAAAATCGCACTATCGAGCCCAACAATATCATCGCGCCCTTCAACAAAAGTCTTCCACCAAAAATCCATAATATTTTTCTTGAGCTGTGATCCGTAAGGCCCGTAATCCCAAGTATTCGCGAGTCCGCCGTAAATCTCACTTCCCGGATACACAAAACCCCTCCTTTTACAGAGAGAAATCACTTCTTCCATGATTTTTTTATCTGCCATAATTTTGTACGATTTAAAGAACGCACAAAATATACAGATTCATAAGTCTTAAGACAAACTAAAAGACCGGTAACGAAGACCTAACCTTACGCGTTTGTTGGATAAGGCGGTGGAACTGGAGATTGGTATGGAGCCGGATTGCCCATTGGAGATGGCCCCATAGGTGCAGGTCCCATTGGACCCATAGGATTTTGCCCCATTGGTGCTGGACCCATTCCCATTGGAGATGGACCAACTGAAGGTTGCCCCATAGGTGCGGACGATTGTCCACCAGCCTGTTGAGCAGCTTGTTTCTTTTTAAAATCTTCCATAGCGCCGGAAAGTACGCTAATAAACGATTCGGCTGTACGTTGATTCATATTAATACGGCTCACAACCTCAATAATAGGGGCTGGGGTGTTTGGAAGAAGATATCCAAAATCTAGCACCACTTCGTTAGAATTTACATTCACAGAAACGGCGTTTGAGTAAACACCTTTTTGTACATCGTCAGGTACTTTTACCTGTAACTGTTGTTGACCTGTCTGAGCATTTTGATTTTGATTTGTGTCTGCCATATAACTTAAGAAATTAATGGATAAATTTTTATTTCTTATCGATAGTATATCACAAAATCTTGGCAAGTGCACGTGCTTGCAAAAACTTTTTTTTGCATCACAATATAGGCACCATATTTTTAACCACGCTAAATATGAAACCCTGCCCATGCAAAGATCACGTACTTTGGTTCGGTCTTGTTGCATTTGTAATTGGAGCTACCATCCTTTTACAACGCTTTGACATTGTTCCGGTTGCAACTTGGGACTATTTATGGCCAAGTATTTTGCTTGTAACAGGTCTTAAAATGATGCTTTCTTCAGCTTGCCCATGCCGTAAAGAAGAATCTTGCTGCGGTGGAGCAGACTCATGCGCATGTGAAGCAAAAGTAATGCCGGAAGCAAAAATGCACGATTCAAAGAAAAAATCTTCCAAGAAAAAATAATGAAAAAACTCTTTACTATACTTATCGGATTCTTACTTTTGGGAGCCTGCGTTTCAACAAACAATACAGATTTGGACGCACATGAAGATGGCATAAAAGTGCCTACACAAACAGAAGTAAAGTACGCACTCGTCACGCTTGACGGTGGCGGGGCGACTGGTGCCGTAATCGGCTGCGGAGATACAATCTCTATTTTAACAAAAACAGAGGAAGGAGATCTCACAGAAGCACAAAAAATTCAAAAAGGGCTAGAAGAACTTTTTAGCATCAAGGATCATCAAGTAGATAGCTACTACAACGCGCTATACCAATCAAACCTGTCCGTAAAAAACATCTCTGTTAACAGTTTAAATGGTGAAAAAACAGTAAAAGTAGAGCTGAGTGGGAACATAACTTCTGGTGGCGTCTGTGACGACCCACGCATCCAAGAGCAGATAAGCTACACTATCTCAAGCAACCTCTTGGAATCTACAACTCCAGAAACAGCAATAATAGAAGTAAGCCTTGATGATAAACCACTTTTAGATTACTTTAACCAAAAGTAATTACTCAAAGTGACAAATAGAAATACCTTAAAAGTGCTATACGAAGACGAAAACCTGCTTGCCTTTGAAAAGCCTGCAGGTTTAGCTTCGGTTCCAGCCCCAAATATTCCTGATTACAAAACAATTCAAGGTTGGGCGCGCGCTTGGGCAATTGTGCAAAAAAAAGATTTCAAACCTTACCCGTTACACCGTCTCGACAGAGACACTTCCGGAGTAATTCTGTTTGGCAAATTCCCCCGTGATCGTGAGAAATTGGAAGGCATTTTTGGCAATCCGGAAACGGAGAAGACTTATCTTGCCATGGTTAAATGGATACCAAAACCGGAGGAAGGAACCATAAGTTTTCCTCTCGAAGCCAGAAGTGTGAATAAAAGAGTCCCGGCAGTCACTCACTATAAGGTTATTCAAAAATTGGATAACGTGGCCCTGCTTGAGGTGAGAATAGAGACGGGACGCAAACATCAAATAAGGAAACATATGGCGATGATAGGCCATCCGCTTGTGCTGGATAGGCTTTATGGCGACAAGTCCTTTGATCAGCATTACCAGCGCAAAAAAAAGGGTAAAGGCCAATTCTTTCTACATGCCATGAAAATTTCTTTTATCCACCCATTTACAGGGGAACGCACTGTGATTACTTCAGAAAAGGAATCATCAACACATCTGTAACATATTCAGCATAAGCACTGTCTGTAATTACGATTAACTGAGGCAAAGGATCCAAATGTAAGAAAAACACATGGTCGTCCTGTACAAATAACGCATGGTGATTTGCCTTGCAAAGACCCGAAACGCACACATCAAAATGTGCTAATTCTTTCTCTAATGGCGCAATCTCCTTCGAAAGCACCAAAAACACATTTAAATCGTTACAAGTTTTTAAACTTTTAAGAAAACGAAGCAAAAATTGAGGCATTTGTTGTAGCAAGAGCAAACCTCTAAAAGGATTCTTGCTTAAAAAGCTCAAAAATCCTTTTACCACTCCGTCTTCACCTTTATAGAAAGTTACATTCGGCCTGTCTTCGCTTAGTGCAGAAGATTTTTGAAGCTGATCTATGCAGTCTTTTGCAACCGCCAATTTCATCTGTAAACTAGCCTTCTCTCTATCAAGTTCGTCCAAAAGGCATTCCGGATCATGCGGAATATATTTACGTCCTTCCCCACTATGTTCATAAGTAATGATCCCACGCGCCATTAACGATTCAAGTACCGAATAAACCGTAACGCGCTTCATGCCAACGCGCTTTGCAAGTGAACTTACCGGAGATGGCCCAGTTCTAAACAACATTAAGTAGACCCTGGCCTCCTTCTCGGTGAAGCCGAGTTTGACAAGGTTTTCCAAAAACATAAAAGAAAAGTTCGCCTGAATAGTGCAATCAATAGCAAGTCTTGTAAAGCACCAGCTGTTGTCAGTGACTGATGACAGCTCAATAAAAAACATATGTTGTTCTCGCCTCAACAACTGTTTTTAAATCAGTAAACGTAAATTGCAATTTCCCAAAATCACAATAAATAAAATAGGCTAAGGCATACTTAAACAACCCAAAAATGCATGTACTAATCGTAACTCCACACCCTCTGCAGAGCGCACTTATATCCGGCTCGCTAAAGAGGCAAAACATAAAAAACATGACACTTACACCACAGGTACTTGTAAACGGCTGGTGCCCGGAAACGGATGCCATTCTTTTCCCACACGCATTTGGAGAAGAAATTTGGGAAACTCTAAAAACATTTTTAGAGAATTTAAGCCCGCGCATGCCACTCATGTTTTTGGGCAAAAGCCACAAAGGGATGTTAAAAGAAAAAACTTTTGAAAAATGGGCTAAACAATCCATATTTTTGGATGATTCCATGCAAATTGATGAAATCCCGATTCTGATAAGAGATATAATCCAAAAAAGTCCGCTTTACGAAAAAGGGAAACAGATACAAATTGGCGCTTACACCTTAGATAGAAACCAACGAATGTTACAAAAAAACGACCAAATCATACAGCTCACAAAAAAAGAATTCTTTTTGCTGGAACTTTTCTTACAGAATGCAAACTGCGTCACCAGTCGCGATACAATTATAAATTATGTTTGGGATAAAACTTCTTATGTGGATCCGAACAGCATAGATGTACACGTTAGCCGTTTAAGGAAAAAACTGGAGCTCACAAGGGACAATTTAATTATTCAAACAGTGCCTTGTTTAGGCTACCGTTTAAGCCTATAATCGGCTCTATGATCGAGAAAAGTCAAATAGTCCGCATACTACAAAAATTTGGCTTTGGGGAGAAAGAAGCCAGAGTTTATTTGACTTTATTAGAACTCAAAGAAGCAATCTCCAGCACAATATCACGCAAAACCGGATTGAAGAGGCCTACCACTTATCTCATGTTAGAAAATTTGCAAAAACAAGGCCTCGTGAGCCATGTTAAAAAAGGCAATTCACTTTATTTTAGAGCAACAAAACCAGATTTCTTTTTGGAGAAAGAAGAAAAACATTTGAACGACTTAAAGGGCGATTTGAATTCTTTGAAGTCGTCCTTGCCTGAACTCCTTGCAATGCACGATAAATACTCCGCAACCCCCCCAAATGTCCGTTTACCACGGCACGGACGGCCTGATAGAAATTATGGAAGACACTCTAACCACCAGCACCGAACTCCTCTGTTGGTGCGACGTCGAACTCGCCGTAAATTCTCTAAAAGACTACTACCCCACCTACATCAAAAAGAAAGTCGCCAGAAAGATTTGGCTGAGGGGGATATTCCCATACAGTAAAAGTGCATTAAGGCATAAAAAATACCAAGGAAAAGAGCTGAGAGAGGTATATTTGATCCCTGAAAATGGCTTCCCATTTGACAATGAAATCAATATTTATGACGACAAAGTAGCAATAATCTCATATGAAGATAGTACCGGGGTAATTATACAAAATGAACACATATCTAATACCCAAAAATCCATATTCAACTTTGCATTTGAACATGCAAAAACAATTGAAAAAGAGATACTCACAAAAGAAGATCTCAAATACATAAATGGTTAATCACAGCCACAATCATTAGAACGTGACCTGCCATTGTCGGGGAAGACAATTCTCACACATTTATTCTTGCCAAAGCGCCGTTCAGTAATTCTAAGACGACAATTGTCATAAGCAAAATTACCACCAACCCTAAGTGCCCTCTCACCAACAACATTCCCAACATCCCAATTAGAACGCACATTACAAGTATCAAAAATTCGTGCAAACGTACAATGCGTAGCAGCAATTACTCCAGGACATGGTACTGCCAAAACAGAATCCTCATGCGCTAATTCACTATCAACATCCTTTCTATATATCAAACTGTCAGCTCTACGTGAGACATGAACCGGTACGTCCTCGCCCACAGAGCCAACAATATGTATCAGCTCTCTTCGTGCACGCTGATTGGTCAACAATAAAACTTCTCTCAGCAAAGACTCATCCACATAATCCGACATTTTACCAACCAATAAATCATAAAGCTCATGATTCAACCGCCGTATTGGCAAAAGCGGACCCTTTCGCAACAAACTATGCGAAACAACAGTATCCGAATCACTATCGTATAAACGTTTTTCACCACCAAATTTGTCAAATCCACGTGGGACATCAAACAATATCCCAATACCAGCTAAAGCATTTCTTTCCAACAATCTCCCCGCATCTAGCAATCCGGCACGTATAGACCTCAAGGGTACAAATAAAGCAGACCGAGAAGGGGCACCATCTATAGAATCCAGACCGGATAAGACTGAATAACCAGGAGGAATTATTTCCGTTTCACTAAACGACCGAAGACTTGCATTCCCAAGTATAACACAAGCACGTTCCTTCCCGATATCAGAATCTAAAATTGACACCACTGAATGTCGATTAGGAGTTAACTCAATATCAATACTAACTAATTATGATGTTTTGTCAAATTTGACGTTTAGAGAAAATCAGTTAAAATCAATCCCAATGGAACAACTAATTAAAACACTCATCGACACAGGCTTAAATGAAAAAGAGGCAAAAATATATTTGACATTGCTAGAGTTAAATGAGGCCCAACCTAGTGTAATAGCCAGAAAAGCTAATGTAAAAAGACCCACAACTTATGTCATACTAAAACAATTACAAGAGAAGGGCCTAATCAGTTATTTCACAAAAGACAAATGCATATATTTTCGAGCTAATAAGCCAATGAAACTGGTGGAGGACCTATTAAACAAATATATAAGATTGAAGGAATCTCTTCCAGACTTATTAAGCTTACATAAAAAATATACATCAACACCCCAGATGTCGATATTCGAGGGCAGAGAAGGCTTAATTCAGATCATGGAAGATACCCTCACCGCATCAACAGAATTATTATGTTGGGCAGATATTAGCTTGGCCGTGTACACGATACTAGAAGACTATTATCCAGAATATATAAAGAAAAAAGTAAAGGGTAAAAAATGGTTAAGAGGCATATTCTCATATGATAAAAAGGCCCTCACGTTCAAGAAAAAAGGGATTCAAGAACTCCGCGAAGTATACCTTGTCCCAAAAGATAAGTTTCCGTTCAAGAATGAGATAAACATTTATGATGATAAAGTGGCGATTATTTCGCATCAGGATGAGATTGGCGTGATCATTCAAAATCAAAATATTGCGGACACGCAAAAGGCCATTTTTAACCTGGCATTTGAGTACGCAAAAATCCTCGAGAAAGATTTGCTCACAAAAGAAGATCTTGCCTACCTGAATAGCAAGGAAGATTAGCCAAAACAAGCCAATCAAATTGCACCGGCTTACCTTAACCATGCTTGTTGTCGAAGTTGTGACAACAGGTTTTTAACCTGAAATTTTTGATATGCATAGATGTTTAACCGGCAAAAGTATAAAATAATGGCATCTAATAGCCAAAAACATGTCAAACTCAATAAGAAGATTGGTACACGGATTCTTGACAATTATAGTATTAAGCAATGTCATCATTCCTATATCACCACCCGCACTAGCGGAAGAGATAAAAGCAAACTCAGATAAAATAGAGCAAAATACAGAAGAAACGATTTACAGTGCAAGTGAAACAGGAGAAGACGGTGTGTCGAACGATGATATTGATCAAGCAGAGGGCAGATTACATCCAGAAATAGATGATTTTACAGGAGCATTCATTTATGATTATAACTTCCAACTACCAAAAGGAAGGGGCGAGCTACAACCCTCTCTAACGTTGAGCTACAACAGCCAACGCAACGAATGGGATAGTTTTTACGGAGCAGGCTGGTCTATTGGAATTCCATCTATTACAAGAATAAATAAAACGGGAATAAACAATCTCCATGAAGAAACTTATTTCAGCTCTTCAATCAGCGGAGAATTAGTAAATAAAACAAGCTCTACATATGGAGATTATGCAAGCAAAGTAGACCCAGGTACTTTTATAAAGTATACGTTTAATTCAGATGAATCTTGGACGGCCACAGACAAGTCGGGAACAACCTATTCCTTTGGGGCTACAACAGATAGTCGCCAAGACGATATTGCTGAACCAACTCACATCTATCAATGGATGTTAGAAGAAATACGTGATGTAAATAATAATTACATACACTATGAATATTTTAAAGATAGCGGACAAATATATCCGAAAAGAATTACATACACAGGTAGCAATAGTACAGATGGAATTTTTACAATAAATTTCACACTTGAAGATCGCACGGACACAAGTACATTCTTCAATACTGGATTCGAAGTCGAAACTAACTATCGCATAAATAAGATTGCAACATCAATAGAGGACAACGAATACAGAGATTACACATTAGGATATGAAACGCCAGATGATACAAAGCGTTCACGCCTTACATCAATAACAGAATCTGCCACAAATCAATCAGGAGAAACAATCGCTTTACCAACTACAAGTTTTGGATACGGAGAGTCGGAAAAAGATTGGACGGAGGTCAGTGGATACAACATTCCTATCGTCTTCCATGCAACAGATAGTTATGAGGGCAATGGCATAGAAATAAGCGACGTAAATGGTGATGGCTTTTTAGATTTACTCAAATCGAGTGGATCGGGACTCGTGAATGGACATGTATATGTTAATTCAGGAGATGGCACTGGATGGACGGAAGATGCAAGTTACCACATACCTGTACATTTTTGGGGTAGTGATAATTACATGCAAAATGCACGCATGGCAGATCTAAATGGGGACAGCTCCGATGACATTATTTATGCAATGGCATCGAACAGAGCAGCATACACTTTCAATGAAGGTCCCAATACTTGGATAGAAGACTCCGCTTACTCCATCCCATTATCATTCAATGATGGTTACCTAGACGATCGAGGCGTTCTTTTGGTTGACATCAACGGAGATTCTTTCCCAGATTTTGTGCAGTCTCTAAGAAACAGCTCCCAAGTCATTAGCGTCTACCTTTTTGACCCAAACACCAAAACATGGAACATAGTGCCTACAGATGTTTCAATTCCAGTAGCCTTCAATGACAAAGGTATAGAACTAGGAGATGTAAATGGAGACCGATTGATAGATATAGTAAAATCAGAGAGCATTTATCAACCACAGGCAGTCTACCTAAATCAAGGAGATGGTACCGGTTGGACAGAGGCAACGGGCTACAACATTCCTACTTATTTTTGGGACAGGGAAAACATGATGGACGTAGCAAATATGATAGATGTAAACGGAGATGGACTATCCGATATTGTTTATTCTGGGATTTCAAGTACAGCGAATGCTGTCTACATAAATCAAGGCGATGGCACGGGATGGATAGAAGACACAGCTTACACAGTTCCAGTAAAATTTGCGTACGAATATCGTCAACCATATGGAGTAAGATTCTTTGACGTAAATGGTGACAATTTTACAGACGCAGTACTCTCGCACCAATCTAGTGGCTCTAGCACAAAAAAAGTTTACATCAACAATGTAACCTCAGAACTTTTAGAGAGTATAACCAGTTCTTATGGCTCAACAACAACGATAGAATATGCCCCCTCCACAGAGTTCAATAATCCTGAACTTCCTTTTGTTATCGATGTAGTTGCTTCAACAACGGTTGAAGACGGCCTCGGCACAAGTAGCACAGCCACTTACTCCTACGAAGGTGGCGAATATTATTACGTGGATGAGTTCGATCGCCAGTTTGCCGGCTTTTCCAAAATCACAAAAACAGAAGATGAACGAGTTACAAATACATACTTTGAGCAAGATGAACGTGCAAAAATCGGACACGCATACAAAACAGAAGTTTATGACGATGCAGGCAATCTTTACCAAATTGCCACAGATACTTGGGAAACTTACGATCTTGGCTACGAAAATGAATTTGTATTTAAAAGCCAATCCGCTGTAATGAATTACTTCGGCTCTTCGCACGTGGATACAGGCGTTGCCTACGCATACGACGATAACGGAAATCTCCTAACCCAAACAAATTACGGCGAAGTTGATGCCAATGAAGATGGAACTTTTACAGACACGGGCGCTGATCTACGTGAAACGGAAATGACCTACGCAACAGACGCAAACGGCATAATCCAAAACAAACCTGCATCAAAAACACTCAAAGACGAGTCGGACGCAACTGTTCAAGAAACGCTCTACTACTACGATTCCCTTCCCTACGGCGAAGTATCAACCGGAAATCTCACCATACAAAAATCATGGATTAGTGGAACGTCTTACGCAAGCTCTACATTCGCATACAACAGCTACGGTAACGTGGAAACCCTCACCGATCCGCTCGGCAACACAACAACATATTCGTACGATTCATACAATCTTTATGCAAATTCCGTTGAGAACTCACTTGGGCAAATAACTGACATCGAGACCAATCTCGCAAATGGCAAACCAACCCGCACAGTAAGCGCAAACGGAGCGGTAACAGAAGCCGATTATGATGGTTTTGGCAGACCGATTAAAGAGCGTCGCACGCAACAAGACGGTTCGTTACAAACCGTAAGCACGCTCGACTATGATGACGAATCAATTCCACACGCGATAACAAGTCACACATATTTTGCAGATGATTTGTACGCAGAAAAAATCACATATTTTGATGGATTAAATCGCGTAATCGAAGAAAAAACTCTCAACGCAGATGGAGGCTACTTTGAATCGGAAACCCTGTACGACGCCCTCGGACGAGTTGAGAGCAAAAGCCTACCGGCAACAACCGTAACCGAAGACCTATTCGAATATTATTCTTATGATCCGCTTAATCGCCCAACTCAAATCGAAAACAGCATTGGCACGCAAACAATGGAATATGACGGATTTACAGTTAGCTCATTTGACGCTCTCGGGAATCAAAAAGATTCCACGTCAGATAGCTATTCAAACCTAATCGAAGTAATTGAATATTTAGACGGGACCGCGTACACAACCGAATATGAATGGACGACACAAAATCAACTTTCGAGCATAACGGACACACTTGGCAACGAACGAAACTTTACTTTTAACGGGCTCGGGCAACGCCTAAGCGCGGAAGATTTACACGCTCCATCCGACTCAACTTTTGGTACATGGCATAGCACTTACGATCTCGCCGGCAATCTGGAAACAAAACTCTCCCCAAACGGTTTTACAACAACATATACTTACGATGCACTAAATCGCATTCTCACCGAAGACTCAAATTTTTCAGAAGGAGTCGAAGCAACTTATACTTATGATTCTTGCCAAAATGGAGAAGGATTTTTGTGTAGTACAAGCACAAATAACGGCACAAGCACAAACTACGCTTACTACCAAAACGGCGGGCTCCAAAGCAAAACCACCGTCATCGCAGGCACCGATTATCAAACTTCTTACACTTACGATTATCAAGGAAATCCCCTAACGCAAACCCACCCGGACGGCACAACAATCCGTAGCACCTACAACGCAATCGGAAAAATTGAAACAACAGAAAAGAAAACTCCAAATGATGCCGATTTCGTTTTTGTTGTTACAGATACAAATTACGGACCAAACGGACAAATTACAGAAGAAACTTATGCAAATGGCACAACAACTTCTTACACATACGACGCCTCAAATCGCTACAGGCTAACAAACAAAACGACAACAGGATACTCGGCTTATGCCTCAGACCCAATCACAACTTCGTTCTACACAAATTCTGCAGATGGATATGTTTACAAGGCACATGCTGTTTGGGACAACGCACATGATAGTACGGCAGGCCACAACTTAAATAGCACGTCCGCTTCCTCAATGGCGGGCACATCAAAATCAACAACAAACTATTCCATATACAGATCATTTTTGCCTTTTGATACGTCCACTTTGCCAGACAACACATTAATAACATCCGCGATACTCAAAGTTTACGTTTCCAGTAAAAAAGATCACGACAACGATGGGGATGACTTTATTACAGTAGTACAAAGCTCTCAGGATTCATCAACAGCATTAACCGCAGAAGACTATAACAATGCGGGCACGGTAGATAATCCAATCGAAGGAATCGATTCAACGGAGAGGAAAGATATCACAAACATCTCTACAGGCGCATGGTTGAATTTTAATCTAAATACAATCGGCAAAAACTGGATTTCCACAACCGAAGCTACAATGCTTGCATTCCGCGAAGGCCACGATGTTTTAGATTCAGCTTTCACAAATTCTTCTCCAATAAATACTCAGTACAACGTTATTTCATATTACAACAGCGAAAACACCGGCACATCTTACGACCCAATTCTGGAAATCACATACACAGCACCGGTCGCAACAACAATCCAAAATCTTTCTTACTCTTACGACGATGTCGGAAACATCACTCAAATTGTGGATTCTTCGGCTACGGAATCCGCAAAAACAACCGCCTACACTTACGATGATCTCTATCGTCTAACTTCATCAACGGTAAGCAGTGCTGTTTCCGGATCAAACGAAACAATCGATTACTCATACAACATTATTGGAAACATTCTTTCTCGCTCAGACTTGGGTACATATTCTTATGATGGCGATGTTGAAACGGGCTCTTACGCAAATCCACATGCGGTTACATCTATCGTAAAAACAGAGGGATCAACAGATTCATTCACCTACAATCAAAACGGGACTTTGGCTTCCACCTACACAGCAAACTTGGATAGCACAAGTGAAACAACTTCTTACACTTGGGACTACGCCGACCACATGACATCTCGAGAAAAATCTCAAATAACAAGCGGAGCAACTTACGACCCGGTTACCGTTTCTTTCTCCACAAACACAGGAGATGGCTATGCCTATAAAGCGAGTGGTCTTTGGGATAACTCCCACGATAGCGTAACCGGAAGCGCAAACGGCACTTCGGCCTCAGCAATGTTTGGCTCAACAAAATCAACAACAAGTTATTACATTCATCGCTCATTCTTACCTTTTGATACTTCTTCTTTACCGGATGATGCCATTGTGAGCTCCGCAACACTCAAAGTTTACGCAACTGCAAAAACAAACGACGATAACGATGGAGATGATTTTGTAACAGTTGTGAAAAGCTCACAAAGTTCCGCAACTACGCTTGCAGGCTCCGACTACAACAAGGCCGGCGCAATCAACAGCCCAACAGAAGGAATCGACTCGACCTCAAGAAAGGATATAACAGATATTTTGACAAACACTTGGCTCAATTTTGATTTGAATGTAGCCGGCAAAAGTTGGGTTTCCACAACCGGCGCAACCATGTTTGCCTTGCGTGAAGGCCACGACGTTTTAGACTCTGCATTCACAAGCTCCTCTTCAACAACTTCGCAATCAAACACCGTAACTTATCGCAATAGCGAATACACCGGCACATTTTATGATCCTATTTTAGAAATCACCTACACTCTCCCAAGCACATACACGGAAGTTCCTCTTGGCGATTCCACCTACACTTATGACCAATCCGGACAACGCACAAGCAAATCCTGGACAGACTCAGAGGGCGCGGTCTACCAAACAATCTACCCTTCCACCTCATACGATATCGAAGGCACAGAGCACAACATCTACGTTGGTGGCCCAAGCGGAACAGATGCAAGAATCCATTACGATGGCATCTCTTATTCAACAAATAGCAATCATTCAGATCATTTAGGCTCTATTTCTGTGATTACAGATGAAGACGGAGCTGTAAGCGAACTGCTCGATTACTACCCATACGGCACAGAACGATTGCATAGTGGTGCAACTGCAGGGTCGGGAGCTCCGGATGATTCAATCGCAAAAACATACATCGGAGAATATTCAGATGACGACTCAGGCCTCTCCTACCTAAACGCCCGTTACTACGACCCCGCCAGAGGCCAATTCTTGAGCGAAGACCCAGCGCAACTTGATGGACGAATTATGAAAATCCTAGCTGACCCGCAAAGCCTAAACTTTTATGCTTACAGCAGGGGGAATCCGGTGATGTTTGTGGATCCAAATGGGGAATTTTGGGACACTTTGTGGGATGTCGCAAATTTAATTTACGATTCCATTTGGGGAACCGAGGAAGACATGGCTTTTGACGCCGCAATGACAATGATTCCGGGAATACCAGCTGGCGCTACAAAAGTGGATGATTTGGTTAGTGGAGCTTCAAAATATTCGGATGAAATCGCTCAATATTCGGAAAAAATTGAAATTCAAATAACCAACTTGGTAAGTGGTTCATTCCCAAAAGGCATTACCGTTCTTGGAACGACCAGAGGTGGATACGAAGAATATGCTAAAAGCATCGGTGCGTACTATTTTAGAATGAGCGATAAAGCCTGGGCAAATTTAAATGATTCTCAACGATGGGCGGCAAATCAAACTTTTCTAGATAATGCTATTGCAAGAGGGGATGATATTTTTCTTAACGATGTAGTAGGAAAAATTGATGATGCGACAGGGTTTTTTGGACAGGAGCTGGACTATTTGACTCAAAACGGATATAAACTCAGTGAAGATGGTAAGCAAATGATTAAGGAATAAAATATGGATAAAAAAAAATTAATCAAACATGTTGTACTTATTCCAAAAGAATTTTACGAATTAAAAAATGTAAGTCCATGCGAGTTAATTAAAAAAAGTGGATATCTAGAATATCATGGATTGATTGGCATGGAAGATATCGAAAGTTTTTTAAAAGAGCATTTAGGCTTAGTTTCCTATTGGCTTAAGTACTCGGACGATCAACGGGGTGTCCCGGCATTGCTTTTTTATGAATCAAAATCAAAAAAAGGTGAATATGAGGTTGGACGTTACACCGACGAGAGAGGACATGAATTAATACAAAAATTTTCTAATCTTAATAAAGCTTGTGCTTTTTATATTTTGAAGGAAATAGAGGCATTAAGATCAATCTGTGGGTAATGGGGTCTATTATATGTGAATTATTAATAATATATGTCAAAAATTATTCCACATTCTCTTAAATTCTTCATTTCATTATTAGCCATTTCGACTTGGTTTGATTTTGTGACGCTTAGCAGATTCCAGACATCGACTGATTATCAAATGTTAGGATATTACCACTTGGGATTTTTGTTTTTAATATTATTGATCGCCCAAATCATTATCAATATTTCCGTGATTTTCTTGATTATTAAAAAACATAGGAAGGCCTATTGTTTTGCGTGGGCATCTATCAGTTTGTCTCTATCAAGTATGACTATTTCCGGTTTTCTTTCTCTTTTTAATTTAGAACTGGTAGAGAGGTTCTATATCGCCCACCGAATATCTCTTGGAATGAGCGTGGACGCAAATTTTTTAAATTTCATTTTTTCTCCTGTTGGGCTTATAAGCATAACAATCATTAGCTTATTTTATTATATCTTTTTAAGTTATCTGATACTAAATAATCGCCAATTTTTTAACGACTGATTCGCTTACTACCACTGGTCGGATAGATGTCGCTGGACTTACCAATTGATAAAAACTATGGAAACGACTAGATACAGTTATCCCCTGAAAGAAACAAAAAGATTTCCTCTAGGTGAAAATGCCAAGCGTTATATGAAAGAAACGCTTAATGGAGGGTCTTATTTTTCTGGATTACTCCTAGACGGTTTCATGTCCTCTGATGGCATTGTTTTTACCTATATGCCAGAAGGCACGAAAATTGAGAAAATTAAAAATTTCCGTCATAGCGTTTTTATGTATGGTGGCGTGGAGAGAAAAACAACTTATCTAGATACCAGACAAGCATTGGTTGAATTTATTGCTGAATATTTATCCAAAGACGAGTCGCGTGTCTACCTCATTGAAGACCTTATGCAAAGGAGTAAAGATTCTTGTAAAATAATCGAAGGACTTAGTGCCATTACTTTCCAAGACAGATGTTATTATATGCTTACCCATAAGGATGCTAAGAATATTGACAGGATCCGAAGAGTTATTAGTTTTACTCATACTTGGGCTTTCGAAGGGATACTTTCTCACATGACTCGTAAAAATGAGAGTGAATTTGAAGGAAAAGATGTCCAATCTGTTATAGCAAATCTTGAATTTATTGTTATTGGTGCTTTTGATTTGGAAGGATATGTAATCTGGGAGAAAAGTAAATAATTACTATGGGAACTACCTATCCACAAATCCTTGGAAAGGGCTCACGATTAATAATTAATCTACTGCCAAATCAAGTCCAGGAAAGAATTAGTAACTTGGACTTTGTTTTGGACGTTGATAAAAAAACCGGAAATATCGTTGGCATAGAAATAATCAATTTAAAACAACAGTCCAGTTGTGGAAATTTGCAGATGAATGATCAGAAGGTTTTTGTCGACGGCTTAACGTGGGACATAAGCTACAAAGACGAATACGATGTGGCGTACATTGATTTTAAGAAAAATGGTGATCCAATTAATGTTAAAACAAAGCAAGCAAAAGGTACTATCTATCTGGATACACGGAAAAATATAGTTGGGTTGGAAATTGATATGTAAAAACAACCTCATGCACGCCATCCCGCTAACCCAAATCGGTGATTCCCAAGTCCTCAAAATGGTGGACATGCCAACGCCCGCGCCAGCAGAAGGCACCGCCCTAATTCGCGTAAAAGCGTGCTCCGTTAACAGAATAGATATTTGGCAACGTAGCGGAAAATATCCAACAAAATTGCCACACATAATGGGGTCGGATTGCGCGGGGATAATTGTTGAAGCAAACACAAATCTACCGGAAGGAATTCAAATTGGATCAGAAATAATCGTGAACCCGGCAATATCTTGCGAACCTAGCAAAGGATGTTCTTCAGTTAAAATTTTTGGATTCAACACCGAAGGCGCTTATGCCGAATATGCAATCGTGCCACTCCCACAAATCTACCCAAAACCGCAATCGCTCACATGGGAACAAGCAGGCGCATTCCCACTCACCTTTCTAACCGCCTGGCACATGTTGGTTAGCAGAGCCAACCTTAAATTACAAGAAAAAGTTTTGATTTTTGGCGCGTCAGGAGGTCTCGGAAGCTCCGCCATACAAATCGCAAAAATGCTTGGAGCAGAGGTTTTTGCCGTAACTCGTTCGCATGACAAAAAACAAGCACTTTTACAGATTGGCGCTGACTATGTTTTAACTCCGGACGAAATCCCATCTCAAACTTTTGACGTAGTTTTTGACAGCGTTGGAACTCAAACCTTTAATCTTGGAATCAAATCTCTAAAACCACACGGAAGATTGGTACTCGCAGGCACAACATCCGGCAAAGAAGCCACGCTCGACTTGGCAGATCTCTACGGCCGTGAACTAACAATTTTGGGCGCTCGCATGGGCACAAAAGAAGATTTCGAAGCCATGTACGAGCACGTCAAAAACGGCCAGCTCAAACCTGTAATCGGCGCAACTTTTCCTCTAAAAGACGCCTCAATCGCCCACAAGCTCATGGAAGACGGCAAAACGCTTGGAAAAATCGTACTAACGGTTTAAAATCTCCTGGCAAGCAATCAACACGCCACATGCCAAAAATCAACAAAAATCGCCCCGCCTATTCTCTTGTTTTTGCATTTTTAGTGATGACCGTGATTATGCTAATCGGTGCGAGCACAGTCAAAAACACACAGAGCAAGCAGGATTTTTACAATCAACTCGAGGATTCACAAATAGCTTACCTCGCCGGGCAGTCCGCAGCCGAACTGGGCGTGCTCGCAATGAAAGATCACTACGCGGGTTATGACGCCACTTCCGCTCTAAAGATTTTCCGTAATGATTCCGATGGCGACGGCCTTTACGAAACTTACGGCAATTATCAGGTCTACGGCAAAGCTCAAGAAAACGGCGAATACGGTGACGCGTACACTTATTACACTCCAATTCCAGGTACAGGCACGGCAGGCGATCCGGATGACTGCTCCATTTTAGACAACGAAAAACCCTTGAACGATCCCTGCAACTGGAACCGCTTACTTTACGGCCAAAGCGTTACAATTCCACTTTATAGCGATGATGACGATGGCAACCGCCTCTCTCCCTCAGCCCTCGGCCTAACAGGTTGGACTTTAAAGGTTAGAACCCCTTGCATTGACGAAGAGGAAGATCCGGAAAGGTGTGCGAGATATATCCTCAACGAAGGCACAGGCAGTTTGGAAGATGACAATTCCGTTATTTTGTGGCAAATACTTGGAGAAACAAATGATGCAATTCCGAGTCCAATTGTTGTGATGCCGAATGATCAACCAGCAATATGTGTCTTCTTGCCATGCAGAGACCCTTATCTAAATACAGAAATCTATGAATCCCTCATCAACGCCGTATCTGATTACATAAGCGATACATACGTGGTAATCGACTCCACAAAAGCTATTTCAAACAACTTTGGTATTGCAGACTTATACGGAGAATCTCCTGTGGCAAGTTACCTTTCCATGCGACTAAACATAGTCACGGAATTACTAGAATACGGCACTGAAGCCTCAATCCCATACCTGGAATGGCAACTTGTAACGGAAAGTGATGAACCTGTTGGCGATACAAAATCAATAATTATCGGCAAAGGCTATTACGAAGGCTCAAAAGATACATATTATTATCCATTTGTAGTCACCAGGTCTACCACAGGTGAAAGTACAAACGTCTATACTTTGTCAAATTAAAACCGCAACCTAGCTTGACTTTAAACCTATCTTGTGCCATATTTGTGATGGTTTAATCCCCATTTATATGGCGGAAAGAAAAATAACAAAACCGGGTGAGGCTGAAGTCAGTTCAAACGTGCCTCATAAAAAACTAGGATTAACTGGTGCATTATTGGTAAGTGCTTTGTCGTTTAATGCTAGAGCAGATGAGGTTTATTCGTTTGAAGAAGCTACGCCAGTCGCAGGCGCAAGTGAAGTTGGTACGCACGAAGCTTGGCCAACTGTAAACGAGAACGGAATGATGTTTACAAAGATAGATGCTGATGGAAGCGCTCTACAAGAATACTTACCTAACGGTGCTACTGAATCATCTACTGTACCAGTTTCTGGTTTATCATCGGCAGTGTATATGCCACAGTTTGTTGACAGCTCACATGTGTTAGTGCGCGAATCATACGGCACGGACGTATATGAGCTAACAGACACATCTGGCGGTGCTTGGGCAAGTAGTTCGGCTGACTTACTTTATTCTCATGAAGACTATAGTTTTGGTGGCGGTTATACTTACAACCAAGATTCTGGCAACATCCTTTATTCAACGTGGGATAGTCCAGATTTTGACATCGTGGATCTAGATAGTGGAGCTGATGTCGTGGCCACATCTGAAGATGAAATAGAACCAGCTGAAGATTCTGAGCATAACAAAGTTTTTTACACAATAGGATGCGACTCTTCTGGAATGACTGGATGTGAAATTTGGACTAAAAATATTTCAACAGGCTATTCTCAATTTATAACGGAAGGACGATCTCCCTACTATCACGATGGAATCTTGTATTATGCAAGTAACAACGGTACCGATTACGACATCTATAAAATGCGTGAGACAACTTACGACGACCCAGACTCCGACCTAGACGGTTCCCCTGTAAGCGTAGATTGTAACGATGAAGACGCTACAGTTTATCCTGGTGCAACAGAAGTAACGGATGATGGTGTTGATAGTGATTGTGATAATGCAGATTCTCCAAGAATCAATGGAATTTCTATCAATGGCATGGATATTAGAACGTTAGCGCCGGACGCAACGCCAATAATGTACATGCGTGGAGATATTGTAACTCTTAGTGCTGATGCTGGCGATGACGAAGATACTAATAGAAACTTAACTTATAACTGGACCGTAACTAACGATTACGACGGCACCACAACTGAACTTGAAGGCAGGGATACAAGCTTCATACCGGAAAAAGCAGGTTACTACATAATAAATCTAAATGTTATAGACACAGACACAAACTCTGCTACAGCTTACTCTGACTTTACAATCACTCTAAATGTAGAAGATGTGCTTGGCTCAGAACTCGAAGGTGGAGAAGTTGTTGAAAGCGAAGAAGGCGGTTACCTTGAGGCTACCGCCGGCTACCCATACGTGAACGAGGATGGCAACATCGAACTTGATTTTGGCGATACCGTTTACTTAGAAGGCGAATGGGATCTTTCTGGCATAGGTGCGGGTACAACTGTTTATACAGATTATGATTGCCGTGCAGAAGCTGGAATGGGAGTCCTTGGACTAGTTGCCCCCGATTATGGTCCTTATGTGGATACATCAAACACAACAGAAATGATGTGGGTACATTTGGAAGCAGGAAGTTACGATGCTGTTGGTGATCAAGGAGGTTTTGACGTAACAATTGATGAACTTGACACAAACTATTTTGCAGACACACTACCTAGTGAAACCGATGCAGATACAGACAGCGATTCTGACACGGATACAGACTCTGATTCAGACTCAGATAGCGATACGGATACAGATAGTGATTCCGATAGCGATTCAGACTCTGATGCAGATGGCGATGGTGATACTGATCAAGACACAGCTTTAGATGACACAGATGATTCTCTCCCAGTTGAAGATGATACAGGCGTAGGCCAAGGTAGCTGTGATGGCACAGGTTGTGCAACATATCCGGGTCATCTAGAAAATGGCATGTGGCTTGCTAGTGGATTGGCAGCATTCTTAGCTCGTCGCAGGAATACACCAAAAGCAACCGATACAAGAAAAGCTTAATCTACAAAAAAACTCACGTTTATCGCAATAAGTGCATTCCTAACTTTTATTTTTTGAAGTATTTTTCTTGTAACCGACTTCAAGTGCTCTCAAAAAGATTTTCCCGAATTTTTCTCTATTCAAGAAGTCAAGAACTACCTCTGTCGTACCACCCTTCGATACGATCTCATCTCTCAAAACTCGAGCGGATTTATTAGATTTAGATAGCATTTTAGCTACACCCAAAAAGGTTTGTCTAATAAGTTTCATAGAGAGTTCTGATTCAAGACCTATATCACGAGAAAAATCATAAAAAAGCTCAGCTAATAACAAAAAATATGCAGGACCACTACCAGAGACAACAGTAACCGCACTAAAAAGTTTTTCATCATTTAACATCACCTCTTCTCCAATTGACTGCAGAATAGTTTTAGTCTGTCTTACTTGCAATGTACTAACCTCATTTGATTTAACCCAACAAGACATCGACTCACCAACAAATGCACAAATATTAGGCATAACACGAACTGTCGGACAGTTAAACCCTAAATGATACTGAATGTCAGCAATAGAAGTTCTGGCAACAACAGAAATCAATAATTTTTCTTTTGTGAGGCACTTTTTGATATCCTTAATCACGTCAGTAAATATCTCAGGCCTCACTGCTAGAATAATAACATCTGCTTCTTCAGCAACACTTATGTTACTATCCTTGCTATTGCTAAATAAAAAATCTCCTTTATTGAAATTACCACTTGCAACAAGACCAGAAAATATCGCTTTGCCTATATTGCCAAACCCAATTATTGCGATCTTTGAGATTTTTTTTCTCATAATTTATGATTCATTATCAGTCTGTCAAAAAGTTTATTACCGTCAATACTTAAACATTGAACCACTTTACCTATTACACTATAAAGAACCCTTTTCATACAAAGAAGGCTTAATCTGTTTGGCAGATTGTGGTATAATGTAAGGATTTAAAATCCTCAGTTTGGCGAAAATCAAAAAAATAATTGTTGGAACAGTCATTATTCTTGGAGTACTAGCCATCACTTTTGCCTTGCACGCAGGTGATGTTTTAAAAAATCAAAATAGTGGGCTTTCCAATCTGTTATACAAAGAAAGAGAAACTTCAGAAATTGTTGTGATTGCAATAGACGATGCAACAATAGCGCCAACCCAAAATGGGGGGCTGGATTCTATGGCGAATTGGTCCAGGAATTACTACGCAAAAGTCCTAAACCAAATTGAAAAAGGGAATCCAAACTCTGTATTTTTTGATATTTTCTTTTCATCCGCAAGAGATTCCGGCGATGCCGTTTTTGCAAATGAACTAAATAAATACGATAATGATTATTTAATCAAAATGCCTGCGGGAGAAAAATACTTAGAGAATGATGCCTTTATTTATGAATCTGAGTACACACCATTAAAAATATTCTCGGAAGCCACAACCTTGGGGTTTTACAACGAAGTTAGCAACCTGGAAGAATCCACAAATTTAAGAACAATCTATGCCCTACCGGCCTATGTTGGCGTAGAAAACGGACAAATTGAAGAACACATAGATTTAAAAATCGCTCGCGAAAAACTAGCCACTACTGAACCTTTTGATATTCCACTTGAGAACGGCCAAATGCTAATCAACTACGCAAAAGAGGCATACAACTGGCCAACTTACTCTTTTGTGGATGTATATAATGGAGAAATTGATTCATCTGTATTTGAAAATAAAATTGTCCTTATAGGGGCAACCGCAACCATCTTACAAGATTGGTACTATACTCCAATTGACACGAATGCCAGAACGCCAGGCTTAGAAATCCACGCAAACGCAATCCAAACAATCCTAGATGGGAAATTCTTAGAATACCAAAGCGCGGTGGGGTTCCTGGTAACAACGGGGATAATGTTACTTGTAGCGGTGTTGGCGTTTCTTTATTTGCCGATTATTGCGGGGGCGATTGTGCTAATTATCGAGATTGCGCTGTTCCCATTTTATGCGCAGTTTAGCTTTAACAGAGGCATAATCCCGGATCTTCTTTGGCCGGTTTTTGCAGTTTTTATTGCATACCTAACTGTGATGGCATACAGAAATTTCACCGAGTTTAGCGAAAAAAGAAAAATCAAAAATGCTTTTGCGCACTATGTTTCGCCGGAGCTTGTGGAACAGATTACGCTAGACCCTGGCGTAGTTGCTCTCGGTGGCGATAAACGAAACATTTCCGTACTATTTTTGGATATAGAAAACTTTACCGGCATCAGCGAAAATCTTAAACCGCAAGAAGTCGTAACTTTAATCAACTTTTATTTTGATGCACTTTCCAAACTAATTATGGCTCACGGCGGGACTGTGGATAAGTTTGAAGGCGATGCGATTATGGCGATTTTTGGCGCGCCGGTACCAAGCGTAGATCACGCACAAAAGATCTGCGAAACGGCACTTTCCATAAGAGAAAAAATGGCGGAACTCAATCAAAAGTCAGGTTACAATTTGAATTTACGCATAGGGCTCGCAACCGGAGACGCGGTTGTTGGAAACATGGGCTCTACCGATCGATTTGATTACACCGCGATGGGAGACACGGTAAACACAGCATCCAGGCTTGAAGGCGCAAACAAATTTTACGACACAAAAATTCTTGTTACGGAAGGCACAAAACTTGGCGCGAACGCAAAATTCTTTTTCCGAAAAGTAGATACGGTTTGTTTAAAAGGTAAAGGCAACGCCATGGCGATTCACGAGCTCATGGGGCTTAACGAAAACGCAAGCCCGGATGGCAAAGCCTTAGTTACAGATTTTGAAACAGCCCTCACCTCTTACCAAAAAGGTGATTTTACCGGCGCAGAAGCCCACTTAAACGGCATTTTAAGCCGTTTGCCACAAGACGGCCCATCCAAAACTTTGCTCGCCCGAATAGCAAACTTTAAAACCACTCCCCCAAAAGATTGGGACGGAGTTTGGAGATTTAGTGAGAAGTAATTTTCCTTCTTGTTAAAATCAAAACCAATACCAAACTATTGCAGATAACCCCAATGATTAAAGGATTCACAATCGAGACCCAATCCCCAGGATAATTCGTAAGAACAGACAGCGTAGCAAACAGACTAGCAATTACTGTAATCAACCACGCCATATAATGTTCTTTTGCATTTTTGCTAAGAACTCCAGAAATCGTTGGGATATACGAGATCACATATATTGCCTGCAAAAGTAAATTGGCAAATCTATCACTAGACGTAATTTGCCAAAAAATACTTACAACAATAGTTAACAGGACAACAAGTAAATCAGTTTGTCTTATTTTTGAATGGACACCTTTTAACAAGGTGTAAGTCAAAATAGTAAATATCGCAAAAGAGTTTGTAATGGCAAAAAGTGCTTGCCAAACATTATGATTAACAACGGTAAAATAAGTGAAAGAGTTGATTATACTAACAAAAAACCAGATACCCCATGACACAGGATTGGGCTCCGATTTACCATTAAACACTTGCATAAAATACACTATCGACGATAACGCCATAAGAACACCGGCAACTAAACCAAAAGAATCTGAAAGCAACATATAAATTATTTATTTAGAACGAACTCACTGGGTGGCTTTGCACAATGAAAATCTTTAATACTCATACTCCAACCATATGCACCAGCATTTTTAACAGCAATCACATCACCTACTTCAGGCACATCCATCTCAATGGTATCAAAAATATCCAACGATGAACATGAAAACCCAGAAACAGTACATACACCTCTAACAGGATTTGATGCTTTGTGCGTAAATAATTCAACTTCATGATGCTGACCTACCAACATGGGCCTAGTGAAACCAACCATACCTCCATCGCAAATAACGTGATATTGATCAAAACTCTTTTTAACGTCTATAACTCTTGTAAAAAAGGTACCAGCATCACCAACCAAATACCTCCCTGACTCAACAATAATATCAGCGGAACCAGCATCTATCATCGCTTCTTTAGCGAGCTTAGCACATGATTCTAGATCCAAAGCCTTGTCACCGTCTTGATATGGAATACCAAAACCACCACCTACATCCAAAATTTCCAATGTCATAGGGATATGGCCCATAATTTTACGAGTTTGATTTAACTGATTTTTAACAGATTTAGCTAACTTCGTAGGATCAAGAATTTGACTGGCAGCATAAAATTGAGTACCAACTATCCTTATATTGGTCAAAGCATCAATTGCTGATTTTTCAGATATAAGAGAGTCAACATCTAACCCAAATTGAGAAGACTTACCCATCATAGATTCGCTTTGCTCGTTATAAAGTTCTGGCAAATTCATTCTCAATAAAACTTTCAACACAACATTCCTTTCTCTAGCGACCTCATCCAATAATTTAAGTTGATTTACAGACTCAGCAGTAAAAAGACGGACGCCAGAAGAAACGGCCCGGTTAACTTGTGAATGAATTTTACCAGGACCAGCAAACAATATAGATGAAGGATTAAATCCTGACTTAATTGCAACGTCCATCTCCCCATCAGTTACAACTTCTGCATCATAGCCAAGCCTTGCAATAATAGAACATACATCTACATTAGGATTCGCTTTGATCGAAAAATACATACGACATCCATCAAAAGCACTTTTTAGCCTAGTTGCATTATCCTTAATACGCTGTCCATCATATATGTAGACTGGAGTGCCAACCACATCAATAACATCAACAACCTGATCTTTAGTGTACCCACGACTTACACTTGCATCATTTGGCATACGAAATACCTCAATGGCACTTACTCCTGGTATACAATACCAAGGATAATGTTCAGAAATAACAGTTTCTACACCCAAACCAATATATTCATCTGCAAGATTGCTACCAGTTTGTGCGAAAATCACAACTGGCTTATGCCACTTTTTAGCCATTGCAAATATTTCATCAAAAGTCGATGTCGCAAGTGTCATACCAGTTGCAAGGACAATATCACTCTGAGGGATTAATAATCCATTTTGGTCACCATTATTAATGGCATTACCATCAACATTTTCTTGATCAAGGAGCTCTGGATCCATATCACTAAGTATAGGTGAAAGTCCTCTCCTGACCATTTCTTCTACTATAGTTTGCACAACTCCAATCATGAGCACCTTAGCATGAGTCATTGAGTATTTTTCTGATACACGTTGTACTTCTCCAGCAACAATAGATGCTCTTTGAGAAGCTTTCAGAACAGTATCATCAGAAATCACAAATTTCTCGTTTGCCTCCTTAAGGACAGAAGCAAAACATGCGTCGATTATAGCTACATTTAATGCAACATCGTCTGTGATGACATGCCTTCCATCTTGACCTATTAATCCGTCTATGCTTTCAGAAGAATCTTGAAAACGGAAACTAGCTCCCAACCCAGCGGTGGCAACTAAATAACCAGACTCTGTAAAAACTCTTTCTCCATCTCGAGGCTGTGCTCTCATATTAAAATCCCAAATGCCACGAATCATAAATAAATCTTTCGGCATATCTGCCGTTCTACTGACTAAGTTTCTACGCATATTACCAAGGGAATCGTTTTTAGGCGTAGACACATCAACACCTAATTTGGATCCTAATACTTTCAATACATAGTCCACATCAACCATGTGATACATACAAGTTCGTTTTGCAACATAACCATCGCCAGCATCCACTTCGTCATCAATACGTTTAATCATTGTAGCACCTAAAAGGGCATGTAAACCTAAAGTTGCCTCATTATTCATGTCCAATTCAGTAATAGCACCACCCTCACTAATAAGAGACCCTAACTTTTCAATCATAAAGACAATTTTTGATAATCCTCTTTTTTTAAGCTCTTTAACGTAAAGATAATATAACAATCCGCCTAAAGCACCTCTCTGAGAATCAGGTCTGATCATGAGATCCATACCATATGCGACAAGATCCTGTAATTGATATTGTTCGAAAATTTGATAATCCTGCGTAACAACACCGTCTCGCATAAAAGACTCATAGAATGGACTGTCCGCAGAAAAATCATAACAACCCCAAATAAATCCATTAACCGCATCATTCAATTTAGATAGACGGAAAAAATATTCTTTTGACTCTATAGCCTGTGAAATAAGCGCTCTACTAGGCATTTTCAATATACCTCCTCTACTTGAATATGCATCAACATTACGAGGATCTGTCTTTTTTTCAATATTTTTACCAACATCTAATTGCTCATAGATCCCCATGATCTGATCTAAATCATCAATATCTGCATCTAGAACTTCCACGCTGGGAGAATATTCTTTATGATTGCCATCAACAGATCCATTGGGTAAAACAGGCGCATTATTCATAAATAATCATTAATAGGGGTCAGTATGCTCATACTTATCCCAAAAGTACAATCTTTGTACTAAACAGCTGTTGTCAGTGACTGACAACAGGCCCCATGAAACAATGTTTTAAAAGTCATAGAATCCACTATAAATCCAAAACTTTGCTCGCCCGAATAGCAAACTTTAAAACCACTCCCCCAAAAGATTGGGATGGAGTTTGGAAGTTTAGTGAGAAGTAAAAAAGAACCTCATGTGAGGTTCTTTTTGTATCGTGATGGTTCACAATCAGCCGACTCGTCGAACATATTATAGCATTACTTCTTTTTCTCTTCCAAGTATTTCTTGTATCCGATTTTTTCGAGCTTTTCGGCAGAGGCCAAAACTTTTTCTTGGATTTCAACTTTAAATTTAACTAATTTTTCAGCAACATCGGAATCGAAAGTCCCTATAATTTGCGTGGCCAAAATGCCTGCATTTTTAGCACAATTTAAAGCAACAGTCGCAACAGGAACTGCCGAAGGCATCTGCAAAATCGACAAAATAGAATCCCACCCATCAATAGAATTGGATGATTTAACAGGAACGCCAATTACAGGCAAAGTTGTCATTGATGCAACCATGCCAGGCAAATGAGCGGCACCACCGGCACCGGCAATAATCACTTTAAGCCCGCGCTTTACAGAAGAAGTAGCATAATCAGCCATACGCTTTGGAGTTCTATGCGCAGAAACAACAGTAACTTCATAAGGAATGCCCATAGTGTCTAAAAAAATAGCCGCCTCAGACATAACAGGCAAATCGGAATCAGAACCCATAATTATTCCTACTAGTGGAGTTTTCATAAGTGTTTAGGTTAAGCAATAACTTTTAAAGTATCCTCTACCATTTTAGCGCTTTGCATAGCTTTGTCTAAATCATTATTTAAAACAATTGCATGCCCCATTTTGCGAAAAGGTTTAGTGATTTTTTTACCATACAAATGAACATGCACGCCGGGTATAGCCAAAACCTTATCCATCCCTTCATATTTTGCATTGCCACTAAAGCCCATCTCCCCCAAAATATTTACCAAAACTGCAGGCGACAAAGTTGCCGTTGACCCGAGCGGTAAGCCAAAAATCGCACGTAAATGTTGTTCAAATTGTGAAGTTTGATTCCCTTCAATTGTGTGGTGCCCACTATTATGCGGACGAGGAGCCATTTCGTTGATTAGAACCTCCCCCGTTTTAGTAACAAACATTTCCACGGCAAGCAATCCAACAACGCCCAACCCTTCTGAAGCCTTAATTGCAATTTCTTCTGCTTTTTTCTCGATTTCTGGAGCAATTCTAGCTGGCGCAGTTTGGAACTCAAGCAGATTTGCAACAGGATGAAAAACCATCTCGGTGGAAGGATAAGTTTTTACTTCACCCGTTGTACTGCGAGCAACCATAACTGCAATTTCCATTGAATCGCCAACAAAATCTTCTAAAACACACGGTTCTTTAAAAGCTTGAGCCAAGTCTTCTTCTTTACGAACAATCAAAACACCTCGTCCATCATAACCACCTTTACGCAATTTAAGTACAAAAGGAAGATTTACTTCACCGGCATGTAACAAATCAACAGCCTGTTCTCCACTTTCGAGCAATCTAAATTTAGCAGTTGGAAGCCCATTATCTGCCATAAACTGTTTTTGCAAACCCTTATCTTGAATCAACTTAAGAACTTTTGAACTTGGATAAACGGGAACGCCTTCACTTTCAAGCTTTTCCATTGCATCTGTATTAACATGCTCAATCTCAATTGTGAGCATATCCACAGTCTTTCCAAAGTTATAAACACTATCAAAATCCATAAGAGGCCCAACCGTAAATTTTTCTGCGAGTCGTGAACATGGAGCCTCCGAATCACCATCCAAAACATAAAAAGATACATTAAAATTCATACCAGCTTGAATAAGCATGCGACCCAATTGGCCTCCTCCTAGTACGCCAAGTTTGAGATCGCCATATAAAGATTTATCCATGATTTTGCAATTTTTAGTTTTAAAAAATCCGCTAACATAGTAGCGGAAACTGCTCTGACAGTCCAAATTTAATGACAGTTCAACGCCCCTTGAAGAAACTCACTTAATAAGGTATAATTAGAAGATTTAAAAATCCATTATGGGCATTGAACAAAATAAAGACGGCGCATATCTCCCAGATAAAAATACAAAATGGCCTGAAATGGCCACTCAAGAGAGGGATAAAGTTTACAGTAGCCTCAAAGAAACATATGGAGGACGTTTAGCCAAATTAGACGCAAAAACAGAACTTGCCAAAAAGAGACTGGAAGACAAAGTTAAAGCAGATTTAGGGATGGAAGTGGATGATTTCTGGGCAGAGCTAAGTGGTAGTGATTTCAGAACTGAGTTTAAAGCCAGTGATCCAAGATTAAAGGGCATGCCGGTAAGCCAAGCTATACTGTTAACATTTAAAGAACAGACCATCCCAGGTAATGCAGAGAAAATTGGCATCAAAGGCAAAGAACGTGAACTCATGCTATTTTGCCTAAATTATTTACAAAACGCACCTGAAAATAAAGCCAAAAATCCCAACGGAAACATAGATTATGTGCCAAGAAACGGTACTGTAAAAATCATTAATGATGAAGATGATACTCGATGGAGACTACGCATCGAAGATGTGACGGGGACTAAACTCTTTGAAGGATACCTATTTCCTATTGATCTCTAAGCGATATATGCTAGATCCACTGCTTTTCGCGTTTTCACAAACGGTTTTTAAATCATCAACTACGACTCCATAAGGTTTGATGACTATCTTATTGCTTGGTATAGAAGTAGGCATAGGTTTTTTTGCACCTGCTATCGAAAATGTACAGGTTGATTCCACTTTCCAATCATCACATACAGTAAAAAGCACAGCTACGGCACCATCATTAGTCCAAGCATCAAGCCAACCTTTAGGACATGAGTTCTGATCGCCACTACGCGGAGCCAACTCCCAACCTGTAGTTCTATATACTGGAGAAACAATATCCTGAGTCTGTGCTGACACTTCTGGAATGACAATTTCGGTTTCATTACCTCTAATAACTTCCACAGATAATACACCTTGCGCATCTGCGGGTTTTTCGTTTGTCTTTTTTGGAGGCTGTTTATTCTCAACAATTTGTTCTTTTTGTTTAGAATTATTTTTGAGATATTCCAAAATACTATTTTTTTCTTTTGCTAAACGTTTTTGGATACTACTATTAATCTCCTTATACCCTAAGTAAACAACCGCAGTCTTAAGATCTATTTTTTGAGCTGTCGCAAACTCTTCAACCGTTTTTTTATTCGGAGTAGATGAAATCTTAACAACATACGGTTCAGGACTATCATCTACAGAAATCCGGAACTCCATATCGACACCAACCTTTGTTACATCGTTTTTACCTATCTCATGTTTCAATCCTTTGTAACTTGCGTCAAAAGCGTCACAAAATGCAAAAAACTGTCTAGAAATATCATCCCTTTCTTCTTCTATCTTTCCATTAAAAACTTCTATCTCATTTTGATCTTTATTGCTTACAAATGGTGGAACAAATTCAACGCCATTATCAGAAGAAGGATGCGTTAGTACATTAGGAGGAATGGGAACAACGGTAATAGGATTTGTTGTTGTGCCTAAATTAGAAAATTTCTTATCTGAAGATAGCCAGTAGACAAGAGCACCAGCAGTAACAAAGAAACCAATACTTACCAACCCATGTGATATAAGCCTACCAATCCTAGAAGATCTAGGAAAAGGTTCGCACAAATCAGCTCCCTCTTTTTGTTCAACAGACCTTTTCCTCTGTTCAAGAGCTATATCAACAACAGGCCCCACGACAACCCGTTTTTGAACTGGTGGAATCGGAGCGGATGGGATTGGAGCCGATGGAATCGAAGCCATGGGGATAGGAGCTGGCGGAATTGGAGCAGATTGTACGGGAATAGGCAAAATTGGCGCAGGTGAAATAGGGGCATAAGGCTCAACTAATTCTTCAGTTAATTTTGGAAGCACAGCTCCCTTGACCCATGAAATGCATTGTCCAACAACACTTGAAGGAGACGAGACTTTGACTTGATCAACATCAAGAAGCCTTGCGAGTGGATAACGCCCCATGTCACTCACGTCATTTTGACCTGCAGATTGAGAGGTTTCCATATCACACAAACTAGCTTCATAAGACTGATACTGTTTGTATTTTTTCCAACGCCTTATATCAGCAGCAACATACCTCTCACGAAGAAGGGGCTGAACGATTAAACGCCATGCTTCCCAATCCTTATTCCTCATTGCAACTATTCTTGCACGCTCATCATCATTCAACGTTAAATGACGATCTGGATGAGTATTTGCAATAAACGCTCTATATAATAGGGAAATATCTGCTTGACTATTGGTATATGAAATCCCAAGATCACTAAATAAATCTCTATTAAGAATGAACACATCATTTGATGTCACACCATCCCAATCAATTAGAATATGTTGGAAAAAATGATGAAATCTCAATATCGGCACAGTCCATTCCTCTCCCCACTGACTTATTGGCAGAACATCCATAGGGTCATCTCCCCACTCAGGACATCTGGCAAGACTATCGACAAACGGTTTATAATCGTTCAATAACCTTCTCTTCCTAAGCTCCGTCCTATCTGGTTCCTTTGGCAAACGCATAAACTATTTCTTAGGAATTTGACTCAACTTAGGAATTTGGCTCAACTGTTGAAGCACCTTATTACTAACAGGAACCGCTATATCAGACGACCAAGTCTTAAACCCTATATTTGCATTGAAATCTTTCTGCATAACACTCACATTCTTACCACTTTTTTTATCAACCGTAATCTTACTCTTTTCTGGACGAAGATAAGTAACGGCCATATAGTAACGGCCATCTTGCATTTGAACGGCAAAAGGCGCCCAAACAATATTGGTGGAATGATCATGAACTGCACTACCATGAGGCCCAACCCTTTCGGCAGTACCTGTTTTACCAATAGCAAAAAGAACATTTGAAGGTACATGCATTTTCTTCATAGTACCTTTAAAGGGTAAAGCACCCCATTCTCTTGCCCTTCCGTCCGCATACATAAGCTGAGCACAGTTAGCGTCACCAATATTTGCAGGTATATTCCAAGCGTTAGTGGTATTACCAAAAATGTCCCCAACAATAAGATGAGGATCAGGCAAAATCTTACCAGTCATCATGGCATATAAATAACTAGGCAATTCAACAGGACGCACCGTCCAATTGCCCGTCACGGCTGCATCAATAGGATTTACTGTCACTGCCTTTCTCCAATCGCCATAACATTCAATTGCAGTTTTTACATTTGCAGCATTAACCTTAAGATCCTTAGCGGAAACAATGAGGTGACCACTGGAAACCTGAAGATCATGTGCCGCTCGTTGCACTACCGGATTTGGATCATCAGGTAAATAACCAAGTGTGGCAATTTGCGATCCCACATACAACTTACCAGTGGACCCAGGGTTATCTGCTTCTGTTAGCGCTCTCGAAGTATATTGGGACTGATAACCATCTCTAGTCCCCGTAAAGACGCCAATATATTCTCCCTTCTCATTCACTGCAAATACAGTACCAGCAACGCCAAGAGGGAGCTTCTGTGTAGCTTCTTTAACAATAGAAGAAAGTTTAGTTTGCAAAGCAGGATCGATTGAAACTACCAAACCATCGGCCGAATTACGCCAATCTTCAAAAGATAACCCTGAAGACTTTAAGTGCGCACTCAATTCCCCTTGAGCTAACGTTTCAATGAAACCATAGCCAATTGTATCCCTATCTCTACCTTTTCGAACTTTTTCTGAAATTTCAAAATTAGGTTGCGCTGCACGAATTTCTTTTGCTATAGCTTCTTTCTCAGGAGCAGGAATAGCCCCCTCCTCAACAAGCCCGTCCAAAAGACCAAGAGCTCGGTTTAAAATCCCATGAGGATTAGACCATTTGTCATCAATTTCTTTTTTACGAGCTTCAAAGTTATCGGCTTTTGCGCTAGGCGCAGGAACGGGATGAGCAGGCAAAGCAGCAAGAACAATTTTGTGTCCACGCGTTAAGGCAGGATCATTTAAGTCATAAATCCCCCAATAACGAATCATGAAGTTCCTTACGCCTTCTCCTCCATTACCAAAGTGCGCATAAGTCATATAGTTGGCAAACATTTCATCAACCGTCATTTGCTCCCCAAAACCTAAACCTATAGAACAAAACATTTCACGTTCCTTCCTAATAAGACTGGCAGGGCTAAAACGACTATGCCCCGAAGTTTTTTTTAGTTGAGACAAATATTTAAACTTACCAGTTTGTTCCCAAATAGAGCCACACAATTGATCAGCCAAAGTAGAACCACCAGCACTTCCACCAGTCAAAATCGGACGAAGCAAACCTTTAGGATTGATACCAGTTCCACCCTCTGCCCAGCGATCTTCTCCATATGTAAGAGCTTGACGAGTAAGATACAATGGGCCATCTGTCTGAACATCTTCTGTGGAAACGGGCTTTATCTTCCAATTAACACGAGCGTTCTGTCGTTCATCACCAGTATTTGCTTGCGAATTTTCATCCCACCGTTTTATATCTTCGGAGATAAATGACCTAGCGGGAATATAACTAATTGGACGAAAGGATCCATCAGAGTTTTTAACATGCAACGGTATAGCAGACAAAACACTTGCATCATGAGCCACCTCCGCCGCATCTTCCACTCCTTGATCATACGCGTATTTTGCAGAACCAACACCAGCAACCGTTAATCCTAAAGCACCGACAAAAAAAGGTGCTAATTTATACACTTTTCGCTTAACAGAGCTATAAGCTGGCAACAGAGAACGTTTTGGTTTTGGCTTCTCTTGTTCATGTGGCACTCCTCGTTTACGCGCTACTGTAGGACGTAAGGGTGCTGACTTAGGCGCAATAACAACATGTTCGCGATGAACCCGTCTTCTAGATACAGGCCCAATATCAGATTTAGGAATATTCTCCTCAGTCGTTTGGGCAGTCTGTGTTTCAAATACACTAAGAGAACTCCAATTATCCTGCGTACCGCTAGATGGCCCACTCAACGTTTGAGGGGCTGCACCACGAATATTTGCTCCTTCCAAAATAGCAAAAATACGGCCATTAGTCGCAAGAGCCTCTTCCAAAACAACATTGAAAACGACATTACCAGTTGATTCCAAAGGACCATAATGCAATATAGTTTCTCGATCATTGTCGTGATGAACAAGCTTAACTTGAAGACCAGAAAGATCAGTACCTGGAGCCTTAACCTGACATGTTAATTGAAGCTCAACCATGCCATTACCTTTAGGTCGAGCAAAATCTTTTCTTAACGAAATTTCTGGTACATCAAGGGCCATTTTATTTTAATTGATTTATGGCAAATACATCCATTGTCCAAGAAGAGAGATCCATATCTGAATTTAATACAAAACCATCTCGTCCACGCTTTCCTACGGTATTATCAACAACAGTTGGACGGGCTCCATTAACACGACTACCATGCGTAAATGCAAAAGCCCCACCAGTAAGATCAGCGTGATTTTTGTTAAAACTTACAATTTCTTCTTTCATTCCGACAACTCCATGCTCAACATGAAGCCCACCACCAGAAAGTTTAGCCCGATTTTCAATAAAATGAACTTTAGATAAAGAGACCGCACTATTATAAACTGACAATCCTCCGCCACGATCTGCCCGTCCATCCCTAAAAGTCACGTCTTCCAAACGAATTGGACATTCCAAATTAGCAATATTCATAACAGACAAATTCCCACCATATCTTAAATCACTTTTAGGATCTATAAAAAGTTTTCCTCCTCTATTATAAACAGGCATTCCCAAGCCATCCTGGAAAGCACACGCTTCAAAAGTACTAAAAGCCGTATAAGGACCATTTAAAACCACTCCAGACCAGCCTTTCCCAGCATCCTTAGCCCGCAAATAAATTGGTTTATCATGTCCTCCTCCTCTAAACAACAACGTCCCTTCAGAATAGACACCCACGCCAGGAGCAAAAAGGAATTGTGCCCCTGGATCTACCTGTAAAATAGCTCCTTTACAAACAATTAAATTTTTATCAAAAGCATAAACTCCTTCAGGGATACTAAAGTGCTCACCGTCCTTAATAGGCTCACCATGGGCAACACGATCTGCAAAATCAGTTCTATATTCCTCAACTGGAGGAATTGAACCCGTAGATTCTACAATACTCCCATTTGGAAGAGAAAATTGTACTTTCAAAGTGCCAACTTCAGATACAGGCAGACGAAAATCCATCTGCCCTTCAAAAGCACCACTACCTGGCATTGTGAATTCATCGGCTTTACCACCCCAGACCAATTGGAAAGGGATAGGAGTGGAATTATCAGACCCAAATTGAGTACGAACAGCATCCGAAATTGATACACGCAATTTAACGATATGGAGATCTAAACTAGACTTGCATCCCACAATATCGAGTTTGACAGGATCTTGTTCAATATTCATAAAATAAAATATTATTTCGAATTAATAGTAATATAACGTAGGGCTGGAAGTTTTGTGGGGACAGTGATCCCTACGTTTAAAATGTTTAACAATGTGAATGCCTCTTGCAGTTTTGTACCAATATGCCAAGCCAAATCAAATTGTCGAGACATACCTTCATCAAAACCAAAAGAATCCAAATTTTCTCGCAACTCTTTTGCGAAATGATTAAAAGCCAAACTGACATTTTCAGCATCTAAATTCTCTCCAGAATTAACTTCTACAAAACCTGGCGCACCACTATAGAAACGTTGATACATATTAACAAATGTATCGATAAAAGATCGAGCTGTTTCTGACGTCAAGTCGCCAGACAAATTTTCATCATTCCAATGTATCAACTCATTTCCACGATTGTTATAAATTCTCTCAAGAACTTCCCCACCAAATTCTGATTTAGCAACCTGTAATTCACCACGCACAGTTGCACAACGAGCCTTTAGCGTCATTTTTCTATCACGTAAAGACGTTGGATCAGGCGTCAACTTTTTAAGTTCACCTTCAATATCACTTATTGTTTGAAGACGTTCCTCTAAAATTCGCAAAACGGAGAATGGATTGATTTTAGAAGCAAATGCGCCTTTATGAAGCACATAACGAGCTTCTTGAATGGCTTGTTCCAAACGAGCAAATTCTGGTTCATAAGCACGACGAGCCTCTTCTTCTTTATTAGAATCTACTCCCTTACTAACAGCTCTGATCCCCTCCTCTGCACGAGCAATAGAGGCAGTAAGCTGCTTATCTAATGCAACAATAAGCCTACTGTAATTTTTTAACAGATTTTCTCTTTGACGACCTTCCCCTTCACTTAGCACGTCCACTTCTTTAAGTTCAACAATCTCCTCCTGGACTACTACAGCATCCAAGAGCCATGCCTCCTCACCTATATCTTTACGCACGAGCAATCCATGTATTGCCTTCTCCAAAGTACTGGTGCGCTCGGCCAAATTTCCAGAGTGTTTACTATCATCTACACTATCACATCCAATAAGTGCCCCCATCTCACTGCGAAAGCGATCTGACATCTCTTTACCAGTTGAAGCTTTTCCCTGATCACGAATTGCAATTATTAACTCAGAAGGATTCATTTTTACGCCTTCATTCCCCAGGGACATTATGTGTTGCTCAAGGACTTCTGGATCGTCGCTATAATCTTCAACAGCACGGACAAGACGATTAAATGCACGAATAGCTGGAGACTCAATACGCGTCATCCCACCAAAAAACGCGACTAATTCTTCTTTCCATGAATGCGTCGAGGCCAATTCTTTGTCAACAATTCGACTTGCAGAACCAAGTAACAATCCTTCTTCAACAGTTTCAAAACGCATAGATTCAGAAAGCCCAGTCATAACATCCACAAAACGACCTCTAACGAACGTCTCATTTGTAGGAGACTGACCACCATCAGAAGTATACATACTAGAAAAAGGTCCGCGATTTAAATGAGTATGAAGAGCTTCCAAAAACTCCTGCATCTGTTGTCTGGTGTTACTACCAACTTTTCGAATACGATCCATATCGTTAGCGTATGCTTTCTGCACGGACCAGAAAAATCCCATATCCAAATATCCAAGAATTAAAGACATAAATGCAACTAAACCAACTAAACTCAAGTTCATAGAATTCCTCTCAATAGCAGAGATTGCTTTACCTATAAAATTTTTCTCTTCAAAACTGTTACCAACATCAACAGATTGAAAATTAAAATCCATAGAATCAAATTCAGGTGGGTCAATTTTTACTGCAGTATTATTTGGATCTAAGGCAAGTACCAACTCTTGGTCAAATTCAGCATAAGGTTGACCTAAAGCTTTTATATCGGTTTTTAGTTGTGCACGTAATTCTTTTTCATCCTGCTCGAAAGCATTAAAGTGTGGATCTATTAACTCTTTCGATGCCTCCTTATTTGCAAGAATCGATTTTTCTGGCATCCAATGTCTCGTAACTTCATCAACCTCAGCGAATCTACTATTCATTTTTTCTTCCACACCATTTATATATTTTCCCCAGAGGGCTTCTATAGCATCTGGATAAGAGTTTGTATGTTGATTATGGAAATCTAAGTACTTACTATTTGCCACAGCATACTCGCCCCCTTCACGAGAAGCAGCGCCAGAGAGCACAGAGTCAATAGTGCCTGTCCCAGCACGGCGACCAACAATCCAACCACGAAATCCATTAGTCAACTGACCATAAGCACACAAAGAACCCACCTCAGGGACATCAATCGTCCACTCTTTATAAACTTCATGAACAACAGGATTACCACCCACTTTACAACGAGGATCATCAGGCCCATTAATAAGAGCGTAAGGTTCCCCTGAAAAATAGGCCGCAGTCAAACCATAAAAACGCGGACCAAGACCCTGAGGCGTGCCATAAGTCCCAAGTGCCTCATCTATAGAAGCACGAGTAGCCATAACAGATGCTTGAGTGCCTGCACCATTAGCCTTAGCCTTTGCTAGTTCACCACGAGCAACTTTTTTATTTTGATCAATCGCTTCTTTTGCTACATCAATTTGAGCGGCTGAATCCTTTCTCCCAAAAAACAACTCCATACCACCAGTCACATTCGTTAGAGCATCCGGTCCAAAAACAACAAATAAAAATATAGCCAATTTAGTTCTCTCTCTAAAAAGGACCTTAGTAGATTCTATCAAACCTAGACCACGCGTAGAGCCAATAAATTCTATATTTTGTTTTCCTAGCCGGACGATTTCAGAAATCGCTAAAGAAACTGGCACTCCAAAAACATACTGAATGCCATTTATCAACACGGCATTTTCAGGCAAGACGCCATAATGTGCGAGAAGTGCTAACCCTTCACAAATACCATTCCAACTTGTATAAGCAGTAGCACCCCATAATGCCCACCTAACAAAAGACTTCACCCCTAACATCAAACGCTGATCAGAATGCAACAAATTAGCGCCAGACGATGCGCCAGAAGCAATGACGGGAAGACGTTTTTTCACTTTCATTCTTAAATCTTCTTCAAAAATACCACTCATCCCTTCTAACATATCTAAAGCATGTGCCCTATAACTCACTTCATTTTTAGGAATTTCTGCAACTTCACGTGCGCGTTCAAGCAAGAAGGTTTTAAGTTCTTCCCGATTTGATGGCTCCAAATCATCTAAATACCCTTTAAGAGTATTTTTTAAAACATTCAAAAATAGATCACAAGATGCTACACTTCCCAACGATTGAGAGGTAGCAATGTCAGTCACAATAGACGTAAAACCATTCTCAACACATCTCAAACGATCAGACTCCATATTAGTTTGACTATCCACAAGCGGACCAGAGACTTTTCGCATAGCAGGATCCATAGGTTTTTTACCCAATGGCTCATTACCAACAAACTTTCCAACAAGTTCTCGATCTAAACTACCTGTAAGTGACATAAAACGGGGGTGGTTACTTTGAGCTGTCTATAAAAGATAGAACTGAAGCATAAGAATTAGGATTTTGCAGAGCAGCTTTCCCAAATTGACGATCTTTAATCTCTAAAGCTGCTGCTGCATAACCATCGATGTACGTCCTTTCTACTTGTTTGGCATAATTAAGCGCAGACTCTCTATAAGATTCATTCCATTCAGTAGGAATAAATCCAGAAAGCCTATCAAGGCCTTGATCAAAATTAAGAGGACTAGAATCGTCAACATCAACCTGCTGTAAACTATCTTGGATAGCAGGTATCCCATCAATAAGCCCACTCTCATTCAGCCGTTCATTCAACGTATCACCCAAACGATTTTTTTGAAAATTCTTCTGAAGAAGCCCTTGAACGGCATCTCCATCCTCTACCTCAGCACCTACTTCCCAAGAAATACTGGGACCAAACACGTACCAATGGTTCTTCCCGTAACAAACAATAGTCCAATCTTTGTCACGATCAGACAACTCCCAAGTCCTCAATTGAGAAGCATCCCCTTCCAAAACATTCCATCTAACAAACTCACCATCATTATAAATAGACATTTTTGCCAATGCTTGCGGAGTTAAAGAGGCATCTGCATCTAAACTAGTAATGATATCTTTTTGAAAACCTGCTTGCATATCAAAAAAAGCAGGAGAGATACCAGCATCTTTCCTATAACCTTCAACCCTATCTCGTATAGTTTCCACTTTAAATGCGGTCATTTCATTTTTCGACAAATCTGACCAAACGGCTGCAAGTGTTGGAATAAAAGCCCAAAAGGCAACGGTCCTTAAACCACTTCTCAAAGCAATAAAAGGTTTAGAAATGGCCTCTCCAGAAAGCTTTTGATCAGCCTTCAAGAATGCAATGCCAGCCAAAACGCCCAAAGCACTTCGCGCAGAAAAAGACGCTATAGCTTGCTCTACAACCGAACTTACAATGGGATAAGAAAGTGAAGCGACACCAACACTTAAAGAAGCAACCTCAACAGAGGTTAACAAAGTACGTAAATAACCAGCATCCTTTTTATTAGGAACAGATAGATCAATCTCTGCCTTGGCAAGAATCTCAACTGGATCCGTATTTTGTTCACCACCTTCTGGAGAAGAACCCGACATAATAATTGAGGAAAAGAAGCTATCTTAAAATGATTTAGCCTACTTGCGCAATAGAAACCCGCATTTTCCGCTTGCCAAAGCCAAAAAACAGTTACAACAAACAACTTAACTTATATTATGTTATATTTACTGCTCTGACAGTCCAAATTTAATAGAGAGACCAAAAATTAGGGTGATCATACCTCGCGGTATATCAACTCTGTACCGACTGATCTTGCGATCAATGGACAGAGGCGACCTAGGAATCGTTACACGGTCTCTTTCGAGACCCTTGTAAACTCCTTAAAAGGAGATGGTCCATCCGCACGTTCTCGTACGGATACCTTGTTACGACTTAGTCCCAATCAGTAGTTTTGCCTTAGTCCCTGCTGAGCAGGGCCTTCGGGCACCCCTACCTTTCATGACTTGACGGGCGGTGAGTACAAGACCCAGGAACATATTCAATGCTCCGTGGCTGATAAGCATTTACTAGCGATTCCAGCTTCATGAGGTCGAGTTGCAGACCTCAATCCGAACTTAGACCGGTTTTGGGGATTCGCTCCGGATTACTCCTTGGCTGCCCATTGTACCGGCCATTGTAGCGCGTGTGTCGCCCAGGGCATAAGGGCCATGCTGATTTGGCGTCATCCATACCTTCCTCCTTGTTATGCAAGGCAGTCTCCTGTGAAAATTTCAACACAGGACATGGGTTGCGCTCGTTTACGGACTTAACCGAACACCTCAAGGCACGAGCTGACGACAACCATGCAGCACCTGTCTTCGAGTTCCTTGCGGCACCTCCTCGTTTCCGAGAAGTTCTCGAGATGTCAAGCCCTGGTAAGGTTCCTCGCTTACTATCGAATTAAACCACACGCTCCACCGCTTGTGTGGGTCCCCGTCTATTCCTTTGAGTTTTAATCTTGCGATCGTACTACCCAGGCGGATCACTTATCGTGTTAACTTAGGCACCGAGAGGGTCGAACTCCCGACACCGAGTGATCATTGTTTACAGCGTGGACTACCGGGGTATCTAATCCCGTTTGATCCCCACGCTTTCGTCCATGAGTGTCAGACATAGGCCAGTGAGCTGCCTTCGCTTTTGGTGTTCCTCTGCATATCTACGGATTTTACCCCTACACGCAGAATTCCACTCACCTCTCCTAGTCTCTAGCAGAGTAGTTTTGGATACAGCCTTGAAGTTGAGCCTCAAGATTTAATATTCAACTTACCCTACCACCTGCGGACGCTTTACGCCCAATAATTCCGGATAACGTTTGCACCTCACGTATTACCGCGGCTGCTGGCACGTGATTTGCCGGTGCTTATTCCTGGGGTACATTCAAAATTATTCCCCCAGAAAAGCAGTTTACAACCCGAAGGCCTTCATCCTGCACGCGGCGTCGCTCCGTCAGACTTTCGTCCATTGCGGAAGATTCTTTACTGCTGCCTCCCGTAGGAGTGGGAACCGTTCTCAGTTTCCCTCTGACTGGCCATCCTCTCAGACCAGTTACCCGTCATAGCCTTGGTGAGCCATTACCTCGCCAACAAGCTGATAGGACGCAGGCACCTCCCATACCGATAAATCTTTACCCTTGCGGGACTATCCGGTATTAGCCCTTCTTTCGAAGGGTTATCCCTGAGTATGGGGTAGTTACCAACGTGTTACTCAGCCGTCCGCCGTGGGCCTAAACCCACTCGACTTGCATGTATTAGACGCGCCGCCAACGTTCATCCTGAGCCAGGATCAAACTCTCCAAAAAGAAAATTTGAGCTGGACTCTGTGTTCCTAATATTTCTAAAAAGAAAAAGAAGTCCAAAAATTTAAAATTAAAACCTAAAATTTGGGAACTCTCTATTAGATTTGAACTGTCAAAGGACAATTTTTGCACAAATCCAGAAGACGAATCCACAGGAAACGTGCTTGACGATTTTAGCTTGGTAGAACTTAAAGTCAATAGGATTTTTAGGGGAAAAGTTTGGGATTTGTTTGGAGATTGCGCAGTTGAGTTATGTTGTTGCTTGATTGATTGGTTGTGCAACCGTCGGTTTGTGAGGATTATTTGGATTGGCGTGTTAACCTAAAAGGGTGAGTGTTTTCACCCTGTAGTGGTGAGTACTTGTGCACCTACAAAACATTCTTATTTTTATGCCACAGAAAATGCAAATTTTTAGTGATTTTTTGGTTGTTTTTGATGGCATTTTTGAGGCGATTTTTGATATAATTTTCTTGTCATTTTAACCTTATAATTTATGGAAAATATCAGTGATTATGAATTGCTCAAAATGTGCGAGGAATTTGGCTCGCTTGCAATAAAATGGAGGCAAAAATTCATTGGACTTTTGCCGGAAGTGAATCGTAGAAAGTTGTACGAGAAAAAAGGTTGCCAAAGTATTTATGAATTTGCGGCAAAATTGGCAGGAGTTTCTGTAGAACAGGTTAACCAAGTCATAAGGTTGGAAAGAAAGTTTGAAGACAAACCGGCACTGCATACTGCGTTAACAGATGGTGAGGTAAGCGTTAGTAAGCTTGAGAGGGTTTCTTCAATTGCAACCAAAGAAAATGACGAAGAATTGTTGGAAATGGCAAAGAATTTCCCAAGAAAAGCACTTGAAGTTTCCGTGCGTGATATCAAGAATTTCCAAAATGAGAATGGCTTGCCTCAGCCATTACTCGGCCAAGAAGTTTTGCCCGGGCAAAACATTCCAGCACTAAAGCGAGGATTGTCAAACGGGGTCATTGAAGAATTAAATCGCCTGGATGAACAAGGGCAGGACATAAATGAAATCCTTAAAGACCTTTTGGAATACAGGAGGCAAAAAATCGAACAAGAAAAACAGGAAATTTCTGCGAAAGTGAAACAAACGGATTCAAGGTACGTGAATGTAAAAACAAAGCACGTTCTTGAGGAAGAATACGGTACAAAATGTTCAATTCTGGGTTGCGACAGGCTGGCAACTGAGATTCACCACACTCAAAGGTTCTCAGTCGCTCATACGCATGATCCAGCTTTTATGGCTCCGCTGTGCCACGAGCATCATCAAATTGCGCACTTAAAGGACTTGAAGTATGCGGAAAAGTTGACGAGAAGATGATGCCATCAATTTTGCACTGGGAAATCGCATGCATCAAAAAAACGTCTTGATAATGAGCTTTTGAGTTCTTCTATTTGTATATTTTTTTGGCCTTCCGGCAAATACCTAACCCATCCATCTGGATTTCGTCCCTTTTCCTCTAAAGATGCCTCATCACACCAAAACTCTTGTGCACTTAATACGTCGTTAAACTCAACTCTCGGTCCGTAAAACATTCGCCCCCCCCCCATCCATGGGTTTTGGAACATTTGGTTGAAGTAAAGTTTTGGCATAGTGATGCGGTTAAGCGGTAAAAGTTGATGGTTCGTATGGACGTACCATAAGATGATTTAATTCTTTCGTCAAGCCGTCGGAAATAGCAGATTTGGGATTATATGATATAATTACAGTGTACTTAACCACACCTATGAACGATTTTATACAATATTCTAAAAGCAGTCTTATAAAAGGACAGCTTAAATCAATTAAAAGTGCAGGCAAAATGCCGGCAAAAGACATGCTTATCCCAACAGTTTTGGAGAAAACACATGAAGGAGAACGCTCCTACGATATTTTTTCACGCTTATTAAAGGATAGAGTGATTTTTCTTGGCAACGAGATTGAATCAAATATGGCAAGCTTAATGGTTGCACAACTTTTGTTCCTAGAAAACGAGGATCCAAAGCGCGACATAATAATGTATATCAACTCACCCGGAGGGCATGTAACCGCCGGTCTAGCCATTTACGATACTATGCAATATGTAAAACCTGATGTTTCTACAGTTGTTATGGGAATGGCTGCATCCATGGGCGCTGTAATCCTTTGCGGAGGAGCAAAAGGCAAACGTTTTGCTCTGCCAAACGCAGAAGTTATGATTCACCAACCTCTTGGAGGTGTTGAAGGCCAAGCAACAGACATCCGAATACATGCGGAACACATTATTAAGACAAAAGCTCTACTTAACGGCATTATTGCAAAACATTCAGGCCAAAAACTTTCCAAAGTTGAGGACGATACTGAACGCGATAATTTTATGACTGCTCTTGAGGCTAAAAAATACGGCCTTGTTGATGCAATTATAGAAAGAAAGTAGACTATTGCCATGTTATTGTTTAGCACTAAAGTGCCTGAGTATCGCAATCTTAATAAGATTTTTGTTTACAAAAGTGCTTTAAAACAAAATTTAGAGCATTTTAAGGATATCTTGCCAGGCAAATCAATCTGCCCGGTTCTAAAATCCAACGCGTACGGGCACGGACTTATTGAAGTCGCAAAAATTCTGGACGGCGAAAACGCGGATTTCTTTTTGGTGGATTCACTTTTTGAAGCCTACAAACTCAAAAAATCACGAATTAAAACTCCAATTTTGATTTTGGGCTATACATCGCCGGAAAACTTAAAAACTCGCCTTCCCTTCCATTTTACAGCTTCTAATAAGGAAAGTTTGGAGACTTTGCACAGATTAAAATTACCGATACATTTAGAAATTGATACGGGAATGAATCGTATGGGATTTACTTGGAAAAACTTTGAGCAAGATCTGATTTTTATCAAAAAAATGAACCCAAAAATAGAAGGATTTTTTACTCATTTGGCTTGTGCGGATTCTAGTGATGATGCGTTTACAAATCTGCAAATTGATCGTTTCCTAACTGCGCTAAAATTATTTAAAGAAGCGGGATTTAATCCAAAATATATTCACGTTGGGAACAGTGCCGGCGCCAAAAAAACAAATCGACCGGAATTTAATATGCTTAGGCTTGGCATCTCGCTTTATAAAAATGCCCTACGCTTTGATGCCACGCTAATCAATCTGCAAAATCTGCAAAAAGGCGAAACTGTTGGCTACAGTGCCACTTACACGGCAGAGGAAAACCAAACGATTGGAATTGTGTCTGCGGGATATTATGAAGGAGTGCCAATTTCGCTGAGCAACAAAGGATTTATGGAGATTAACGGACACATTTGCCCGATTGTTGGCCGAGTTTGTATGAATCACACAATGATTCGCCTGCCGAACTCTGCGGATCTTAAAGCAGATTTTAAGGTTGGCTCTGCAGTCACAATTTATTCAAACGAGGATGATGCAAAAAACAGCGTTGAAGCGCAGGCAAAACTAGCAGGCACAATTAGCTATGAACTTATTGCTCGCCTTTCTGAGAGTACAAAACGGCAAATTCAAGAATAGCTTTGGCAACATCGAGTCCTGTAGTTTTTTCAAAAACCCTCGAAAATCCCGGATTTGAATTAACCTCAATAACAAGCGGGCCGTCTTTTGATTCCAAAATATCCACGCCGGCAACTTGGAGTCCAAGCGCATTCGTAGCACGCACCGCCAAAGACGCATATTCATCTGTTAAAAGCACGCCTTTTGGCACTCCCCCAAGCTCGATGTTTGACCTAAACTCTCCTTTTTGAGCCTGCCTTGTAATGGCTCCAATTGCTTTGCCACCAATAACCAAAACACGCGTATCCTTCCCCATTGCCTCTGAATAAAATTTTTGTACAAGAATTAGTCCGCTGGCTAGAATCCAATCTGTTAAAACGCCCTTCGCCTGCTCAAAATTTTTAACAAGCATAACGCCCTGTCCATAAGTCCCAAACGGATCTTTGGCAACAACCGGCAAACCTCCCATGGCAGTACTCGCCAAATCAAAATCCTCCAGAGTATAAATTGGCACACTTCTTGTAATTGGCACGCCTGCAGATACAAGCAAATCGAGCGTAGACTTCTTATTTTTTGCATTACAAATAGAATGAAAGGAGTTCAAAACCGGTACCCCAAGAATCTTTAACTGCTCAAGCACATGTAGCTCCGTTTCCAGATTGCGAACTATCCACGGACGCGGGATAACACAATCATAGAAATCAATCGGCTTTGTACTTTTTAAAAAATCTTGAACAAAAATTGTACTCACATTGTGCGGTAAAGCGCTCCCGGCCTCTAAAAATCGATCAATTTCGACCTGAGGCGGATTTCCAAAATATAAAACTGCGATATTCATAGTTATGGTTTAGCACCTTCGGCGCCTGTTGTAAAAATATTTGGCAAGTGATATAAAATACTCACATGAAACGCATACTTATCACACTCGGATTCTTACTTTTGACTGCTTGCGGAAGTGTTGCCAATACAGACACGCCAACTGGTGGCGAGTATTTAACTTACACCTATAAAACCACGGAATTTACCATAACAGCACCAGAGGATTGGACAGTTTACGACACTTTTACGTCAGAATATCCGGATGGAATGCGGGTAGCTTTTAAAAACAATATGAAAGATAGCGATTTTACAGCTAACGTAAGCGTGGTAAAGGAAGATAATCCAAAAAACTTAACCAGTTATGACCTTTCGCAAGAAAAAATCGCAAGCCACAAGGAATCACTTTTAAATTATGTTCTTGTAGCGCAAGAGGAGATTTTAATTGGCGCCCCGGGAGGGGAAACTCGCACACTATTCAATCAATTTACAGGTAAAAACACGAGTTCCGGACCAACTTTAAATTTTATACAAATGACCGTGGCAAAAGCAGATAACAGTTGGACGGTAACCGCGAGCTACCGCGAAGGAGAAGATGAGTTTGTAATCGCAAAATTGTTGGCTACAGTTAAATCATTCACGCTTAAATAATGTTTACTTGGGATCTAAACCCGGTTCTGCTACACGCAGGACCACTGGAAATTCGCTATTATGGAGTATTTTTTGCTTTGGCTTTGGGTTTGGCTTATTCACTTGGACGCAAAATGGTGGAGCAAAAAAAACTGTCTGTAGCGCTTTTTGACGAATTGGCATTATATCTTATAATTGGCCTTGTAGCCGGCGCACGCTTTGGGCACATTTTGTTCTATGAACTTGATTATTATTTGGCAAATCCAACGCAAATTATTAAGGTTTGGCAAGGCGGACTTTCGAGCCACGGCGCAACAATCGGCGTGATTTTGGCTTACGCCCTATTTTTGTGGAAGAACAGGTTGGGACGAAAAAAAATACATGGCCACAAAGAACCCGCCGTGAAATTCTTCGATTTTGCGGACATTATTGTAATTGTAACTTGCATTCCGGCATCACTCGTAAGAATTGGGAACTTTTTTAACAGCGAACTTGTTGGGCGCGTAACTAACGTTGAGTGGGGAACAATCTTTGCGCGAGTTGATGAACTCCCCCGCCACCCAAGCCAACTTTATGAAGCTCTAATGGGAGCGGTGATTTTTGTGATTTTGTATCTGTTGTGGACGAGGAAATATGGATGGCCTTGGGAAAAGACAGTTGCCGACAAACGTAGTATTATTGGCAAAAAAACTTGGCTAGCGAACCTGTTAACGCACCTATTAACGCCTAAGCTTTTTGTTGGACTATTTTTTGTTCTATATTTTGCAGGCCGTTTTTGTGTTGAATTTTTTAAAGACTTTCCACTGCATGAAGGTTTTTTTAACCTTACGACGGGGCAAATTTTGAGTTTGCCGTTCCTGATTTTAGGGATAGCAATGCTTGCGTCGTTTATAAAATATAGTGAAATTCACCGTCGACGGTGAATTGGTCAATAAATCGGCATCCTGTAAAATCTTGACGTGCAAAAATTTGTTTTATATTTCACTCTCGAGAGTGAACTCCTAAACAAAACTAATTTTTGTAAAGAGCAATAGTCTACCAAAATCAACTTCAGCGGGTGTTCAAAACTAGGATTTCATCCTAAGAAATGCGAAACCATTCTCTGAACTAGGACTTTGTCCTGTTCAGAGTTTGGTGCCTGGGGAGGGAATTGAACCCTCACAGCCTTACGGCCACAAGATTTTAAGTCTCGCGTGTCTACCATTTCACCACCCAGGCGCCGAAGTTGATGCCCCCAAGCAGAAGCAAGGGGAGAAATGCAGGCCTCGCAACAGGAATTTTATTCCGTTGCGAGTTGGAGGCGAGGACGGGATTCGAACCCGTTTGGTACGGTTTTGCAAACCGCTGCGTAACCATTCCGCCACCTCGCCGTATTAATCGCAACTTTAGAGCAAGAGCTCTGTCTTGTCTAAAGATATGGTGGACCGGGAGGGACTTGAACCCTCGACCAAAAGATTAAGAGTCTTCTGCTCTACCGACTGAGCTACCGATCCACGCGGGAAACTCTAACAAAAGCGCACACCTCTAGCAATGTTTTTTGGAAATGTTATAGTCTGGACATGAAACTAAAAACCGTATTTGCTTGCCAAAATTGTGGATACCAAACCGGTAAATGGCTTGGTAAGTGCCCATCCTGTAACGAATGGAACACTTTTGTTGAAGACGTAATCAACGTGGGCAAAGAAGAAGTTACGCGCCACACAAGGCTCGGCAATGCAGAAAAACCTCAAAATATCGAGATCAACTCACCCACAAAACCGCGCATAAAAACGGGCATAGCAGAATTCGACACAGTCCTTGGCGGAGGAATTGTAGAAAGTAGCCTGATTTTACTATCCGGCGAGCCAGGCATTGGAAAATCCACCTTAACACTCCAGGTTGTAGACCGCATGGCGGGACTTATAGATCCTCAAAAAACCGTTCTCTACGTAACCGGCGAAGAGGCAATCGAACAGGTTGCAGACCGCGCAAAACGCCTCGGCCTTAAACAAAAAAACATTTCACTACTCTACGAGACCTCAGTCGAAAACATAATCACCGCAATAGATAACGAGAAACCGGCCTTTTTGGTGGTAGATTCAATCCAAGTCCTCACTTCCCAAGATATTGCAGGAACCGCAGGAAGTTTGAGCCAAGTTAGATATGCAACAGAAATCCTAATGAATGAGATTAAAACTCGCAAAATTCCCCTGCTTTTGATTGGTCACGTAAACAAAGAAGGTAATATTGCAGGCCCAAAAGTTCTTGAACATTTGGTAGACACTGTTTTACTGCTCGAAGGTGAACGCGATCACGAACTTAGAATGCTACGCGCGCTAAAAAATCGTTTTGGGCCAGTAAGTGAAATTGGACTTTTTGAAATGACAAGCGAGGGCATGTGCGAAGTCAAAAATCCCGGTGAACGCGTACTTGCCAATAGACCTCAAAATACCATTGGAAGCGCACTCACCATAAGCATGGAAGGCAATCGACCATTTTTGATGGAGGTACAGGCCTTGGTAAGCCAAACAACTTTTGGTTACCCAAAACGAATGGCGAGCGGATTTGATAGAAATCGCCTGGAACTACTCATTGCAGTCCTACAAAAACACAACAAAATGAACCTGATGGACCAAGACGTATACATAAATGTTGCGTCCGGAATGCACTTAAACGATCCTTCTGCAGATTTGGCCGTTTGCATGGCGATTGCATCGAGTTTTTACGGCAAAGCGATCCCAAGAAATGAAGTTGTTTTTGGCGAAGTAGGCCTAACTGGCGAAATAAGGAGCAGTTTTAAAGATAACGAGCGCCAGAAATCCGCCCAAAAAATGGGCCTCACCACAAAAACCATTACACATTTGACAAAACTTACCTTGCCTTAAACGTAAGATGTGTTAGAATACAAAAACAAAAGCAAAAACCATGAGCGTAGCCTCTAAAACTGCAGATTTACCGGACCTAGATTCTAGCCCTCAACCTGGCACACTGGATGAGCTTTTAACAAAAGCGCGAGCAGAAGTAACAAGCGAGGGGTTTAGACGTGGAGCACAGTTATCAAAAACACTAACAGACCCGACAGAGTCCCACAGAGCTGAGATCTTGGCCGTAATCGGAAAATATGCACAGGCATTACCAAAAGATTATCCTCAATCACATTTCCTAAGACCGGCAAATAAACCGGACGGGACTCCAAATGCAAGGCATCATTGGGCACTTAGTCCGCTGGATAGAACAGGAAATGCACTTTGGATTGAGCTGGAACAGGTAGCGGACAAAATAAAAGGCACATTAACCGATATTACTGCCGGCACAGACGTCCAAACCATGCTTCTACTTGGTAATATTCTTAATTCAAGAACCGCGAATACCAATCAAATTTTAACAATTAATGGAACTGGGAGGAAAATCAGCCCTAAAGAGATATATGATATTTGGAAAGAAATGGATACAGGTGCTAACACAACAGATTCAACTCAAAAATCCATTGAATTTTGCAGAAGGATAGGAATTGAACTGGAAGCAGGAAAAGAAAAAGAAACTATACGAGATGTTAAAGACATGGCTTGGATTTTTCTATCAAAAATAATGCGAAATGCCAATGATGTGCTTGCTGTAGCAGAAGGAGAGGAAACAATAACAATTCTTGGAATAAGTGATACTTTACACAATATCAGCTTGTTTGAATGGTTAAGCACTTTATTTGAAAAAACAGGAGATCCAACGCTAAGACTGGAAGCACAACTACTCTTAAAATTAAGTTTAGAATTTTTTAACATAACAAACAGCAAAGCATTTAAAAATGGTACTCAAATGCTTCCGGCCGTAGATAAAAAAGTACAAGAAGTGCTTACTCCAACAAATGAGACAACGAGATATAATAGATTAAAATTTAAGAATTCTGGCAAAAAAACTGAGATAGAGATAGATATAAATAAATTTAAATCAACGCCCTTGCGCAGGATAGAAATAGCCGGCTTCGATCAATTCAAAAAACGAGCAATATTTATTGGCTTCAACCACAAAGGAGAGGAATCCATTCTAACAAAATTATTAACAAGAGAGCCTGACGCAAATCCGGAAGAGTTACGGGATATTTTAAGATGTACCTTAGTAATCCCGGACGTAACCACGGAAGATTTAACGACCAACGCAAATGAAGAAAAAGATTACTTTAAGGCAATTGCCAGAAAACTCGGGGAACAAATGGGCTTAAGCTATAGAGAAGAATCAACCGTAAAAGATAATCCTCTACAAGTTGGCGAATTCACTATTGAAGATGATTTACAGAAAAAAGATTCATTATTCCGAAACATAAAATTGTTGGGAGTACTACCTGATCCAAAGGACCCAACACAAATCGGCACTACAATAGAAATACAAATCAATCCAATAGATTTACATGAAGTCACGAATGGGATAGATTCACCATTTGGGCACGATAAATATGAAGCAATGCGTAATTGCAATGTTGCAAAAAATACGCTCGCAGAAGACCTGTACCCACAAGCAATTGCTGAGTTAGATAAACATTATGCAAGGCTGGAAGAAGAAAGAGGAAAGGCAATAAAAGCAGGAATTGAATACACAAAAACCCGCGGAGAACAGATGCGGAGAGAAGCCGAGGACAATTTAGGCCCAACAACAAACGGAGAAAGCCAAACACCGCCAACTGATGCGGAAGGTGTTATAGGGGGAAGAAATAAGCGTTTAAATCCCAAAAGACTGCTTAACATTCTTCTCGCAAGTTTTCGCAAGTTCCTCAGCACTCACTCCTCTTAATTCCGCGATTTTTTCGTAAATTTCCACGATATAGGCCATCTCGTTAACCTGTCCGCGCTTTGACTGTGGTGGCAAATAAGGACAATCGGTTTCCACAAAAAATAAATCCTCAGGAACAGCCTTAACAACATCGCGCAAACCATCCGCTTTTGGATAAGTAACAATACCGGTAAAAGAAGTATAGTAGCCCCTCTCCCAAACTTTGCGGGCAAAATCCAAATCATAGCTGTAGCAATGAAAAACCGCTTTTTCAAGCTTTTCATCAATCAAAATCTTTAGCGTTTCTTCCCCAGAATCACGCGAGTGAATAACACACGGCAAAGCAAGTTCCTTTGCCAAACGAATCTGCTTTCTAAAAACCTCTTCCTGCTTTTCTGGTGAAAATTTATTACGAAAATAATCGAGCCCAATCTCCCCAATCGCCACAACTTTTGGGCTTTTTGATTTCTCGCGCATCCAAGAAATTTCCTCATCACTTAAATCATCACATTCGCTTGGATGAATGCCAAGTACCGCAAAAATAGACGGAAATTTCTCTGCCATTTCAAGCGTCAACCTATTAGCTTCCTTGGTATAGCCAACAGAAATTATCTTTCCAACACCGGCCTTCTCCGCACGCCGAACCACCTGCGCAGGATTTTCATACGATTCAGAGAAAGGATGGCAATGGGTATCAATCCACATAATTTAAAAATTATTCCACACTTTGTGAAAGCCTTTTTGCCTGATCTTCCAAAATTAGCGCATCAATTAAAGGGTCAAGCCCTCCATCCATAATTGCAGGAATATTGCTAAAGTTTTGCCCAATCCTGTGATCCGTAACCCTATCTTGCGGAAAATTATAAGTCCTGATTTTGTCCGACCTGTCTCCACTCCCAATCTGTGCAAGACGCACCTCACCTAGTTCTCTGGCGCGTTTCTCAAGCTCCGCCGCATAAACACGTGACCTTAAAACGCCCATGGCTTTAATCTTATTTTTTAATTGTGATTTTTCATCCTGACAAATCACCACAGTTCCGGTTGGAATATGTATTATGCGCACAGCTGACTCGGTTTTATTAACACTCTGGCCCCCATGCCCACCCGCACGAAATACATCGATTCTTAAATCTTGATCCGAAATGTTCACATCAACTTCTTCCGCCTCCGGCAAAACCGCAACTGAAGCAGCGGAAGTATGCACGCGTCCTTTTGCCTCAGTTTCCGGAATCCGCTGAACTCTGTGCACCCCGCTTTCATACTTCATTCGCCCGTAAGTGCCATTACCGATAACCTTAAAAACAACTTCTTTGAGCCCTTTTTCACCGGGACTTTCACTAATCATTTCCACTTGGTAGCCCTTTTCTTTTATATAACGCAAATACATTCTAAGTAGCTCTTCCCCAAAAAGCGCAGCCTCATCACCACCTGTTCCTGCACGGATTTCCATAATGCAATTCTTGCTATCATTTGGATCCTTTGGCACAAGTTCAAGTTTTAACTCCTCCTCAAGTTTTAAAAGTTTCTCTTTTGCCAAATCAAGATCTTCCTTTGCCATTTCACGGATTTCCGGATCAGAATCTTCCAAAAGAGCTTCATTGTCTGCAATCTGTTTTTCCAGTTTTTGCATCTGTTCAAAAAGCAAAACCGTACCTTCAATCTCGCGCCTGCGAACAAGCAATTTTTGGTATTCAGATTGATTGGCTATAACGGCAGGATTGGCCATTACCTCATTTAGCTGAGCCAGCTCATCCGCAAGTTTTTGGAGTTTCTCTTTCATAAGTTGTTGTGGCTTAGTTTTAGCAAGAAAACGGCTTTCTTTCCAGAAGAAAATGCCTATCCAAGCCTTCGTAATCTTGCCTTAAAGTGAATTCCATCTCAGGTAAAAGTTCGCATGCTAGTGATCTAATGGCTTCCCCTTGCGAAAATCCAAGCTCACCAAATACGTATTTAAAGCCCCTGCCCTGCATACGGATTTGTTCAAAAAGACGACGATAAAGCTCTAAACCATCTTCTCCTCCAAACAAGGCCAAATGAGGTTCATATTTTTCCACATTTTCCGCAATAGATGCATGCTCCACCAAACCTATATAAGGCAAATTACACACGAGTGTATCAAAATTTTCTTGCGGAACCTCATCAAGCAAATCAGATTGAATCAGCCCAATATCCACCCCGCACTGAACACAATTTTTGTTCGCCACAACAAGTGCAGAGGAACTAACATCCGTGGCAACAACTTTAAGCTCAGGCCTGGTCTTTTTAATGGCAATTGCAATCGCGCCACTCCCCGTGCCAATTTCTAAAACGCTATCTTGCGCTTTAGAAAGCGCCCAAGTAACCAACTGCTCAGTGCAAGGGCGCGGAATCAAAACATTTTCATCCACATATAGCTCTATACCAAAAAACTCCTTTTTATGAGTCAAATAAGCAACCGGAACCCCATTCATTATTTTGACCCAAGCCTTTTGCAAAAGAGCAAGTTTTTCTACAGGAATTTCATCTTTGGAATTTGCCACCAAATCCAGCCTATTTAAACCCAGCAAGTCACATAAAAAAACTTCCATCTCTATCCGCAGATGGGCTTTTTGAGCAAGACGAAGAACTTCACCGATAAGCACAGTGTCATTTATTGGTAGAACTTGTTGCGTTCCTTTTCTGCACGGTAACCCTCACGTTTTAATGCTTTCTCACGAAGAAGACGATCTGTTAGAGCGCGTTTATGATAACGCCTTCCCTTTACCAAATCACCAACACGTGAACGATTAAACCATTGTTTAAAGCGAGCCACACGTTTCTCTGAAGATTCGTTAGAATCAGCGGAAACCCAGAAATTTATTAATTTAACCATAATAAGTGCTAAAGACGAAGCCGAGTATAAGAGAAAGACACGGTCTAAGTCAATACTTTATTTAGCCTTATTTCCCACGCTCCTCTTTAAATCGCATATAAGCACCCAAAATCAAATCTTGCACATCTGTTGAAAGCGCATAAGCCTTCCCATCACGCTCCATAACGATCCCACATTCATATTCATCCTCTTCCAGCGGATCTTCCACAAATAGGTACATATTTTTCTCATCAGCCATTGGCTCAAGCCTATATTCCATTTTAGAAAACGCCTCATTTAGTAGAATTGTTAGCGTTTTTAAATCATCAAATTGCCCGAGTAGAAGCCCCAAACCAGTATTTGATGTTGATTTTTTAGAAGCCATGGAAATCATTAAAATTCCCATAATTATACCTTAAAACAGGCCTAAAAACAAGGCTGATTAATGCGGAGAATTTTCGGTAACAGTCTCTGACGCATCATTATCACCGTCACGGTCACCAAGCCTACTAACTCTACCGTTGGCATCAACGGTAAAATAATATGCCGTAACCACATCCCCATACCTTAAGCGTGAGTATGTTGCGGTAGCAATGACCTCATTGTGATCATAAAGGTACGAATGTGAATCTGCAAATTCATCACCGTCCACCTCACATTCAGTACGGTTTTGATTAGGATCTTCACAATAAAGCCTATCAAAACAAACAAAAATTGAACCACTTGGTTCGCCTGAAAAGTAACTTTGAGCAGTAACGTTAAGACCAAGAATCTCAACACTTGGCACGGCAAGCCTTGCATTCGTATCAAGTGGAAACTCATTGCGCATTATGCCTGCACAATATCCAGCAGTCACATCAATAGCTCCATCAAGATCATTTTGGTCCCCACTATCGGCGGTATCTTCTGAAGTATCTGGATTTTCTGTGTCACCAGTGTCTCCAAGCCCAGTATCAGAAGGGTCAAGAGGCTCACAATCATCACAAACTGAGCCATCCGAAAGACTAGCATTCCCAACCACAGCATCACGGCAAGCAGGCTGAGTTGCACCAAACGCAAGTGCTCCAAAAAGTGGCAAATCATTTAAACGCATAAAAATTATTTTAAAAAACAAGATGTGATTCTACAACAATCACACTAATACTGCAAGGGCCATTTAACTAAAAAGGCACCAGTTTTTTCAGTTGTCTGAATGAGAAGAGCGAAGGCTGTTTTTGTGGAGGTGCATGAAACTGGATTGGCTCAAGTGAGTTTTGCAA
>Ga0265292_1000397_pt1 | contig 65114 bp, 57 predicted proteins | sample Munlanlewell296A_FD_189080 | JGI IMG/M metagenome (GOLD analysis project Ga0265292, IMG submission 189080) | Leachate microbial communities from a municipal landfill in Southern Ontario, Canada - Leachate well 296A | ecosystem: Engineered > Solid waste > Landfill > Unclassified | place: Canada...
CCAAGGCCTTCATCCAGAGATACCAGGGCCAGTTCAACGAACAGCAGCTTGCGGACATGCTCTGGATCACCCGGAAATCGCTCTGGGAAAAGAGAAAGAAGTGGGGGATGCCGAGGGAGCGGTAGGGTGGCGCACGCCGCGATCAGAACGGCTGATTTTAACGGCGAGTGTAACTTTCCATTTCTTGTGCTTCCCGCGCCTTCAGAAACTGTGTAGATTCATCACCTGCCCCTCATCGTTCGAAGATGATATCCCTCAGAATCATCTGTTCAATACATACGTCATAATCCGCCCATGATGTCATCAAAAAATATTACCCTGTTATAAATAGTATTGACCTTTGCGGGTAAACATGTTACCAAGCATAACCGCAGTGCTTTAAGCAGAAAATTATGAGTATATAAGATATGGTAACGCTGATTTGAAGGCCTCTGCGCCGCGCGGACCAAAGTTATTTGAATCCCCGCTCACCGGCGGCAGAGGGATGACGGATGCGTTGAGATACGTATACGAAACAGGAGGACTCCATGGTTGATGCGAAGGACATTCAGAACATAACGTTGTTCAAAGGGTTGACCGGAGAAGAACTCATGATCATTGCAAGCGCCATGACCGGTGATACGTTTCCCGAAGGGCATGAGGTGTATCACGAGAACGAGGTGGGCTGCGCCTGCGTCTATATCATCCGCAGGGGCAAGGTGGACGTGATCAAGACGAGCACAGACGGCGACCCCATGACGCTCACGGTGCTCAGAGAAGGAAACTTCTTCGGTGAATTTTCATTTTTCGACAGCAAACCGCACTCGGCCTCAACGATCGTCGCGGAGGACGGCACTGTTGTGTTGTCGCTGCAGCGCCCCGATTTCGACCGTGTTCTGGAGTCCTATCCCCGCATCGGGAACAAGGTGCTGATCAATGTCATCCATGAGATCAGCGCGGTGATCAGGAAGATGAATGCGAGCCATGTTGACATGGCCGGCTACATGTTCGGCAGGACAAAACGGTAGCATGCTGAGCGCCGATGCCATAGAGCGGATACGCAAGAAGCGCCGGCACTACCCCGACGCACGAGCCGCAGTGCTGCCCGCCCTGCACATCGTGCAGGATGAACTGGGGCACCTTCCCGCTGACGCGATGCGGTCCGTCGCGGACCTGCTGAACGTGCCTGAGTCGGAGGTGTACGGTACCGCCACATTCTACGCGCTCCTGCGATGGAAGCCCGCTGGCCGACACGTGATCTCCGTTTGCCACAACCTCCCGTGCTCGCTCCTCGGCGCTGAAACGATCATGGAACATCTCAGCAGCGCACTCGGCGTTGGAGAAGGCCAGGTCACGGTGGATGGAAAGTTCTCCTTTCAACGGATCGAGTGCATCGGCAGGTGCGACGGAGCCCCCGCCATGCTGGTCGATGATGATTATCACGGCAATCTGACGCCGGAGAAGATAGAGGGGATCCTGAAAAAGTATAAATGATGATCCAGCGCAAAAGCAGGTAACCGCGGAGACGTACCCTGCACTCGCGCCGAGCATTCGTTAACGCCGGGCACAGGCTGAGACGCGGATCTAGATCGGTCCGATACGACCGATCAGTCTGATCCGTCTTAGTCCTGATTGTGCGCCTGATCTGTATGATTGGATGAACCGATGGAAACAATGCTGCTCAAAAGGATACAGATCCCCAACTCCACGGACATCGATGTGGCCATGGCGCACGGGGCCTACTCGTCCGTTGAGAAGGCGTACGCGATGCGGCCCGTTGATGTCATTGATGAGGTAAGGCGTTCCGGGCTTCGCGGCCGGGGCGGGGCGGGTTTCCCCGCGGGCACAAAATGGTCTTTTGCGGCCATGGATCTGAAAAGACCAAAGTATCTTATCTGCAATGCCGACGAAGGCGAGCCGGGCACGTTCAAGGACCGGATCATCCTCGAACACGATCCGCACATCCTGATTGAAGGCATGATCATCGCCGGTTATGCCATCGGCGCCGAACAGGGCTATATCTACGTGCGGGGCGAGTACCCCGCCGCGTTCGATGTTCTCGAACGCGCGATCGACCAGGCCGTAGCGAAAGGGTTTCTCGGGAAGGGCATCGGGAAAAAAGGCGTGTCGTTCGATCTTGCGGTGCACCGCGGAGCAGGCGCGTACATTTGCGGCGAGGAGACGTCGCTCATCGAATCTCTTGAAGGCAGGCGCGGTCAGCCCCGCGTGAGGCCGCCGTTTCCGGCGAACGCGGGGGCCTGGGGTAAGCCGACGGTCGTGAACAACGTGGAGACGCTGGCCAATGTGCCCTGTGTCATCGGGCTCGGATCCGACGCCTACGCCCGGATTGGCGTGGAAGGTTCGACGGGCACGAAGATCTTCAGCGTGAGCGGCGCGGTGAACAAGCCGGGCGGGTATGAACTTCCGATGGGCACAACGCTCCGGGAGGTCATCTATACCCATGCCGGCGGGATCAGGGACGGCAGGGAACTCAAGGCGGTCATTCCGGGCGGGGTATCGACACCGATGCTTACGCCCGCGCACCTCGACGTCAGGATGGATTTTAACTCGCTCCTTGCGGCGGGGTCCATGCTCGGTTCGGGCGCGGTGATTGTTATGGACGACAGGACCTGTATGGTGAAGGCGACGTCCATCATCGTCCGCTTCTTCGAGCATGAATCGTGCGGCAAGTGCACGCCCTGCCGCGAAGGCACGGGATGGTTCTCCCAGATATACCATCGCATGATGAAGGGCGAGGGCAGGGAAGATGATATCGATGTCCTGCTCGCCATCTGCGGAAAGATGAAGGGCACGTGCTTCTGCCCCCTCGGCGAAGGGGCGCTCCAGCCGGTGCTGTCGAGCATCAAATATTTCCGTGGTGATTATGAGCGCTGTATCCGCAAGCAGGGATGCGATGACCGGTCATGCCGGGCGAAGGCGGACGTCAAATAGCCACGGTATCATAGTGCGGCTTTTCGCAGTAACCAATGCAAAATGCAAATTGTAAATCTCAAATTGCAAAATTGACGCATGCTCCTAGGCCGTAGTATTTCTTCAACTCATTTTGACTTTTGCATTTTACACGCTGCATTTTGCAAATATCTTTCAACATTCGTGCTGCCATGCCAGGTTTCGAAGAGAAATACATGCTATAGGTGATTTGGAATTATAACGTATGCCTACCCTGACCATTGACGACAAAACCGTGACGATCGCTCTCGGCTCCACCCTGCTTGACGCGGCGAAAGCGGCGGGTGCGCGGGTCCCGACGTTGTGCAACGACGACAAACTCCATCCCTACGGCGCGTGCAGGATCTGCATGGTCGAAGTGATGGGCACGCCGCGCAGGATGGTGACCTCCTGCACCACACCGGCGATGGAGGGCATGGTGATCAGAACGATGTCCCCGGCGATCCTCGAGGCACGTAAATCCATTCTTGAATTTCTGCTCATCAATCATCCCCTCGATTGTCCGGTCTGCGACAAGGCGGGCGACTGCCGTCTCCAGGACCTTGTGCATGAGCACGGACTGAACCCGGGGACGTTTGCGGAGAAAAAAAGGAACCTGTCTCCCGATTTCTCGTCAGCGGTCATCGAGCGCAATACGGACCGCTGCATCCTGTGCGGGAAGTGCGTTCGCATCTGCGGCGAGCAGAATGCCGAGCATGAACTGGCCTTCACCCGGCGCGGCGGCAGGTCGCGTATCAGTACGTCGTGCGACCGGCCGCTCGATTGCGAGTTCTGCGGAGAATGCGTGGAGATCTGTCCGGTTGGGGCCCTCACGACCAGGCAGTTCAAATACAAAGCGAGGACGTGGAGCCTTGAAGAGACCGGATCGACGTGCCTGTACTGCGGCAACGGCTGCCCGATAAAACTGGAGACCTATAAGGGCCGGGTGGTGCGGGTCAGTCCCGCACGGAACAATTTTCTTTGCGCACGGGGGCGCTTTGGCTGGGACGCTGTTCATCACGAGGCGCGGCTGATCCTGCCGAAGATGCGGGTGGGCGGTGAGCTGATCGACTCCACCTGGGAAGAGGCATTGACCCGTGTTGCCGACGCGCTGCAAACGATCAAGGGTACGCGCGGGGCAGCGAGCATCGGCGGCCTGGGTTCCGTCAGGACCACGAACGAGGACAACTATCTGTTTCAGAAGTTCATGCGCAGCGTGGTCGGCACGAACAACATCGACCTGCTCGCCCGGCTCAAGATGCCGATGGGCCTGAATACGAGCCTTTTCACCGCGGAGCTTGCGTCCATCAGCGAGAGCGACGTGGTCCTTGTCCTGGACAGGGACGTGGGCGAGATCAATCCATTGACGGGCATCGAGATCGTGCGCGCGGTGAACCAAAAAGGGCAGAAGCTCATTCTGCTGAACGGCATGCTTAACAAGTTCGACAGGCTCGCCTCGGTTTCGTTGACCGCCGGGGACGCGGAGACAGCGCTCGGCGATCTGATCGCCGCGGTCGGCGGGGATACCCGCCAGAAGGGTGAGGACATTGCCGAGGCTGTCGGCCTGCTCATGACGGCGAGACGCGTTTCGATAGTCCTGCCTGCTGAACCGTCGCCCGCGGTGCTTGACCGCGCGAAGTATCTTGCGGTACTGCTTGGACAGACGACCCTCGTTCCCCTTGTCCGGCGCGGCAATCTTCAGGGCGCGCTTGATATGGGCGTTCTGCCGGATTACTATCCGGGGTATCAAAAAATCAACCCGACCGCTGCTGCTCGCTTTAAAACGGAATGGGGAGTTGACGTGCCCGGGACACCGGGCATGAACGCCATGGAGATACTGAACAGCATTGTATCGGGAAATCTTTCCGCTCTCACGATCATGGGGGATGATCCGGTCGGTAATTCCCCGGATATCGCTTCCGTGCTCAAGAAGCTGGACTTTCTGGTAGTGCAGGACATCTTTCTGACCGAGACGGCGAAGATGGCTGACGTGGTGCTTCCCGCAACAAGTTTTATCGAAAAAACCGGGACGGTTACGAACCTCGAGCGGCGGTTGCAGCGCATCGACAAGGCGGAGGAACCACTGGGGGAATCGATGCCGGATTGGCGGATCATACAGGCGCTGGCCCAAAAGATGGGATCATCCATGAACTATGCTTCAAGCTCAGCTATCATGAAAGAGATCAAATCAATCGTTTCAGCTTACAAGGATCTCGCTGTGGGCGCCTGCTGGCCAAAGGAACTGTCGCCGCTTCACGGAACAGACGCGGACCTTTCTCTCTCATCCGAAACTTTTTTAAAGCGGGAGGTGATCACCGCGAACAGGCTGCTCTTCTCGTCGGGAACCATGATTTCCCGGTCAAAGGAAATCGGAAGTATCTCCCCGGGGAAAATCAATAAGCCTTAAGAGCCTGTTGCACTAACCCACTCTTCGTCACCCTGAGCGAAGTGAAGGGTCTTGCAACTGGTGAAAAGCAAGATTCTTCACTACGTTCAGCATGACATGCTGGACTGATTCAGCATACTTGCAACAGGTTCTCAACGGCTTGTAATATTATGCGCCGCCCTATCCGTGGTAACACAATGTCTTTTCAACTTTATTGCGAATGACCTTCAAGTATATTGTTCAAGTATATTATTCTTGAATAGGCCCATGCTTTGTGTTAAATTTGGCACAGCCTTGGGATGGGGCTCACATGAAAAGAAAATTTTTCATTATTACGCTTATTTCCCTTGCGTTCTGCGGTCTGCCGCAGGCAACCATTGCGCAAAGTGTTCCCCGGGAATATGCAAAGGCGGACCAGATGTTCTCGCAAGGCCGTTACCCGGACGCAATTCGTTTGTATCAGGCAATGCTTTCCTCTCCGTCCCGCGCTGTTTCCCCGGGGGTTCTCCATACCCGGATCGCCGACAGTTATTTTCGTCTGGCCGACTACCAGCATGCCCTCGATGCATACCGCCAGGCATTGAAAGAGCAGAAGCCCGATGAACGAGCGCAGACCCAGTACTGGATAGGGTTCTGCACGCTGCTTCTCGGCAGGAACGCCGAGGCGGTGACCGAATTCTTGAATATACCGGTGAGCTATCCAACATCCGGCATGTTGGTCAACACCGCGTACTACTGGGCAGGCAGAGCGAGCGAACGCATGGGCAGGAAAGACCAGGCAGCGGAGCTGTACCGCAAGGCGGGAGGGAACGGAACATCCACCCAGGGACGCTTTGCGATGAAGAAGGCGAAGAACGTGAAATTAAAATAGGGTCCAGGAGTCAGGGTTCAGGGTCCAGATAACGTCATACCATTCATGGTCACGGATAAATAATTTCTGGACCCTGACCCCTGAACTCTGGCCCCTGCCGTTAAATCATGTTGAAAGAACTGAATATAAAAAATTTTGCCATCATCGACCAGCTTCGGGTGGAGTTTGCGCCGGGGCTGAACGTGTTCACGGGCGAAACCGGGGCCGGCAAGTCAATCGTTGTCGACGCGCTGAGCCTCGTGCTCGGCGAACGGGCGAGCGTTGACCTTATCCGCAGCGGCTTTCAGGAGGCTGTGGTGGAGGCGAACTTCGAGCTCAATAGCCGTGTTGCTGCGGACGTGACGGCGCTGCTGTCGGAGCAGGGCATTGAGATGGACGCGGGAGGGGACCTGATCGTGCGCCGGGTGCTCTCGTCCTCGGGCAAGAACAAGGTCTATATCAACGGAAGCCTGGCAAACCTCGCCGCGCTCGCGGCCGTCGGCGCGAACCTTGCCGATATCCACGGCCAGCATGAGCACCAGTCGCTTCTCTCTCTCGAACGCCAGATGGAGATGCTCGACACCTTCGGCGGGCTCGATGCGCTTCGTGATGAGGTGACCGCCGAGTATCGCCGGTTGTTTGACATCCGAAAGGAACTGGCTGAGCTCCAGGAGGGGGAGCGCGATCGGGCGCAGCGGGAGGACCTGCTGCGATACCAGCAGAATGAGATCGAAGCAGCCCAGCTCAAGCCGGGCGAGGACGAAGAACTCGCGAACGCACAAAAGGTCATGGCAAATACCGAAAAGCTCGCGGCCCTTTCAGCCATGGTGGATGAGGTGCTTTATTCGTCCGATGGTTCGGTGCTCACAAACCTGAAAAAGGCGATCAACGGGTTGAACGACTTAAGTCAGATCGACAACAGCCTCGCGGGTGCGCGTGATCTCTGTGAGTCCGGCCGCGCGCAGATCGAAGAGGCCGCACGGGAAGTCACTTCGTACCACAATCGTGGTGAGTCCGATCCTCAGCGGATGGAGCAGATCGGGGACCGGATGGATCTGATCCAGAAGCTCAAAAAAAAGTACGGGAATTCGATCGAGGACGTCATCGACTTCGGCGCAAAAGCGTCGGCCGCGCTCGAACGGATGGAACGGAGCACCGAGGAGATCGAGAACCTGAAATCAGGGATCCAGGAGATCAAGTTCGGATTGACCGACAAGGCGAAGCAGCTGACGAAGAAGCGAAAAGCTGCGGCCCGTGAACTCGAGAAAAGGGTCGAGGCCGAGCTTAACCACCTCGGAATGAAGAAAACAACATTTTCGATTAAGATCACACAGGAGCCCGGTGGAGACACGCTTGACGGCCTCAAACTCGGGCCGCGCGGCGCGGACCGCGTGGAGTTCCTGATCGCGCCGAACGCGGGCGAGGATCCGAGGTCGCTCGCGAAGATCGTGTCAGGCGGAGAGCTGTCGCGCATCATGCTCGCGCTCAAGACCATTCTGGTGGAAGGCGACAGCATCCCCACGCTCGTGTTCGACGAGGTGGACGCGGGCATCGGCGGCGCGGTGGCGGAAGAGGTCGGCAAAAAACTCAAACGCGTGGCCACGAAACGACAGGTCTTCTGTATCACCCATCTGCCGCAGATCGCGAGCATGGCCGGGAGCCACTATGGTGTTACCAAGTCCGTGAAGAAGGAACGGACGAGCACCGAGGTGCGGCTGCTCGACAGGCAGGAACGCGTGGACGAGATCGCGCGGATGCTCGGAGGTAAGACGATCACCGAGGCTACGGTGAAGCATGCCGAGGAGATGATCGAGCGGGGAAGCGCATGAAACAGTTCAGAGTTCAGCGTTCAAGGTTCAACGTTCAACGTTGTGGTAGTTCCCTGTAGCTGCCCTTGGGCTACGCGATGATAACGTAACGAACGACTAAAACCAGTGGAAATGACGGAAGGACAAATATGGCAAAGATTAAGACAATAAAGACAATACTGGACCTGATCGGGAACACTCCCTTGGTAAAACTGAATAGACTGCCGGGCGTCGGAGATGCTGAGGTGTGGGCAAAGCTCGAAGGTTTCAACCCCGGCGGGAGTGTCAAGGACCGGCCGGCCCTTGCCATGATCGAGGACGCGGAAAGAAAAGGACTGCTCAAAAAGGGTATGAAGATCGTTGAGCCCACGAGCGGCAATTTTGGAATCGGACTTGCTATAGTCGCGGCAGTGAAGGGATACACGATCGTCCTTACCATGTCCGAGGCCATGACAGTCGAGCGCCGCAAGCTGCTGGAAGCTTACGGCGCCGAGCTTGTGCTTACTCCCGCTGACAAAGGCATGCAGGGCGCGATCGATAAGTCCGACGAGATCGTCGCATCGGGCAAGGAATATTATAAGCCCGACCAGTTCAGCAATCCCGCGAACCCACAGGCGCACCGGAGGACCACGGCAAAGGAAATTTTGCAACAGATGGGCACAAAGAAGATCGATGCCTTTGTGGCCGGTGTCGGGACCGGCGGCACGATCATGGGGGTGGGCGAGGTGCTCAGGAAAAAGTTCAAGGACATCATGATCTATGCGGTGGAACCCGCTGACTCGCCGGTGCTCTCCGGAGGTCAGCCCGGACCCCATCCGATCCAGGGGATCGGCGTCGGATTCGTGCCGGTCATCCTGGACATCCGCGTGTATGACGAAATCATCAAGGTCACCCAGGATGTTGCCGTCGAGACCACGCGTCGACTTGCACGGGAGGAAGGCATACTCGTTGGCATCTCGTCGGGTGCGGCCTGCTGGGCGGCGCTCCAGGTGGCGAAACAGCTCGGGAAAGGCTCGCGGGTCGTTACGGTTCTCCCTGATGTTGGCGAGCGGTATTTGACCATGGGGATATTCGACAGGCGTTAGCACTTCAGCGTATTTTTTCATCGTTCCCGAGTGCCTTTAGGGTGTTTCTAAGGCCGTGAAGAAGGACCGGACGAGCACCGATGTGCGGCTGCTTGACAGGCAGGAACGCGTGGACGCGATCGCGCGGAAGCTCGGAGGAAAGACGATCACCGAGGCTACGGTGAAGCATGCCGAGGAGATGATCGGGCGGGGAACCGAGTAATAAGTTCGGAGTTTGGAGTTCGGAGTGCGGAGTAAAAAAACCGGAAAGGATGAATATGTCAAAGATTAAAACAGTGCTGGACCTGATCGGGAACACGCCTTTGGTAAGGCTCAACAAACTGCCGGGTGCCGGCGATGCAGAGGTGTGGGCAAAGCTCGAAGGATTCAACCCCGGAGGGAGTGTCAAAGACCGGCCGGCCCTCGCCATGATCGAGGACGCGGAAAAGAAGGGGATTCTCAAAAAGGGCATGAAGATCGTGGAGCCCACGAGCGGCAATACCGGCATCGGTCTTGCCATGGTCGCCGCGGTCAAGGGCTACACGGTAATTCTGACCATGCCCGAGTCCATGACAATCGAGCGTCGAAGACTGCTTGAAGCTTACGGCGCGCAGCTTGTGCTCACTCCCGCTGAAAAAGGCATGAAAGGCGCGATCGCGAAGGCCGACGAGATCGTGGCATCAGGAAAGGAATATTTCAAACCCGACCAGTTCGGCAATCCCGCGAACCCGCAGGTCCACCGCCGCACCACGGCAAAAGAGATCATCAAACAGATGGGCGCAAAAAAAGTGGACGCGTTCGTGGCCGGCGTCGGCACAGGCGGCACGATCACGGGTGTTGGAGAAGTGCTCAGGAAAAAATACAAGGACATCACGATCTATGCCGTTGAACCCGCGGCCTCGCCGGTGCTCTCGGGGGGCCAGCCCGGCCCCCACGTTATTCAGGGGATCGGCGCGGGGTTCGTGCCCGCCATATTGAACACGAAGGTTTACGACGGGATCATCAAGGTCACGAACGATGACGCCGCTGATACCTCGCAGCGGCTCGCGCAAGAGGAAGGCCTGCTGGTGGGCATCTCGTCCGGCGCGGCCTGTTGGGCGGCGCTTCAGGTGGCGAAACGGCTCGGAAAGGGCGCGAGGGTCGTCACGCTCCTGCCCGATGTCGGCGAGCGGTATATGACCTTGGGGATATTCGACCGGCGATAGAAGTGGGGAGTTCGGAGTGCGGAGTGCGGAGCAGAAGCTTTATTCGCTTATGGATTTTAATATGATGAACCCAATCTATCTTGACTATAACGCCAGTACTCCCGTTGATGCGAGGGTCCTCGAAGAGATGCTGCCCTATTTGAAGGAAAAGTTCGGCAATCCTTCCAGCAGCCATTCCTACGGTATTGCGCTCAAGTCCGGCATCGAACAGGCGCGCGAGCGTGTCGCGGCGCTTCTGGGGTGCGAGGCATCAGAGATCATCTTCACGAGCGGGGCCACGGAATCGAACAACATGGTGATCAAGGGCGTTATCGCTTCAGCGCCCAAAGGCAGCCACATCATCGCGACCCGGATCGAACATCCGGCAGTGCTTGAACCGTGCCACTATCTTGAGACACAGGGATACCCGGTAACGTATCTGCCGGTTGACGAATACGGACTCGTGGACCCCGCGGACCTTGAACAGGCGATCACCCCAAAGACCGTGCTCGTCACGGTCATGCATTCGAATAACGAGGTCGGAACGATACAGAACATTACGTCGCTCGCGAAGATCGCAACTTCCAGCGGGATCCTGTTCCACACCGATGCAGCGCAGAGCCTGGGCAAGGTCCGTGTGAAGGTCCGGGAACTTGGCGTGGATTTCCTGACCATTGCCGGCCACAAGTTCTATGCGCCGAAAGGCATCGGCGCGCTGTATATCAAGAACGGCCGCAAACTTTCGCCGCTGCTGCGCGGAGCAGGGCATGAGCGGGGGCTAAGGCCGGGCACGGAGAATGCCGCGTTCATCGTCGGCCTGGGTGCTGCATGCACGATCGCTTCGGAGATCATGGATGCTGAAGGGCCGCGCCAGATAAAACTCGGGCAGCGATTATTCGAAGGATTGAAGCTCTCAGGAATGAAGGTGCATCTGAACGGCCATCCTGAAAAGAAGCTGCCGAATACCTGGAACATCAGCTTTGAGGGGTTCGATTCGATAGCGGTCATGGAGGCACTGGGAAGAGATATCGCGGTCTCTCCCGGAGCCGCATGCCACGGCAGTACGGTGAACGCGTCACATGTACTGGTCGCCATGGGTACGGACCCCGCGCTTGCCCGCGGCGCGATACGCTTCAGTTTGGGGAGGGAAACAACGGAGGCGGAGATTGATGTTGTTGTTGAGATGTTGAAGAAAAAGTTGGCGAGATAATAGCCAGTGTTTCAAAGATATTTTTATCGTCATTTCCTAATGATTTTATCGAGAACATACCAGGGGCAAGTCTTTCTAATTGAAATTACTCTGATCTCGCGTTATTGAAGATGAAATGCAACAAAAAAGCCCTAATGACCTTCGAAGTCAACCCGGGAGGGAAGAAATAGTGGCGAAGATAAAAGTTAAAGGCACCGAAATCTCAATAATCACGGTGAATAACGATGACTATATCTCTTTAACCGATATGCTGAAAGCAAAAGACGGACAATTTTTTATTTCAGATTGGTTAAGAAATAGAAATACTGTTGAATTTCTGGGTGTTTGGGAAAGAATTTATAATCCGACTTTTAATTATGGCGAATTCGCCATAATTAAAAGTCAGGCGGGTTTAAACAGCCTGTAGGTTGGGCAAGCGCTTTTTTTGCCCAACAGATTTTAAAGATGTTGGGCTGTGAAGCGTAGCCCAACCTACCAACTCACGAAGGGTTTGCGGGGAAAAGAAAGGTCCAAATGAGAGCCACTGTTAGGCAATATATTGTTTTCATGATGATGTTCTTAGCATTGTCTTTTATGCATGCAGATGCGAACGCAATGAGCGTGGAGGTTCGAGGAGGTCATGATCGAACAGCTATTAAGTGTTCTGATGGGTGGTGTCCCGATGATTCTGTTACAAGAGTCAGTGCTGATATCGTCTTTAGTCCATGGAAGAGAGCGGATCTGTTTATCGGGCCTGAATATGCAAAATCCGTCACTTCCACCTATAGATCCTCTGCGTCGATGGTGCCGGGATCATCTTGGAACCACTATTCCATAGATTATTCGTTCGATTATACAGCTCTTTCATTCGGAGTACGCCTTAAACCGATCGTACGTGATCGATGGCATTTCTATGTTGCGCTGGGAGGTCTGATTGGTACGTCATCTTATAAAGCAAGCTTCGGAGAACAGAACAATTTAGTTTCTTTGTCTTCCGACCGCGGTAGCTCGCATTTTACGACATTGAGAATAGGTCCGGGCGCGGTCTTCAATTTCACAGAGCAATTGGGAGTGGGAATAGAGTTATCACTTACGCCGAAGGTCACTGCCTATAAATTGCATATCAGAGACGTGAATTCCGGTACAGGACAGGTTACGGAAAGGGAACTAAAAGGCCCCGATGAGATGTTTGGTGTTACGCTCGGGCTCCGGTATATGTTCTGAATCATGGATCATTTCTTCGCTATGATCGAAACCAATAATCTCACAAAATATTTCGGCACCCTCGGCGCGGTCCGGTCCATCAGTTTCTCCGTGAACAAAGGGGAGGTCTTCGGCCTCCTCGGCCCGAACGGCGCGGGGAAGACAACGACGATGCGCATGCTGACCACCCTGCTTTCTCCGACATCAGGCACGGCATCGGTAGCCGGATATGATGTTCAGGCTGATCCGCTCCAGGTCAAACGTTCGATCGGCGTGGTTCCGCAGATGCTGAACCTCGACATCGATCTTACCTGCGCCGAGAACCTTGAGTTCCATGGCAGGCTTCACAAGATGGAGCCCGCCGACCGGGACGCGCGAAGCGAAGAACTGCTGCGTTTCGTCGGGCTCTGGGAAAAGAAGGAAACCCCGGTGGAACATCTGTCGGGCGGCATGCGCAGAAGACTGCTGATCGCCCGGGGGCTCATGCACCGGCCCGGGGTCATATTCATGGACGAACCGACGGTCGGACTGGATCCGCAGGCGCGCAGGTTGATCTGGGGACTCATCGAATCGCTGAAGCGGAGCAATATCACGATCATGCTCACGACGCACTATATCGAAGAGGCCGATGCGCTCTGCGACCGCGTGGCGATCATGCGCGCGGGAAAGATCATCGCGCTGGACAAACCCGCTGTGCTCAAGGACCGCGTGGGCAGGTTCGCTGTTGAGTGCATCGGGAGGCATGATGCGCCACGACAGTTCTTCAAAAACCGGGAAGAAGCGATCGATGCCAGCCGCGCCATGTGCACGGATATCATGATACGGGACGTCACGCTTGAGGATGTGTTCATCGATCTGACGGGCGAGAGGATCGAGGGATGACGAGAGTATTGAGTTCGGAGTGCGGAGTAGAACAAAAAGAGCCTGCCGCAGCAATGATTACGTAGAGGTCATTCCCGAATGTCTTTATCGGGAATCCAGTGTCCGAGAGCTTCTATCCGTGTTCATCCGTGGTTGCATTTAAGGTTTGATCATGAACTTCTACCCCATACTATGGAAAGAGATGACGCTCATCCGCAAGAAACCCTGGCGGTTTCTTGCGTCGAGCCTGGTCATGCCTATCCTTTACCTGGTGACCTTTGGCTGGGGCCTCGGCAGGGGCATGAACCTTGGCGGCGGCGCCTACCTTGAGTTCGTTCTGCCCGGCATTCTCGCGCTCTCGGCAATGAACAACAGCTTCAGCCCTGTTTCGGCATCGCTCAACATCAGCAAGTTGTACACCAAGACGCTCGAAGAAGTGCTCGTCTCGCCGGTCAGTCCGTGGGACATCGTCCTCGGTAGGTCGCTGACGGGACTCGCGCGGGGGCTCTTCTCGGCGCTTATGCTTCTGCTGGTCGGGCTGGTTTCCGGCGTGCATCTGCACCTTTCCATCTCTTTTTTCGTGGTATTGTCGCTCACCGCGTTCTGCTTCGGCGCCGCGGGCGTGGCCGCGGCCATGGTCACTCGCACACATGAGGACATGGCGAACTTCAACAGTTTTTTCATCCTCCCCATGTCGTTTCTGGCAGGCACGTTCTTTTCGCCGGACAAACTGCCGGAACCCTTTTACACGGCGATCCTCATCTATCCGCTTACGCACGCAAGCCTGCTGCTTCGCGCGCTGGCATCGGGCAATGATGCCTCCCCCGGGTCCATGCTCGTGCTTGCGGCATATACGGCCATCTTTTTCTTCCTTGCGGGCAGTCTGGTGAAGAGGACAGGATAAGACAGGGACCGGAAGAACCGGAGCCAAAGGGGCGTCTCTCGCAGAGCACGCTGAGGACGCAGAGGTAAACCAAAGCCGTTAAGCTGGGTTTAAACCAAAACATTTATTTAGCTTTTCTCTGCGAGCTCTGCGGAAGTCCTAAGTGGCCGCTTTTCTTTCATAGGCCACTGCGAGAAAATTTATTCTTTTCCGAGCGGCCTCGGAACAAGTCGCTTGCGATGCCTTCCTGTTCATGTATCCCGGTAAATCATCTAAATTCAGCCGCAACAACGCTCAATATCCTGTTTTCGATTGACTTTTAACAGCTGTAAGGATAATATTCCAATCTGTATCCTCATCAAAAATATCAGGAAAACACAGGGTTTCAACGAGATGCCGAAAGTACAATTCATCTTTGCCATCCACAATCATCAGCCCGTCGGCAATTTCGACTTCGTGGCCGAGGACGCTTATCAGAAAGCGTATCTGCCCTTTATCAAGGTGCTTGAGCGCCATCCCGATCTCAAGGTCACGCTGCACTACACGGGGATCCTCTACCATTTTTTTGAACAACACCATCCTGAATTCATCGAAATGCTCAAAAAACTCGTGGCTGAGGGCAGGGTGGAGGTCCTCTCCGGTGGATTTTATGAGCCGATCCTTGCCGTGTTGCCCGATGAAGACAAGATCGGTCAGGTCCGTGCGCTTACGGACTACATCAAGCGCGTGCTGGGCTACGACGCGCAGGGGCTGTGGCTCGCTGAACGGGTCTGGGAGCCCCACCTTCCCAAGACCATTGCCGCAGCCGGGATCAACCATGTAGTCGTCGATGATTTCCATTTCAAGATGGCCGGGCTCCGGGATGACGAACTTGACGGGTATTATCTTACCGAAGAGCAGGATGGAATGCTTCGCATCTTCCCGGGGAACGAACTGCTCCGCTATCTGATCCCGTTCCATCCACCGGAGGAGACGATCAACCATCTGTCCTCTTTCCGCTCGACGGAACGGAACAGGCTTGTGACGATGGCGGATGATGGTGAAAAATTCGGCGTCTGGCCCGGGACGTATCACTCCGTGTACGAGGAAGGCTGGCTTGAGCGGTTCTTCACCCTGCTCGAACAGAACAGCGACTGGCTTGAGACCACGACGTTCTCGGAGTACCTTACGAAGGAACCGACGCTCGGCAGGATCTATCTCCCCACGGCCTCGTACATGGAAATGGGTGAGTGGTCGCTCCCGACGCGCGCCATGAAGGAGTATGACGACGCCCTGGCAAAGGCGAAGGCATCCCCCGATTTTGCGGGACTGAGGGCCTTCATCAAGGGCGGGTTCTGGCGGAACTTCCTGGCCAAGTACCCCGAGAGCAACCATATGCACAAGCGGATGATGATGGTGAGCCGCAAGGTGCATGACGTTCTCAATGCGTACGGTACGAAGAGCAATGCCGAGACAACGCGGATGCTCGACCATCTCTATCAGTCGCAGTGCAACGATTCGTACTGGCACGGCGTGTTCGGCGGGCTTTACCTGCCGCATTTACGTTCCGCGGTGTATGAGCAGCTCATTCAAGCGGAGTTTCTTGCGGATGAGGTGCTGAAGGGACGAGGGACAAAGGACGAGGGACGAGGAATCAAGAAAAAGAGCGATTCGGCCACATGGCTGGAGATCGAAAAGGGCGATTTTGATATGGACGGGAGCGAGGAGGTCATGCTGAACTCCGAACTCATGAATCTGTTCATCGATCCGGCCGAGGGCGGCAGGATCACGGAGTTTGACTGGAAGCCGCGTTCATTCAACCTTACGAACACGCTTACGCGCAGGCGGGAAGGGTATCACGACAAGATCTCCCGGGCGTCCAAGGAAAAGGACGCATGCGGGGTAAAGACGATCCATGATCGCATAGTCGTCAAAGAGGAAGGGCTCGAATGCCACCTCCTGTACGACTGGTACAAGCGGGGATCGCTCCTCGACCATTTCCTCGAGTCCGGCGTCGATCTGTCGAGCTTCATGCGGTCCGAATACTACGAGGCCGGCGATTTTGTGCTCGGGTCTTACGACCTGAAACAAAAAAATCAGGGGGGAGTCGCGTCGCTTGCGCTGGAGCGGCACGGGAACGCTGCCGGGCTCGCGATTCTGATCAGAAAAGAGATCTCCCTGCACCAGGCCGCGTCGGAATTCATGGTGCGCTATGAGATCGAGAACCTGAGCGCAGAAGAGCTCAACACCTCCTTCGGCATCGAGTTCAATGTCTCGCTCCTCGCGGGGAACGCGCATGACCGGTACTACAACATCCCGGGCCATGTGCTGGAAAAGCGAAACCTCGCCTCCACCGGCGAAACGAATAATGTGAACCAGGTGAGCCTTGTGGACGAATGGCTCAAACTTAAGCTCACGTTTGCCTTCTCCCGATCCTCAAGCCTCTGGCGCGCGCCGGTTGAAACGGTCTCGCAATCCGAGGCCGGGTTCGAGCGCGTTTACCAGAGCTCGATGGTGATGCCGATCTGGCGGCTGTCGCTCCCGCCGGGAAAGTCGTGGGAAGCGGAGATACGGGTGAAGGTGGAGTAACGAAGACAAACAAAAAGGCAACTGCTGAGGTCAACAGCGTATCCGTAGATTACGCAGATTTCGCTGATTAAAAAGAACCTCAATGATGAGTATTAAAATCTGCGTCCATCTGCGAAATCTGCGGATAGATGCTTTTATCAGGTGTATGTTGTTTCTCAATTCAGACGTACTGAGTAGTTACCCTATTACCATAATGAGGTTATCATCAAAATGAGAAATGTGATCTTACCGTGCCTGCTCGTACTGTTGCTCGTCACCGGCGCTGTTGCCGAGGAGAAGACGATCGGCGTGAAGGAATATACCTCAGTGGACCAGCTTGCGGCCGCGATCTCGTCATACTTTCCCAAGGTGCAGGGCGAGGTGAAGACGGTGGCGGGGGACCAGCTTACGATAACGCTCGGGACCAGGGACGGGCTTCAGCAAGGCGTTGTCCTTACGATCTGGCGGGATGGCAGGGAGATACTCCACCCCGTAACGAATATCGTGATAGGCCGTCTCGAGGAAGAGGTTGGCAGTCTCGAGGTGACCGTTCCGGGCGAGACGACGTCCACCGGAGTGATAAAGAAAAAACTGAAGGAGCCCAGTGCGGGAGACACGGTGCGGATCACACCGAAGAAGATGGGGATCGGGATCATCCCGCTCCGGGCGGAACATCCCGAGATCATCCAGGGACTTGCCGGGCGGTTGAAGGAAACCGGCAGGTTTAGCGTGCTTGACAGCGAAAAGGGAGCTGCATTTCTGAGCGATAAGAAACAGCGCGACGCCTCACTGATCAAGGAGATGGGAAGGACCTTCAATCTCGACATGGTGCTGACGATCGAGATCATTCCCTCGGACGGCAAGTATCTGGTGACCGCGGGGATATTCTACGCCGATGATGCCAGGCAGCTTGATACGATCGTAGCCATGCTCAATCTCAGGACCAAGCGGGACGCGCTCGGGGAGGTGGAGCCGTTCTTCGCTCCGCCGAGGGTGGAAACGCGAGAGATCGCGGACCTGCCCTTTGATGCCCAGCTGTTCGCTGCGGCCGACCTGGAAGGGACCGGCTCGCTGCAGTATATCTTTTCCGACAATGCGAAGCTTCACATCTTCAAGCAGGGGCCTTCGGGATGGCGGGAAGATTGGGTCGAGAACATTACGTATGTTTCCAGCGAAATGCAGCACTTCAACCTTGATGTGGCGGATATCAACGGAAACGGCAAACCGGAGATCTTTGTTACCGGCATGCTGAACGGCACGGTCATCTCCTCCGTCATAGAGTTCAAGGACGGTGTATACCAGCGGATCGCCGACGTACCGGGATTTCTCCGGGTGGTCGCCCCTTCCGGGAAAAAGAGCATTCTGATCGGCCAGGGGTACGACCCTGTTTCGTTCTTTGCCGGACAACCGAAGCAATATGTCTGGCTTGACGGAAAATATGTCCCCACGTCGGAGTTCCCGCTGCCTAACGGGGTCGACCTCTACGGATTTGCATATGCCGACGCGGGAGAAACCAGTCCCCTTCTTGTTGCGCTCAGCGACGAGGACCAGCTGCTTGTTTTCTCCAAGGGAACGGTGATCTGGAAAAGTGAGGAAACATATCCGGCAGTCAAGCCGATCGTGATCAAGCCGGTGACCGGGATCGATGCCATGCTTTCGCCGTCTTCGGCAGAGATCGACAAGACACGGAAGGTGAAGATCCGCGGTCGGGTGTTCACCGTGGACCTGAACGGAGACGGTAAAGATGAGATCCTGCTGCCGAAGAACACCGGCGCCACGTTCCTGAGCGGGCACAAGAAGGCCGAGTTGATAGATCTGGGCTGGACCGGAGCCAGGCTTGAGCAGCGCTGGAGCATCAAGGACATCCCGGGCGTGGTCCTGGATTATCAGATCATCCAACAGCAGGGGCCGGGCGCACAGATCCTGGCGCTCGTGATGACGCCCGGCGGGCTGTTCGCGGCAGACCGCGTTCGCGTGATGAGCTATGCGACGAAGTAGAAAAAAGTGACTACTCGGGTTCAACGTTCAGGGTTCACGGTTCAAGGTTAAATGCCTTGAAGGTCGAACGATTTGTAGAGAAGACATCACTGAACGAATTTCAAAATGATGGGTACTCTGTTCAATGTTCCGATGTTGTTTATTCAGCCTAAACCTTGAACCGTGAACCTTGAACCATAAACCTGACAACCTGAGTAGTTGCGTTGAATGGAGATTTACCAGTAAATGAAAAGCAAAGATCAGACGCTTGAACAGCTTCGCGCCCAGTTGGACATGAACAGCCTGCCGAATCATGTTGCCGTCATCATGGACGGCAACGGCCGATGGGCCCAGCGCAATGGCCTGCCGCGCGTCGCCGGGCATAAGAAGGGTGTGGACACGGTACGCCGTGTTACAGAACAGTGCCGGCAGTACGGCATCCGGGTGTTGACGCTCTATGCGTTTTCCGACGAGAACTGGGGCAGACCCAAGGAAGAGGTGGGCTTTCTCATGGACCTGCTCGGGACCTTTCTCAAGGCCGAGATCTCGACCATGAAAGAGAACGGGATCCGGTTCCGCACCATCGGCAGGATTGAACGGCTCCCCGCATCGGCGCAGACGTGGATAGAACGGGCAGTGTCCGAGACCGCCGGGAACACCGGCATGGTACTGAACCTGGCGCTGTCCTACGGCGGGCGCGGTGAGATCCTGGAAGCGATCAAGCGCATGCGTTCGGTGAACGACACGGCGGCCGATGTTACGGAAGAGACCTTTTCCTCCTTTCTTGATACCGCGGGGCTGCCTGATCCGGATCTGATCATCCGCACGAGCGGCGAAAAACGCATCAGCAACTTTCTTCTCTGGCAGGCCGCCTACGCAGAGCTTTATTTCACCGAGACCCTCTGGCCTGATTTCAAGGAGCAGGACCTTCTGGCGGCACTTCTGGATTACCAGGGGCGTCAGCGCCGGTTCGGTCTGACGCAGGACCAACTCGTGCAGAAATGACGGGATCGCGGAAATCCGGTTCTCCACGATTGTAACACCATATCCCCGATCCTTCGACAGGCTCAGGACATTCGGGGATGACAAAATATTTTTTTGCAATGGTTTTTCCTGTGCACAGTTTTTGGTATCGGTTTTCCAGCGTCTTCGTCCTGTGGCCAATGGAGATCAAGCATGCTGCTTAAAAGAGTGATCAGCGGACTTATGTTCCTGCCGATCTTTTACCTCGTCGCCTGGATGCTGCCCCCGGTTTATTTCACGGCACTGGTGATGGCGGCCGTAGCCGTGGGACAATATGAGTTTTACCGCATGGCGCAGGCCAGGGGATCGCATCCCCTCATCGTGCTCGGGATCGTTCTCGGCGCGCTGATCGTACTGGGTTTCCATCATCCCCTGCTTCCGGTTATGGGGGGGAGTTCCTTTCCGGTTGCCGTTGCCATGCTTCTGATCATGATCGCGAGGCTTTTTTCATCCCGGCCTGTTGACGGCGCGGTCGAGGACGTGGCTGCCACGTTCCTGGGCGTGTTCTACGTTGCCATGCTGTTCGCATTCCAAGTGGCGATCCGGACCGGTGATGATGGGAAACAATGGCTGGTGTTCCTCTATTTCATCATCTGGGCATCGGACATCGGCGCCTATTCCATCGGCATCCCCTTCGGGAAACACCGGCTCTACGAGAAGATAAGCCCGAAGAAAAGCGTTGAAGGGCTTCTTGGCGCGCTGGTTGCGGCCTCGGCCATGGCGCTCCTGTGCCGGGTCTGGTTCATGCCGCCCATCGGCGCGGGCGAGGCGATCGTGATCGCACTCATGCTGGCGGCTGTCGGAACCATCGGCGACTTGACCGAGTCGCTGTTCAAACGTTCGGCAGGGGTCAAGGATTCGGGTGATTTCATCCCCGGTCACGGCGGCATACTCGACCGCATGGACAGCATGCTGTTCGCGGCGCCGGTGCTGTATTATTATTTGAGAATGCGATAGAACAGAGCGGAGTGAATAGTTCCCCCGATAGACCCGTTCGAGGGCAGGCTTAGTGCGGAGTTTAAATATTTGAAGAAGCTTTCCATACTCGGCTCCACTGGTTCGATCGGGCGGTCAACGCTGTCGGTGGTTGAAAAATTCCCGGAGCGCTTTACCGTGGTTGCGCTTGCGGCGGGGAGCAATGTCGAACTGCTCGAGAAACAGGTGCGGCAGTTCAGGCCGTTGATCGTGTCCGTGGTGAGCGAGCGTTCGGCCGCGGACCTGAAGAAGCGGTGCAGTGATCTCAGCGTACGCATCTTCTCCGGCGTCGAGGGGATGATCCAGGTCGCGGCTGCCGACGAAGCGGAAATGACGGTCTCGGCCATCGTGGGGACCGCGGGACTCGTGCCGACCATGGCGGCCATTCGTGCCGGCAAGGACATCGCGCTCGCGAACAAGGAAGTGCTCGTGACCGCAGGCGAACTGGTCATTGCCGAGTGCCGGGCACGGGGTGTTCGTATCCTGCCGGTGGACAGTGAGCACAGCGCCATTTTCCAGTGCCTGCTCGCCGGTGCGGGCGCGGATGTCAGGAAACTGGTATTGACGGCGTCCGGAGGTCCCTTTCACGCGTTCGTAAAAAAAGATCTTGCGAACGTGACGCCGGCGCAGGCGCTCAAACATCCGAACTGGAGCATGGGCAGGAAGATCACGATCGATTCCGCCACGCTCATGAACAAGGGACTCGAGGTGATCGAGGCGCGGTGGCTCTTTGATATCGCGCCCGGGAAGATCAAGGTGCTTGTTCATCCCCAAAGCATCGTTCATTCGATGGTGGAATATCATGACGGCGCGGTCGTGGCGCAGCTCGGCATGCCGGACATGAAGGGACCGATCGCCTATGCGCTGTCGTACCCCGAGCGGCTTTCGGATGTGTCCCCGGCGCTCGACCTCGCACAGGTGGGCACGCTCACCTTCGGGGAGCCGGACCTGGACCGGTTCCCCTGCCTTGCCTATGCGTATGATGCGTTGCATGCCGGAGGCAGCATGCCGGCGGTGCTCTCGGCCGCGAACGAGGTGGCGGTCAAGTATTTTCTCGAAGAGAAGATCGGCTACGCGGACATTGCCCGTGTGATCAGGACCACGATGGACGCCCATACGCCGTCGAACATCAAGACCGTGGAAGATGCTCTCAAGGCGGATCTCTGGGCACGACAGGAAGCGGAGAAAATAATAGGGTCCTGGGGGAAGGCAAAATAAAAAAAGTATTGTATCTACTCAGGTCAAAATCTGTTAGCCGCGAATGGCCTAACAAATGAACCGGCCACTTAGAGAAGCACGCAGAGATCGCAGAGAGAATTAAAACTAACCACATGATTTCATGTTTTTTCTTTGAGTTCTTTGTGATCTTTTGCGGCCAATCTGAGCAGTTAAATGACGTTTAAATCTTTGGTTTAAGAGGAGTCAGCATGACATTCGTGTATTTTCTGGTCGTGATCGGCATTCTGGTGTTCGTGCACGAACTCGGTCACTTCATCATGGCAAAGCAGGCCGGTGTGCGGGTCGAGAAGTTCTCGCTCGGTATGGGGCCGAAACTCTTTGGCTTCAAAAAGGGTGATACGGAATATGTCCTCTCTGCGCTGCCGCTCGGCGGATACGTGAAGATGGCGGGAGAGAATCCGGATGAGGAACCTACGGGTGCTCCGGACGAGTTCCAGTCCAAGACCGTGTGGCAACGTGCGAAGATCGCGGCAACGGGGCCGCTTACGAACATCGTTCTGGCGTTCATCATCATGCCGTTCGTTTACATGGTCGGAACGTACAGCGAGGGACCGGCCAAGGTCGGTTATGTTGAGACCGGTTCACCTGCCGCGCGGGCGGGCTTTATTGCCGGCGATGTGATCGAGGAGATCAACGGAAGGAGCATCAGCGACTGGACCAAGGCGTTGACCCTGATCGCGGTGAACCCCGATACCGACGTTCCGGTCATTATCGAGCGGCAGGGTGAAAAAAAGACCTTGACGCTCCGGCCTGAAATGGCAACCGAGCTCAAGATCGGAACGTCCGGCCTGATTCCCGATATCCCGGCGGAGATCGGGAAGCTGAAGCCGGGGTTTCCCGCCGAGCAGGCCGGGATCATGGTGAACGACAAGATCATCGCCGTTGACGGGAAGATCATCTATCACTGGAACCAGTTCTCCACGCTTGTGCGCGACAGCAAGGGGAACAAGCTTACCCTGTCTCTCGAACGGAACGGCAAGCGCATGGAGAAGATCGTTGCCCCAAAAGAGGATGGCGGCAGGATGGTCATCGGCGTTGAGCCGGTCATGCGGCTGGTATTCAAGAAACATGGATTTTTCGAATCCCTGAGACTGGGCTTTGACAAAACCATCGAGTCCGTTGACCTGACGTTCATCACGCTGAAAAAACTTATTACCTTCAATCTCTCGATCAAGACGCTCGGAGGACCGGTGATGATCGCTCAGATGTCCGGCCAGGCCGCTGACGCCGGATTATCTGCATTCCTGTCGCTCCTCGCCATGATCAGCATCTCGCTCGGCGTCCTGAACCTGCTGCCCATCCCGGTGCTCGACGGCGGGCTGCTCCTGTTCCTCGCGATCGAGGCGGTCCGCAAGAAGCCCCTCAGCCGAAAGGTCATGGAAGTGTCCCAGAGCATCGGCGCCGGGCTGCTGATCACCCTGATCGCCGTGGTGTCGTATAACGATGTTGTGAGGATGTTTTTCAGTAAGTAATATCACCCCTCACCCATTCGACTTTGCTCAGGGCAGGCCTCAATCCTCGCCCCAACGGGGAGAGGGAAGGGGTGAGGGGGATTTCAGATGAACATGGATAATTCCATAATCCGCAAACATACCAAACAGATTTCCCTCGGTTCCGTCAAGATCGGCAACGGCGCTCCCGTGACGGTCCAGTCCATGTGCAATACGGACACGCGCGACACCGCGAAGACGCTCGATCAGATCAGCCGGCTGGAACAGGCCGGGTGCGAGATCGTGCGGCTCGCCGTGCCGGATGAAGAGGCCGCGAGAGCGCTCGGCGTGATCAGAAAAGGTACGGGGACCCCTCTCATCGCCGACATCCACTTTGACCATCGTTTGGCGCTTGAGTCTGTAAAGCAGGGCGTGGACGGGCTCAGGATCAATCCCGGCAATATCGGCGGGAAGAACAAGGTTTCCGAGGTTGTGCGGGCGTGCAGGGACAAGGGCATTCCGATCCGCATCGGCGTGAACGCGGGCTCGCTTGAAAAGCATCTGCTCGAAAAGTATCAACACCCCACACCCGAGGCGATCGTTGAGAGCGCCTTTGGTCATATCCGCATCCTCGAAGACCTGAACTTCACCGATCTCAAGGTCTCGCTCAAGGCCTCCGACGTGATGACGACGGTCGCATCCTACAGGTTGTTCTCCGGGATGTCGGATTATCCGCTGCACATCGGCATCTCGGAAGCGGGAACGATCTTCTCCGGAACGATCAAGTCGAGCGTCGGGCTTGGCATCCTGCTGGCAGAGGGCATCGGCGACACGATGCGCGTTTCGCTCACCGCGGACCCGGTCGAGGAAGTGCGTGTTGCATACGGGATATTGAAGTCGCTCAAGGTCCGCCAGCGCGGAGTGAATATTATTTCCTGTCCCACCTGCGGCAGGACCGAGATCAACATCATCGGTCTGGCCCAGGAAGTCGAAAAACGCCTTGCGCATATCAAGACACCGATTACCGTCGCGGTCATGGGCTGCGTGGTGAACGGACCCGGAGAGGCACGCGAGGCAGACGTGGGTATTGCCGGCGGCAAGGGTGTCGGACTGCTCTTCAAACACGGCGAGATCGTCACAAAGTTATCGGAGTCGGAACTTGCGGATGCGCTGGTGAAGGAAGTGGAGGAGATCGTTATGCAAAAGAAGTCAGAAGCCAGAAGTCAGGAGTCGGAATAAGCAGCAGATGATTTATACTGGCTCCTGAATACTGACTCCTGGCCCCTGATCTTTATGGAGGTTTCATGCGCTATTCCCGATTATTCGTTCCAACATTAAAAGAGGCGCCGGCCGAGGCCGAGGCTGTCTCGCACAAGCTCATGGTGCGCGGCGGGTTTGTGCGGCAGCTTGCTGCCGGGCTCTATATCTACCTTCCTCTCGGAAAGAGGGTGATGGACAAGATCGACCGGATCATCCGGGAGGAGATGAACGCGATCGGCGGCCAGGAAGTGACCATGCCGGTGCTGCATCCGGCCGAGGTATGGCAGCAGACCGGACGGTGGGACACCATCGGCGACGAGATGTTCCGGCTTAAGGACCGGGGCGGTCGCGACATGTGCCTTGCCATGACGCACGAAGAGGTCATGACCTGGCTGGCGGCGCACGATCTGCGGTCATACCGCGACCTGCCGCAGATCTGGTATCAATTGCAGACCAAACTGCGCGATGAAGCCCGTCCCAAGAGCGGTATCCTGCGCACGCGCGAGTTCATCATGAAGGATTCCTACAGCTTTGATCGCGACGAGGCGGGGCTCGACAAAGCCTATGATATGCATCTCGAGGCGTATAAGAAGATCTACTCCCGGTGCGGCATCAAGTTCTACGTGGTCCAGAGCGATACCGGTATGATGGGTGGAAGCATGGCCCATGAGTTCATGGCGCCTTCGCCCGCGGGAGAAGACGAGGTCGCTCTGTGCGACTCCTGCGGATACGCGGCGAACGTCGAGCTGGCACTATCAACGCCCAGGGCGGCGCAGTCCCCGGATTGGACGTTTGAAGAAGTGGCAACGCCTGAACGGCGGACCATCGACGAGGTGACCCGGTTTTTGAAAGTGACCCCCGATTTGCTTGTAAAATCCATTCTCGTGATAAGCGATCAGGGACCGGTGCTTGCCCTGGTGCGCGGCGACCAGACCCTTCATGAAAAGAAGCTCATGAAACTCATCGGCACTCACCGTCCGGCGCTGAAGGACGAAGTGAAGCAGTTCCTCGGTGTACCCGCTGGCTTCATCGGACCCATGGGCCACAAGGTAAAAAAGATCGCGGACCCGGTTTTGAAGCAGGGAGTGTATGTCGGGGGCGCGAACAAGGAAGGATTTCATGTCAAAGGGGTGACTGCGGACAAACACTTTGGCGACGCCGAATTTGTCGACATCCACCTTGCCGCAGCAGGCGATGCGTGCACGCAGTGTGGAAAATTGCTTCGGATCGAGCGCGTCATCGAAGCCGGCAATATCTTCAAACTCGGAACCAAATACTCGGTTCCGCTCAAGGCGAACTATCTTGACGAGAGCGGCGCGGAAAAGCCGATCGTCATGGGCAGCTACGGCATCGGCCCGGCGCGCATCGCGGCCGCGGCGGTCGAGCAGGGGAACGATGAGAACGGCATCATCTGGCCGCCCGCGATCGCGCCGTACCAGCTCCTTATTATTCCGGTGAACGTGAAAGACACGAAATCCATGGATGTTGCCGAAGAGCTGTACGCGGCCCTTGAACAAAAGGGCTTTGAAGTCCTGATGGACGACCGTGACGAACGAGCCGGGGTCAAGTTCAAGGACGCGGACCTTATCGGCATCCCTTATCGTATTATCATCGGGGAGAAGAATCTCAAGGAAGGGCTTGTGGAACTGAAAGAGCGAAAGACCGGGCAGGTCGAGAAGGTGAAGGTTGAAGAGGCGGTGGAGACGACAGCGAAGAAGCTTATCCTGGAAACGTAAGTACCCGGTGATCAGTACAGAGCACAAAGTATGTTGCAACATGTTTTTCCACGTGGAACAGGTAATAGTTGTTAACCGGCGATCGTTCACAACAACCTTAAAAAAAACTTGAAATTCCGCATCAAAGTGCCTATAATCAAATCTGATGGAGGATATGCACAATGGAAGAGGCCGTTTTACTGGAATTGTCGCCACAGCAGCGTTCCGACATTAAAAAACAGATCGGATTTGAGCTGCACGAGATATATCTGACCAAGCGTTCCTTGAATAAGCTCCGGGTTTTCCGGCTTAGCCTCAGCGAAGAGCAGCAACAGATCCTGGAAGAGAAACTTGGACAGAAAGTCCGGGAGCTTACGGTGACGCGTTCGATCGCCACACGGATCATCTGATCACCGACCAGCCGGCATCTTCTACACGCTTCCGCTCGTTGCGGTGCGATCAAAAATCAAGAAGGAGGTATTCTTCGTGAAAAAGTATTTTGTTGCCATTCTGGTCCTGGTCATTATCGCTACCGTTGCTTTTTTCGGTTGTGAGAAGAAACAGTCTGTTTCGCCGCCTTCTTCGAAGCCTGCTGTGACACCACTGCCTACTCCGGCTCCGGCGACCGCGCCGGCACCGATACCGGCGCCTGCAAAACCGGCGAAGAAATAGTCCCTTATGCACTCAACCCTGGTATTGTAAGCACGGCCCCCGTTCTGCGGGGGCTTTTATATTTTGAAATGCGGAGTCATACGGAACCACGATGACAAAATTAACGACCGATCTGCTGGGCGAGATCCTGGTACAAGCCGGAAAACTGAGCCCTGAACAGGCCCGCGAGATCAAGATAAAACAGGATGTCCAGCGAATGAAAGTGCTCAAGTCCCGTGGCGAGACCATGCATCGGGGCAGGATGCGCCTCGAGGACGAGGTTTCATCGATCGAAGTTGCCGCCTCGCTCAATCTGGAAATGCCTGGTGCGCCGGGTCAGGTCCTGACCGAGGATATCATCAGCGAGGTGGTAGCACACCATGCCGGTCTGTTGTTCAAGAAGATAGACCCCCTCAAATTGAATCCGGAGGTCGTCACGCAAATCCTCTCGCGGGCCTTCGCGCGGCGAAGCATCTCCGTCCCGATCGAACGGGAGGACGATACGCTTACGCTTGCCGTGGCGGACCCCTTTAATATAGAAGTTGTTGAGAACATCGAGCGGATGGGCTACAAGGTCAAGCGCGTTGTTTGTCCAAAGACGGACATTCTCAAGATTATCACGGAATTCTACGGGTTCCGGTCGTCCGTGACCGCCGCAGCCAGGGAGATGACGTCGGAGGTAGACCTCGGCAACCTCGAACAGTTCGTGAAGATGAAGTCCGTGTCCGAGATCGAGGCCACGGACAAACACATCGTGAACGCCGTGGAGTTCCTGTTCCGCTATGCCTTCGACCAGCGGGCGAGCGATATTCACATCGAGCCGAAGCGCGACGACAGCGAGGTCCGGCTCCGGATCGACGGCATGCTCAACACCATTCACCGGACTCCCAAGGCCGTGCATCCCGCTTTTGTTTCGAGGATCAAGATGCTCTCGCGCATGGATATTGCCGAGAAGCGACGCCCCCAGGACGGCAGGATCAAGACCGAATATAAGTCCCGTGAGGTAGAACTCCGCGTGTCCACCATGCCGACCGCCTTTGGTGAAAAGGTGGTGATCAGGATCTTCGATCCCGACATCCTGCTCCAGGACCTCGAGGAGATCGGTTTCTCGCCCCGGGAATACGAGTTGTTCCGTTCCTTCATCGCGCGGCCGAACGGCATCATTCTGGTGACCGGTCCCACGGGCAGCGGAAAGACCACGACGCTCTATTCAGCGCTCAAGACCGTTGCCACCCCCGAGGTGAACGTGGTGACCATCGAGGACCCCATTGAAATGGTCCATGACAAATTCAACCAGGTGAGTGTCCAGCCGTCGATCGGCATCACCTTCGGCAGCACGCTCCGGACGATCCTGCGCCAGGACCCGGACATCATCATGGTCGGCGAGATCCGCGACCTTGAAACAGCCGAGAACGCGGTGCAGGCCGCGCTCACGGGGCACCTCGTTTTTTCCACGCTCCATACGAATGACGCGCCGAGCACGATCACGAGGCTCCTGGACCTCGGGGTCCCGTCGTATCTCATCTCCTCAACGATCATCGGCGTGATGGCCCAGAGGCTGGTCAGGAAGATCTGCAAGCACTGCGAAAAGTCCTATGACCTGCTTCCCGAGGAGGCGCAAGCCGTGGGGCTCGCATCAAGCAGGGACCGGAAGGTCACGGTCAAGTACGGCGAGGGGTGCCCCCAGTGCCGCGGCACCGGATATCTGGGGCGCACCGGCATTTTCGAGGTCATGGAGATGAACGACAGGATCAGGACCACCATCCGCGAAAAGGCGGATGCGGAATTCATCAGGAAGGTCGCGATCACGGACGGCATGGTCGGACTTCGCGAGGCCGCGGTCCAGAAAATGCTGAAGGGCGAGACCAGCTTCGATGAGGTCATCAGGGTGACCGGGGAGAAGCTTTAATACAACAGGGTCCAGGGGACAGTTGCCAGGAACGAATCTGATTTGTTTTTACTTCTCTTCTGACACCGGTGCCCTGGGCCCTGTACCTTTATGTTTACTATGGACACTTTTATCGCATTCATATCCGACTCCTGGCCGCTGCTTGTCGGCGCAGGAGCGAGCGTTCTTTTCGCGGCTTTTTTTGCGGCTGCGGAAACCGCTATCGTGTTCTCCAACAAGGCGCACATCCGGGCGTTGTCAGAAACGGGTGATAAGCGGGCAGGTACGGTAATTCTGCTGATGCAGGAGCGTGACCGTCTTCACTCCACGCTGTTACTGGCCGAGAATTTTTTCATTGTTCTCACCGCAGTTCTTGGCATGGTCATTGCCGTGAGCCTGATCCCGCGGATACCGCTGGCCGTGGCGGTCACCGTGTTTATCGTAACTTTTACCGTCGTGTCCTTTGCCAAACTTGCCCCCAAGGGGATTGCCTGCAGGAATCCGGACCGCTTTGCTCTTGCTGTCTCCGCTCCGCTGCAGTTCATCGTGAAGCTGCTTTCTCCGTTGTCCCGGCTGCTTGCCGCCACGGCGGACCTGATCGCCGGGCCGGGACCGCAGGGCATGTCCTGCACAGCCGTAGTCACGGAAGAGGACATCAAGGCCCTGATCAATCTCGGCGAGGAGCGTGGTTCACTCAAGGAAGAGGAGAAAGAGCTGCTCCACAAGGTATTTGAGTTCGGCGACACCCTTGCTTCGGAGGCAATGCGGCCAAGAACCGAGATCGTGAGCGTGCCCTCGAGCGTGACCCTGCAGGAGGTCCTGACCCTGGTGTCAGAGTTCGGATATTCGCGCTACCCCGTGATCGAGGACACAGTAGACACGGTGATCGGCATCCTGTACATCAAGGACATCCTGGTGGCCATGGCGTCTGGTGAAGTGAAGCGCGAGGACGGCATCCAGCAGTTCATCAGGCCCGCCTACTTCATCCCCGAGAACAAACGGGTGAGCGAACTCCTGTCGGAAATGCAGCGCAACCGGTTCCAGATCGCCATTGTCATTGACGAATACGGCGGCACCGCGGGGCTCGTAACGCTCGAAGACCTGATCGAGGAGATCGTCGGCAGCATTCACGACGAACTCGAGGCCGGGGAAAAGGATGTCCAGATCGTGGACGAGAAAAATTTTGTGGTCTCCGGCCAGTCGGCGCTTGATGAAGTGAACGAGATGCTCGATACGAACCTCCAATCAACGGAGTTCAACACCCTCGGCGGTTTTGTGTTCGGACTTTTCGGCAGAATGCCGAAGGTGGGCGAGCAACTCAAGTTCAAGAACCTCAAACTCGAGGTCCTGGAGCTTGAAGGCAGGAAGATCAGCAAAGTGAAAATAACGAAGCTCTAGCAGCGCGGAATGCGAAATGCGGAGTGCGGAATTTTAGATTATAGTTTGTGGGAGGTACATGTTGCGGAAAAAAGTGACGGTTGTGGGGGCGGGAAATGTGGGAGCGACCCTGGTTCAGAGGATCGCAGAGGCCCGGCTCGCGGACGTGGTTATGGTTGATGTAATGGAAGGAGTGCCGCAGGGCAAGGGGCTGGACCTCATGGAGTCGGGGCCCCTGCTGGGGTACGATACGAAGATCACGGGAACGAACAGGTATGACGAGACCGCGGGCTCGGACATCATCGTGATTACCGCCGGACTGGCGCGCAAGCCGGGCATGAGTCGCGATGATCTCCTCGCGGCGAACGGCGATATCGTAAAAAAGGTCGCTGCGGAAACCGGCAAACGCTCACCCGGGGCTTTCATGATCGTGGTCACGAATCCCATGGATGTGATGGCCTATGTTGCCATGAAGGCCTGCGGATTTCCCCGGGAGCGGGTGGTCGGCATGGGAGGGGTGCTTGATTCGGCGCGGTTCCGCGCGTTCATTGCCATGGAACTCGGCGTGTCCGTTGAGAACACGCATGCTTTTGTGCTCGGCGGGCATGGTGACACCATGGTGCCGCTGCCGCGTTATTCTTCCGTGGCGGGCATTCCGATCACCGAACTGATGAGCACAGAGACGATCGACAAGCTTGTTGACCGCACGCGGAACGGCGGGGCCGAGATCGTTGCGCTGCTCAAGACGGGGAGCGCCTACTATGCGCCGTCGGCTGCGGCACTCGAGATGGTCGAGGCCGTGCTGCTGGATAAGAAAAAGATCCTGCCTTGTTCAGCGTACCTCGACGGTGAGTACGGGGTGAAGGGGATGTTCTCCGGTGTGCCGGTGAAGCTCGGCGAAAAGGGCATGGAGCAGGTAATGGAGATCAAGCTGAGTCCTGATGAAAAGACGGCGTTCATGAGGTCCGTGGACGCGGTGAGGCAGGGATGCGCGAAATTCATGTAGACGAGATCAGGGACAACGTCGCTCAGATCTGCCTCGATGCGGCGTATAATCTGAGCGAGGACGTGATCACCGCTTTTGACCGTGCGATCGAGATCGAGACCGCGCCCGGCGCCAAAGAGATCATTGAACTCCTGAAGGAGAACGCCCGCATCGCGAAGGAGGAGCACATCCCGATCTGCCAGGACACGGGTATTGCCATCTTCTTTGTCGAGATTGGGCAGGACCTCAGGATCAAGAACGGCTTCATTGTCGATGCGATCAATGAGGGCGTGCGCAAGGGGTATAAAGAAGGTTATCTCCGGAAGTCCGTGGTCGATCCGATCACGCGCAAGAACACCGGCGACAACACGCCGGCGATCATCTATACCGAGCTGGTGCCCGGCGACAAGCTCAAGATCTCGTTCATGCCCAAAGGCGCGGGGAGCGAGAACATGAGCGTGATCCGGATGCTTCGTCCCACCGAAGGAGTGGAAGGCATCAGGAACCTTGTGCTCGAGTGCGTGCAAAAAGCCGGGGCAAACCCCTGTCCGCCGGTGGTTATCGGCGTGGGTATCGGAGGAAGTTTCGAGAAGGCAGCGCTGCTTGCGAAAAAATCGCTCCTCCGTCCTGTCGGCAGCCCGAATCCGAAACTCGAGCTTGCGAGTCTGGAAGAAACGCTGCTGAAGGCCGTGAACAAGACGGGCATCGGTCCCGAAGGGTTCGGCGGTAAGGTAACGGCCATGGCAGTTCATATCGAAAGCTTCCCCTGCCATATCGCGAGCCTGCCGGTCGCGGTGAATATCAATTGCCATGCGGCAAGGCATAAGACGATCATATTGTGAAATGCGGAATACGGAGTGCGGAATGAAAAAAGAGAAAAAATATTCGGATTGCATGTGATGCGTGGTGATATATGACTGAGCCCATAGCCCTACATCCTCCCTTGACCGACGACGTCATCATGAAGCTTAAATCCGGTGATCGCGTGCTTATCACGGGTGTGATCTATACCGGGAGGGATATGGCGCACAAGTACATGGTGGAAGGTCACCAGAAGGGCGAAAAACTGCCCTTCGAGCTCAAAGGGCAGATCCTGTACTACACCGGACCGACGCCGGCGCCGCCGGGCAGGCCGATCGGTTCCGCCGGGCCGACCACGAGCTACCGCATGGACAAGTACACGCCTTATCTGCTCGAACTGGGGCTCAAAGGCATGATCGGAAAGGGGCCGCGCGGTCAGGAAGTCAAAGATGCTATCAAGAAATACAAGGCAGTTTATTTCGCTGCCATCGGCGGAGCAGGCGCACTTATCTCAAAGTCAATACGCAGAGCTGAAGTGATCGCTTACCCCGAGCTTGGGACCGAGGCTGTGATGCGGCTGGCGGTTGAGGACTTTCCGGCCGTCGTGGTGAACGATGTGCACGGCGCGGACCTGTATCAGATGGGTGTGGAGAAGTATAAAGAGATCGGAAATGTCGAAGACGAGTCGTGTTGACGAAAGCAGTAAAGCGCAGAGCGCATAGAGCATAGCACAACGCCATGCACTTTGTTCTTTGCGCAATCAATATAATTTGCAAGGAGATAGCTATGCCGATCAAGTCAAGGATCAGAACCATCCCCGATTATCCCAAAAAAGGGATCATGTTCCGCGACATCACCACGCTGATCAAGGACCCCGTGGGGTTCAGGCTTGTCATCGATACCCTGACCCAGCGGTACATGCACATGGATTTTAAATTCGATACGATTGTTGGCATCGAATCGCGCGGTTTCATTATCGGCTCTGCCTTGGCGTATACGCTGGGGAAAGGTTTTATTCCCATCCGAAAAAAGGGCAAGCTTCCTGCCGAGGTCGTTAGCCAGGAATATACGCTTGAGTATGGCACGGACAGGATCGAGATCCATAAGGACGCGCTCAGGAAGGGCGAACGAGTTCTCCTGATAGATGACCTCCTCGCGACCGGCGGCACCGCTCTTGCGGCGGCGGCGTTGGTTGAAAAGCTCGGCGCAGTCGTGGTGGAGACGGCGTTCATTGTAGACCTGCCGGAAGTGGGCGGGAAAAAGAAACTGCTGGAAAAAGGATATAAGGTCTTCGCCCTCACGGAGTTTGAGGGGGAGTAGGAGTAAAAATAATATCGTTAAGCGGGTTATTATAATATGCCGTAGTGATTACAATATTGGCAAATAACATTATTTAAAATTTTAATTGAATAATCATTAAACTTGTGGTAATGTATATCCGACATGCAACTAACTTTTTTTTAATTCCCTATAAGGAGGAGTAGAACACATGAAGAAATTCGCAGCAGTTCTTGCAGTAGTGGTAATGGTTGTTTCTCTGGTATCCATGGCGTTTGCAGCTGATAAAAAGACGGTTATAGTAAAGAGCGTGGATGCAAAGGCCGCCACAATGGTCGTCGACGATGCAGGTAAGGACGTGACCATGACCGTTGACAAGGCTGTTGACCTCGACAAATGGAAAACCGGCGACAAGATAGAGATTACCGTTGAGAAGGAAATGATTACGAAAGTGAAGAAGGCAAGGTCCAAACAAGCAGTCGGTTGCTAACCTAATAAGAAAATTAACGATAGGGAGTCACCTTGCAATAGGTCGGCTCCCTTTTTTTGTCCCGGCATGCTGCGGTCCCGCAGTCAGTCATTTTTCCCGCAAATATCCAGTCGAAGAAAACGGACAAAATTAATATGCAAAAATGCAATATTGCTTGATTTCTCGCAGGTTTTTGTCTATTATGAGTTTCCGATACTCGTTCTATCATCAATTAATATTATTAAGGAGGAGCATACGTGATTAAAGTTGATCAGGAGAAACTTCAGAAAAAGATAAAAAAGCTGAAGCAAAAGACCGCGGAGAAAAAAACGAAAACCGCAAGCAAGTCCGACCCGGACGTACGCACGGCGCGCAAGAAGGTGAAGCGGGCTCAGCGGAAGCTTCGCACAGCCAAGGCATACAAGTCATCAGGCAAGAAAGCCGGCGAAGCGACACCGGCCGCTACTGCGTAAACCGGACTGCAGCATGCGGTTCTGTCCTCCCTTCGATAGTGTACGGACGTTCGGAACCGGTTTCCTTCTGCCCGCGATTATACTGATCGCTGCCTGCGCCGGCAGGGATGTGCCGCCGACCCCTCTTGCTGCCACAGCGCCATCTCCCGCTCCGGTATCGGCGCCAGTACAGGAACCGGTATTGGTTTCGTTTCCAATACCGGAATCGATCTACCGTGAGACGGGGATGGCTTCCTGGTACGGCAAGGAACTGCATGGTAAGCAGACAGCGAATGGAGCGGTCTTCGATATGTATGGCCTTTCGGCCGCGCATCGGACCCTGCCGCTCGGCACCGTTGTCCATGTTACCAACCTCGATAATTTCAAGAGCATCACCGTAAGAATAAACGACCGTGGACCGTTCCTCAAGAGCCGGTTTCTGGACTTGTCCTATGGAGCGGCCAAAGTGCTGGGCTTTGTGTCCCAGGGGACCGCGAGGGTAAAGATAGAGACTGTTGAGGCTGTTCGCGATCCGGTGCAGTACACGGTGCAGGCGGCAACCTTCACCGAGGAAGAGAACGCGCGGTTGCTGAAGGAGCGGTTGAATACAAAGTTCGGCGTGGTCACGATCATGCCTTTTGAAACGAACCTCGCCATGTTCTATCGAGTGAGGGTGGGCGCGTATGCGTCCGAGGATCATGCCGAGCAGGTGGCGGGCAAGCTGATGCTCGAAGGTCTGGAGCCGATCGTGGTGAGGAAAGATTGATGAACAGCGCACTTAAAATTGAAAATTGAGAATTAACATTCAGGTAGGGGCCAATGAAGATCAATGTTCTTGCGGGGGAAATAGAGAAGCATAAAACCGATGCCGCGGTCATCCTGCTTTTTGAAAATGAGAAGCCGGGCAAGGTTGCAGGACGGGTGGACAAGGCGCTTGGCAGCCTGATTTCGAGGCTTATCAAGAAGGGTGATTTTACGCCTAAAACGGGCGCGGTCCATCTTCTCTACCCGGAAGGCCGGCTCCCTGCGGTACGACTGCTTCTCGTGGGATTGGGCAAACGGAACGAGTTCACGATCAACCGTTTGCGGCAGGCCGCGGGCAAGGCAGCGCCTTCGCTGAGAAGCGCCGGTGCACAGGGCATCACCATCGTCACTGATGGGATCGGTCTGGATGCTGAAGAGCTTGGTCAGGCGCTCTCTGAGGGCAGCGTGCTTGGGCTCTACCGATTCCTGAAATATAAAACCAATGAAGAGAACGATCGCAAGAAAGACCTGCGGACGATCACCCTCCTGACGGAAACCAGCCGCGCGGTCAAGGCCATGCAGAAGGGCGTGAAGATCGGTGAGGCCATTGCCGGGTCCACGATGATGGTGCGCGACATGGTGAATTCGCCGCCTGTTGACATGACGCCGGCGATCATCGCGACCAGGGCGAAAGAGATCGCGCGGCAGTTCGGGCTCACGTTCCAGGTTCTTGAAAAGGACCGGCTGAAGAAGCTCGGCATGGGGGCACTGCTCGGCGTTGCCTTGGGAAGCGTGCAGCCGCCGAAGTTCGTTATTGTCGAGTACCGGAAGGGCGGCACGAAGCCCTTTATCGCGCTCGTGGGCAAGACCATCACCTTCGACTCCGGCGGCATCTCGATCAAGCCCGCCGAGAAGATGGACAGGATGAAGGACGATATGGCAGGCGGCGCAGCGGTGCTCGGAGCGATCCGGACCGCCGCGGCGCTCAAGTTGCCGCTGAACATCGTAGGCCTGCTCCCGGCATCGGAGAACATGCCGGGCGGCAGGGCATACAAACCCGGTGACGTGCTCCGCACGATGTCGGGCCAGACCATCGAGATCATCAGCACCGACGCCGAGGGCAGGCTCATCCTTGCCGATGCGCTTGCTTACGCGTGTCGATATCAACCCGCGGTGATCGTGGACATAGCAACCCTGACCGGCGCCTGCGGCGTGGCCCTTGGTCAGGAGGCGATCGGCATGCTTGGCACGAACGACGTCTTTATGCAGAAGATCCGAGCGGCTGGCGAAAAAACCGGAGAACGCGTTTGGGAACTGCCGCTCTGGGAAGAATACTATGACCAGATCAAGAGCGACATTGCGGACATGAAGAACACCGGCGGCCGGGCAGGCGGAGTCATCACGGCCGCGGCGCTCCTGTCCAAGTTCGTGCGGAAATATCCCTGGGTTCACCTCGATATCGCGGCCACGTCCTGGAGCGAAAAAGACCGCCCTTATACGCCCAAGGGAGCAACGGGCATTGGTATGCGGCTCCTGACGCAGTTCCTCAGGGACTATGACAAGAAGAAATAACCGCGATACCGGATTATCACGATACACAAAAAATCGTACGGCAGGTTGATCCTCACTTGAGAACAAGGCGTATTGCTTCATAACGCGGTTATAAAATTGATACGGTATTTTTTGCTGTTGATATTCAACTTAATTCTGTTTATTGTGTCTCATTGATCATGAAACAAACAAATCACGAAGTTGAAAAGCAAGGAGGAGTTTATTATGAATAGGTTAACGAGAGGTTTAGTGGCGTTATTGTCCGTCCTGGTTCTTACCGCCATGGTTGCGATGGCGGGACCGGGCTGGCAATGCAAGGGTTCCGCTTCGTGCGGCGGATGCGCCGGTATTGGATCGTATGACTCGGCAAAATCCGATGTTGTCTCAGGGCAAGTGGTTTCGCTTGAGCCGGTCGATTCGCAGCGGTGCAGTACCGGGCAAGGCGTGATTCTCAAAGTGAACTCCGGGAATGCGGCGACAGCATTTTATCTCGGTCCGCAGTGGTATCTTGATCGGCAGACAGTGAAGATTGCAGTGGGTGACACTGTGGAGATCAAGGGATCGAAAACCGCCCTTAATGATGACAATGTCTATATTGCGGCGGAAGTGAAGAAGGGAAGCGAGATCCTGAAACTTCGCGATGAGAACGGCGCTCCCGTATGGATGGGACCGCAGTGTGGCGGTTGCAAAGGCGGAGTATAACTGCGTAACTGCGCGATTATAGTGAAGCAAACAGAGCCCCCTGTCAGGCAGACAGGGGGCTTTTCCTTTGACGTCTGTATTGTATAAACTCCTTGACTCTTGCTCTTCGTACTTCTACAATAATGCAACTTTTTATCTGCAATCCTGCGATGTACCCCCGTATGACATACGAAGAAGCGATCATGAATCTCGAGAAGGTCCTGATCAAGGGCCGGTTTACTAAGGCCGATGTTTTCATCACACGGTTCGAGGGGCGCCGGTTTGTTGTGAAGGACTATTCACAAAAAGGCTTTTGGGAGCGGAATCTTATCGGCCGCTTCGTGATCGGACGGGAATCCAGGGCCTATGAAGCGCTGCGCGGGGTAGCGGGGTTGCCCCCGCAGTTCAAGCGGCTCTCGCCCTATTCCCTTGCTGTTCTCTATCTTGAGGGTAAGGACCTTGGTTGTTTTCAGCGGGGCGAGTTCGGGCCTGAGGTCATACGCCAATTCGAACGGATTGTTGATGAGCTGCATAAGCGCGGTTGGGTGCATCTCGATCTGCACCGCCGGACGAATATTCTGTTTATTGACGGGAACATCTTCGTGGTGGACCTGGCGTCGGCACTCCATACGGGAAGTGTCCCACTGATCGGTCGATTCTTGACCGGGCTTATCGGGTTTGCCGATCGCCTGTCGCTCATTAAAATGAAGAAGATCTTCGGACCGGAGCTCTTGACGGATCGGGAGCGTCGGTGGCTCAAGCTGCGCAATATCTTCATGCCGACGAAGTGGGATGATAAATAAGGGGATCCGACTTTCAACCATTCGAATCGTCTTGCCGACACAGAAGCGAGGAGCGTGCTTGGATGATTCAGGGGGCAGGATCAAGCCACCTCCGAAAGCGGAAAATAAAGGGGAAAGAGGCACCCTAAATCGAACTCATTGCCTGTCCTGCGTTCCTCCCGTTCCAGAATGTATCATTCCCGCTCGTCCGCCATCGTAGCAGCCTTTACCTTTTCAGATACTTCCGTTCCTTTCGCGATCAACACGATGCCCGAGGGTGTTACATGGTAGCGCTGCCTGTCTTTCTCAAGGTTATACCCGAGTTCGGTCTTCGGCGGGATTATGACGTCCTTGTCGATGATAGCGCGGCGGATGCGGCAGTGTCTGCCGATATCCACGTTCTCCATGAGGATTGAATCGAGCACTTCACTGTAACTGTTCACGCGGACGTTTGGCGACAGCACGGAATTCTGCACCCGGCCGCCGCTCACGATGCACCCGTGCGCCACGATCGAGTCAAGTGCGATGCCGAGCCTGCCGTCTTTTTTCTCCTGTGCGAACACGAACTTGGCCGGCGGGTTCTGGGCCTGATAGGTGCGGATGGGCCAGGCCTTGTCGTAGAGGTTCAAGAGCGGGTCCACGCTTACCAGGTCCATGTTGGCTTCCCAGTAGGCGTCAATGGTCCCGACATCGCGCCAGTACTTTGCCTCTTTCTTATTCTCATCCTTAAAATTGTAAGCGCAGACCCGTGCCGTCTTCATCATCTGGGGGATGATGTTCTTGCCGAAGTCGTGGGACGTTTCCTGGAGCGCGTCGGATTTCAGATATTCCAGCAACGTTTTGGTGTTGAACAAATAGATGCCCATGGACGCGAAGGCTAAGTCAGGCCGTCCTGGGATAGGTTTGGGATCTTTGGGTTTTTCCTCAAAACCGATGATCCTGCCATTGTTGTCCACTTCGACGATGCCGAAGGCGGTGGCGTTTGTCCGGGGTGTTTCGATGGCCGCCACCGTAGCATCAGCCTTGTTCTCTTTATGGAACCGGAACATTTCGGCATAGTCCATTTTGTAGATGTGATCTCCGGCAAGCACGAGAATATGGTCCGGCGCATCTTTTTCGATCATATAGATGTTCTGGTAGATGGCGTCAGCCGTTCCCTGGTACCACTTGTCTCCTACCCGCTGCTGGGGGGGTACGGAGATGATGTATTCGTTCAATTCTCCAGAAAAGAGGTTCCAGGCGAGCCGCAGGTGTTTGTCCAGAGACAGGGACTTATATTGGGGCAGCACCGCGATCTTTCGGATTTGGGAATTGATGCAGTTCGAGAGAGCGAAGTCGATGATACGGTAAATGCCGCCAAAAGGGACCGCGGGTTTCGCTCGATGTATGGTGAGGGGATGGAGCCGTTCTCCCTTACCGCCGGCAAGGATCATTGCCAGAATGCTCATGTATGATTACTCTCCACGCAATTGAATAATAATTAGTATGATAGCAGGTCATTGCGTGCCTGTCAAACGGGGAACACATTGATGAAAACGACATGATGAAAATGCCTTGTTGCGTTTTGAATGAAATTATTGTATCATCCGATTTCAAATCTCCCGGTGGAACAAATCCGTCCCCGGCATGATAGCGGTTGTAATTTTCATATGATATTTTTTTATAGTATTTTCTCTTGATTTTTCACCACATGCTTGCTAATATAAACCCCTTTACAAATAATAATAACCCGTTTTACCTTGCGTTCCATGATTACGAAAAACAGCCGCGATGTTCTCTTTTCAGTTCAGTAACACCTTGAAAAATCAGCAGGCAAACCCGTTGTCCCGGTTTTTCTGTTCGCACTTACAATAGGGAGGTCCTTATCGTGCTCCAACAAGAAGACATAAAGAAGGTTGATGCCGTCCTTGATGATGCCGCGGGTCAGCGGGGTATGCTTATTGCCGTGCTCCAGCGGGTCCAGGAGAAGATCGGTTACCTGCCTGAAGAGGCCATGACCATGATCGCCGAGCGGATGTCCCTGTCGCTAAACAATGTTTACGGTGTCGCTTCATTCTACAAACATTTTCATTTCAAGCCCCGTGGCAAGAACATCGTCAAGGTCTGCATGGGTACTGCCTGCCACGTGCGGGGCGCGAAGGCCGTGCTCACGGAGATGGAACGTCAGCTTGGGATCAAGGAAGGCGAAACGACCAAGGACCTGTCCGTTACCCTCGAGACCGTCGGGTGCGTGGGATGTTGCGCGCTGGCGCCCGTTACCACGATCAACGACAAGGACCTGTTCGGCGAGCTGACGCCCAGGATGGTGGACGAAATAATCATTACGGTGAGGAGCGAACATGGAACTCACGTTTAAGCGGCTGGAAAACGTTAACGACCTTGATGCCCTGCGCCTGAAGCTTAAAAAGGAGCATCAAGAAAGCGATGCCCACCGGTTGCGCGTCTGCTGCGGTACCGCGTGCCAGGCCACGGGATCCTTAAAACTTATTGACCAATTCGAGAAGGAAGCGGCCCTGAAGCAGGAGAAGCTCGAGATCGTCAAGACCGGTTGCCAGGGATTTTGCCAGCGAGGTCCGGTGGTGGTCCAGGACCCGCAGGAGATCTTTTACCAGAAAGTGAAGGTGGATGACGTACCGACCCTCTTCTCTGATTCCGTGCTCCACGGCGTATCCTATCGCAAGAAACTTTACCGCGAGTTCCCGTTGTCCGATCCGAACGAGACGGTGGGCGATATTCCCTTTTACAAGAAGCAGAAACGCGTGGCGCTCCACCGGAACGGTGTCGTTGATCCCTGCAATATTTACGACGCGATCCGCGAGGACGGCTATACCGGCCTCGCCAAGGCGCTGACCGGGATGAAGCCCGACGAGGTCATCGATATCATGAAGAAGTCCGGTCTTCGCGGCCGCGGGGGAGCAGGCTTCCCGGCAGGTCTCAAGTGGGAGCATACGAAAAAATCCGGTGCCAAGATCAAGGCGGTGGTGTGCAACGGCGACGAAGGCGATCCCGGCGCGTTCATGGACCGCTCGCTCATGGAAGGCGACCCTCATTCCGTGCTCGAGGGCATGCTTATCAACGCGTATGCCATTGGCGCGCAACACGGCTTTATCTACGTGCGGCATGAATATCCTCTTGCCGTGAAGAACCTCGGCGTTGCCATAACCCAGGCGAGGGCCATGGGCCTCCTGGGCAAGAACATCCTTGGCTTCGGGCTCGAGTTCGACATCGAGATCAAAGAAGGCGCGGGCGCGTTTGTCTGCGGTGAATCCACAGCGCTGGTCGCATCCCTTGAGGGCGAGCGCGGTATGCCGCGTCCCCGTCCCCCGCGCCTCTCCGAAGCAGCAGGCGGCCTTTGGAATATGCCTACTAACTTGAACAACGTTGAGACGTTTGCCAATGTTCCCACGATCATCACCAAGGGGCTCGATTACTACACGAAGATCGGCACTGAAAAATCAAAAGGGACCAAGGTCTTCGCCCTTACCGGTAAGATCAAGAACACGGGCCTTATCGAAGTTCCCATGGGCATCACGCTCCGAGAGATCATCTTCGATATCGGCGGCGGCATGTTGAACCCGGAAAGGCAGTTCAAGGCGGTACAGACCGGCGGACCCTCGGGCGGCTGCATCCCGGCCCAGTTCCTTGACATGCAAGTGGACTTCGACACCCTGGCGACGGTGGGCTCCATCATGGGCTCCGGCGGGATGGTGGTGCTGGATGAAGACGACTGTATGGTGGACGTGGCCAAGTTCTTCCTGTCCTTTACCAAGAGCGAATCCTGCGGCAAGTGTCCGCCCTGCCGTATCGGCACCTGGCAGATGTACGAACTTCTGGACAAGATCACCACCGGACGCGGGGAGCAGGGCGACATCGAGCGGCTTGAGAAAATGGGCAAGATGGTCGTTGCCGGATCGCTCTGCGGTCTCGGGAACAGCGCACCGAACCCGGTACTCTCGACGATCAAGTACTTTCGCGAAGAGTACGAAGAGCATGTGAACGACAAGTACTGCCGGGCCAAGCGTTGCCAGGGATTGGGGTCATACCGGATATTGCCCGAACACTGCATTCTCTGCGGTCTCTGCAAACAGGCCTGCGCCTTTGATGCCGTGGTGGAGCTTCGAGACAAGTTCTTTATCGACCAGGACTACTGTACCCGGTGCAAGGCCTGCTACAGTGTCTGTCCCACTGAGGCCATCATGATCGAGAAGAGGAGGGATCATGTCGCAACAGGAAAATAAATGCCCGGTCAATGCCACGCGGCGGAAGTTGACGTTTTTCTATAATGACGATTCCAAGGACGGCATGTGCTCAAAGTGCCATCCCTGCAAGCTCGGTATTTTTGACGCGATCAAGATCCTCGAAGCGATCCAGACCGGGAAGGGCGAGGAAAAGCACGTTGCCCAGCTCAAACGTATTGCCGTCGAAGTGAAAGACGGCGGTATGTGCAAGAAAGGCAAGGACCATGCCGACATCCTGGCGGCTTTTCTTGCCAACAACGCCAATGACCTCGATCGGCATATTAAGGGTGTCTGTACCTATCACGAGTGCAAGCAGCTCACCCGATACGAGATCAATGCCGCGTTGTGCACCATGTGCGACAAATGCCGCGAGGTGTGCAAGGACAATGCGATCGAGGGCCAGAAGCTGCAACCGTATAAAGGCGGATTCACCCCTTTCCGCATCCGGCAGCAGCGCTGCACTCACTGCGGCGAATGCATCAAGGTCTGTCCCGAGAAGGCGGTCGTGATCATCGAAAAGGACCGCGAGGCGGGAACCGCGGAGCCGGTGCGGACACTGGTCTGTACCTGCGATGTTCGTTCAAAGGCGCTCGGTGGTTTGCCGTCCTGTTCTCTTCATGGGAATATGCCGACAGAAGAGGCCGTGGCGGTAAGTAAGTAAGGATCAAGCACCAATACACAAGCACCAAATGACAAATATACTCCAAATAGCCAAATTTAAAGCTCCAAATTGTTTGATCATTGAGATTTGGTCATTGATGATTATTTGAGATTTGTAATTTGAAATTTGTGATTTTACTGTGGAGGCTGAGATGACGACCAAGATGGTGAACATGGAATTTGACGGCAAGGCCGTGTCGGTTCCCGAAGGTATGACCCTCGTGGACGCAGCGGCGACCGTAGGGATCCATATCCCGAACCTGTGCCATATCAAGGAACTCAGGGGCGTAGGCGCGTGCCGCATGTGCATGGTGGAGATCGAGGGCATGAAGACGCCGGTCACCGGTTGCACCACCAGGACCAAGGAAGGGATGAAGGTCCAGACCAGCACTCCCAAGGTTGAGGAGATCAGAAAATTCGTGACCGACCTGGTGCTGTCCTTCCACCCCCTGGATTGCATGACCTGCCCCAAGGCAGGCACCTGCGATCTCCAGCGCTATGCCGCGGACCTGAAAATCCAGGAATCGTCATTCGGCAGGAAGAGCTTTAATTACCCGTTGAACGACCGAAGCCCCTTCATCACCATCGACAACAACTACTGCATTCTCTGCGGCCGGTGCGTCCGGGTCTGCAAGGAGCAGGGCACGAACGTGCTCGACTTCATGGGCCGTGGCATCATGACCAAAGTGTCGACTGCGTTGGATAAGCCGCTGCACGAGTCAGGCTGCACCTTCTGCGGATCCTGCGTGGACGCCTGTCCCGTGAACACCATCATGGAGCGGGACCGCTGGCAGCACGGCAGGGAGTGGGACCTCGAAAAGCACGAAACGGTATGCACCGCCTGCGGATCCGCATGCAGCGTGATCACGAGCAGCAAGAACGGCAAGATCGTGAAGGTGAATGCGAAAGAGGACAACGGCTACATCTGCGCGATCGGCCGTTTTGGGTTCGATTCTTTAAAAGCGGCAAATCGCATCATGACACCTATGAAGAAGCAGGGTGGAAAACTTGTTCCCACCTCCTGGGAAGATGCAGCCAAGATCGCGGCTGCCGCTCTCAAGAAGGCAGGCGCAAATGCCGGGTTCATCGTTGCCGGTTCGCTCACCAACGAGGAGGCATATGCTGTTCAGGAACTTGCCCGCGAAGTTGCGGGGAGCCCGAATATCGATACACCGGCTTCCGTATACGCAGGCGGCCTGATTTCGGCCCTTCGTGCGGTCTACGGTGACGCGGGCAGCGCCATCGCGTCCCAGGCTGATCTCAAATCCGCTGACGTGGTCGTGGTGATCGGCGCCGACCCGTCGCAGAAGAAACAATCCCTCCAGGAAGCGGAGGTCATGATCCGGAGAAGGGCCCAGGCAGGAGCAAAGATCATTGTGGTGAACCCGGGGAAGATCGAGCTCGCCGGTCATCAGAATGCCATTCATCTTCAGCTCAAGGAAGGGACCGACACGGTCCTTCTCGCGGGGCTTATGAGCGCCGCGATCGCGGAGGGAGCAACGTTCCCGGCAAAAGGGTTTGATGCCATGAAAAAATCGCTCCTCAGCGTCGACAGTGCCGCGTCTACGTCGGGTGTTTCAGCTGAACTGCTCACGAATGCGGGCAAGGTGCTTGCCGCGGCAAAAGCGGCGGTCGTTATCATCGGTACCGGCATCTCGTCGAACGAAGACGCTTCGCTCCAGGCCTTGAACCTCGCGCTCCTGAAAAATGCAGGGGTGTTGCCGCTTATGGTTGAAGCGAACGCCCTGGGAGTGATGCAGATGGGTTGCGTGCCTGACAGGGGTCCCGGCGCGGCCAAGGTGAAAAAATTTGGCAAGGGATATCGTGAAATGAGGTCCGGCATGAAAGTGCTGTTTGTTGCCGGAAATGTGGGTGATACTGATTTCAAATCCGACATGATCATTGTGCAGGCAAGCCATATGACACCGCTTGCGGCAAAAGCGGATCTGGTGCTTCCCATGACCGCTCTCTATGAGAGGCAGGGGACGGTCATGGATACCTATGGTATGGTCAAGACCGTTGCCCAGGCACAGCATCCTGCGGGCGAGGCAAAGGATGGTCTGGAGATCGCTGCCGAGATCTCGGCGGCAATGAGCAAGACAAAGGCCTTCAAGGCAAAAGATATCACTGCTGCAGTCAAGAAAGTGAAGGCAGGGAAGATCGGGGCCGGGTCCTTCAAGCCGGTGGCTGCAAAGGCCGCTCAACCGAATGCCCTATACGCCTCTGTGCTTATCATGGCCATGAACCAGGGCCTGCTGGCAGGTTCCGGCGTGTCCAAGGTGCTGCTGGTCAAACAGCCGGTACTTCAGAAATAGGCAGGGGTTTGGGTACCAAGACGACCTTCTTCTGCAATTTTGCGGATGCAACGTGCGGTGGTTTTATTCTTTGTTCTGTATAATGCACAGGCTTAAAACAGGGGATGCTTAGTTTCCTTCAGGAAAGGAGTTTTGAAACATCATGAGAGAAGACCAGAAATCAGTTGACCCGGCTGCCCAAGCCCTGCTGAAGGTCGCGGGGTTGAAAAAAATAGAGACCTCGTTCGAGCGGGCGGAAAAGCTCAAGCCGTGTCCCATCGGACACCAGGGAGCCTGCTGCAAGATGTGCCACATGGGACCCTGCCGTCTGGTTGGCAAGGAAGATGAGGCCGTGGGTATCTGCGGAGCGTCCCTGCCGGTCGTGACGGCGAGAAACTTTGCGCGCATGGTGGCCGGAGGCACTGCGGCGCATTCGGACCATGCGAGAGACCTGGCCAACACCCTGCTGGCGGTTGGGCGGGGCGAGGCAAAGGATTTTCAGATCAAGGACGTTCGCAAGCTGAACCGTGTTGCCGGATATCTCGGGATTAACGTGGAAGGTAAGTCCGTGAACGAAGTGGCCGAGAAGGTTGCTCTCAAGTTTCTTGATCAGTTCGGCCAGCAGCGGGGAGAACTCGCCTATCTGTCCCGTGCACCCAAGAAGCGGCAGGAGATATGGAAAAAGCTCGGCATTGCTCCGCGCGCTATCGACCGCGAAGTCGTGGAAATGATGCACCGGACCACCATGGGAGTTGATCAGGAAGTGAACAACATCATGCTCGGGGCTATGCGCACGGCGCTCGCGGACGGCTGGGGCGGTTCCATGATGGGTACGGATATCTCCGACATCCTGTTCGGCACTCCAATGCCGGTCAAGGCAAAGGCCGGTCTTGATGTGTTCAGGGAAGATTATGTGAATCTTGTGGTACACGGTCATGAGCCGTCATTTGCCGAGATGCTGGTTGTCGCTGTAGACGATCCCGAGATCTTATCTTATGCCAAGTCCAAGGGCGCTAAAGGCGTGAACCTCGTGGGCATGTGCTGTACAGCGAACGAGATCCTGGTCCGCCACGGCATCTCCACTGCCGGCGGATTCCTGCAGCAGGAGCTTGGTCTCCTGACCGGGATGGTTGAGGCCATGGTCGTGGATGTGCAGTGTATCATGCCTGCCATCGGAGAACTTTCAAAGAAGTTCCATACCAAGGTCATCACGACAACGAATAAAGGTAAAATGAAGGATGCCATTCACATTGAATACGATGAGCATCATGCCTTGGATCTTGCGAAGAAGGTTGTCCGAATCGCAATCGATAACTTTCAGAACCGTAAAAAGGAAGATGTTTCACGGGCCAATGTCAAAACAGCCGACATGATCGCCGGGTTCTCTGACGAGTACATCGAGTACATGCAGGGCGGATTGTACCGTGCCTCCTATCGACCTCTGAATGATGCCATTATCGCCGGCCGCATCCGCGGTATCGTCGCTATTGCGGGCTGTAATAATCCGAGGATTTGCCAGGACAGCATCCATAATTTTCTCACCCGAGAATTGATCAAGAACGACATACTCGTTGTTCAGACGGGGTGCTCGGCCCATGCGTCGGCCAAGGCGGGCTACATGACGCCGGAGATGGCGCTTGAGAATGCAGGCCTCGGTCTTCGAGAGGTTTGCGAGGCCATTGGTATCCCGCCGGTGCTCCATTTGGGCTCCTGTGTGGACAACTCCCGCATTTTGACCATTGCGTCGAAGATCGCGGAAGAGGGAGGTCTCGGAGATGACCTCGGCGGCCTGCCGGCGGTCGGGATCGGACCCGAGTGGATGAGCGAGAAGGCCATCGCCATCGGGACTTACTTCGTTGCTTCCGGTGTGCCGATCATCTTTGGGGCGGGTTCTCCGGTCAAGGCGAGCAAGACGCTCACCGACATTATGGAAAACAAGTGGTGGGACATGGTGAGTGCAGGGTTCTACTTTGAAGAAGATCCGGGCAAGATGCTCGAACTGGCGCTGAAGCTCATCGATACAGCCAGAGAAAAGCTCAAGATCCGCAAGTACGAGTCCGGCAGGTTCGGCACCGAGCGCGTGCTTATGGATATGGCGGCACGGCGTGGTACCTTCGCTACACCGCACGGTGTGGATGTATAAGATTTACCATCAGGACACTCTAGAGGAGAGGCCGAGGAGGCCTCTCCTTTTTTATTGTAACTTCTCAGATTGGCCGCAGAACGCAAAGAACTCAAAGAAAGAACCTGAAACCATGCATTTCAGCTTTAATCCTCTCTGCGATCCTTGCTGCTTCTCTAAGTGGCCGGTTCATTATTTAGGCCATTCGCGGCTAACAGATTTTGACCTGAGCAGATACTTTTTATTTATCTGCGAGGGTAAGAAGAGCTCAGGCAGGGCGAGAGGATAAACCATGTATCGCGGCGAGAGGCTGAATAGTATCACCCATCTGCTGGGATCCGTACTTGCGCTTATTGGCCTCATTTTTCTGGTGGTTCGGGCAGCTCTTGCCGGCGATCCCTGGAAGATTGTCAGTTTCAGTATATTCGGTGCAACGCTCGTGGTGCTGTATACCTCTTCTGCGCTCTACCACAGTATCCAGGGAGCATCAAAGAGGTTATTCCAAAAATTCGATCACATCGCAATTTACCTGCTCATAGCCGGAAGCTATACGCCTTTTACCCTCGTTACCCTGCGCGGCGCCTGGGGCTGGTCTCTGTTCGGTGTGGTCTGGGGGCTTGCCGTGATAGGTATTCTTCAAGACCTCCTGTTTGTGAAACGGAAAGGCATCCTCTCAGTGGTAATTTACCTGCTGATGGGCTGGATCGCAATGGTCGCTTTTCGCCCGCTCTCTCTCGCACTTTCAGGTGCGGGCATGACCTGGCTGGTTACCGGGGGACTGTTCTATACCATAGGGGTTATCTTCTATGCCCTGGACAAAAAACTTGTTTACAGCCATGGGATATGGCATCTCTTTGTGCTGGCTGGCAGCGCGTGCCACTATTTCACGATTTATCTGTACGTCGAATAAAAACGTTCGTCCGCTTGTCCCACATCTAGTGTTTTCCTCTTTATCTCGGCACAATATCTCGTACCTTGTTGCCAGTTTAAAAAAAAGATAAAAAAAACTTGACAATTACTTTTTTTTGAGTATCATCATAACTATACTTACTATAACTATTCGTAGTGAACTAACCAGTGAGGGTACCATGGCCGCCCGCAAAAGAGCGAAAAAGTATAAAACTAGCGAGATCTGCAGCCGGTTCGATATCTCTCGGGCTACACTTTTTCGATGGGAGAGCGACGGGTTGCTGTCAGGGGTAGATCGTGACTGGCGGGGCTGGAGAGTCTATAGCGAGACCAACCTGCGGGCTATCGAAAAGATCATGAAGAACAAGAGCGCCGGTTGATAAGACGTATCGTCTGTTTGTGGAGCGATAATGCTTTTTTCAAAAAAAATTGAGCCGATCGCATTGGACATAGGGTCAACCTTTATTAAACTTGTCCAGTTGAAGGGTTCGAATAAAAACTATCAGTTGATAAAATTCGGCATGGTGCCGTTGCCGCCCGAGGTAATTGTGGAGGGCGCGGTGATGGATGCCGGCCGCGTGGTTGAGGCCATCAAGGAGCTTCTCGCTTCCCAGAAGGTAAAAACCAAGGAGGTCGTGATATCGGTCTCCGGCAGTTCGGTCATCATAAAGCGCGTCTCTGTTGCCGATATGACCGATGAAGAGCTGGCTGAATCCATCAAATGGGAGGCCGAGCAGTACATTCCCTTTTCCATTGATGACGTGAATGTTGATTTTCAAAAGCTTGGGGCTGGAGCTGCCGAAGGGCAGGCAGATGTTCTGCTGGTGGCGGTAAAAAAGGATAAGATAAACGATTATGTCAACCTTGTCAAAGAGGCGGGGCTGGAGCCGGTGGTCATGGATGTCGACGCTTTCGCGCTGGCGAACATGTTCGAGCTCAACTATGCAATTGAAGAAGGAACCACGGCTCTTCTCAATATCGGGGCCTCGGTTATGAATATCAATATCCTGAAGGACGGGATATCGATCTTTACCCGTGATATTACGGTAGGCGGCAACCGTTATACCGAGGCGCTCCAGCGGGATTTCGGTCTTACCTATGAAGATGCGGAAAAGGTGAAGAGGGGCGAAGACGTGGAAGGTGCCGATAAGGAGCAGATCTCCGGGGTGATGTCCTCGGTAACGGACGATATAGTAGCCGAGACGCAGCGGTCCTTCGAATTTTTCCGTTCCACGACCGGCAGTGACAAGGTGTCGCGCGTGCTGGTTTCCGGCGGGTGCGCACGAATAGGAAATTTTACCACGGTGCTTTCTGAACGGCTTGAGATACCGGTAGAGGTAGTTGATCCGTTTAAAAAGATCAAGATCGACCCGAAGCAATTTGAATCCAAGGTGATAGCGGAGTCATCACCCCTGTGTGCGGTGGCGGTGGGGCTTGCGATCAGGAGGCCGGGCGACAGATGATCAAAATAAATCTTCTGCCTACTAAAAAGAAGCCTCCCAAGAAGGTTATCGACCTTCAGCAGCAAGTAATCCTTGCGGTCCTCGTCCTTATTCTGGTTCTGATGGCCTTGGGATATTATTGGAAGACGCAAAACGACCGCATTGCCGCGCTTGAGAAGGAAAAGGCGGTCGCGGAAAAGCAGATTGCCGATCAGAACAATATGCTCAAAGAAGTGAAGAACGTCGAAGAAGAACGAAAAAATGTCTCCGAGAAAATTGAAATTATCGAAAAACTGAAAAAGAACCAGGCAGGACCGGTCCTTCTTCTCGATGCGGTAAGCACCGCGCTTCCCAAGGGGGTCAACCTATCATCGCTTTCGGAAAACAACAACAGCGTCAACATCGAGGGGGAAGCTTTTACCAACGATGAGGTGGTGCGATTCATCGATAACTTGAAGGCGTCTCCACTGTTGAAGGATGTCATGTTACTTGAAACAAGTCAGGCAACTAAGGATAAAATCGATATTTACCGATATAAACTCCAGTTTGTCTATAAAGGGTTGTGATGGCATCTTTTATCGATAAAATACAGAAAACTTCCACCAGGACGAGAGCGATCGGTTTCGGCGCGTTCATTGCGATACTCTTGATCGCTTATATTTTCCAGTTCCAAATCCCCATGAATACCAAGATCAAGCAGCTTGAAACCGCGCTTACGGGATTGCAGGATAATATCCGCGAGAACGATAACAAGATAAAAAAACTGGACGTCCTTAGGGCAGAGGTGAAGTCACTGCAAGGACGACTGGTAATCCTTACCGAACAACTGCCTCCCGAGTCTGAAGTCTCCGACCTGCTCAGGCAAATACAGAATCTCGTGAATCAATCGGGTCTTGCGCTCAAATCCTGGAAGCCATCCGGACGTAAGATGCATGCGAGCGGCTTGTACGAAGAAATTCCCATTGCCATTACTCTGACGGGAGGCTATCATCATACCGCATGGCTTTTCGACCAGGTGGGAAAGTTGACACGTATTGTGAATATACTCAATATAAAAATGGACAGTATGAAAATGAGCAATGACGGCAACCCTGAAGTCACCATCACTTGTACGGCAATGACGTTCTCGGCAGTAGAAAAGAAAGTTGGAGTGGAGAAAAAAGTTGATGCAGCGACTAAAAAAACATCGCGCTAAAAAAACGGTCATGGGGTTACTATTGATCCTGTTCCTGTTTGGAGGAGCGGGAATCACTGGCTGTTCCGATTCGGGGAAGCCGTCAGGCTCGAAAACGCCCGCGTCCGTCAAACCGAAACAGCAGGTGATTACCCAGGGGACGGTTACAACAACAGTGGAAAAACCCCAGGTTGCCTATTCTTATAACTCCGTGGGGAGGCGCGATCCCTTCACGCCGATTATCGTTAGAGAAGACCTGAAAGCACAATCCGAAGATCGTCCGCCATTAGAACGGTATAGCATCCATGAATTTAAACTGACTGGCGTTGTTTGGGGCGGTTTTGGATATAACGCAATGCTTGAGGGTCCCGAAGGAAAGGGGTATTTTGTACGCGTGGGAACGATTATTGGCCAGAACAAGGGCATCATAAAAAAGATAACAAAGGATGTCATGGTGATCGAAGAAAAATTCAAAACCATTTCGGGCGAAACGGATCGGAAAGAGATTGTCATTGAGCTCCGGAAAAAACAGGAGGGGATGCAATGAAGTACGCACAACCGCCGAAGGTATCATGGTTAATATGCTTCATCTCTCTCACTCTCGTGCTGTTCACCGGGTGCGGTTCAAAAGCGCCCGGGACGGCGCAGAAGCAGGGGGATCCGGTGCTTCTCAATAGAATCGAACCCCGTGATGTGGACGGGAAAACCGAAATTGTTATTGAGGGGACAGGGCCGATATTGCAATATACGTCTTTCCAGCTAACTGAACCGCTCAGGCTGGTAGTAGATATTTCGGATGCAGACATTAGTAAGTTTACGACAAAAATGGATGTGAACAGCGGAGCCATTGTTGATATTACACCGAGCCAGAAGGACACGATTGCCCGCCTGGAGATAGCCCTTTCACAGGCTGTCGACACCAAGGTATATCAATTAGACGGCAAGCTTATGGTAGAACTGGCTAAGCCGGTTGAGGAAGCAAAGGCGGCGCCTGAAACAGTTGTGCCTGCACCGCAGCTGGAACAGCCCAAGCAGGAGCAAGCGCCTCAGCCAGAGCAAATTAGCACGGCAACGATTGTGTCCGCTATCCAGGCCTCGGCGGATAAAGAAGGCGCAAAGGTGGTCATTCTGGGTGACGGAACGATGTCGCCGAAGGTGTTTATGCTTAAAGACAACAGGCTGGTTGTCGATATCCCTGGTACAAAGAACAAGGTCAGGCCGAGTGTCGTACCCGTACGCAAGGGCGGGCTCGCCAGGGTTCGCGTTGCGCAGCACGAAGATAAAGTACGCGTGGTTTTAGACCTTACAAAGCCGCTTGAGTACACGGTTACCCCCGAAGGCAATACCTTGATCGTTGTATTGGGGCCGATTCTCATGGCTAAACCGGAAGAAAAACTCCCGAAAGAGACTGCTGCAGCGCAAGAACAGGAAAAGGTTTCAACGGTTGAAGTTGAAAAAGAAGTCGCTGTACCTCAGGAGGCCGTAGCAGCTGTGCCCCCTGCGGTCAGCAAAGAAGAAAGAGAAGTGGGGACCGGGAAACAGGGGTTAGCGGTCACCGACAGGACGTTGCTTGCGGGCGGCAGTAAATTCTCCGGCAGGAAGATCTCTCTTGATCTTCAGGATGCGGACCTGATCAATGTCATGCGCCTTTTTGCCGAGGTCGCCAATTTGAATATTATCCTTTCGCCCGAGGTAAAAGGCAGAGTTACCGTTCGCATGGTCAACATTCCCTGGGACCAGGCCATGGATATTATTCTGAAGATGAACGGCCTTGGATACGTGCTTGAGGACAATATTCTTCGCATCGCCTCAGTGGGCGCGCTTACCAAAGAAGCTGAAGATGAAATGCGGTCAAAGGAAGCGAAAAAGAAAGCGGAAGACCTGATAACGCGGATCATCCCCGTCAATTATGCCAAGGCGGCGGAAATCGAGCCGACGATAAAAAAATCGCTTTCTCCGCGCGGAGAAACCGTTACGGATACCAGAACCAATACCCTTATCATAAAGGATATCGCGCGGAACGTCGATGAGGTCGTGTCTCTCATCAAGCTGCTGGACAAGCCCATTGCTCAAATAATGATCGAGGCGAGGATTGTAGAGGCCTCCTTGAATTTCAACCGGAGCCTCGGTGTGCAATGGGGCGGTTCGCAAAAGTCCGACGCTGCGCACGGCAATCCAATTGGTGTTGCATTCCCGAATGCCGTAGGAATCACGGGCGGTCCGACCATGGGAGCAACGCCTTCAGGGTCGGGCAACTACTTTGTCAACATGCCGGCGCCTGCCGGAGCGGGCACGGGCGGCGGAGCGATTGGCTTTACGTTCGGCTCCATCAGTAAATCATTGAATCTTGACCTTGTCCTTTCCGCGCTCGAATCAACAGGAGAAGGCAAAGTCATCTCGACCCCGCGGGTCAGCGCGCTTGACAACAAGGAAGCCAAGATCGAGCAGGGGATTTCCATCCCCTTCTCAACAACATCGGCATCGGGGACGCAGATACAGTTCATTGACGCCAAACTCTCACTCATTGTCACTCCGCATGCGACACCGGACAATAAGATCTTCATGAAAATTCAAGCGACAAAAAATGCACCAGATACCTCGCTCCTGGGTGCTTCGGGACAGCCATCCATACGGAAGAACGAGGCCACAACCGAGATACTTCTCGCAGATGGAGAGACCGCTGTCATTGGCGGTATCCTCGTCATGGACCGCGGCCAGACGATTACCAAAGTCCCGTTCTTCGGCGATCTTCCCCTTATCGGGTGGCTGTTCAAAAGCAAGACGACGAGGGAGGAAAAGCGGGAATTGATCATTTTCATAACGCCAAGAGTGGTAAGGCAGGAAGTGATCTAGAAAGAGAAGGTACGGAGGTCATTGATGAAAAGCATGAGAATAAATACACCGATACTTACATTGATTTGTTTACTGGCATTGACCCTGTTGATTACGGGATGTGGCAGGAAAGAGGCTGAAAGTGCAGGATGCCCATCAGGATCATTTATGGCGAATGCGACGGATAAAATTACCAGTACAGGAATTTGTGGTTGGAAAGATTATGTGTATGCAGGGGGTTGGTTAGCAGCTAATGGAGAAGGATGTGTTCAGGATCCTGTGTTTACAGTAACGGATATAAACGGTAATCAAAGGAATAATGTATGTATAGTCTTTTCCACAAACGGCATCTGGTGGACTGATCATAGCTACACCACTAAGATAACCAGTGACCAAATAGTACGTACTACGAATGATAGCGGAACGGTTACGTTATATTGGACCACATATCCCCTACCGTTATCAAGCGCCGCGACAAGCACAACTGAAGCTGGGAAGGATTACACATATGTGGCAGCGGCAATTAGTGCTGTTTCAGGAGTAGTATCACATATGGTTAGTGCTGACATAGCTGTGACAGGATGTCCGAAGGAGACATTTGGTCCGCCTGCGTCTTGTCCCTAATATTTTGAATGTTGACTAACATCGTTATATTTTAGGATAGTAAGCTTTTTTGAGCGGGGCGAAATAATCGCCCTGCTATTTTTTATTCAAAAAGAAATGAGTGGTACCAACTGATGATTTGCAGCCTCATTATTGCATCGGCCTCGAGAGGAATATGAGTCTCATCCATACCGTCCTGGAATTTCTAACCCATCGAAGGTTTTTTTCGAAATTAACCATTGCCCGCAAAATGCTTTTAGGATATATGTCCCTCGCAGTCTTTACCGTGGTGCTCATCTATGCCCTCCTGAGTCTTCAGCGGATGAACAGCCTGAACAGTGAAATCATCAAAGGTGATATCCCCGCGCAGGAAACTGCTGACAAGATGCAGGAAGCGCTGCTTGCCCAGGATACCTATGAGAAGCGCTACTTGATCCTCAAGGGCAACGATATGCGCGATCTCTTTCGCAAACGCTCCGATGAGTTTATATACATGATAGGGGTATTACAGAATCATCCTGATTCCCGGTTTCTTCCGGCGTTGATCCAGATCGATAAACTGCACTCACAGTACAACAATCTGTTCGCAAAGGAGATGAAACTCGTCAGGGCGGGGGAGATCCAGGGGGCGACGGCTATATCAAACGGTGAGCTTAAGAAAACATTAGATAAACTCCTGGAGGTGCTGCGGACGATGTCCGCGGAAGCCAAGGTGTCGCAGGATGTCAAGATGACAAAGATCCAGGAGATCGGGAAAACCGCTTTTATTACGACGGCTATACTGTGTATCCTGAGCATCATGCTGGGTATGCTGTCCAGTATGGTAGTAACCCATCATATTTCGTCATCGATCAACAAACTCAGAGAAGCGACCACTCAAATATCAGAAGGGAATTTTAAATATGACCCGGAAATTACCTCGCAAGATGAGATTGGGAGCCTGGCACTGGCTTTTATTGCCATGGGGAAGCGGCTTGGAAAACTCGAAGAGATGTATCTGGACGCAAGCCCGCTTACCCGCCTGCCAGGAGGAATTGCAATCGAGAATGTTTTGAAACGGCGCATCGAATCAGGGAACGCTCTTGCGTTTTGCGTGCTTGATATTGATAATTTCAAATCTTTTAATGATCACTATGGTTATGCACACGGTAATGTAGTCATTAAAGAGACGGCGAAGATCATAGAGACCACGGTCCAGTCTAAAGGTACGCAGAATGATTTTGTCGGACATATTGGAGGAGATGATTTTGTTGTGATCACCACTCCTGCAAAGATGAGGGATGTGTGTTCCGAAATCATACAGTCTTTTGATAAGAGAGTTCCTCAGTTCTATGATCAGACCGATCGGGCCAATGGGTTTATCCTTGGCAAGAACCGGCAGGGGGTAGAACTAAAGTTCCCTCTCATGACAATATCCATAGCCATTGTAACGAATGAGCATCGCGCATTAGGCAGTTCCATTGAAACATCGGAACTTGCTGCTGAGCTTAAGGATTATGCCAAGACGATTCCCTCAAGCGTGTATGTGGTGGATCAGAGGCGTTCTTCCATTTAATAAACGGCGTCGATACAGCAAATGAATGGCAAGTGAAAAATGGTTTAACTCCGCAAGAAGATGCAATGCACGAAAAGACGCAACAGTTTTGATGCATAGACAGGCGCGGTGGAAGAGAGAGTCGCGGCGTTATAAGGCAATGAATATAGTAAAATAAAAATCAAATACGAAAAATGCTGTGATTGGCCGATAACTCATGTTGCAATGGAGTACAAAAGGGGAATGTAAAGCAGGAAGGAATAATAACCCGGAGAGGACGGTCCTCAAAATGCGTATGAAGGCACACCCTTATCTCCGGGAATAACGCGAATGAAAGTGATCGATGCTATGCTTTGTTCTGTCTGCTATTTCTCAGGCTCTTCTGCTTCCTCTTCTGCGCTTCAATCCGTTTTCGTTTCTTTTTTATTGAGGGTTTTTCATAAAAACGCCTGTTTTTCAGTTCCCTGAAAAGGCCATCATTTTGCATCTTCCGTTTGAGAAGCCTGATCGCTTTCTCAATATTCTTATCGTCAACTCGTATTTCCAAGATTTAATATTCCTTCCGCCGTCCGCCGGAGCCACCACCACGGTCGAAGCCGCCCCTTCCGCCGCCACCGGGCCTGCCTCCACGTCCCCCGGCACGCTCAGTCTGCGGCCGTGCCTCGCTCACATTCAGCGCACGATCCATAACGGTTGTTCCGTTCAGGGTCGAAATGGCCTTGTCCGCATCGTCATCGTTCGTCATCTCAACGAAGCCGAATCCCTTTGACCGACCGGTACCGGCATCGGTAATGATCTTACACGACTGCACCTCTCCGATGGGAGTAAAAACATTTTTGAGTTCTTCTTCAGTAATAGTGTACGACAAATTGCCGACATAAAGTTTCTTAGCCATGTTGCCCTCCCGTGTTTTTGTTGAATCTCACAACTGCTGTAATGATCGATGATGGATCCCTAAAGAGCGAGGGTCATTATTGTTTTACGACATTGACCGCCTGGAGACCTTTGGTGCCTTTTTCAACATCGAAACTGACCGCATCACCTTCCGCCAAAGACCTGAAACCGTCTCCTTGTATTGCCGAAAAGTGGACGAAAACATCATTCCCCTCATCGGTGGTGATGAATCCAAAACCCTTTGCATCATTAAACCATTTTACTTGACCGTTTGACATCTGTTCCTCCTTAAGTGATCAGTGGCTGACTCGTTTGAACAAAAAAAAGACTGCAAACTAAAAAGGTAGTTTTTGCAGCCGACAATTAACAAAAACCCATAAATCTCTTTATTTGCCTATTCTGTTGATAATAATACTCGGTATTTATCGGGAAAGTCAACTTATTTTTTCAGGTTTTTGCTTCTGCCCCGCGGTTTCTCTTCTCGCCGGCTTTTTGCAAATATCCTCACGGGTGTACCGTGGAAATTGAACGCCTCGCGCAGGTTGTTCTCAATATAGCGCAGGTATGAGAAATGGACGCCCGCCGGGTAGTTGACAAACACGACGAATGTCGGAGGTTTGATCCCCACTTGTGTGGCATAGTAATATTTAACGCGTTTTGCACGGTACAGCGGCGGTTCGTGCCGTGCAACGAGCTGCGAGAAGACCTTGTTCAACTCGGCGGTCGGTACGCGTCGCTGGGTCTCCACCATCACTTTGTCGATCTCTTCAAAGACCTTGGTGATGCGCTGGCGGGTGGTTGCCGAGATGGTGATCACCGAGGCGTAATCAGCGAATTTGAGCCGCTGCCGAACATCCGTGATGAACCGCTTGTAACCCTCTTCCTTGTCAGTCACCAGGTCCCACTTGTTCAGGACGAGGATGATCCCCTTGCCGGCCTCATGCGCAAGTCCCACAATCCGCTCATCCTGCTCGGTGATGCCTTCGAAGGCGTCGATCAACACGAGCGCCACGTCCGCCCGTTCAATTCCCTTCATGGCGCGCATGACGCTGTATTTTTCCACCCCGCGGCTGATCTTTCCGCGGCTCCGGATGCCCGCCGTATCCACGAGGATATACTGTTTCCCATAATACGTATAAATGCTGTCCACCGCATCCCTGGTCGTCCCGGCGACGGGGCTCACGATCATCCGGTCTTCGCCCATGAGCGCATTTACGAATGACGATTTTCCGACATTTGGCCGTCCGATGATGGCGATCCTCGGAATTTCCAGAACCTGTTTTACTTCAGATTCCTGAGGTGTTTCCGGCAGGAGACTGCCAAGCGCGTCCATGAGGTCGGAAAACCCCTGGCCGTGCTGGGCCGAAATGGGATAAAGGGTATCTATGCCGAGGCGGTAAAAGTCCGGGATGAGCCCTTCGTGCCGCTCTCCGTCAACCTTGTTCAAGGCATAGAGAACGGGCTTGCCCGAGGCCCTGAGACGGTGCGAAACCTCAATGTCCGCCGGGAGCAGTCCCTCTTTGCCGTCCATCAAGAAGATGATGAAGTCGGCCTCCTCCACGGCGAGTGTGGTTTGCTCGCGCATCCTCGTGTACATGACGTCTTCGGTCTCCGGCTCGAACCCGCCGGTGTCCACGAGAAGGAAGTGTTTCTTCATCCACTCGGCTTGGGCGTAGTTTCGGTCCCGCGTCACCCCGGGCATGTCATCGACGACGGCGAAGTTCCTGCCGATGATCCGGTTAAAGAGGGTGGATTTGCCGACGTTCGGACGGCCGACTATGGCGACAATTGGTTTAGGCATAGGGTTCGCGCATTCAGCAGAGGGCGTGGAGCAGAGCGCATGGAGTTACGTGCAAAGGCACATCAGACTCTACGCGCTTTGCGCTATGCACGCAGGTTTGCACTATAACACTTTTGTTCTCGGCAGCACAAGAAAAAACCTTGCGAAGCCCTGTTATTTATGTTATTTTTCTAAGTCACTCAAGAGGAGGTCTCCATGCGAAAAGGTGCTGTCCTGACAGTATGTATGCTTCTTTTGTCCGTTTCTCTTGCCCGTGCCGAGTTTTATCGCTGGGTTGATAAGGACGGAAAGGAATTCTTTACGAATGAGCGGGAACAGGTGCCGAAGGAATATCAGAGCATTGCAACGGCGGTGAATCCGGATGAAAGCAGGGTCAGCGTGGGAGAGAAGTCTTTTGCCGCCGGGAAACCATCAACCTCCCTGAAAGTTCACAAAGACAAATATGGCAAGGGAGAGGAACACTGGCGCAAACGGGCGCAGAAACTCAGAAAAGAGCTGGACGCCTTGCAGGACAAGTACGACCTTGTTCTGAAACAGGAAAAGGAAAATGAAGATAAGCCGAAGAATTTGGCCGCCAATAAAAGTGGGACCAAAAAGAAGGCCCGAACGAACCTCGACCGAAAGAAATCATCACTCGAGAAGGACCTTGCCCGGAAAAATCATGAGCTTGAGGTTGAACTGCCCGATGAGGCGCGGAAGGCCGATGCCTACCCGGGGTGGATACGGGAATAGTGCGGCGTGCGGATGAACTTGATATGCTCTCGCTCTACATGTGCGCCATAGAATGAAAAAGATCATCATCGCTCGGGACCTCCTGGATGACCTCGAGGAAGGCAATACGATCTTCAAAAGGAGCGACATCACGTTCTTTCCCGCGGGGTCTTCCGAGGACATACTCGATCTTCACGGTGTCGAAAGAGCGGACCTCATCATTACCGAGGCCGCCTTGCCGCTGATGGGCGGAGCCAAGCTCTGCTCCAGGATACGGAGCGATGCGGAGTTGAAGTATGTATCGATCATTATCATCGGTGACGAGACTGAAGACTCCGTGTCTCAATGCAAGGAAGCGGGCGCCAATGTCGTCATCCGGAGGCCGCTGAAACCCGGCATGCTTTTGTGGCAGGCATCCGAGCAACTAGTCATACCGCATCGAAAGGACATGCGGGTCTTGCTGCGCGCTTCCATAAAAGGCATGGAAGGGAACACCCCATTTTTTGCGAAGTCCGAGAACATCAGCCTCTCCGGGATGCTGCTGGAAACAGATCGTATGCTCCAAAAGGGCGACCGGCTGACGTGCTCGTTTAATATCGCCCACAGTGAGATCTCTCTGACATGCATGGTCGAACGGGTAGAAACAACCGCGTCGAAGAGAAACCGATATGGGGTGAGGTTCCTGAACTGTGATACAAAGGCTCTGATCATCATTGAGAACTTTGTCAAGGCGCCGAAAGTCGGAAGTTCAAAAGAGTAGAAGGACGTTTCGTGGTTGATCGCTCTGTCCGGGCAGTATGCTGAAATATCGAAGGAGTATCTGTTGGAAGAACGGTACGATTGTAAAAAAATCGAAGAACGCTGGCAGCGCTCCTGGCAGGAGAACAAAACCTTCACGGTAACGGAAGACGCCTCGAAGCCCAAGTACTATTGCCTTGAGATGTTCCCGTACCCATCCGGCAGGATCCACATGGGGCACGTCAGGAACTACGCCATCGGCGATGTGATCTCGCGCTATGAACGGATGAGGGGATTCAATGTCCTTCACCCCATGGGATGGGACTCCTTCGGCCTCCCCGCGGAGAATGCGGCCATCAAGCACGGCACCCACCCCCAGAAATGGACCATTGAGAACATCGCATTCATGCGGGACAAACAACTCAAACGCCTTGGCCTTTCCTACGACTGGGACCGGGAGATAGCCACGTGCCTCGAGGATTATTACCGCTGGAACCAGTGGTTCTTCATCAGGATGTACGAGCGCGGCCTTGCCTACAGGAAGCTTTCGTATGTGAACTGGTGCCCGTCGTGCAATACGGTGCTCGCGAACGAGCAGGTGGAGGACGGCCTTTGCTGGCGCTGCAGCACGGTGGTGACGCACAAGGAACTGGAGCAGTGGTTCTTTAAGATAACGGCCTATGCCGAAGAGCTTTTGTCCTCGCTTGATAAACTGACCGGCTGGCCCGAGCGCGTGCTTACGATGCAGCGGAACTGGATCGGCAAGTCCACCGGCGTGGAAGTGGATTTCACGGTCGAAGGCACGGGAGAGAAGCTTGCGATATTCACAACCCGTCAGGACACGCTCTTCGGCGTGACCTTCATGAGCATTGCGCCCGAGCATCCCAAGCTGGAGTTGCTCATCAAGGGGAAAAAACAGGCCGACGAGGTACGGGTGTTCTGTCAGCGTGTGATGAGCGAAGATAAGGCCAGCCGCACTGACGAGAAACAGGAAAAAGAGGGGGTCTTTACCGGCGCCTATGCGATCAATCCTTTGAACAACGAAAAAGTGCCGATCTGGGTCGGCAACTTCGTGCTCATGGAATACGGCACGGGCGCGATCATGTCCGTTCCCGCCCATGACCAGCGTGACTTCGAGTTCGCGAAAAAGTACGGTTTGCCGGTCCGCGTCGTGATCCAGGACCTTGAAAAAGATCTTGTCGCGGACACGATGAAGCAGGCCTATACGGATGACGGCATCATGGCGAACTCGGACATCTTCGACGGGTTCACGAACGTCGTTGCAAAAGAGAAGATCGCAGACCATATAGAATCGAACAAACTCGGCAAGCGCACCGTGAACTGGAGGCTCCGTGACTGGGGCATCTCACGACAGCGTTACTGGGGCACGCCGATACCGATCATCTACTGCGGCCGGTGCGGAACGGTCCCCGTTCCTGTTGACCGGCTTCCGGTCAAACTGCCGATGGATGTGGAATTCACCGGCAAGGGGCTCTCGCCTCTCGTGGAGTCGAAATTCTTCCAGGAAACCATGTGCCCGACGTGCGGAGGAGCGGCCCGTCGCGAGACGGACACCATGGACACGTTCGTGGACTCGTCCTGGTATTTTCTGCGCTACTGCTCGCCGAAGGAGGACAGGGCGCCCTTCAGCAAAAAGGCCGCCGGGTACTGGATGAGCGTTGACCAGTATATCGGAGGCATCGAACACGCAGTACTTCACCTGCTCTATGCGCGGTTTTTCACCAAGGTGATCCGAGACCTCGGCCTCTTTGACGGAGACGAGCCGTTCACGAACCTCCTGACCCAGGGCATGGTGATCAAGGACGGCGCCAAGATGAGCAAGTCCAAAGGCAACGTGGTGGACCCGGATTTCATCCTCACAAAGTACGGCGCCGACACGGCCCGGCTCTTCTCGCTTTTTGCCGCGCCGCCTGAGCGCGACCTTGAATGGAGCGATCAGGGCGTGGAGGGGGCGTACCGTTTCCTGCACCGGGTCTGGGCGATCGTGTACAAGAATTTTACGGCGGTGAGAGAGGTGAGGCCCGCCGGGGTTGAGGCGAGGGGAGATCCACTTTACCGGAAGACCCATCTGACCATCAAAAAAGTGACCGAGGACATTGAGCGCGAATTCCATTTCAATACCGCCATCGCGGCGCTCATGGAGATGGTGAACGAGATGTATGAGTATACGTCGGGCGGCAACTTCAGCCGGAACAGGCAGGCTCCCGTGCTTCGCCTGGCGATCGACACGCTCGTGCTGCTTATATCGCCCTTTGCCCCGCACTTTGCCGAAGAACTCTGGGAAGCGCTCGGCGGTAAAGAGAGCATCGCGAACGCACCCTGGCCGCAGTATGATCCCCAGGCAATCGTGGCCACGGAAATTACGGTCGTGGTGCAGGTGAATGGCAAGGTCAGGGGTAAGCTTACGCTTCCCGCCGGTACTTCTGATAAGGACATCGAAGCAGCGGCGCTTGCTGACTCCAAGGTCCGGGAGTTCATTGCCGGCAAATCTCCCCAAAAGGTAATTGTGGTGCAAGGCAAGCTGGTGAATGTGGTGGTGTGAAGTGCCATGAGGGACGAGGGGGGATGATGAGGGACGGGAGACGAGAGACGAGGGACGAGAGACGAGGGATGACGGACGAGGGACGAGAGACGAGGGAAGACGGATGTAGGAAGAAAGCGTCCGTCGTCCTAGCGAGCGCTGCGAGCGGTCGTCCATCGTCCATCGGGTTAAATGGCGATCGTCCATCGTCAATCGTGTTGGTCCTGGTCGCCTTGTCGATGCTGCTCTCCTCCTGCGGATACCGGTTCGCTTCAATGGGAGGGATCGTGCCCGAAGATGCCAGGACCATCGCCGTTCCGGCGTTCATCAACAACACCGCGGAGCCCTATGTGGATGTCGAGGTGACCAAGGCTGTGGTGGATGAGTTCCTTGCCGATGGCCGGCTGAAGGTAGTGGACGCGGATACAGCCGATCTGGTGCTCAAGGGGAAGGTGACGAAATTCGAGATTACCCCGTCCGCCTATTCGACTGATAATTATATTCAGTCCTATACGGTCAGTATTGGAGTGAATGTAACGGTAGAGGAAGTAAAGACCCATAAGAGTATCTGGCAGGAAACGGGTGTTGGTTCGGTCTTCAACGCGGGCTATGGCGTATCGATCGGCGACATCACCGCCACGAAGATCGCAAAAGAAGCGGCCCTTAAGAATGCAAGCCGGGACGTGGCGTCGACGATTCGGAGCCGGTTGCTGGATGGGTTTTGACGAAACGTTCAAGGTTCAAAGTTCAAACAAACTCAAAATATCAAAAAAACCATTTGGCATTCGCTCATTTGAAATTGGTTTGATATTTGGATTATTAACTTTGACATTGAATGTGTATAAAGGCATATGCTTAAATATCAGGACCTCATATCCAGCCTCAAGCGAGGGAAGATCCTCCCCCTCTACCTGTTCTTCGGCGAAGAGGAATTCCTGATCCAGGAGGCAATCGATCTGGTCATCAATAAGGTCGTTGATCCGGGGGCCAGGGACTTCAACTTCAATACTCTTTACTGCAAGGACACGTCATCCTCCGAGCTGGTGAACCTTTGCCAGACGCTTCCCTTCATGTCCGAAAAGCGGCTCGTGATCGCGAAAGAGATCGATGTCTTCAAGGCAGCTGACCTTGAAGAGCTGATTCCCTATCTCAACGACCCTTCCCCCAGCACCTGCCTGCTCATGCTCTCGAACCAGCCGCGGTATGAAAAAAAGGCCGTCACCTCCGCGGTGGAGGCCCACGGCGCGGTGACACGGTTCTATGCCTTGTTAGACCGTGAGATCGTTGCCTGGATCGAGGAGTGGGCAAGGGCGCGGGGTCTGTCCATACGGCGCGACGCGGCCCAATTCCTGTGGCAGACCCTCGGGAACGACCTCCAGAAGATCGGCAACGAACTCGAGAAGGTCCTTATCTCCTTAAAGGAGAAGAAGACCGTTACCGTTGATGACGTCAAGACCGTGGTCGGGGACTTCCGGGAGTATTCCTCCTTCGACCTCGCGGCCGCGCTTGGGCAGAAAAACCGGGAAAAGGCCTTCCTCATCCTTTCGCGGCTGATCCAGGAGGGCGAAGCGCCGGTTGGCCTGCTTGGCTCGATCGCCTGGAACTTCCGCAGGCTCATGCAGGTAAAGGCTCTGGAGGCCGCAGGTATGGCGTTTAATGATGCAATGAAAAAACTTAGACCTCCCGTGATCTTTCATCAGGTCGACTTGTTCAAATCACAGGTGACGAGCTATACCCTGGATGAACTGCGCGAGGTCTTTGCGGTCATGCTGTCAACGGATAAAGCGCTCAAGTCGAGCGGTTTGAACGGAAGACTGGTCCTGGAGCGGATGATCCTGAGAGTGTGCGGGGGATAGGGGTAAAGCCGAAGGTATGAAGGTAAGAGGGTAAGCGATAGGAAGCCAAGCATATTCTCAACTTCCTATCTTCTTATCTTCTCAACTGCTGATTTTGGCTACGCAGCCGTGATCTTGCCCACCTTGGTCGACAGGCGTGAGATCTTCCGGGAAGCGGTGCTCTTGTGCAGGATTCCCTTTGACGCGGCCTTGTCATAGGCTTTCATGGCATTCACCATGGCCACTTTGGCTACCTCGGCGTTCTTGGCCTCAATGGCCTGCTCCACCTTCTTTGACAAAGTTTTGAGCTTGGATTTCGCGGAGTTGTTGATGAGCTGCTGCTTGTCGGCTTGTCGCTGCCTTTTGATCACTGATTTATGAATTGCCACTTCTTACCTCCTTTATTTGGTTAAAACCGGAACCATCTTGTAACACAAAGGGCTGTTTGGTGTCAAGAAAAAAATCCTTTTTGTCAAGCCAAAATAGAAATGTCCGGTTTTAGGGAACAGTGATTGGCTGTTCCTGGTTTCTTCGTTTTAGTTTCAGATACTTTCTCCAAGGATGATTCGCAGGCGGAATCCAGACTGTTCTTTCCTGCAGCAGG
>Ga0265292_1000398_pt1 | contig 65105 bp, 54 predicted proteins | sample Munlanlewell296A_FD_189080 | JGI IMG/M metagenome (GOLD analysis project Ga0265292, IMG submission 189080) | Leachate microbial communities from a municipal landfill in Southern Ontario, Canada - Leachate well 296A | ecosystem: Engineered > Solid waste > Landfill > Unclassified | place: Canada...
CCCGCCGTTGAGAGCGTAGTAGGTGTTCGACACGCCGGAGCCGGCGGGATCCGTGGCGGTGAGGGTGACGGTGACGTCGCGCGAGACCCACCCGCCCGGGATGCCGGATACGGTCGTCTCCGGGGGCGTCGTGTCCGGGGGCGTGGTGTCGATGACGACGGGGCCGAAGCGGACGACGCCCCCCGCGTTGCCGGCGGAGTCGATCGCCCGCACTGCGAGGTACCAGGTGCCGTCGGCGAGCGGCGGCGTGCTGGTGGTCGCAGCGGACTGGTCGATGACGGTGTCGGGGTCGTCTGTGGCGGATGTGGTGACGAGCACCGAGTAGCCCGCCACGCCCGAGTACACGTCCGTCGCGCCCGAGAAGGAGACGGTCAGCGTCGTGGCGCTCGTGGGCGTCGAGGCGACGTGCGTCGAGCTCGACAGCGACAACCCTATCGGAACCGACTTGTCGATGAGCACGTTCGCCGTGTGACTCGTCTCGGCGTTGCTGGAAGCGTCGACCGACCAGTACCCGAACGTCGTCGTGCCCTCGACGGAGACCGTGACCGGCAGCGAGTAGAGGTTGCCGACCCCGCCGTTGAGAGCGTAGTAGGTGTTCGACACGCCGGAGCCGGCGGGATCCGTGGCGGTGAGGGTGACGGTGACGTCGCGCGAGACCCACCCGCCCGGGATGCCGGATACGGTCGTCTCCGGGGGCACGAAGTCCCTCGGCGGGACGTAGCGCAGGATCACGCCGGCCTTCCCGACCACCCAACCGTGAGTCGCGTCGACGAAGTCGCATGCGTAGAGATGCTGCACCGTCCCGGAAGCCTGCGCGCCCCAGGTGATCCCCCCGTCGGTCGTGGCGACGATGATCCCCGAGGCGCCGACCGCCCAGCCGTGCGTGGCATCGGTGAACCGGATGGAATAAAGGAGGTTGCCCGTGCCAGAGGCCTGCACTGTCCAGTTCGCTCCGCCATCCGTGGTGGCGACCATGGCTCCCGCGCCACCGACCGCCCAGCCGTGCGTGGAGTCGATGAAGCGGACGCCCCATAGGGCCTGCACGGTGCCTGAGGTCTGCGCCGTCCAGGTCGTCCCGCCGTCGGCCGTCGCGAGGATGATGCCGCCGGCGCCGACCGCCCAGCCGTGCGTGGCGTCGGCGAAGTGGACGGAGTACAGGGCGGAGGTCGTGCCGGATGTCTGAGGCGTCCAGGTTGCTCCACCGTCGGTCGTCGCGAGGATGGTGCCGATGTTGCCGATGGCCCACCCACGGGATGCGTCGACGAAGGAGACCCCGTTGAGGAGCTGTGCGGTCCCCGAGGTCTGCGACGTCCATGTCGCCCCACCGTCGGTCGTGGCGATGATCACCCCGCTCGACCCGACCGCCCACCCGTCGGAAGCGTTCACGAAGGAGATCGACCTGATGATGGTGGTACCGGCGGCGGGCGATGTCTGAGGTCCCCAGGTGGCGCCACCGTCGGCGGTCGCCAGCATCACGTTGCTCGCTCCGCCCACCCAGCCGTGCGTGGTGTCGACGAACTCGGCTGCGTACAGGATCGTCGCGACGCCCGATGTCTGCGCCGCCCAACGCGCCGAAGTGTCCAGTCCGATGGTGTCGGAGAGCGGGAGCACGTCCCCTACCGCATCGCGGAACTCGACCTGGACCGTCCGGATGCCGTCGGCTCCGACGAGCGTCGAGGCGATCGTCGACGCATACGGCATCCAGTCGCCGAAGCCACCGCCCACGTCGAAGCGCATCTCGGTGGCGCCGGTCACGGTCGAATCCAGCGAGACCGCGGCCGATGTCGTCGACCCGGCGCCGAGATTGATCGCGAAAGTGCCGACCGGGACCGCGGCACTGGCCCCGAGTGGACAGAACGCCAGCACCAGAACCGACACGAGCATGAGGCGGGTGAGACTTCTCGCTACTCGCAAGTTGGACCTTTCGCTCGCAGTGCAAGGTGAGTGGCTCGATCGAGCCACTCCTCCTAGTCATACAATCGGCCGTACTCAAGGTCGCCTTGAGGGAGAGTTGCGGGCGATCCTTAATGTTAGACAAGCAAAGCGGGGACCGAAGTCCCCGCAGGTAGATTATGGAGCCGACGAAGGGATTCGAACCCTTGACCCCCGCATTACGAGTGCGGTGCTCTGGCCAGCTGAGCTACGTCGGCGTGCTGCCGTTCTTCTCCGTTGACGCCCCGCCGCCACCGCGCCTTCTCCGGCGACGCCGTCGTCCCGTGCCTTGACCCGCCTGCTCCGAGACCTCCGCTGCCGGAGTCTCCGGGGCCGGCGCTTCCTTCGCGCGCTCCGGCGGCGCCTCGGCGCTCCGTTCGCGTCCCGAAGACCGTCTGCCGCCCCTGCCGCGCTCGGCTGCGGCGGCCGGCCTCGGCGGCGCGGCCTCCCGCTCCGCGAGGGAGGCGACGAACGCGACCATCGACTCGTTCTCCGAGTCGTGCAGCTTCTCGGCATCGACACGGCACGGACACCCGTGTCCGGGACACTCCATCGCCTCGAGCGGCACCTTGAGCTCGCCGCCCTCCTCGAGCCGGACTGTGACCATCTCGTGCGGCGTGTTGAGGTCCGAGACCTTGCCGTTGCCCGCCGGCGTCTCCACCGGCGTCCCACGCTTCGGGGCACGGGACTTGAAGTCCTTGTATGCCTCGTACTCGTAGCGCAGACAGCACATGAGTCTGCCGCACAGGCCGCTGATTTTCAAGGGGTTGAGCGGCAGGTCCTGCTCCTTCGCCATGCGGATCGAGACGGGCTGGAACTCGCCGCCGAACCGCACGCAACAGAGCTGCTCGCCGCAATGGCCGAGCCCTCCGACCATCCGCGCCTCGTCACGTACGCCCACCTGGCGCATGTCGATGCGCGCCTTGCTCTCGGACGCCAGATCCCGCACGAGATCGCGGAAGTCCACCCGCTCCTCGGCGACGAAGTAGAAGACCGCCTTGGATCCGTCGAACAGGTACTCGACGCCGATGGGCTTCATGTCGAGACCGTGCTTGCCGATGAGCTCGCGATAGCGGCGCATCGCGGCCCGCTCCTTCTCGAGCAGGTCCGCGGCGACCGTGAGGTCCTCCTCGGTCGCCACCCGGACGACGGGACGCAAGCCGGCCGGCGGCTTCTCTACTTCGAACGGTGCCGCGACGACCTCGCCGAGCTCGGTCCCACGGTCGGTCGTCACGACGACGCGATCGCCCTCGACGGGCGAAGCGTCGCACGGATCGAAGAACATCACTTTCGGCGCGAACCGAAGTCTCACTCCCACGGCTGTGGGCACTGGAACGCCTCCTGTATGTCGAGCAGCATGGCCTCTACGGCCGACTGGGGGCTCACATTATACGAGATGCGGCGCCGGGACTCACCGATTGCCGCGAGGGCGGACAAGAACCGGCCCGCCGGCACCGTGGAAAGCGCGATCATCGCGTCCAAACCGTCGCGGTTCGCGACGGCGTCCGGCGCCCCGCTCGCCACTGCCAAGCAATCCCGGAGCCAGCTGTCCGTGACGTTGAGGATCTCCGCGAGACCCTCGCGCTCCCGAGCGGTCATCTCCCGCTTGTGCCGGTCCGCGACGGCGCGCTCGGAGCCCCCGACGAACTCCCGCCGTTCGCGCAGCTCCTCGGCCTGGGACGCCTTGAGCTCGTCGAGCGGCACCTTGACGGTGGAGAGCAGCGAGCGCGTGGCGACCAGTACGTCGTGCGCGTCCATCGACGGCAACTCGCGCAACACGCCGACGACGGCGTCGCGCGCGGCGCGTCGCCCCTGCGACCTGAGGAACTCGAGCGCCTGCGGCATCACGCTCCCGGCGGCCGCGAGCGCCGCGCGTGCCTCGTCCTCGCCCGCCCCCGTGCGCTCCGTCAGCAGGGCCGCGGCGGCGGTCGGCGGCATCGGGCGGAACCTGATCACCTGACAACGCGAGACGATGGTGGGCAGCACCGACTCGACCATCCGGGCGAGGAGCACGAAGACCACATCGTCCGGGGGCTCCTCCAGTGTCTTCAGGAACGCGTTGGCGGACTCGGCGTTGAGCGCGTCGGCCTGCTCGATCAGGTAGACCTTGTGGGAGGCCTCCACCGGTCGAAGGTTCACGTCGTGGATGAGGTCGCGCACCTGATCGACGAGGTAGGTGGCCGTCCCCTCCGGCTGCAGCACGTGGATGTCAGGATGGGTGTCGCGCTTCACCCGCGCGCACGTCGGGCAGCCTCCGCATCCGTCCTCGCAGAAGATCGCGCACGACAGCGCCTTCGCTGCCTTCTTCTTGCCCGTACCCGCGGGACCGACGAAGAGGTACGCGTGCGCCACCGAACCCTCGCGCGCCTGCGTCCTCAGGACCTCGACGGCTCGCGGCTGTCCGATGAGGTCGTCCCAGACGTCTCGGCCCATGCTCTCAGACCGCCGTTCCGCGCGACCGCAGGACCGGAGCTACCGCGGCCCAGACTCCCTCGAAGACAGCGCCCTCGTCCGCCGACGCGTCGACCACGCGGAACCGCTCCTGCTCGGCCTTCGCGAGCTCCAGGAACCCCGATCGCACGCGCTCGTGGAATGCGATGTCCTCCAGTTCGAGACGGTCGGCTCCCGCGCCGGTGGCGCGCTTCAGACCTACGCGCGGGTCGACGTCGAGCAGGACCGTCAGATCGGGCGTGAGACCTCCGGTCGCCCATGCGTTGAACTCGAGGACCTGCGAGAGCGGCAGACCGCGCCCAGCGGCCTGGTAGGCCGTCGACGAGTCGGCGAACCGGTCGGCGAGCACAACCCCTCCGTTCGCCAGAGCCGGACGCAGGACCTTGGCGACGAGTTCCGCCCTGCTCGCCTCGTACAAGAGCAACTCCGCAGTGGCCTCGATGCCCTCGTGCGCCGGATCGAGGAGGAGCCTGCGGACGAGATCGCCCAGAGGAGTGCCTCCCGGCTCGCGGACGCACGTGCACTCGACGCCCGCCGCGCGCAAGCGCGACGCGACTCGCGCGAGCTGCGTCGACTTCCCGCAACCCTCGCCCCCTTCGAAGGAGACGAGACATCCGCCCATGCCCGTCACCGTCCTTCCCGACGCCACTGGACCCGGGCCTCGGCGTAGAGATCGCCGCCGAGCGTGTCGATGGCGACGAACGCCGGGAGGTCCTCGACCTCGAGTTCGACGAGCGCCTCGGTGCCCAACTCTGGATAGGCGACCGTGCGAGCCGACCGGACGTGCTCCGCGAGAAGGGCCGCCGCCCCGCCGACCGCCGCGAGGTACACGGCGCCGTTGGCGACGCACGCGGCGCGGACGGCGGAGGAGCGCGCGCCCTTCCCGATCGTGACGGTCACGCCGCCGGCGAGCATCTCAGGCGTGAAAGGGTCCATGCGCCTCGCCGTCGTCGGACCGATCGCGCCGATCGCGCGACCGGCGGCGGCCGGCGTAGGTCCCGCGTAGAAGATGGCCTGCCCCGCCAGGCCGTACGGCAGGGCGCCGGTGGCCCGCGCCTCGGCGAGGAGCCGCTCGTGAGTGGCGTCACGCGCTGTGAAGACGGTCCCCGTCACGAGCACCTCGTCGCCGGCCCGCAGACTCGCGAGCGTATCGCGGTCCGCGGGCAGACTCAGACGCAGCGGCTCAGACACCCGCACCCCCCTTCGCCGGCACGGGACCCTGGCCGTCCCTGAGCATGCGGAACGCATAGAACGCGGCCGCGAGCACGATGAGCGAGGCGAGCTGCAGCGTGATGCGCGGGCCCGTCAGCACGACGTGCTCGGGGGCGAGGTGGCGCTGTTCGATGACGCGCTTCACGATGCGGCTCGCAACGTCCCCGAGCGGCGCCATGACGATCATCGACACGAGCAGCGACACCCTGATCACCGACTCGAGGGCGGTGAAGACACGCCCGCGCAGCTCGTCCGCGGTCGTCTGGACGACGTACGTGTTGCCCGCGACGGTCACCATCGCGATCGAGAATCCAGCCGCGACCGCGAACAACGCGGCGATCCAGTAGATCCCCACGCTCGCGAACGCGAGCATCGAGACCCCGAACGCCGCTACGCTCCCCGCGAAGAGCCACGTGAGCGGCACGCGATGCGACAGACGCGGGACGAGGAGCGCGCCGCTCGCCATGCCGAAGGCGAGGAAGACGAGGATGAACGTCTGCGGAGCCGCGACGAGCGTCCGCAGGGCTTGGATGCGCTCGAGTATGGGCACTCCTCCGGTGAGGTTGTGCTGCACGTAGACCAGACCGACCGGCACGATGGTGCCGCCTCCGAGGATCGCGAACCCGATGGTGACGAGGAGGCCCCGCAGCTCGCGGTGGTCGCGCAGGAAGGCGAAGGACTCGCGGACGTCCTTCCCGATCAGCGACAGGTCGAGCCGCGCGCCCGAGCCGCGCACGGAGCGCGCGACCTTGCCGATGCGCCAGATCGCCACCGCGGAGACGAGGAACGTCAGGCTGTCGACGATGACGCCGGCTCGGGGACCGAGGAGGGCGGGCGCGAACAGGCCCACGAAACGGGAGACTATCGGCAGCTTCGCGGCGAGGACGAGCCGTACCGCCCGCTCGAACGCCGCGAGGATCGCGCCCGAAGCCGTGAGGCCCACCAGCATGCTCGCCTGCTGCGTGGTGTACGACAGCCCGTTCGCGGAGGTGATGTCGCCCTCCTCGGCGAGATACGGGATCAGCGCGCTCTTCGCCGGGAAGAAGAAGATGCTCGCCGTCTCCATCAGCAGTACCACGAGGTAGATCAGCGCCAAGCTGTTCGTCGTCATGAGCGCGAGCGCCAGGACGGCGCGCACGACGTCGCAGGCGATCATGAGCCTGCGACGGTCGAACCGGTCCACCAGGACACCCGTCACCGAAGAGAACACCAGCGACGGGATGATCTTGGCGATCAGGATGCCCGCGACGGCGAACGACGAGCCGCCCGAGAGCGACGTCACGAGTGGCATGAGGAAGCCGATGACGAGCCAGTCCCCTACACCGGAGACGAACTGGCTCACCCACAGGCGCCTGAACCGGGGGTTCGCCGCGAGGCGGCGGTAGGCCCCTCGCGAGAGTGCGGGAAGGTCCGCCGAGACCATCAGGGCACGTCCACGCTCGCCGAGCGCATCGCGCAGCACCCTAGGTTCACGGCCACCGGCAGTGCGGCGATGTGGCAGGGCGCCGTCTCGACGTGCACGCCGAGCGCGGTCGTGGTCCCGCCCAATCCCGCCGGGCCGATCCCTGTCGCGTTGACCGCCTCGAGCAGCTCGGCCTCGAGCGCCGCGGCGCGCGGGTCCCGAGAGGGCCCGAGCGGGCGCATCAGCGCGCGCGTCGCGAGACGCGCGACCCCGTCGAACGTCGACCCGACGCCGACGCCGATGACGAGCGGCGGACACGCGCCCGTCGCCTTGGCGTCCACGGTCTCCAGTACGACGCGACGCACACCCTCCAAGCCTTCCGCGGGGTCGAGCATCGCCAGGACGGATGCGTTGTCCGATCCTCCGCCCTTGAGCATCACATGGACGGTCGCGCCACGCCCCGGACGGAGCGTCACGTCGAGGAACGCGGGTGTGTTGTCCCCGGTGTTCGACCGGTCGAAGACCGCGTCGCGTACCACGCTCATGCGCAAGGCGTTCTCGCGGTATGCGATGGCGACCGCCTCGTCGACGGCCGCGGCCAGATCGCCCCCCACACCCTGGTCGGTGCCGATCTCGAGGTGGACCCGGACCGTCCCGGTGTCCTGACATATCGGCACGTCGTCGCGCTCGGCGATCCCCGCATTCTCGAGGAGCATGCGCAGTACCGCCCTGCCGCGCTCCGAGGACTCGCTCTCGCATGCTGCGGCGATGGCGTCGCGCACGTCCTCGCGCAGGGCCGTCGCGGCCCGCCCGATCGCGTACCCCACGGCGGACGCTACCGCTGCGGCCTCGAGCACCCTAGACCTCCGGTCCCAGGGACGCCACCTGCGCGGCGACACCGTCCGCGGACGCGCGCAGCGCCGCGAGTTCGGCGTCGTCCAAGTCGAGTTCGGGCACCCCGCGCACGCCGGACCGACCGAGCGAAGCGGGCACCGAGAGATGGACGCCTTCGATACCGTACTCGCCTTCCAGGCGGACGCAACTCGGCAGCACCGCGCCGGTGTCGCCGACGATCGCGGCGACCATCGCCGCCACGGACGCCGCGGGAGCGTAGAAGGCGCTCCCCGTCTTCAGGTGCGCCACGACCTCGGCTCCGCCTGAGACGGTGCGACGCACGACCTCTGCGACGCGCCCAGGCGCGAGGACGTCGATCAGGGCCTTGCCGGCCACGCTCGAATGGCGGGGAAGCGGGACCATCGTGTCGCCGTGCGCGCCGACGACGAGCGCCTCCACCTCGTCGATGGCCGCGCCCGTCTCCTCGGCGATGTAGAACGCGAAGCGGGCGGAGTCGAGCACGCCGCCCATCCCCAGCACGCGCCCGGCCGGCATGCCCGAGACCTTCCAGGCGAGATCGGTCATGACGTCGAGGGGGTTGGTGACGCACAGGAGAACGGCGTCGGGGGATCGCGGCGCCACCTCGCCGATCACCGAACGCACGATACCCGCGTTCGCCGCAAGGAGGTCCTCACGTGTCATCCCCGGCTTGCGAGGCAGTCCAGCCGTCACCACGACGACGTCCGAGCGCTCGGTGCCGTCGTAGCCGTTGATCCCCGTCACCTTCGGACCGAACCGCTCGACGCTGCGGCTGTGGCTCATGTCGAGCGCCTTGCCCTGAGGAACGCCCTCGACGACGTCGACGAGCACGACGTCCGCGATGCCCTTCAAAAGAAGGAGGAAGGCCGCGGTCGCTCCGACCTGGCCGGCTCCGACGACGGTGACCTTGGGGTAGCCCAACGTGATGCCTTCCTGTCGCGATAGGACCGAGGATCCGACGGGAGGGCCCGTCGTCACCGGGATTCTACCATGTGGCATCGGTCGGCCACGGCTGCGCGGAGCGCGTGCCGCCATGGACCGCGAGCCGCTGGCGCAGGATCGGCGGCACCTCGGGCTGCCGTTCGCGGACGCCGAGCGCGACGGGGACCTCGACGTCGGCGAAGAGCACCTCCTCCGAGTCGCCCGCCTCCGCCACGACGTCCCCCGCGACGACGATGGCGGCGCACCCGGGGCGTTCGGGGCTTCCGTCCACGACCGCCGTGACGAGCACGAGCCCGGCGACCGCCAGGCTGACGCCTATGGCCAGCTCGCGGAAGGCCTCGGCCTGGATCGCCGACTCCGGCTCGGGTCTCCATGCCATCGCGGAGACGCCCTCTCGCGCGAGACGCGCGAGAACACCGGCCTCTGCGCAAGCATCGCCCCACAGGACGGCGGTCCTCCCCAGCGGCGTGTCGAACGGGGGCTCGGCGCCGTCACCCACGGAGACCACCGTGAGACCGTCCACGACCTTGGCCGAGGTCTCATCACACGCCGAAGAGCCGGACAGCGCTGGGACGATGACGACCTTGGCGCCCGCGCGCGCCGCTTCATCCACGACATCGGCAAGGGCGAGCCTGTCGGCCTCGATGCCGTCACGAAGTCGGTGCTGCACCACGGCGATGCGCATCGGTCCCACCCCCTGATGGGTTCCTACCCGAAGAGAGGGAGCGCGCCGCTACTTCTTCGGCTTCGGCTTCGCCTTCCGGCTCGGCTTCTTCGGCTTCGCCGCCTTCGTCGGACAGTCAGGGTCGATGCAGATTCGCCACGGCCCCTTCTTCGTTTGCACGATGACGACCGGATAACCGCACGGGCATGTCTCGCCCGTCGCCTCGATGTCTCCGCTCTGCGGCAGGGGCATGAACGGCTTCGGGCACCCGCCCTCGTGGTTCGTGCACCGCGCGTACCGGTTGCCGACAGCGGAATACCGCACCCAGAAGACTCCCCCGTCGCACTTCGGGCACGATCCGAGTTCGATCTCGGGGCCCTTCTTCGTGGGGCAATCGGGACTCAGGCACATCGTCCTGGGCCGCTTCTTGAACTGGATGACCAGCACCTGCGGGGTCCCACAGACGGGGCAGGCCTCCTCCACGGCCGAGAACTTCGCCTTCTTGGGGAGCGGGAAGGTGACCGGACAGTCCGGATAGCCGCTGCACCCCACGAAGTAGGACTTCGTCTTGGGAGAGAACTTGATGACGAGGTCGTGGCCGCTGGCCGGGCAACGACCGACCTTCGAGTCGTCCAGCGCCGCTACCTCGAGCGCCTCGCCGACCGCGAGGACCGTCTCGTCGGGCAGGAGGGCGGCGATGACGCCCCCGAGCAGATGCCTGGAGCGGTCGACGACCTCCTCGCGACCCGCGCGGCCGTCCGCGATGGCGTCCATGTCCGCCTCGAGGTCGCTCGTCATGCCCGGCGTGGTGATGCGCTCGGCGTATTGCTCGAGGGCGTCGATGACCGCCCTGCCCTTGCAGGTAGGCTCGGCGGGGTCGTTGACGACGTACTTGCGGTCGTAGAGCGTCTGGATGATGTCGTGGCGCGTCGCCTTCGTGCCCAGACCGAGGCGCTCCATCTCCTGGATGAGCTTGCCCTGCGTGTAGCGCGACGCGGGCTGCGTCTGCTTCGCCTCCATCGTGGCGCCCTCGAAGGACGCGGTGTCGCCCTCGGCGAGTGGAGGCAGGTGCTCGTCCTTCTTCAGGCCGTAGGGGTAGATGGCGCGGAATCCCGGCTCGGAGACGACATCGCCCTTCGCGACGAAGCGCTCACCGCTAACGTCGAGATCGACCCTCGTCGCCTCGACGAACGCCGGACCCGAGAGTGTGGCGAGGAACCGCCGCGCGACGAGGTTGTAGATCTTCCACGCCTGGCCATCGAGCTTGTCGGGGTCTCCGACGCCCGTCGGGTGGATCGGCGGGTGGTCGGTCGTCTCCTTCGGGCCGCGCGTAGGAGTGAGCGCACCGCCGAGCAGGCGCTTCGCATGCTCGCGATAGACGGGGACCTCGCAGAGGGTGTTGAGCAGGGCCTTCAGGTCGAGGCTCGGAGGGTAGACCGTGTTGTCGACGCGCGGGTACGAGATGAGGCCGCTCATGTAGAGGGACTCGGCCACCTGCATCGTGCGGGCCGGCGCGACCCCCTCGTTGGCCGCCGCGGCCATCAGCGAGGTGGTGTTGAAGGGCACGGGCGGATCGACCTTGCGCCTCGTGCGCTTCGTCTCGACGACCGTCCCGGTCCCGGCGCCTTCGACGGCCCGCATGACCGCGAGAGCGTCGTCCTCCGTTTTGAAGCGGTCGGTCGCGTGCCCGGCGGTGAAGGAGCCACCTCCGGCCGCGAAAGCTCCCTTGACGGTCCAGTAGTCCTCGGGGACGAAGCGGTCGCGCTCCTTCTCCCGATCGACTATGTGCTTGAGTGTCGGAGTCTGCACGCGTCCGGCCGAGATCACGTCCCCGAACGGCTTCCTCGACTTGCGCTGGTTCGCGAGCGTCAGGTACCTGGTGAGCGTCGCGCCCCACACGAGATCGATGTCCTGCCGCGACTCGCCGGCCTGCGCCAGCGCGTCCGATATCTCCCCGACCTCGGCGAAGGCGCGCTCGATCTCCCCCTTCGTGATGGCCGAGAAGCGCACCCTGTGCACGGGCACGTCGGCGTTGACGTCGCGCACGACCGATCGCGCGTCGGCGCCGATGAGCTCGCCCTCGCGGTCGAAGTCGGTAGCGATGACCACCTCGTCCGCCTTCTTGGCGAGGCTGCGCAGGGACTGGATGATGCCCTTCTCGGCGGGAAGCTTGAGGATCGGCGCATCGACGAGCGTGGGCAGGGCGTCGAGCCGCCACTTCTTCAGATCGACTGCGGGAGCGCCCTTCTTCGGAGAGTGCTGCTCGGGGAAGTCCACCTTCATGATGTGGCCCTTGAGCCCGATGGAGACCCAGTCCTCGCCGTCGCGGCGGAACGTGTAGACGGGGGTCGTGTAGACCTTGTCGGTCGCGGACTTGCCGACCGCCAGTATCTCGGCGATGCGGCGCGCGGCGATGTTCTTCTCGGAGATGATGAGTCGCATGGGTGACACTATATACGCCGTGCGGCCGGCCGATGCAAGACCTGACTCAGAGTCCGAGGTCCTTCGACCGGGCCTGCATCGCGGCGAGAGAGAGGGCGAGGAACTCCTCGCGGCCCAGGCCACAGGCCTCGCACGTGTCCATCTGGTCGCGGCTCGCGCCTCTGGCGAACGCCTTCTCCTTCCAGCGCTTCAGAAGCGCCGGGACGTCGACGGCGTCGAGCCGCTTCTCCGGCCGCACGAGCGCGGCCGCGACGATGAACCCCGTGGTCGGGTCCGCGGCGTACAGCGCGTGGTCCATCGCCGACTCGCGCGGCGCCTTCTGCGCGTGCGCGAGGATGGCGTGGACGCTCTCGTCGTCGACCCGCCCGTCGAGCAACTCGGCGGTGACCAGGCCGTGGCGCGCCGGATCGTCCGCCGTCGTCGCGTAGTCGAGGTCGTGGAGGAGACCCGCGACCTCCCAGCGGTCGGCGTCGGCCGAGTCCTGGCCGAGGCGCTGCGCGAGCGCGCGCATTATCGCGCCGGTGGCGACCGAATGGTTGACGAGGTTCGCCTGCGGGACGTGCTCCTTCACGAGCGACAATGCCTGTTCGCGGTCCATCCGCGCTCCCCTCAGACGACGGCTCGCGCCGCCTCGATCCGCTGTGCGAGCCACGCCACCCAGTCCGCCACTCCGTCGCCCCTCGTCGCCGAGACCGGGAAGACCGGCGCGGCCGGATTGAGCGAGTGTACGACTTCGCGGAAGGCCTGCTCGTCGAAGTCGAAGACTCCGAGTGTGTCGTACTTGTTCAGGATGACCGCCTCCGAGATGGCGAAGATGTTCGGGTACTTGAGCGGCTTGTCGTGGCCCTCGGGGACCGACAGGATCATGACCTTCGCGTGCTCCCCGAGGTCGAAGTCGGTCGGGCACACGAGATTGCCCACGTTCTCGATGATGATCAGATCGAGCGACGAGAGGTCGAGCGCGCCCAGAGCCTTGCGGATCATCGCGCTCTCGAGATGACACGCGCCGCCGGTGTTGATCTGGACGGCGGGGATCCCATGCGCCGATATCTTCTCCGCATCGACCCTGGAGGCTATGTCGCCCTCGATGACCGCGATGCGGTAGCGATCGCGAAGCGCGGCGATCGTCGCGAGGATGGTCGACGTCTTCCCGGCTCCGGGACTCGCCATCAGGTCGACGACGAAGACGCCATGCTCCGCGAAGAGCGCACGGTTCTCTTCGGCGAGCCGGTCGTTCTTGTCGAGGATGCCCTTCGCGATGTCGATGCGCGCCACTTCGTGTCTCCTTCGGTCGGACCCGTCTTCAGTCCGTGTCGATGTCGATGCTGTCGACGCGCAGTTCGCGCCCCTGCACGAGTTCGCACAGGAAGTTGCCGCACGCGGGGCAGGTGGCCTCGAAGCGTCCGTGCTCGAACTCCTCGCCGCACTCTCCGCACTTGGAGCGCGCGCCGAGCCGTTCGACGATCAGCACCGCGTCCGCGGCGAGCGTGTCTTCGCGCAGCACCTCGAAGGCGAACTGGAGTGAGTCCGGGACGATGTCGGTCAGGTCGCCCACCGTGACATGGATCTCGGTGATCCGCGACGCGCCCTCGCGCTGCGCGACCTCGGCGGCGGCGGCCAGGATGCCTTCCGTGATCCCCATCTCGTGCATGGTCTAGACCTTCTGCGCCGCGATGCGCTTGCGCAGCAGCGTCCGTGCCAAGAACATGCTCAGCTCGTAGAGGACGACCAGCGCGCCGAAGAGCGCCCCCATCGTGACGGGGGACCAGTCTGGCGTCGCGACGGACGCGACGATCATCAGGCCGACGTAGACCACCCGCCACTGCTCGCGCAGCTTCACGTAAGGCACGATATCGAAGACGACCAGGTAGAACACGACCACCGGAAGCTGGAACCCGACGCCGAAGCCGATCATGAGCAGTGTCGCGCCCTGGTAGAACTGGCTCGCGCTGGGGAGCAGCGCCACCGTCTCCCACCCCTGCGACAGCATCCAGCCGAACCCCGCCCCCAGGACGGTGGACCAGCAGAAGAAGACGCCGAGCGCGAACAGTCCGACCATCGCCCCGAAAGTCGGGATGACGTACTTGCGCTCCTTCGGCTTGAGCGCGGGCAGGAAGAACGCCATCACCTGCCAGATGATGACCGGGCTGCCGAAGATGACCGCCATGTACAGCGCGACCTTGAAGCGGAGCCCGAATCCCTCGAACGGTCCCGACCATCGCAGCTTCTGCCCGTGCAGCAGGGGCAGGATGGGGCGCAGGACCACGTCGAAGAACCACGGCGCCCAAGCGTAGGCGACCATGCTGCCGACGAAGACGACCGCGGCGATGATCATCAGCCGGCGGCGAAGCTCGGTGATGTGGTCGAGGAAGGGCATGTGCCTGGGCGTGATCGGCATCGGCGTCCGGGAGCGGCCCGCGGGGCCTACTCCTCGTCCTCCTCGTCGTCGCTCTCATCGGTCACTGTCGGGACCTCGGGACCGGACTCGATGATCGGAGCGTCGGCGCGGCCGCTCTCCCAGAGCTCGGCGCGGATCGTCGCCTCCATGGTGTCCTGGGCGCGGCGGAACTCGGTCATCATCCGGCTGATGGTCCGGGCGACCTGTGGGAGCTTGTCGGGTCCGAAGATGAAGAAGCCGAACGCGACGATGATGAGCAGCTCGCTGCCGCTGATTCCGAACACGGGCCCTCCAGACGGCCGGGCCTAGAAGCCTTGCGCCTCGCCTCGCGAGGCGAAGACCGGGAAGACTTTGTCGAGACCGGTGATGCGAAAGATCTTCAGGATGGAGTCCTGCGTGCATATCAGCCGCAGAGAGCCGTCCTTCTCTCTCGCGCGGCGCAAGCCGCCTACGAGCACCCCGAGTCCGGAGCTGTCGATGAAGGCGACCTTCTCCAGGTCCACGACGATATCCACGCAGCCGTCATCGACGACGGAGACGAGACGGTCCTTGAGCGTGGGCGCCGTGTAGACATCCACCTCGCCCGATAGTGCCAGGACGCAAGAGGAGCCGTCCTTCTCGGTCGCTATCTCGAGTTCCATTCGGTCCTCGTCTTCCATCCGCCTTCACGTGGAACGATTGTAGCGCCCGTGCTCCCTCCTGGCGACCGGCGCGCATAGGCCGACGCCGATTGGGGTAGCATATCCTCTGATAGGACACCCGCGCCCTCGCGACAGCAAGGGGTCGGCATGGCTCTCAACATAGAACTCGAACAGACCGAGCCCTACTGGTCACTAGCCCTCACCGGCGACCTCGACTACAGCGAGTGCGCGACGTTCCGCATGAACATCGACCGCATCCTGAAGTCGGGTCCAGGTTCGACGATCGTCGACATCTCGGGTCTCGACTACCTCGACAGCTCTGGGCTCGGCCTCTTGCTGAGTCTCTCGAAGGAGTACTCCGCGCAGGGCGGTCGGCTCGTGCTCGTCACGAACGAGACGGTCGACAGCATCCTGCAGCTCACTCGTCTGAACGGCATCTTCTCCACAGCGGCCACGCGACACGCCGCGGCGGAGATGCTCGCCGACACCGCGCCCGCCGGGTAGGGCTGCCGGGAAGGGCTACTGGAGCTCCTTCACCCACGCCTGCGCCTGCGCGCGATCGCCGTAGGTCCCATTCGGGTCTGCCACGAGATACCGCTGGAGAAGGTCGAGCGCTTGCGCCGGCTTCGAGGTGTCCTTGTAGAAGATCCCGCCGTTGAACAGCGCGGGCGCGAATTTCGGATCGATCTTCAGGGCCTTCTCGGCGAAAGCCGACGCCGTGATGGGATCGCCGGCATAGTAGTGCGAGATCGCCTTGTCGGTGAGGACCGCCGGATCGTCGCCCTTGATCTTCAGAGCCCGCTCGTAGTACTTGGTCGCGGCCGTCCAGATCGGCTCCGAGACCGAAGGGTCGTCGGGAGACGCGTTGCGCACCTCGAGAGCCCAGTCGAAGTAGCTGTTGCCCTGGGACACCAGGAGCTCTCGATTGTTCGGATCGTTCTTCAAGACCGCCTCAGCGGCGTCGACCCGCGGCTGGTACTGGGCGTTGATCGCCGCGACACCGGTCGCTCCCGTCGTGGCCGCGGGCTGCTGGGCGGTGTTCGAAGCCCCTCCCGAGCCGAAGACCGACGGGATCAGGCTGAGCACGAACGAGGCTGCCACGATCCCGATGACGACCTTCACCCACAACGACGAATTGCTCTTATCGAGTGCCATGGTCCCTCTCCTGTCGCGGCGCGGTGTGGAGCGTGGCCGGCACTACTTGGCCGCAGTCGCCGCCGTGGAGCCGCCGCCGATGTTCGGATGACCTGCGGGCAACTGGCCTTGGCTGATCTGGTCCTGGCTCAACTGAGGCGCGGGGCTGAGGCTGCCGCCGGGCAGGCCCGCGGTCGAACCGCTCCCCGTGGAAGCGCCGCCGACGGGAAGCATGACGCCCACTATCACGCCGACGAGCAGAGCGCACACAGCCAGAAGGCTGGCGATCGACATGGGCACGGTCTGCGAGAGGAAGTCCTGCGGCTCGGGAGCCACGGCCGGCGCGGCCTTCGCGGTAGCCGACTTCGCGGTCGCGGGCTTCGTCGCGGACTTGGCGGCCGCTTTCGCGGTCTTCGCGGGCTTTGCCTCCGCCTTGGCCGGAGCGGTCTCGTCGTCGTCGAAGAAGAAGTCTTGGTCGCTCACTGCGTCGATACCTCCTAGGACATGGGTCACGCACGAGCATTCCCGGCTCGCGCGTCGCATTCGGAACGGGATTATAGCACGCGCCAGGCCAAGGGTAAGACGCGCCTTCCGCCGTGCGGGTTCCCGGGCGGTCGCGAACAGCCGTGCGCCTAGCCGCGCAACTTGCCGCGCGTCTTCTCCGCAGCCGCGAGGGCCGCCTCCGCGTCGACGGTGAGATACTCACCGCGCTCGTAGAGGACGGCGCCGTCGACCATGGTCATCACGACGTTCTCCTGGTTCGCCGTATGGACGAGCGCGCTGTACGGGTCCTGCGTAGGTACCATGTGGCTCGACGAGAGGTCGACCGCGACTATGTCCGCGCGTTTCCCGGCCTCGAGCGATCCGACGCGGTCCTCCATCCCAAGAGCTCTGGCGCCTTCGAGAGTAGCCATCCGCACGAACTTCTCCGCGGTGAAGAACGAAGCCTCGCCCGTCAGCCCGCGCTGGAGGAGCAGGCCGATGCGCATCTCGTCGAACGTGTCCACGGTGTTGTTCGACGCCGGGGAGTCCGTCCCCATGCCCACGTGCAGGCCCCGCGCCAGCAGACGGTGGAGAGGCGCGATGCCCATCCCGAGCTTGGCGTTGCACCGCGGGCAGTGCGCGACGGCGACCCCATGCGAGCCGAGTACGTCGATGTCGGCGTCGTCGACCTGCACGCAGTGGACGGCAAGCACTCCGGGGATGTCGAACAATCCCCACTGGAGCACGTATCGCACCGGGCTCACACCCGTAGGCATCCACGCGACGTCGGTCCAGCCCGCCTGCTCCCGGAAGTCCTGAGCGAGCGGCGACGAGCCGTACATGACGAAGTCCCACTCGTCCTTGCTGCCCGCAAGGTGGATGGCGACCTTCAGCCCCTCGTCGCGCGCGAGGTCGGCGACGCGACGGAAGAGTGACGGATGACACGTGTAGGGCGAGTGCGGCGCGATGCCTATCGAGAGCAGGGCGGAGTCGGCCGTCGCTCTCCACTCGTCCATATCGGCACGGGCGGCCGCAAGCTTCGCATCGACCTTCGTCTTGTCCATCGTCGAGACCTCGCGGTAGACCACGCCACGCAACCCGGCTCCAGCGGCCGCGCGCAGGCTCGCCCCGGAGTTCGTGATGTCCGCGATCGTCGTGATGCCCGACTGCATCGTCTCCATGGCGCCGAGGGTCGCCGAGTCCTCCCAGTCCCGAGGTTCGAGCGACGCCTCCTTGTGGACGACCTGCATCTTCCACTGGCTGTACGGCACGTCGTCCACCGCGCCGCGGAAGATCGAGTACTCGAGATGCGTGTGAAGGTCGACGAATCCCGGCATGAGCACCGCGGAGCCGAAGTCACGCAGCGGCTCCTCGGGATTCTCGGCCACAAGTCTCTCCCGCGTCCCCACGGCATCGATCCGGCCGTCGCGCACCAGCACGGCGCCCTCTTCGATGTGGGGCGAGGAGACGGGCAGGACGTAGCGGGCGGCGAGCAGCATGGTGGCCTCCGGAGCTAGAGCGTTCTACGGCTCAAGTATCGCACGGAGGAACATCCGCCGCAGGCGGCTACTTCGTTGCCACGTGCAGCGCGACGATTCCGAAGGCGAGGTCCCTCCAGACGATATGCGAGAAGCCCGCGGCGCGCAGCTCTCCACCGAGGGCCGCCTGGTCGGGAAAACGCCGGATCGAGTCGCCCAGGTACTGGTACGAGTCCCGGTCGCCGGCGACGAGCGCGCCGAGAGCCGGGACGACGACGCGCAGATAAGCATGGTAAAGAGCGCGGAAGACCTTGTTCGGCGGCCTGGTGAACTCGAGGATGAGATAGCGGCCGCCCGGTCGCAGGACCCGCATCACCTCACGGAAGTTCGCGGCGCGGTCGGGAAGGTTGCGGACTCCGAAGCCGACCGTCACCACGTCGAAGGACCCATCGCCGAACGGCAGGTCCTGCGCGTCCGCGAAGTCGAACTCTACGCCGTCGGGAGATCCCGCCGCGGCCGCCTTGCGGCGAGCGACCTCGAGCATCTCGGGCACGAAGTCGGTGCCCACGACTCGGCCGGCTCCCGCGCGCGCCAGCGCGAGGGCGAGATCACCCGTTCCGGAGCACAGGTCAAGTGCGGCCGTGCCGGAGGTCGGGGACGCGACGCGCACGGTCATGTCACGCCACCGGCGATGGAGACCCAGGCTCATGAGGGTATTGAGCAGGTCGTACCTGCCCGCGATGCGCGAGAAGATGGAGCGCACCCCGTCTGTGGTCGGCGTCCCGGCCGGCGAAGAGCCCGTAGGGTCTCCTGCGGGCGCCGCCACGCTCACGCCCCCGCGTGACGCGCCGCGAACCGCCGTCGGGCGATCGTGATCGGCGAGAACAGCGAGGCGAGGCTTTCCCGGAACCACAGGCCGATGACGTTGACGACGTGACGGAGGTTGGCGTTCGCCGGCCAGTTCAGCTCGGACTTCTCGCACACGGTCGACTCGTTGAGCCTGGCGACCTCTTCCCTCAATGCGGCGAGACCCGCCGTGCGTTGTGCCGGGGGCAGGTCGAGACACGCGTCGATGCGCGTCATGGCGACCCTCGCGGAGAGGATCCGGCTCTCGGTGGTCGCGGCGACCTCGGTCGAGACGATGCCCGCTCGCGCCTTCACGCGGTTGAGCCCGAGCGCGGCCACGTACGTCGCGTCGACGAGTTCGTCCTTCGTCATCGTCAGGGACTCGTAGTTCATGATCTGCTTCCACGAGGGCTCGACGAGCAGCTGCCTGTGCTCCTCGAGGGTGTCGGCGAGCCGCCGATACCCGAACCGTGCAGGATCATCGTAGGCCATCGAGCCGGGGTCGAGGAACGGCGCCATGGGCGAGACGAACTGCAGAAGCCTGCGGTCGTTCCCGACCTTCGAGTAGAGCGACTCCGAGTACTCCGCGGTCCCGATGACCGATTCCGCGGTCTGCGTCGGAAGCCCGGTCATGTAGTAGAGGTCGAACCGGGAACACCCTTGCCTCAGCGCCGCGGCGATCGACTCCTCGACGTCGGCCATCACGTAGTGCTGCTTGCCGAACGCGCGTCTCACATCGTCGTCATGGCTCTCGACCGAGACCTCGCAACTCCAGTCTCGAAGGTTCTCGCTCAGGAAGGCGTAGAACTCCTCCGCGGGAGGCTTGAAGAACTCGAACGCGATGGGGTTCTTGAGCTTCAGCTTGCCCACACCCCTGATGAACGCGGCCGTGTAGTCGCGGCCGGCCTGTAGGAAGTCGTTCAGGACGAAGATCGGCCCTGGGATGTAGCGCTGGATGTTGGCGATGTCGCGAACGAGGAGCTCGGGGTCGCGGAAGGCGACCTTCCGCCTGCCGAAGTGCGTCCTGAACGAGTACGCGGACCCGCCGCACGTCACGCAGTCGTGCGTGCAGCCGCGGCACGTGAGCGAGGCGCAGACGGGATACTGGAGCCAGTCCTTGAAAGGCACGAAGCCCATCATGTCCCGATGCCGGATCACAGCCCGCATGTTGTACGAGTAGTCGAGAGAGATGTCGTTCATGTCGTCCGGCACCCACGAGAGGTCGTTCGCGACGACGGAGCCGTCCGCGGTGCGATACGTGAGGTTCGGCACGTCCGAGACGGACCCTCCTCGCGTGATCGCCGACATCAACCTGGCCATGGGCTCCTCGGTGGAGTCGCCACGCACGACGTAGTCCACGCACGGATACGACGCGAGCTCCTCATGGAAGAACGACGCGGACAGTCCGCCGAAGATGACCGGGGTCGATGGATGGATCTTCTTGACGAGCTTCGCGATCTCGACGGAGCCGTGGGCATGAGGCAGCCAGTGAAGGTCGATCCCGAACGCGGCGGGATCCATCTCCCGGATCGCGCGCTCCACGTTGAAACGGGGCTTCGTGAGCATGAGCACCGCGAGGTTCACGATGCGGACGCGGAATCCCCTGCGCTCGAGGTACTCGGCGATCGTGGTGAAGCCGAGAGGGTACATCTCGAAGACCGGGGTCGACGGGACCATGTCCGAGACCGGCCCGTACATGATGGAACTCTCCCGGAAGTCGTAGACGCTCGGTGCATGAAGAAGCACCAGGTCGACCTTCGGCATGCGGGATTCCCCTGTTTCTACCCCGGTCGCCCGCCGCCCCGAACCCGGCAGATCGGCGTCGGACGTGCGACCGGCTGAGTATACCATCCGGGGGTCGCGCGAGGACCGCGCGCCGGGCTCACCTGCCGGGCGACGGCAGCTTGCCGGTGCCCAGGGAGACGGCGTCGATGACGACCCAGCGCGACTCGAGCCTCTCGACCGAGAAACGGGTCGCGGGCGGCCACTCCGAGAAGCCCTCCGACCTGCGCCAGCGCACCACGACGTCTGCGGCGTCGGCGGTCACGGTGGCGACGTAGGGGCGGGACCAGTCGGGCAGAGGGTCCTTCCCCGATCTCGCCTGCTGTGCGGTCCCCGCCGCGACCTGGGCCGCCAGCGCGCCGTCCGCGAAGAAGGGCGCGTAGTCGGAGGCGTCCGTCGAGCGGGACTGGCGCGTCTCAAGCAGTCGCTGCACCACCTTCGCCGCGGGATGCTCGTATGCCGCGCCCCGAGAGCAGCCCGAAGCGGACGCCGCGAGCATCAAGCACACGATCGCGAGGATGGCTCGACTCCGGCTCCCGTTCATCGATCCGCGCCCGCTGAACGGACGTTGAGCACCTGCACGACTCCGGCCTCCGCATCGGTTATGTAGAGACGACCGCTCGCCGTGTGCCACGCCAAACCCTCGGGGCGCCCGACGTCGATCCGCAGACCGGGCTCGGGAGGCCTACCGGGGACGGCGCGCAGTCCGTGCGGGCCGACGCTCTCGATCCAGTCCCCCGCCGGAGACAGGAGCACGACGGCCTGTTCGAACGTGTCCCCCGCCATGACCCGCCCGCCACCGACGGCTATCCCGCGAGGCAGCCGGAATGTGGCCGTCACCGTGGCGATCTCCTTGCCGCCCGCGAGAGACAGCGCCCTCACGCGGCCCGCGGTGGAATCGCACACCCAGAGCTTCCCGAAACCGACGACCATCCCGCCGACGAATCCCACTCGAGGTATCAAATCCGCGCCAAGGGATCCGAGCGAACGGCCATCGTCCCCGAAGACATGGATGGTCCGGTCACCGGCGTCGGCCACCAGCACGCGTCCCGCTTCGGACACCACACTCGTCGGCCGCTGCATCGCCCCGGGCGTCCCGGGTGCCCCGAGAACGCCGAGGACCCGCCCCGCGCGCACCGGACCCGTCCCTAGGATGACCACGCGGCTCCCCGCCGTGTCCACGACCGCGATGCGGTCCCCTGGAAGCGCCGCCACCGAGACGGGATACGCCGTGCGCGTCCCCGGCGCGGGCGGTACGGGAAGAGAGGCGACCCGGCCCCCGGCGAGCGTGAAGACCCGCACGACTCCGGCATCGGCCTCGGCAACGTACACCCGAGAGTCCGAGACCGCGATGCCGCGCGGGTTTCGCAGGCGCTCTGACGCGCGCGAAGGGAAGTGCCCGGCCGGCGTCACCGCGGCGGTCACGTCCGCGGGCGGTTCGGCGAGATCGACCGAGCCGTCTTCCCTAGGAAGCAGAGCTACGATGATGATCGCGGCCAGACCGAACATGAGGAGCGCGGCGAGGGACTTCCACAACGTGGAGGGCTCGACCGCCAGGGAGACCCGCCGCGTCACGCCGGCATCGCCCCCACTCCTGACCCTCCACGGCATCAATCTCTTCATCCGCCTCCATGCGCCCGGGTGCCGGTATGGCCCCGCTGCGCTATGCTTTCGCTCGGCGGCCCGCCTCTCTCTCACTGGCGGGCTCGCACCGAGATTATACGCTCCAGACGGCAGATCCGACCGTGAGGTGCCGCATGTACGATGAGCGCCAAGTCCAGACGCCCGAAGTCGCCGGCGCACCGTCGACGGCCGGCTTGGCGCTCAAGGACTGGGTCCTGCCCGGGTGCATCGCACTCGCCTGGGCGGCGGTGGCGCTCTCTCCGCGTTCCATGGGACCCCTCGTCGCACTGCTCGCGAGCGTTGGGACCGCTGGAGCCGCGGGGGCGCTGGCGCTGCTGGACACGCGGCCCGTCCATCGCCCGACGCTCCTCCTCGTGGCGCTCGCCGGGATCCCGCTCCCTTGGCTCGCCGTCTGCACGACGCTCGCGCCCGAGCCGCGCATCTCGCTATGGGGGCTCTTCGGACAGCACGGTGGCCTGCTCGCGTCCGTCGCGGCCTGGTCGGTGTTCGCGGCCTATGCGCTCTACGGCGGCCCGAGGGACTGCCGGCGCGTGCTGCGGGTCGTCGCATCGGCGGGCGCGCTCGCTTCGCTTTCCGCCGTCGCCGACAGGCTCGGGCTGCTCGCCTACGCCGAGCGCTATGCCACCGCTCCCTCCGGCGTGTTCGAGAACTCCATCACCCTCGCGGAAGGCCTGCTCGTCGCGATCGGCTGCGCCGGGGCCTGGGCGCTGCTCGCCCGCGATCCCCGCGAGCGCGCGGCCGCGATCGGCTCGCTCGGGATCGTCGGGCTGGGGATCGCGCTCGCCTCCTCGCGCGGAGCATTCGTCGGGCTCGCGGTGGGCGTCGCGGCCGGCACGATCCTCGTTCGCGACGCCGCTCGGGGCCGTCTCGGTCGCGTACTCGGCATCGCCGTCACGATCTTCGGGACCTTGGTCACCATCGGTGTCATAGCGTCCCTGGCGATCTCCGAGCGCGTTCCCGCTGTCCTTCGCGCCGTCTCGACGAACCGGATCGACCTCTGGAGGGCCGCTGCCCGCACGGCGATGATCCACCCCTTGTTCGGGAAGGGACCCGAGCAGTTCTCCGCGTTCTGGCGGTGGGACGTCTCGGCCTCCGGGACACTCTCCGCATCCGGCGCGTATGACGCTCACGATGCCGTACTCGGTCTTGCGGCCTCGGGAGGCTTCGTCGGTCTCGCGCTCGGGATCGTCGCCGCCTCGGCCGTCGGGCTCGCGCTCGCCGGCGCCGTGCGCGCGAGCCGTTCGTCACGCGCGGTGATCTGCGCTGTCGCGGGGCTCGCCGCATGGTCGGTCTCCCTGCTCTTCGCGTGGGTGGGCGTGCTCCCGTCGCTGACGGCGGCCGCGGTCGCCGGCTCGCTGGTCGGAGCCGCCAGACCGGCCTCGGCCGACCCGGCTCCTCGGCGTGCGACCTGGCGGGTCGGCGCGGCTGCGGTTGCGGCGTCACTCGCGCTGGCGGTCGCCGCCCTCGGACTCCGGCCACTGCGAGCCGAGTCCCTGTGGGTGCGGGCCGCGTCCGGCACCGGCCGCCTAGCCGCGGCGTCCGAGGCCTTCTTCATCTGGCCGGACCCGACGTACTCCGTGGCGGTGATGGAGGGACTCGTCGGACGTGCCGTCGCGGAGCCCGCCTCGGCGGCCTCGTCGCTCGCTCAGGCGCGTTCGCTGGCCGACGGGGCCGGCGACGCCGCACGCTGGCATGTCGCCACGGCCCTGACGATCGCGGATGTCGCACAGGCGCTCGACATGCTCACCGGGAGACCTTCCTGGGCGCTCTTCGAGCGCGCCGTCCGAGCAGGCAAGGAGGCCGATCCCGCGACGGGGCTCTGGGACTACGCCGCGGCGATCGAGGCTGCCCGCACCGGACGTCCGGACCTCGCGCGCTCGTACGCCCGCGCCGCCATGGAGTTCCCGCTCCCCGAACAGCCGCGGCAGCGGATGCGCGCCCTGGCGCGCGCTGACAAACCACCCTCCGGCGAGTAGAATACGGGCACGGGAGCGACGCCAGACGGGGGTGGCCATAGAAGACCACCCCTTTTTGTGATGCTCGGAGAGCCCGACACGTGAGATTCCGCCTGCCCAAGCTCAAGCTCAAACCACCGAAGGCCCGCCCGCCCGCGGGCGCGGGCGGTCCGCGCATGGGCCCCGGCGGCCCCCGGCCTCCGCGACCCCCAAGACCCCCGCGGGCGCCCCGTTCCACCACCCCGCGCCCGCCGCGCCCGCCGCGCCGACCGAAGCCGCCCCTGTCTCCGAAGGTGAAGCGGGCCGCCATCGCCTCGGCCGCGGTCGCCGCGGTGCTGCTCACGGCGCTGGTCGTGGCGATCGACCTGTCCTCGCAGCCCTTCGCTTGCGCCAAGTGCCATGGACCCCAGGCGGACGCGCTCCACTCGTCCGCCCACGACGGCGTCACCTGCTATCGCTGCCACCTGCCCGCTGGGATGTGGTCGTTCCCGGCCGCGAAAGCGGATGAGTGGTTCAGGATGTATCCCGCGGCCATCGTGGGTCGCAAGCTCTCCGGACCCGGTCCGCGCATCTCACGGACGGCTTGCGCGTCTTGCCACGAGAAGGTGCTAGTGGGCGGCAAGACCAAGGTGCACGGGCTCGTGATCGTCCACTGGCAGTGTGCCGGGGAGCCCACGCCGTGCGACGCGTGCCACACGAGCGTGGCCCACGGCCGCGCGGTCCGCTGGGCGCGCGAGCCGGTGATGGACGACTGCGTCGTATGTCATCTGGAGCGGCGCGCCTCTCTCAAGTGCGACGCTTGCCACACCGGCAAGCTCGAGACGGACCGGATCAAGACCGGACCGTGGCAGGTGACTCACGGCCGCAACTGGGAGCGGACGCATGGGATCGGCGACCTGCAGACCTGCGTGACGTGCCACCCGCCTCAGAAATGCGTCACCTGCCACCGGACGCGCATACCCCACTCAGGCAACTTCTCCGCCGAGCACGGACGCGAAGCCGTCCTCCCCGAATCCCGCTGTTCTACCTGCCACGATGTGAAGGGCTGGTGCCGTGACTGCCACGGCGTCGACATGCCCCACCCGAAGGCTTTCCTGAAGCAGCATCCTACGATCGCGCGCGATGCCCGCGACCCCGTGTGCCTCAAGTGCCACACCGACTTCGACTGCGCCAACTGCCACGTCAGGCACGCGCACCCCGGCGCCACGGACGGCAACCTTCAGGGGATCCTGCCCCAGGTGCCGCAGGGAGGCGCCGAATAGTGGCATCCCGATACCTAGAGGCGATCCGCCTGCTGCTGCGCGACCCGACGAGCAACCTCGTCGCGACGGCGATCGGTCTCGCCATCATCACGCTCCTCGCCCTGATCATCATCCTGCTCCTGCTCGCCTGGGCGCTTCCCGCGAACGACCGGCGCAGGCCCCAGTCGAGACGCCCGGGCGCATTCGACGGGCCGGGGCCGCCCTCCAGGCCGGCCCGGAGATCGCTTCCCATGTGGCTCCTGTGGGTGCCTTCCGTGCTGTTCGTCGTCGTGGCGCTCGGCTACGCCTACGTCAGCACGTCCACCAACACCTACTGCGGGCGCTCGTGCCATACGATGCTGTCGCTCTCCGATTCGTGGAAAGCGTCGCGCCACGCCAAGATCCGCTGCATCCGCTGCCACGAAGGGCGACCCGGCTTCTCCATCGGGCAAGCGTTCGTGGGGCGCACCCACAGCGTCTACCTGCAGCTGACCGCCACGCGCGTCGAGGGGGTCACCGCCGTATCTTCGCTGCTGTGCCTCGACTGCCACGGCGAGATCGCACGTCGCACCATCGTGACCGCGAACTCCGTGGCCGTCTCGCACAAGGAGATACTCTCCGCCGGGGCGTCGTGCGAAGACTGCCATCGGGGGGCGGGACACGGCAAGAGCTCACAGGTCGGGATGGGACCCTGTCTGCGCTGCCACGACGGCCGGAAAGTCTCTGTGGAGTGCACTCTGTGCCATCTCAGGGGCCCCGATGTGTCGATCCGTCCACGGAACGCCACCTTCGGGAAGATCAACCTTCCGGAGAAGCCCACCTGCGGCGGCTGCCACGCCCAGAAGCGCTGTGATGCCTGCCACGGGCTGCGCATGCCCCACCCCGCGAACTACGCCGACCCTCGGTCACACGCGCGCGCTGCGGCGTTCACCGGCAAGGACCGGCTGTGCTTCCGCTGTCATCCGCCCCTGCAGTGCCAGCAGTGCCACCAGGACTTCAACGCCCACGGTTCGGACTGGTTCGAGCGCCACAAGACCTACCCGACCGACACCCTCTACTGCGAGGCGTGCCATCACACGCCGGACTTCTGCGGGGTGTGCCACCCGAAGACCCGGTAGGCGAGACACGACCGGAACGGGCCCGGGAGAGCGGCCCGTCGTGGAGCGCTCCGGGCGTTGGCGCTCCGTGCGTCCCCCACGCTATCCCGCACACACTATCGGCACGACCCAGTCGCGATGCGTCACACGACACGGCATCCGGACACGAGAGAAGGGCCGCCCGGCGTATCCGCCGGACGGCCCTTCGTCGCTATCGCTGAGGCGCTCTAGGCGCTCAGGAGAAGCGGTGTTACTCGGTCACACCGACACCAAGGGCGGAGACCTGACCGTCGCGGTGGCAACGGAGGCAGATGCCGTCCATCTTCGTGTCGGTCGAGTCAGCCGAACCCGCGCCCGTCGTCGACGTGGCGCTGGTCAGGAACCGCGCACCGTCGGTGTAGTGCGGGAACGCGGAGGCTACGACGACTCCGCTGACCTTCGTGCTGTTGTGGCACGACTCGCATGCGTTGGTGATGGAGTACGTGACGCCGTTGTCGATCGTCGTCGTCATGACGTGCGAGTCACGGTTCTGCTGATCGTTGAAGTAGGGATGGCAACGAGTGCACCACTTCGAGACCGCGACCGAGCTCGAAGCCTCGTTCGCGATGGCAGCGGCCGTCGTCGGGTTCGCGGCGGTGACGATGCCCCAGTCGTAATCGGCACCCTTCTTCAGGATCTTGCTGTTCAGGTAAGTGTTGCCCGTCATGTCGGCCGTGGCGCCGTGGACCTGATGGCAGTCCTTGCACCCGAACAGGTTCGCCCAACCGCTGGCGTCATGAGCGCGCACGTTGGAGCCGCCGTTGTAGTTCGTGGCGGTCCCACCGTAGACGATCTTGGTCGAGACAGCGTTGCTGATGTGGCAGTACGTGCATGCATCGGCACGGCTCGAGAGCAAGAGAGCCTCGGAACCCACGCCGTTACCAGAGGGGCCGGCGTTGTGGACCGCGTGGCAGACGACGCACTTCTTGGTGTTCTGTGCGTAGCCGCCATGCGGGGACTGCGAGCCGTTGACGGCCGAGTTGTCGGCCTTGACGCTGCTCCACGCGGTGTACGAGCTGTCGCCGTACGTGGCGAACGCGCTGCTGGTGATGGCCAGCGCGAACAGGGCCACGAGGGCGATGACAAGAGCTGTCTTCTTCATCGATCCACCTTCACTATTCCCCCATGCCGGCCCTTCTGGCCGACAGGTGATGGTCATGCACGTGCATTGCGACTAGAACGTGTTCCCGACGCCGGACGTAGGAGCGGATCCGTTCCGGTGGCACCGGATGCAGATACCGTCCATCTTCGTATCGGTAGCAGGCGTCGAGCCCGCACCGGACGAAGCGGTCGCGGAGACAAGGAACCTCGCCCCGTCGGTGTAGTGCGGGAACGCGGAAGCGCTCGGTACTACGCTGCTGATCGTGTTGCTGGCATGACACGCCACACACGTCGTCGAACCTAGGAACGCGTGCTGGTTGTCGGCCGCGACGAGCGGGTGCGACTGCCAGTCCGCCGTGCCCGAAGTCGGGTTGTAGTACTCCGTGTGGCACAACGTGCACCACTTGGAGACGGCGACATCGGGCGAGTCGATCGCTGTAGGCGTGCCGGCGTTCGCAGAGTACGAACCCGCAGTCTGCTTGTACAGGATCTTCTGGGTCAGGTACGCGTTCGGCGTCATGAGGTTCTTGGCCGCGTGCACCTGGTGGCAGAAGCTGCACTGCACGGACTGGCCAGGCGTGTAGTTGTGAGCGTTCTTCCAGTCGGTACCCTGGTAGTTCGCTTGTACTCCGCCGTAGACCTTGAGAGAGCTCGTGTTGCTGGTGATGTGACAGTACGTACATGCGTCGGCGCGTGCCGAGAGCAACAGAGCCTCGGAACCCACGCCGTTACCGGCGACGCCGGCGTTGTGGGTCGCATGACAGACAACGCACTTCTTCGAGTTCGGCGTGTACCTGCCGTGCGGAGAAGTGGAGCTCGCGTCGACGCTGTAGTTGTACGCCGAGACGCTGCCCCAGTTCAGGTACGAACTGTCACCGTACGTGGCGTTCGCGATCCCAGCTAGAGCCAGGATGAACGCCGCGACGAGGACGAAGGCGAGTATCGTCTTCCTTGTCAAAACCACACCTCCTTCCTCGTGAGGCTGAGGCCCGTTCAACGCAGACCCCGCGAGAAGACACACATCCACTTGTACAGTTGTGCATTCAAACACTACCAGACGACCCGCGGTGCGTCAACGACCGTTTAGCATCATTAAGCGACACCTCCCACCTGCGGCTTCGCTCATAGAAGGGACCATTCCTTCAGGTTTCTTAACAAGCAAGAACCATGCCCACCTGCGGCGCAGTCCCCGGGAGACGCAGATGTGCCGCCCGGCTTGAGCCGAGCGGCACATCAGATACCCTGTTGAGCTGGTGTTACTCGGTCCAGCCCACACCAGCCGCGCTGCCGTCACGATGGCAACGGAGGCAGATGCCGTCCATCTTCGAGTCGGTGGTCTCAACAGACCCGGTGCCGCTCGCGTTCGAGGAACCGGTCAGGAACCGCGCACCGTCGGTGTAGTGCGGGAACGCGGAGGCTACAACCACACCAGTGACCTTCGTGCTGTTGTGGCACGACTTACAGGTGTTGGTGATGGAGTAGGTGATCCCGTTGTCGAGCGTCGTGGTCATGACGTGCGAATCACGATCCTGCTGGTCGTTGAAGTACTGGTGGCAGCGGGTGCACCACTTCGAGACCGCGACCCCGTTGGACGATTCGTTCGAGATGGCGGCGGCCGTCGTCGGATTCGCGGCGGTCACGATGCCCTCGTCGTACGCGGCGCCCTTCTTCAGGATCTTCTGATTCAGGTACGTGTTGCCCGTCATGTCGGCGGTGGCACCATGGACCTGGTGGCAGTCCTTGCAGCCGAACGCACTCGCCCAGCCGCTGGTGTCGTGAGCCTGGTTGCTGTCGCCTTCGTAGTTCGCGGCGAGGCTACCATAGACCTTCTTGCTCGAGACGCTGCCAGTGACGTGGCAGTACGTGCACGCGTTCGCACGGGTCGAGAGCAACAGGGCCTCGGAGTTCGCACCGTCACCGTTGACGCCCGCGTTGTGGACCGCGTGGCAGACCACGCACTTCTTGGTGTTCTGAGCGTAGGCGCCGTGCGGAGACTGCGAGCCGTTGACAGCCGAGTTGTCGGCCGAGACCGACGGCCACGAGAGGTACGAACTGTCGCCGTACGTGGCGAAAGCCGCAGCGGACATCGCAAGCGCGAACACCGCCACTAGAGCCAATACCAAAGCAATCTTCTTCATATTCTTGCACCTCCTTTGCGTTGGAATAGCGTCACAGGCGGCGCAATGCCGCTAGAGACCGCCCATTACATCTTGATTCTATCAACCTCGCAGGGTCCGCTGCAATAGCGCGCCTTCAGATTCCCTAAGAACAGTCACCGTTTCGCGCCACCACCAGGTCGTTCAGGCGTACTGCTCCTCATACGCCGCCCGTCTGGCCATGCTGCGCCTGCTCATGACGGCGACGATCACCGCGATCAAGAGGAGCAGGAGCGGCACGGAGCAGTACCTGTACGGGCTGTAGATGGCGCGCCGGAACGCCGACGCACCGGACCCGCCGGACCCCGGGAACCGGACGAGCTGGACCCTGAGGTTGCGGGTGTCCGCGACGGCGAACCAGTCGCGCGCTCTGTCGTACGCGATCCCGGTCGGGTAGAAGAACGTCCCGTCGTCGGTGCCGTAGTCGCCGTAGTCGTTGATGAGCTTCCCGGTCTTGGGGTCGAGCAGGATCATCTGGAACTTGAACGCGTCGATGACCACGAGCCGGCCCTTGCCGTCGAACGTGATGTCCTGCGGCAGGTCGAACATGTCCTCGTTGCCCGCATTGGGCGCACCGTCGGGGCCGATCCCGGGGCTCGTCCACAGCAGTTTCCCCGTCGAGTCGAACGCCTCGACGCGGCGATTGAGCGAGTCCGCGATATAGATGGTCTTGCCGTCGGTCTCGATGCCCTGATAGGCGTCGATCATGCCCGGACCGCGTCCGCGCCGGCCGAAGCGCCCCTGCGGCTGACCCTGCAGGTCGAAGACCTGTACGGCACCGGGAGCGAGGACGTAGACGTTGTTCCCTTCGACCTCGAGCCCGCGCGGGGCCTGCACGGCCCATTCGCGGACGAACCTCCCGGCGTTGTTGAAGACGACGATCTTGTCGTTGCCGCTGTCGGCGATGTAGAGATTGCCGGCCGCATCGGTGTCCATGCCCTCGGGGCGACCGAGCATCCCCTGACCTCTCCCGCCCATCCCCGTGTGCACGAGGTTCTTGAACGCGCCGCCCGCGGCGAAGCGCATGACACGCGAGCGCTGGGGGTCGGAGACATATACGTCACCGTTAGGCGCGAAGGCGACCGAGGTCGGATCGAGCAGCTGTTCGTCGGCTGCCGGTCCGAACCCGTACATCGAGCGGATCCACGAGATGCCGCCGGACGCCAGCACACGCCTTGTGGGCGCCCCGGCGGGATGAAGGACGCGCACGAAGAAGAAACCCAGTACCGCCAGCAGCGCGGTGAGAAGTAGGAGGATGGCGACGAGTACCACTCGAAGCCTTCCTGCGCCCTGCTCCTGTTCAGTCGGGATGCGATCCATGTCAGCCTCTACTCCTCGCCGAGTCGCTTGAGCCCGTCAAGGGCCGGCTTGTAGTCCGGGATATAGCGAAGCGCCTGACGGTAAGCGTCGGCGGCCTCCTTGTCGCGGCCGTCCTTGACGAGCAGCTTGGCGAACTCGACCCATACCTCGGCGTCGGTCGGCATGATGCCCGCGGCCTTGCGGAAGTCGGCGATCGCGCGGTCGTTGTCGTCGAGGGCGTCGTAGACCTGGCCTCTGCCGTAGAGGCACAGGTAGAGCACCTCGTTCTGACCGGTGACGATGATGCCCCTGCGCTTGCGCTCCTTCACGTACCTGTCGTACTCGGAGTTCGTGAACTTCTCGAGAGCGTTGTAGGCTCTCAGTGCCTCGTCATAGCGCTTCGCGATCCTGAGTATGTCGGCCTCGGTCAGGTCGATGACCGGCGAGTGCTCGATCTCTCTGGCCTGATCGAGCGCGCGCATGGCGTCGTTGAACCGGCCGGACTGGTTGTACGCGAGCGCCAGCCTGGCCCAGTTCTGCATGTCCTTCGGGTTCTCCTTCACGGCGACCTCGTCCATGGTCACCGCCCTCTCCAGCCCGGTGCGGGGCGCGCCGCGCATCGACAGCGTGTAGAGGACGAGCGAGATACCGCTCGCGAGGAAGACGACGAGGAGCATGAGCGCGACGCGAAGCAGCCATGCGTCCTGCCAGTCACGATGCGGCCGGACGTCGTAGCCGTCGTCGTAGTACTCGTCGTTCCCCTCGTCAGGCTCGTATGGTGCGCGTTCGTCGGTCACTATTATCGAGCTCCTTGTCGCCTTTCGGCCCGCGTGTCCGCGGCCCTACTGGATCCTCCGCACATGGCAGTGCGCGCAATATGACGGCTTGTGGCATGCGAAGCAGGGCTCCGTGCCGGTCTGCCGGACGATGCCGGGATGCTGAGGCAGCCACGGATACCGCGGGTCCGCCTGTTTGTGATGACAGGCGTTGCAGAACTCCTTGCCGCCCGCGACCGTACCGTGACACCTCAGGCAGACATCGGTCCTTGTCTTGCCGAGCGTCCCGTGACCGCGCGTGAATCCCTCGGGGTGCGGCATGAGCAGCCCGTGGCACGCCGTGCAGAACGCCGGCTCATCGTGACACATCTTACAATACTCCGGGCGTTCCTTCTTGAGGTCGGCGTGCCCTCGTGAAGCGGAGCCGATGCCGCCCTTCGTGTAGAAGCCCGGCACGAGGTGGCTGAGAGGCTTGAGCTCGAATCCCTTGGGGTGACACGTCGAGCAGGCGCCGGGGGCCTTGGAGCCGGTCCCGCGCCCGTGACAGCGGACGCATCCCTCCATCGTGGCGAAGTCCTCGTGCTTGCGGTTGCCCGGGAGCTTGAGGGTGAAGTCCTCACGATGCGCGACGCGGTTGTGGCACATCGCGCACGTGATGCCCTTCTTGGCGTGGACGTCGTGGTCGATGATCACGCCCCTCGAGGGCGTGACGCGCCGCTTGCCGGAGTGGCACTGCGTACACTGCCTGGAAGGCATCTCCTCGCTCTGCGCGAGTTCGGACTCCGGGTTCAGCGGCAGGGAGTAGCGATCGGTGACCGTGAGGTAGAGCTCACCGACCTTCTTCGACTTGTCGATGAGGAACGTCACAGGGTCGGCGCCGGCCGGTACGTGACACGCGATGCACGAGACCTTGTCGTGGGAGGAGTGGTTGTACGCCACGATCGTGTCGTCCTGGACCTTGTGACAGGCGTTCGCGCAGAACCAGCGGCTCGACGCCACCGCGAGCGCGGTCATCACGAGCGGGACGAGCAGCAGGACGACGACTCCCGCCGTCAGGATGTACCTCGGACGGCGCGCAGGGTCGGTGAAGCCATCGAGTGGGTTGCGCACGGGTGGTCTCTCGCGTCCCTAGTCGGTGACGCCGATGCGGGTGTGACACTCGAGACAGAGAGCGTCGTGGCCGCTCGGGAACGGGAGCATGAACGTGAAGACGGTACCATGCGGGTCGTGGCACGTCGAATAGCACGAGAGGGTCCGGCGCGCTCGGACGTCCCAGCCGACAGCGGGATGCGTGTTGTTCGATGTGAAACGCACGTTATGGCAGGTCATGCATAGTGCGGTGTTCTCAAGGCGCAGGATCGGCGTGTAGTCCGAGCCGTGCGGCGTGTGGCAACGGATGCACAGCGCCTTGCCGTGCCCGGACTTCTGGTAGTTCGCCTCGATGCGCAGCGCATGACACTGGAAGCACAGGTCGTTGTCGCGAGCTATGACGAGCTTCTCGTAGTCGCTCGCATGCGGATCGTGACACGCGGCGCAGAGCACGAGCCCAGCGGCCTCGACGGGATGGTGGCTCGGCTTGAGGAAGTCGAGCCGAACGCCCGGATGGCAGCCGTAGCAGAGGTCCGGCTGCGCTGCACGGAGCAGTGGCAGGTCGTCGGACCCGTGCGGCTCGTGACAGCCGGTGCAATTGGCTTGCGAGAACGGTTGGTGCTGAACGGGCTTCATGCTCACACTGGCGACGGTGGGGTGGCACGTGAAGCACAGGTCGCGCTGGTCGAGCGCGAGGATCGCGCGGTAGTTCGATGCATGGGGCAGGTGGCAGTTCGTGCAGAACCGGCCGGCGAAGGGCGGATGCACCTGCTTGCGGGACATCTCGTCCCCCACGCGGTGACACGAGACGCACAGGTCGCGCTCGTCGTACTTGAGCAGGACGCGGTAGTCCGACGAATGCGGGTCGTGGCAGTTCGTGCAGTATCCCCTTTCGAACGGCGGGTGCTGGTAGGGCATGTTCTTCTCGGGACCGAGGTTCCCGTGACATATCCAACAGACCTGGTCGCGTGGTGCGGTCAGGACGGAGTCGGCCCCCTTAACGTTGGCGTACGACCGTTTGACCACTCCGCCCTTGCTCACGACCCCGAGCCGCCCGACAGGTGTCTTGTACACGGAGAACAACCACTGCAGCGGAAGCCACTGCATCGCCGTCTTCGTCTGCTGCCAGCGAGTGGACATCCCGCGGATGGTCTGCTTCTCCACGCGATCGCCGTGGGGGGTATGGCAGATGGTGCACTCCTTGTTCACCAGGGGCGAGTGGACGGAGGCCATCTTCATCTTCGCGATGAACTCGATGTGACACCGCAGACACGGCAGGTCCGAGGCGAGGGTCTTGACCGAGGTGGGGCCGCTCGCGATCCACGTGTCGACGAGCGTGGTGACCGCGCACATCGTGAGGAGCATCGCGATGAGTACGACCGTCAGCGACTTCCGGCGCCAAGGCCGGATACTTCCGTCGTCGATCTCGCCCTCTAGATCGAGGAGCGCGTCCTCCAGGTCGGTCACTGAACCTCCGCGGCATGTGCGTGCAGGCGCATGACAGCGCGCGATACCGCACGGCAGTATCGGCGCCTCCAGAATAGCACGCCGGAGAGGCTCGTAGACCCGTTCGGACGAGGGAACTTAACGTTCGTTCAGCGCCTCGCGTTGAACCAGCGGATCCTGTTCTTGACGACGTTGAACTCCAGATACGGGTGATCGTCGGTGTTCAGCGGCACCGTAGGATCGGTGAGGCTGTCCGCCATCGTCTGGACCGACTCGAACGGGTGGAAGGGGGTCTGCGCGAAGCCGTGATCGGCGAGGAGCGTGTCGACACGCCGGCCGACCTCATCCTGGTCGATCCGCTCGCCGCCCTTCACCCCGACCAGGAACAGCTCGTTCGAACCTACCGACGGGCTGTCCAGCGACCAGACGTAGGACTGAGGGAAGACCTCGTGGAACGTCTTGTACATCATCATGAAGTCGCGACGCTCGAGGAGGTACCTCGGCAGCCACTGGCAGAAGACGCCGCCATCGTTGATGTGCTCGCGCGCCAGAACGAAGAACTCCTCGGTGAAGAGATGCGAGACGCCGCTGTTCAGCGGCCAGCTCGGCTCCGAGGTGATGACGTCGAAAGTGCGCCGCGTCCTGTACAGGTAGTTGCGGCCGTCCGTGACGTGGAGATTCCAGCGCGGATCGTCGGAGAGCTCCCCCACGAAGAAGCGCGAGGCGGGCACGACCGCCGGGTTGATCTCGACGGTGTCGACGCGCACCAGCGGAAGCTCGAGCAGCGACTTCGACGTGTACCCTGTGCCGAGCCCGATCACGAGGGCCGAGTGCGGGTCTCGAGCCGCGGCGACGGGGAGGTACGCGAGCAAGTGGGTCGTCTGGCCGTCCTCCTTGTAGCTGGAGCCCTCGGTCATGCCGCCGTTGTGCAGGCTCAAGCCCCCGTCGGAGTCCTTCACGACCGCGACATCGCTGTAGACGCCCTCGCGACTGAAGACGGTCTTCATGCGCTTCGCCGCCTCGCGATACGACGCCAGGGAGTCCACGCGCCCGAGCCGATAGAACCCTAGGGCGACGGCCGGCTCGGGCAGGAAATGGCTCCCCGAGACCGCGACCGCGAGGATGGCCGCTCCGATGGCGACCCGCCGGGCGGCGATTGCGTTGCGCGTGGCCCACATCATCGCCCCCGAGACGGCCAGGTTGATGCCTGCTGCCACGAAGATCGTCCCGCGCACCCCGATGAACGGGATGAACAGGAACCCGGCGAGCAGGGACCCGGCTATCGACCCCAGCGTGTTGACCGCGTAGACGGAGCCCACTTGCCGACCGATGGCGTCCAGGGACGACGATGCGATCTTCGACACGACCGGGAAGGTCGCTCCCATGAGCGTCGTCGGACCGATCATCACGAGGAACGACAACGCCAGCTGGATCCCGAAGAAGAAGACGAACGACGGGTGCAAGGTGTTGTAGACGGTGAAGTAGATGGTCGGCAGTCCGCGGATAAGCGGGATGGAGAGAAGCCCGAACATCGCGATCCCGAACTCGAGCTTGGCGAAGAGCTCGCCGAGATCGCGTGAGGAATCGGCCCAGCGCCCTCCCAGGAAGCCCCCTAGGGAGAGACCGGACATGAACGCGCCGAGCATGATGGAGACGGCGTAGACCGTCGACCCGAATACCAGCGAGAGCTCGCGGGTCCAGACGACCTCGTAGACGAGAGCGGCCATGCCCGAGAACGCGAAGACGACCGTCACGAAACGGCGGAGCCGATCGGTAGGTGGTGCGTCGACCGCCAACGGGACCTCCGCTCTGCCGGAAGCACAAGGTCACCTAGTGCAACCATCATGCCGCCCTGCACGGTCCGCGTCCATCGGGCGAGAGGAAAGGGTCCGGGAAGCTCACGCTTCCCGGACCCCTGATACCGATCGGTCGGATCGGTCGTGCGGGATCCTACGGCCAGAACCCGTTCGCCGGAACGTTGACCAGGTGCTTGCCGCAGCTGGTGACGCAGTCGGTTCCGGCGCTCCAGGTCGTCATGTCGGCCTTCCACTGGAATCCGACGAGCACCAAGCGGTTCGGGTCGGCGTAGGGCAGCGTGTCGGCGGCCACGCCGAATGCCGCACCACCCTTCACGGCCGCACCGCTGCCGACCGCGCCACCGTACGTACGGCGCAGGAGACGCGGCCGGACCCATGCGTGAGGCACGCGGATGTGGCAGTCGATGCACGTGTCGCCCGCGCCTGCCCTGGTGTCATGGTTGGTGTGCGCACCAGCAGGCAGGTTGACGACGGTGGTCAACGGGTGACACTTGTCGCAGATGATCCGGTTATTGCCCGTGGCAGTCCAGTTAGACGCCGTCGGCGAGGAGTACTGGGAGGGCGAGTAGCCTTGCGCGATGGTGATCTTCACGTTCGCGCCCTGCGGACCGGCGAGCCACGTCCCGAAGTCGTGACAATCGGAGCAGAGCACAGGGGTGGCCGTGGTCGTGTAGCCGTTGGCGACCCAAGGCGTCGTACCGCCGATGCCGAAGGTGGCGTCCGCCGGGATAGGCCAGACCGTGGTCGTCGCGTTGAGGTTCGCGCTCTTCGGGAACCACACGCCCATCGAGTTGTGCCCGCCGCGGGACGGACCGTCCACGAACTCGTTCGCCGGATTCTTCCAGATGGTGCCCGTGGACAGATAGCTCACGGTGGTCGACACCGTCGGGACGTGCGCAGCGCTCGTGCCGCTCGACGCGCCGTTGTGGCACGAGGTGCAGCGGTGGTCCTTGTTCGTGATCGCGGCCGTGATCGAGGCGTTCGAGGAGTAGGAGCCTGGCGTGCCCTTGTTGTTGTGGCAGACGCCGCAACCGTCGGTGCCGCCGTTGCCGCCGTTCATGCTACGGCCGGCGCCGGTCGCGTTGATCGACGGAATGTACGCCGCCGGGCCGTGCTCGCGCACGAGATCGGAGAAGTGACAGCCGAAGCAGCCGACGTTCTTACCGAGCTTGTACGTCTGACCGGTCAGGATGCCGACCTGGGCGCCGAGCGCCATGCTGCCGTCGTGGGACGGCCCGTGGGCGGGCACCTTGTCGAGGTGGCAGCGACCGTCGGCGCACTTCGTCACGGTGTGCAGGTTCGTGTCGGCGTCGTCGTGGCAGACGTTGCATGAGGTCCGCTGGGCCGACATCGTCGTCCCGAGCGAGTGCCCACGGGCGATGTTGCCCACCGTGAAGCCGGTGTGGCAGCCGCCAGAAGCGCACGCCGTGTTCGACGCGTCGGCGCTGAAGTTGTGGCGCGTGCCGGTCGCCGTGGCGACGTTCGCCGCCGTGGTGTGTGTGGCTGATGTGCTTCCGTGGCATGCGCCGCAGGTGCGCGAGACCCAGTTGGTCTTCACGACCGCGGTCGAGTTCAGGGACGTGTCGTTGTGGCACTCCTCGCACGACATGTTCGGCGCCGTGTACCCGGTCTGCAGGGTCGCGTGCTCGGAGCGCAGATCGACGGTGGTCGTCACGCCGCGCGAGGCGAAGTGACAGTCGGCGCAGGTCTTCTTGTAGGTCGCACCCGCGGTCGTGACGTACGCGCCCATGCTGGCGGGCAGCGAGACGTGACTCGTCTCGGTGCCGTAGTAGTGCTGCGGATCGACCGGCGAGAAGACGGTGCGCTGGTGGCATGCGACCGTGCCGCAGGAGAGCGTGCCGACCAGCATGTCCGCCGTCTTGTGGCAGACGCGGCAGCCGATGAGCGTGCCGCCCTGCGTCGTGGCGGTCGAGTGCAGCACCTTCACGTCGGTGCTGGCGTGGCAGCCCGCGCCGGAGGCGGTGCATCCGGCGATCGCGGTCGTGTGGAGCGACGCGTAGGCGTCGTGGCTGCTGCTGTGGCATGCGGTGCACAGGCGGTTCGTCCAGTTGGTCTTAACGACCGCGGTGGAGTTGAGGCTCGTGTTGTTGTGGCAGCCGGCGCAGGTCACGATACCGACGCTCGTCGTCGTATGGACCGACTTCATCGTCGCGGTGTGGCACAGGTTGCAGGCCACGCCGCCGGTGGCGACACCGGAGTAGAGACCGGCGGTGATGTTCGCCGTGTGCGAGGTGTCATTGCCCGTGGAGTGGGCCGGATCCGTCGGAGTGTAGCTCGCCAGGTACGGCGTGTGGCAGCCGCTCGCGGAGCAGGAGAGCGTGCCGACCAGCATGTCCGCCGTCTTGTGGCAGACGCGGCAGCCGGTGAGCGTGCCGCCCTGCGTCGTCGCGGCGGAGTGCAAGACCCTGACGTCCGTGGTGTTGTGGCAACCCGCGCCGGCGTCGGTGCAGCCGGCGACCGTCGTCGTGTGATCCGAAGCGTACTCGGCATGGGTGGTGGTGTGGCAGTCGGTGCACTTCTTCGCCGGCCAGCTCGTCTTCACGACGGCGGTGCTGTTGAGCGACGTGTTGTTGTGGCAGCCGGCGCAGGTCACGATACCGACGCTCGTCGTCGTATGGACCGACTTCATCGTCGCGGTGTGGCACAGGTTGCAGGCCACGCCGCCGGTGGCGACCGTCGAGTACTGGTTGTACGCCATGGTGGCCGTATGCGACGTATCGTTACCGGTGCTGTGGTTCGGGTCGATCGGCGTGTAGGTGTGGCCCTTGACGCGACCGGCCATGTGGCAGGTCTCGCACTCCATCTTCGGGGTCCACGTCTTGATGCCGGAGTACGTCGTGCCGTCGTGGCAACGTCCGCCGCAGCCGCCGCCGAGCGTTCCGCCGGTGCCCCACGGATGGACGACGATGTTGTCGAGGCTGTTATGGCAGCCGGCGCCGGCCTCCGCGCAGTTCGAGCTGACGGCGCTCGCCGCGACGTGGCCCGGCATACCGGACGCGCTGTGGTCGACATGGCAGTTGACGCACTTGGTGACAGTACCGCCCGAGAGGATGCCCAGGACCTTGACATCGTTGCGGTGGCATACGTTGCAGGTCGTGAAGGTCGAGGTGCCGGCCGTCGAGTGCAGCGCCGCTACGTCGCCGGCGAGACCGCTCGCTATGAGCGAACTGTGGCAGGCCGTGTTCGCGCACGCGGTGTTCGACGCGTCGGCGCTCAGGTTGTGCGCGGTGCTCGTCGTGTCGTGCGTGTTGTAGGCAGCGTAATCGTGGCAGACCGCGCACGTGCGGGCGGGCCAGTTCGTCTTCACCTGGACGGTGCTGTTGAGCGAAGTGTCGTTGTGGCACTCGGAGCAGGTCACGACGCCGTCGGCCGAAGCACCCGCACCCTGGACCACGACGGTAGCGTGCTCCGCGCGCAGGTCGGTGCTGTGGCACAGGTTCGTGCATGCCGTGCCTGAGGTGTCGCCCGCGCCGGAGTAGATCTTACCGGTCGCGGCATCACCCGTCGCGGAGTGCGAGGTCTCTGTGCCGTAGTAGTGCTGCGGATCCACCGGCGAGAAGACGGTGCGCTGGTGGCAGCCGACCGTCGAGCAGGAGAGCGTGCCGACGAGCATGTCGGTCGTCTTGTGGCAGACGCGGCAGCCGGTGAGCGTGCCGCCCTGCGTCGTGGCGGTCGAATGCAGGACCTTGACGTCGGTGCTGGCGTGGCAGCCCGCACCGGAGTTGGTGCAGCCGGCGACCGTCGTCGTGTGGACCGACGCGTAGGCGTCGTGAGACGAGGTGTGACACGCGGTGCACAGGCGGTTCGTCCAGTTGGTCTTCACGACCGCCGTGGAGTTCAGACTCGTGTTGTTGTGGCAGCTGGCGCAGCCCACGATGCCGACGGTCGTCGTCGTGTGGACCGACTTCATCGTCGCGGTGTGGCAGACGTTGCAGGCCACGCCGTCGGTCGCGACACCGGAGTAGAGACCGGCGGTGATGTTCGCCGTGTGCGAGGTGTCGTTGCCGGTGGAGTGGGTCGGATCGGTCGGGGTGTAGCTCGCCCGGTACGGCGTGTGGCAGCCGACCGCCGAGCAGGAGAGCGTGCCGACGAGCATGTCGGTCGTCTTGTGGCAGACGCGGCAGCCGGTGAGACCGGCGGTCGTGGCGGTGGAGTGCAGGACCTTGACGTCGGTGCTGGCGTGGCAGCCCGCGCCGGAGTTGGTGCAGCCGGCGACCGTCGTCGTGTGCGAGCTGGCGTAGGTGTCGTGGCTGCTCGCGTGGCACGCGGTGCACAGGCGGTTCGTCCAGTTGGTCTTCACGACCGCGGTGGAGTTCAGGCTCGTGTTGTTGTGGCAGCTGGCGCAGCCCACGATGCCGACGGTCGTCGTCGTGTGGACCGACTTCATCGTCGCGGTGTGACACAGGTTGCAGGCCACGCCGTCGGTCGCGACACCGGAGTAGAGACCGGCGGTGATGTTCGCCGTGTGCGAGGTGTCGTTACCGGTGGAGTGCGCCGGATCGGTCGGCGTGTAGCTCGCCAGATACGGCGTGTGGCAGCCGACCGCGCTGCAGGAGAGCGTGCCGACGAGCATGTCGGCCGTCTTGTGGCAGACGCGGCAACCGGTCAGCGAGCCGGTAGCGGCGTTCGAGTGCAGGACCTTCACGTCGGAGCTGTTGTGGCAACCCGCGCCGGAGACGGTGCAGCCTGTCGCCGTCGTGTGAGCCGAGGCGTAGGCGTCGTGGCTTGTGGCGTGGCAGTCGGTGCACTTCTTCGCCGGCCAGCTCGTCTTCACGACGCCCGTAGAGCCGAGTGAGGTGTTGTTGTGGCAGCTGTTGCAGCTCACGACTCCGACGCTCGTCGTCGTGTGGACCGACTTCATCGTCGCGGTGTGGCACAGGTTACAGGCCACGCCGCCGGTGGCGACCGTCGAGTACTGGTTGTACGCCATGGTGGCCGTGTGCGACGTGTCGTTGCCGGTGCTGTGGTTCGGATCGGCCGGGGTGTAGTCGTGACCGCCGACCCAGCCCGCGCCGGCCTTGTGGCAGGTCACGCAGTTGAAGCCGGAGTTCCAGGTCGCGATGACGATGTTCGCGTAATAGCTGTTGTGGCATCTGCCACCACAACCGCCGCCGAGCGAGGACATGTCGCCCCAGCGGTGGCTGGAGCCAGCACCGTAGTTCGCGTAGCTGACACCGTGGCAGCCGGTGCCCGCCTGCGAGCAGCCGTCGCTCGACGAGGTCGAGTCATGCGACGGGATGCCGGTCGCACTGTGGTCGACATGGCAGTTGACGCACTTCGTGACCGTACCGCCTGAGCGGATGCCCAGGACCTTGCCGTCGTTGCGATGGCAGACGTTGCAGCTCGTGAAGGTCGAGGTGGATGCGCTCGAGTGCAGCGCCGCGATGTCGCTCGCAAGGCCCGAGGGAGTGATCGCACTGTGGCAGCCGGTGTTCGCGCACGCCGTGTTCGACGCGTCGGCGCTGAGGTTGTGCAGCGTGCTCGTCGTGTCGTGCGTGACGTGTGCAGCGTAATCGTGGCAGTTCGAGCACCTGCGCTGCGTCCAGTTCGCGTGGACGGTGACCGAACTGTTGTAGCTGTTGTCGGCGTGGCACTCGACGCAGGTGACCTGGCCGTTGGCCGACGCACCGGCACCCTGCGCCACTACCGTGGCGTGCTCGGAAGCGAGTGCGGTGACGTGGCACAGGTTCGTGCACGCGGTGCCCGACGTGTCGCCGTTGCCGGCGTAGATTCTGCCGGTCGAAGCGTCACCCGTCGCGGTGTGCGACGTGTCGTTGCCCGTGCTGTGGTTCGGATCGACCGGCAGGTAGTTGTGAGAACTCAGCCCGCCCCCGCCGGACTTGTGGCATCCGGTGCACAGGTTCGAGTAAGAGCCCTTCACGAAGCCGGTCACCGCGGTGAGGGTCGCGTTCGCATGGCACTTGGCGCACAAGCCGGAGCCGCCGTGACCGACCGCCGTGTCGAGGTAGAGGTCGTGGCAGCCGGTGATGCACGCGGTCTGCGTGCCCACGTGGGCCGCGGCAGTGGTCGGATGGTAAGCGGTGTTGCCGTTGTGGCACGTGCCGGAGTAGCACGTCGTGGCCGTGGTCACGACGGTGGCTGTCGTATGGCAGGAGCTGATGCAGTCGCTGCGCGGCGTCTGGTGCGTCACCGACGCGTCCGTGACGCTGTGGCAGTCGCTGCCGCCGCAGAAGGCGTTCGACGAGGTGTAGTCATGCTTCGTCAGTGTGGCGGTATGCGAGGCCGGAGCCTTGCCACCGCCAGCGTGACAGGCGCCGCACGTCTTGTTCCACGCGGTCGTCGGGAACCACGACCGCTCGTGGCAGTACGTGCAGCCCGGCGTCGCTCCGGTGGTCGCGAGCGAGCTCGCCTTCTGGTGCTCGGGATTGAGCTGGGTGAGGTGGCACTTGTTGCAGGCGAAACCGAGGTAGGTGGAGGTGGCCTCGGCGTTCGTGATGGTGTGTGTCGGTTCGGAGCCTGTGTAGTAATGACCTTCCATCACGTAGTGGCAGTCGATGCAATTGTTGCCCGCGACGGGCATCTGGTTCGAGGTATGGCAGACCTTGCAGCTTGTGCGCGTCGCGTCGCCGATCTTCACGGCGTTGGCGTGCATGGTGGCGATACTAGAAGCATGGCACCTGCCCATGCACAACCGTGCGTTCGACGCCGTCGGGGTCGCGTGATCGGACGCCATCTGCTTGTGGGCGGCGCGCGGAGACGACGGGGAATGGCATGCAAGGAAGTAGCAAGTGCGACTCGGGGTCGTCGAGTTCCACGCGTTGACGCTCAGCGGGATCGACGTGTTGTCGGCGTAGGCGGGGTGGCAGGTCGTGCAGTCCATCGGCAAGGCGCCGGGGGATGACACTGAACTAGCACGTCCGTGCTCGCCGCCGATCGACGAGACCTGCATGTTGTGGCAGTCAGCGCAAGTGAAGTTCTTGGAGCCGCCGCTGACGGTCGTCTCGACCGACGGACCGCTTCCGGAAACGTGGTCGAACGAGTTCGGATCGTGGTTGTAGAGCTTGACGACGTGACACGGATCGGAACAATTGCCCTTCAGCGTCGCGAGGGCGGGGTAGACGGTGAAGTAATCGAGCATCGTGTAGTGGCTGCTCGAACCGGAAACGCCCTGTCTCACCACGAGCGTGAGGGTATGGGTGGCCTTCGAGAGCGTCGGTGTGGTGTAGAGGATCTGGCCCTTCACGGTCGCGCCCGACTGGAAGTTGTCGAAGGTCCCCTGGGAGACGCCGTCGACGTATACCTGTATGGCGCTGCAAAGGGGGCCCTTCCAACCGATGACGCTGGCCTTCATCCCGTAGAAGGTCAACGTAGCCGATGCGTCGAGCCTGTTGGTCATGCGGTAGTCGGACCGCTGGACCCAGTTGTACCGGGTGTCGGCCCCAAGGGCGGGCGCGTAGGCGACGGAACCGTCGTTCTCCTCGACCCGCTCGGCATCGGGGGTCGAGGTGGAGACGTTGTGACAGTCGGCCATGTAGCAGGTCTCGGTGATGACCGCCGAGGAGATCTGGTTCTCGACACCGACCTGGGTACCGGTGCACACGCGAGTGGCGGGCGGGGTGAACGACGAGTTGTACGACTGGGAGACCTGGTCCCAAGTGTGGTCGCCATGCGTCTGGGGGATGACGCCGGCGTGGCAGACGCGGCAGGCTGCACGGGCGTGGCAGCTTGCGCACTTGCTGTTCGTGGCTCGCGCGTTCGTCGGCCAGCGGCTGGTCCCGTGGATCGTGTGCAGGAGAGCGTAGTCCGTGGTGGTCACGGAACCCGCAGAGGCGAAGTAGGCGCCCGAGCTGCTGACGACGGACGGGAACATCGCACGGTTGCCGTTCTCGAAACCGAAGTGGCAACTGGCGCACTTGTAGTTGGACTTGTGGTACGGGTGACTGGACGGCTGGACCCAGTGACACTTCTTGCACGCGGTCGCATAGTCCACCGCGGGCACGTGGAAGTTCACCGTGTTCGTCGCGGAGACACGGTCAGCCGTGTCCTCGTGACAGTAGCGACAACTCGTGTTCGCGTAGGGATCGGTCGGATCCCCGGGATTGCCCCATGCAACGGTCGACGCTGCCAGCGTCAACGTGAGCACGGCGATCGCCATCAGCACAAGCGTTCGTCTGTTCATCGCCCGTCCACTTCCTCGGTCCGTCATTCCCAGGCCATATGACTAACCGCTCCCCCAGCAGGAGCTGTCTGCGGACCGCGCGGACGAGCGCAGTGTTTGTCGGTCGCCGCCGGCATCGGTACGCAGACCTGGTACCTGTCCCCTGGCGCACGGCACACTACGCCCACAGGTATAGTCACACTAGACTATATGCGCCAGCAGCGTGCCCGGTCAATAGTGAAGTCCATCACTTGGGGGACACGCCCTGCCGCTTTCAAGGGACCTCCACCCCGTATATCGTCACCTTCCCGGGTGACTTGAACACCTCAGTGATGAACGTCACTTAACAGGCGATGGATGGACGGTCGGGCGAGCGAGCGACAAGCCGTCAGCGCTGGAGATACGCCCCGTGGATGGTCTTGTAGACATTCGGGACCCCGAGCAGCGTGAAGACGATGACCGGGAGGGAGAAGACCGCTATCCATGCGGCGCGGCTGCCGCTCCAGCCAAGCGTGAGCCTGACGTGCAGGTATCCTGCGTAGATCATCCAGGCGATGAGCGACCATGTCTCCATCGGATCCCAGGCCCAATACCGCCCCCACGCCTCATTCGCCCAGATGGCGCCCGAGACGATCATGATGCCCTGGAAGAGGAAGCCCGCGCCGACAAACTTGAACATGAGGCCGTCGATGACCAACTGGTCGGGGAGCTTCGCCAGAACGGTCGCGAACCGGGTGCTCCCCTTCTCTCGCAACAGGAAGGCGATGGCGAGCGCGAACGAGGCCGCATAGGCACCGTACGCGAGGTTGGCAAAAGCCACGTGGATGCCGAGCCAGTAGCTCACGAGGCTGCCCTCTATCCCCTGCGCCTCCTTGCCGGCGAGCATCGCGCCGCCGAGGAGCAAGAACGCCAAGGGCATCACGCCGACTCCGACCACCCACAGCCCTCGCTGGCGCCACAAGAGCGGCAGGAAGAACGCGACCGTGAGGAAGCCGAGGAGCGAGGCGACTTCGTAGAACCCGACCGCCGGTCCGTGACCGACGCGCACCCACCTTCCGAGTATCGCGACGGCATGCAGGACGAGACCGGCGCACGCGGACGCGATCCCGGCGAGGCGAGCCTGTTTCTTCCCGAACATGAGAGCGACGACGAACCCCATCGACGCGATCGCGTAGACGAGCACGGCGCCGGACATGATGACGACCTCGACAATGAGCGTCATGAAGGGACCTCCCCGTCGGGTCCGGAGCCGACGGCTTCGGCGAGCCTCCGCGCCACGAGTCCTCTGAACGCCGGGTCGCTGCGTCCGGCGCGTACGCGCACCAGCAGCCGTCGCTCGGGTGACTCCTCCGCGAGCACCCACACGGTCCGTGGCGGCAGGATCAGCGTGAACACCGTCGCGATGCATGCCCCGGCGAACGCAACGTACAGGTACGGTATCGACCAGTCGTCGACCACAACGAGCCGAGCGTAATACCTGGTCCCATCGTAGCGGACCCGCAACCCCGAGGACAGAACGACGTCCCGGCCCGGCTCGAGGCGCGCGGGAGCCGTGAACGTCGGCGAGGTCCCAAGCCTGCAGGAGAGATCCACCGCCTGACCGGAGGGCATCGCCCGGATGAACGACCCCGGCTTCTCACCGGGGTCGAGTCTTATGGCGAGACGGAGGAAAAGCTCGTCGCTCGCACCTTGGGCAAGGGTGACCTCGACCGGCACGAGACCGTCTTGACGCATGTTGGCGAAATCGGCGAAGAACGCCCCCGTCGCCACGACCGAACCATCCGGCGCCAAGACCGTCACTGCCGGAGACAGCCCGTAATCGTCGTAGTGGACGAACAGACGTCCGAGACGCAACGGGTTGTTCGGGTAGACCCACTGCCGACGTAAGACCCGTCCTTCGCGCAGGAGAGACACGAACGGTGAAGGACCACGGTCATGGCCTCCGGCGCGATGTTCGGAATCGAGATCGCTGACCGCGAGATCGAGCCCCGTATGACGCTCGAGGAAGAGGGGGCCCTCCTCGACGTGGCCGTAGGACGCATGCGTCTCGCGAGAGGCCTCGCCGACGCGGATCCCGATCTTCCCCTCGGCGCGTGTCAGTTGTCCGGCCATGATCAGCGCCAGGATGGCGGCGAGCGCCCAGTGGAACGCGGGACTGCCGAAAGCTGCGAAACGAAAGGAGTCCGCCTCGAGCAACACTGGACCCCGGCGAACCCGCATCCGGAACCGCCGCAGAACGCGTTCTGCGGCGTCGGCGGCCTCTTCACGCGACTTGCCGGCCGGAAGAAGGATCCGTCCATCGGCTTCGCGCAAACGCGCCAGCAACTCGGGGGTCACCACACCCACGGCCCTCGATCCCCGCGCGGCCGACACGGTCCGCTCCCAGGCACACACGATAGTCGAGGCCTCGAGGAGCACGACGAGCAGCAGGAACACCGGATTGGTGTACGGACGGTGAAGCCCCAGCGAGGCGACGTATCGCTCCGCGACAGGATGGCGCACGGCCCACGCGGCGACCTTGGGTTCGGTCGCCGAACCGTGCGGGACGAGAGTGGCTAGAACGATGTAGACCCCGATGCCGGCGATGAGCCACGCGACGAGCCTCGGCGAACGCAATACCCGGCGGACTCGGGAGCGCCCAGAGGGCACGTCACTTCACCGTGCCGCGCGCCTGCGCGTCGACGACATCGACGACCCAGCGCCGGTCCGGCGTAAGCTCCAGGTAGTAGTTCGAATCGTATGAGACCGTGTACCAGGATGACCGATACTTGCCGCCCGCCAGGTCGAAGTACCTGTATTTCCAGTCCTCGCGCGCAGTGATCCGCGCGTGATCACCGGATATCTGCGTCCCCTTGATCACGAAGCGCTGAAGCCGCTCGTCGATCCCCCGAGCCTGCTCGCGGTTCGCCTCGATGTAGGAGTTGATGCGCACGGAGTGGTTCGGCGTGTAGGTGAAGGACGATACCTCGGAATCTCTGACGAGATACGAGTAGCTCACCCACTGGAGATAAGTGACGGTCGCGCTCGCCGGCGCGGACTGGTCGCGCATGGTCGGCTTGACCGGCTCGGGAGTACGCGAGGCGGACGCACGGCCGCAGCCCGAGGCCGGTAGCGTCACCGCCACCAACAGGACGACGACACCCATCGCACGGCAGATCGCTCTCATGACTCCCCTGTCAGGTCTCTCTGTCGGCCCGGCAGCGTGCATCACCACATCGACGAACCGTTCGGATGGCAGTTCGTGCAGAGGTCCTCGCCTGTCTGCAAGAGCATGCGCGTAGTCGTCGCCTCATGCGGGAAGACCTGGAACCGCGGATTATCCGTCGACACCACGCCGTTCGGCGTCAGCGTGGTGACCTGGAACGGGTCGATCGTGAGCGATGTTCCGACCTGCCGGGGGTCCTCGTGGCACTGCATGCAGATGGGGTTGTGCCCGGACTGCTGCGGCGTTCGCGGCCAGATCATCAGGTAGCCACGGTTCGTGCGGCCAAGCGGCCCCATCGCGGTCTGCGTCGGATTGGTGTCCGTCGTTAAGACCGGCACGTAGTTGTAGTAGTACGGCGTCGCGGTCACGTTGAGGGTATCGACGGGATGGTTGTGGATGATCTGCGTCTGCGAAGTCCGGCCCTGGTGGCAACCACCGCACCAGTCGGACCCGTAGACGGCCACCGTCATGTTCGAACTCGTCGGGCGCTTCTTGAGCAACCTGTCGCTGACGTACACCGTGTCCGAAGCGGTCCTCACACGGTCGCCCGTGAAGGATGCCACCGTGTTCGCGCCGTGCGGACTGTGGCAGTCGTCACAAGACAGCGTGTAGTTCAATCCCGTGAACGTGGCGACCGAGGAGCCGCCGGAGCCCACGTCGCCGCCCGGGACGACACGCGTGGCCTCCGTGCGATGACGCGAGATGACCGTGAGGCCGCGCGCCGCGAGGGCACCGTAGACGCCCTGGCCTCCGGTCCCGTCGTGGCATACCTCGCACGAATCTGTGATCGTCGTGCCCGGGAGAAGCCTGATCGATGTCCCAGGGGCGTTGTGCATGCTGTGGCACGTGCCGCACCGGCGCGTGGTTGTGAGATACCCGCGATGCGGGCCCGAGGAATAGTCGCCGTCGTGGCAATCCGCGCACACCACGCACAACGGGTCGACGGTGCCGCTCTCGTTGAACGCGAACGCCGGCGTGGCGGTCGCCAGAAGCGCCGCCAGGAAGCCCGCGAGCATGATCCTCTTCGCCGTCTTCATCGCTCCTCGCACTACTTCGGCTGCTGCGATTCTACCGCGGACCGGAGCAGCTCGACCACCTGCACACGGTCGTTCTCCTTGTCGGCGACCACGAAGTAACGTCCCGACCGGTCGACGTCGTTGGGGAAGTTCAACTCGCCGGCCGTCTCGCCCCTCTGCCCGAACCGCTGGAGAAGCCGGCCGTGCTGGGAAGCCATCACCAACGAGAAGTCGAACGCGTCCGCGACGACGAGGGACCCGTCGTTGAGCACCGTCAGCCCGCGCGGGAGGCTGAAATCGCCGATGGCGCCGTCGGAGAGATCGCGCGGGATGCGGCCGAGCTCCCAGAGCACTTCGCCCTCCTCCGAGAAGGCGACTATCCGAGCGTGGTTCGAGTCCGAAACGTACACGGTACCGTCACGCCCGACCGCGACCCCGTTCGGGTGGTCGAGATCACCTGGGCCGCGCCCGGGTCTGCCGAACTGACGGATCAGGTTCCCGTCGGTCGAGAACTCTAAGACCTGATAGGTGTCGGTAGCATAGACCTTGCCATCCCTCACCGCGACGTCGGTGACAGCGATGCCCGTACCGTCCTGCCCCGAGCCGCCACGTCCGACGATGGAGTCGCGGTCGGGGAAGACGCGCAAGTACCGCCCGTCCGCGTCGAACACCTGTATCTGGTCGTTGCGGAAATCGGCGACGTAGACGTTGCCCTCCTCGTCGCAGTCGATCCCGACCGGGTAGTTCAGTCTGCCCGGGCGCCAGGTCTTGATCCCGCCCGGCAAGATCTTCGCGACGCCGGACCCGCCGAACTCGAAGAGGAACTTGCCGTCTAGCGAGAAGACGCACACGCGATCGTTGCCCGTGTCGGTCACGTAGATGCGCCTGCGAGGACTCACCGCGACACCCATCGGACGTTTGAAGAGCGGCCGGGGGCCCACTCCGGGACCCCGTATCTCGAGTATCGAACGCAGTCCGGCGAGCTCGTGCGCCCGGCCGGACAAGCCCGGGATCCGCAGGTAGCCCAGGAGCGCGAGTACGAGGACGGTGAGGACGAACGTGAGCGCGACCGCGAGCCCCAGGAAGACGGTGCGCGGTGAAGGCCGCCGCGGAGGGCGGGCGGGACTCATGGCGTCATCCCGTCGCTTAAGGTCAGTCGGGCTGCACGCCGAGACGGAGGAGGCCGTCGCGGGCCTCCTTCATGTCCGGGACGTACTTGAGCGCGGCGCGGTACCCGTAGATCGCAAGCGTGCGCTTGCCCTGCTTCTCGTACGAGAATCCCAGAAGGTACTGGATGTCGGCCATCGAGGGATTCGCGTTCGCGGCGGGCGTCAGCGCTATGACCATCGAACGGTACTGGCGCTTCGCCGCGTAGTACTCGCCGAGCGCCTTCGCGGCGAGGGCGTGCTCGGGTTCGATGTCGAGCACCTGCCACAGGGTCTGCTCCGCCTCGCGCCAGCGATGCATCTGCATGTACGTCATGCCCTTGTTGTAGAGGGCGGCCGTGTTGCGGGGGTCGATCTTCATGGCGAGTTCGTACTCGTCGAGGGCCTTGTCGAACTTGCCCTCGCGCTGATAGCTGAATCCGAGCTCGACGTGGGTCTCGGCGCTCGCCGGGTCCTGGCGGACCTTGCCTTGAGCGGCCCTGGTGCGCGCCTCGGAAGCCGACGCGCTGCCGTCGCCCGAGAGTATCGAGTTCACGACAAAGCCCGCTGCCCCGAGCACTCCGAGCAGCAGGAGGAGGACGAGACCGGCGAGCCACAGCGGGACGAGCTCCCGCTCACCGTCGGCGGGGGCATCAGGGGAGTCTTCGACCGCGTCGACAGCCGGGAGCGACCGCTGAGACTCGACTCCCTCCGCCCGCGAGGCGACGGCGTGCGACACGGCTGCGGGTATCGGATCCGGGGAGAGCACGTTCGCGTGAGCACCCGCCAGAAGCCCCGTGTCGGGGATCGGCTCTTCCATGCCGCCCTTTTCGCGGAAGCCCAAGACGTCCATCTACCGCTCCTCATCCCTGTTCGCCAGGTGGAATGAGAGTACCTGCAATTCCACGGCCAAGTCCACCTGTCGCACCATGACGTCGGCGGGAACGTCGAGCCGCACAGGGGCGAAGTTCAGGATCGCCTTCACTCCCGAGGACACGAGCCGACCCAGGAGGGCCTGCGCCGCCTCCGGCGGGGTGGTCAGGATGACGACCTCCACTCCGCGCTGCGCGATGACCTCCTCGAGATCCTCGATCGGGTCGACAGGCAGCCCGCCGACATCCGAGCGGACCTTCTCCGGATCGGTATCGAAGAGCGCGACGATGCGGAAGCCGCGGTCCTCGAAACCCCCGTACGAACGCAGTGCGCCACCGAGGCGCCCCACGCCGATGATCGCGGCGTGACGACTCACCGAGACCCCGAGCCACCGAGAGACGTGACCGATGAGGTCCTCCACGTCGTAGCCGATGCCGCGGATCCCGAACTCGCCGAGGTACGACAGGTCCTTGCGCACCTGCGCAGCGTTCGATCCCGCCATCTCGGCTATGCCGATGGAGTTGATCACGGGCATGTGCATCGACTGGGCCTGCAGCAGGCAGCGCAGGTAGACCGGAAGACGCTGGATCGTCGTCTGCGGGATCGGTGCCTGGGTCATCTAGGAGCCGACCTCACTTCGTCGCCGTGGCAGGCTTCGAGCCCGAGCCCTCGAGCGAAGCGAGCCCCGAGAGAAGGGTACCGTTCGCCGGGTCGCGCTTGAGAGCGTCGATGTAGACCTGTTTCGCCTTCTCGGTCTGGCCGGTCTGCGTGTACAGGTTCACCAGCATGCCGCGCACCTCGGCGTAGTTCGTGTCCTGGCTGAATGCGGTCTGTAGCTCGGCTATGGCCTTGTCGCGCTGGCCGAGCCGCTCGTACGCGACGGCGGCCTGGAACCGGATGGCCGGACCGAACGGCTCGACCTTCTCGCCCTTCATCGCGATGTCGAGAGCCATCGGGCGATAGATGGGATCGAAGTAGTCGGCGGCCATGTTGTACAGGTTCGAGAGGAAGACGTAGTTGTCGTATTCGGACGGCACGAAGTCGATCGTGCGCTTGAGCGCCTGCTCGCCGAGGAGGAACTCCTGCTTCCCTTGCGCGAGGTACTGGGATCCATCGCGTCCGGCGGACTGCTCGGTCTGCGCCGCATTCAGGTAGTTGATGGCGAGGTCCTGGTGCGCGAGGCCCAGTTCTGCGAGGTACATGTCGTTGTACGGGTTCAGCTCGATGGAACGTTTGATCGCGTCGATACGCGCCTGTCCGTTCGAACCGATGCGCCCGATGAGGTAGTACCGGTCCGCGACCACGTAGACCAGGTTGCCGATCTGACCGAGGACCACCACGACGACGAGCACTATGGCGGCCAGACCGCCCCACGAGGGCGCGCGCACGTTGCGCGAGGTCGCGAAAGGCGTGAGGACGACCGCGAGGACGATCCACAGGAATATGGTCGACCCCGTCACGGACAGACCGAACATGAGGTGGGCGAGGTAGCCGACCGCCGACGCCCAGAACCCCGCGAGCAGGAGACGGTCGCCTCCCTTGCCCTTGGCGAACGCCGCAGGAGCGGAGATCCACAGTGCCCAGCCGAACAACCCGTACAGGAGGACGAAGCCGGGGATGCCGAGCGCGGACATGATCTGGAGCGGATAGTCGTGGACGTTGTCGGCGACCGAGAGGAACCCGGCCGTCCCGGTGTACTCCACCGGCTTGAAGCGCGGGAAGATGAGGCGGAAGGTGTCCGCCCCCCACCCCACGATCGGGCGCGCCTTGACGGCGTCCCACGCCGCCTGCCAGATCTGGAAACGCGTCAGCGCGCTGCCGCCCTTGACGTCGCCGATGGACTTGAGGCGGGAGACGACGTTCGTGACGCTGTTGCTCGATCCGGCGCTGCGCGTGACGATGCCGATCCCCGCGGCGCCGATGAACGCCATGAAGCCCCAGTCGATCGCGTTCGGCTTGCTGCGGGCCCTGAACGCGGCGAAAGCGACGATGACGATGGAGACGGCCCCGCCGATCCATGCTCCGCGCACGAACGCCGTGAGCCAGGACATCATGACCAGAAGGAACGTGCACCAGTAGAAGATACGCCAGCCCTCGCGCGGCTCCGAGAGCGCGAGGGCGAGCGCGATGGGCAGCGGGAACATCAGGTACCCGCCGAGAAGGTCGGGGTTCCCGTACGAGGCGAAGGAGCGGTTGACCTCGAAGGGCAGCGAGCCCCACGGGATGATGTCCTTGCCGAAGTACTGGGCGACGCCGTAGAGCGAGACGAGAAGCCCGCCGAAGACGAGGCTGCGCGCAAGCGATCGGATCCTCGACGGGCGGTCGACCATCTGCACGACGAGGAAGAAGACGACCGCGTAGTTGACGAACGAGATGAGTCCCTCGAACCGGCGGTACTTGCCGAAGATCGCCGTCGGCGGATGGATCGACGTCACCGTGGTGAGCGCTACCCACGCCAGGAAGATGAGTACGAGCCAGTCCACCTTCGTCCTGCGCAGGGTCCCGCCGCGCGTGAAGACACGCCAGCCCCACAGACCCGCCGCGACGAGGGTGATCACTCGCATCGTGAAGACCTTCGCGATGTCGAACTGGTCGTAGGTGAGCGGCATGCGACCGCCGATGCCGAGCCAGGTCAGGTTCGAGATGGCGACGGGCACGAGGATCACGAGCAGATGGAGGCAGAACCAGACCGCCTTCTCGCCGCGGTCCATCCCCGCCGTCGGGGACTCGGCCGCGCGCGCGGCGGCCTTCGCGGCCGCCTGCTTCTTCGGGTCGGGCTTCTTCGACTTCGCGGCCACGTGGCCTCCCTATCGCGCGCCACGGCCCGTGAGGACCACGCGCAACGTCTCGACGAGGATCTGCACATCCATGAGCAGGTTCTGATGGTACATGTATATGAGGTCGTACTTCAGCTTGCGTTCGGGCGTGGTGGCGTACGAGCCGGAGACCTGTGCGAGGCCCGTCACACCCGGCTTGACCTTGTAGCGCTCCCGGTAACCGGGGATCTCCGTCAGGAACCGTTCCACGAAGAACGGCCTCTCCGGCCGCGGGCCGACGAAGCTCATGTCGCCTCTGAGGATATTAGCCAGTTGAGGCAACTCGTCAATGCGGAACCTTCGCAGGAACCGTCCGACCGGGGTGATACGAGCGTCGTCGGCGACGGCGAGCACCGGTCCCGTCGAGGACTCGGCGTCGCGGACCATCGTCCGGAACTTGTAGACCCGGAACGGCACGAGATCCTTGCCGACCCTCTCCTGTGAGTAGAGGACGGGCCGCCCCATCGTGAGCACGATCGCGAGGTCGGCGACGGCCAGGACCGGACTCGCGAGCACCATGAACGCGAGCGCCCCGATGACGTCGATCGCGCGTTTCGCCGAAGTGTACCAGCCCGGCGCCGGAGGCTTCGTGAGCTCCATGAGCGGGATATCGCTGACGATGTGGTCCACGGTCCCGATGAATATCTCGTAGAGCCCCGGGATGACGTCGACACGCACGTCGGTCTCATCGGAGAGCGCGAGGTCCTCGACGAGTTCGCGCAGGGCGACCGGCGAGGCCACGATGACGCGCTCGACGGACTGCTCGCGCACCACCCGGGTGGCTTCGGCGGCAGTGCCCAGCACGGGGAACTCGCCTGTGTCGCGGCGCGCCTCCTCCTCGTCGCGCGCGAGCAGCCCGACGACACGGTACCCCCATCCCTTCAGCCGCTGCAGCTCGCTCGCGAGTTCGAGAGCGAGCGGGCCGGTGCCGACGACGAGCACCCGCTGCTCCGGGCGGCTGACGTGCATGACGCCGAGGAGCGCGACCCTCCACCCCACGAGCAGGGCGATGTGGAAGACCCACGCGATCAGGATCACGAGACGGCTGAAGGAGAAGAACCGCGGGCCGGCGAAGAACGCGATCGCCACGGTGAGCACCGTTCCGAGGGTCACGGCCTTGAACGCCGCCTGCGCGACACCCCACGCGCCTTCGGTCCGCTCCGGCTCGTAGAGACCGTAGACGTATCCCGAGGCGAGGTAGACGAGGGTCAGAAGAGGCCATAGAGCGAGGTACGCGCTGAAGTTGAAGGATGGAAGACGCCCGAAGAACCGCACCCAGAACGCGGCGACGATGCCGACGTTGACCAGTAGCGTATCGAGCACCACGGAGAGCGCTATGAAGCGGGAGCGGGACACTTCAGGCCGCCTCTCCGCGCGCCTCGCGGTAGACCGACAGAACGCCTTCCACCATACGCTCGGTGCCGAACATCTCCCGCGCGCGGGCTTGCGCCCCGCGGCCGAGGCGTTCGCGAAGACCCGCGTCGCCGACGATCGCGCGCAACGCCTCCGCGAGGGCTCCCGCATCGCCCACGGGCACGACGATGCCGGTCTCGCCGTCCTTGTTCGCGAACGGCACTCCCGTGGGAAGCGCGGTCGAGACGACCGGGGTTCCGGCGGCATGAGCCTCGATCTGGACGATGCCGAACGCCTCCGAGCGCGCGACGGACGGCAGGCACAGCACGTCGGCAGCCGCGTACCACGCCCTCAACTCGCCGTCGGGCTGCGGCGGAAGGAAGGTCACGCGATCGGCGATCCCCAGCCGCTCGGCGGCGGCGCGCAACTCCGACTCGAGCGGCCCGCGACCGAGCAGCACGAGATCCGCGTCCACATCGGCCATCGCGCGGACCAGGATGTCGACGCCCTTGTAGTAGACGAGCCGGCCGGCGAAGAGCACGACCGGGCGTCGCCGATCGTCGCGCAATCGCGCGGCACGCTCGAGGACCTCGGGCGTCGCGAACGATCCGACGTCGATACCGTAGGGCACCACGCGGCACTTCGACGCTACGGGCGCGAGGAACTCGCTGTGCTCGACCATGTCCGGAGAGGCCGCGATGATGAGATCGACGCGATCCAGGAGACGTCTCAGAAGCGGTCCGTAGACCGCGAGCAGCGCCTTCTGCCGGACGATGTCGCTGTGGTACGAGAGCACGGTCGGAAGACCGGCCCGGGCCATCTGCCAGGACGTCTCACCCCATGGATAAGGGGAATGGAGGTGGAGCAGATCGGCGGGCTCCGCGCCTGCGGCCTGCCGCCTGATAGCGGCGGGCATCCCGAGCGCCACGGGAGTCGAAGCGTATGCGAACGCCCGAGACAGACGAACGACGTCGACCCCGTCGAGCGTCTCCAGCACCTTTCCACGCCCCTCGTTCGACACGAGCGCGCGAACGTGGACACCCGGGCGAGCCGCGAGCGCGACGGAGAGGTCGCGCAGATGATGCTCGATGCCGCCGAGATGGGGCGGGTAGTACTTGTTGACCATCGTCACGCGCATCTAAGCGCCCTCGCCGGTCACGAGGGCCTTGCCCGCCGCGAGAAGGTCGTCGACGACGCCACCGGTCGACGCCTCGGCGTAGACGCGGACGAGAGGCTCCGTGCCCGAGGGGCGCAGCAGCAGCCACGCATCGTCCGGGAAGAGCAGCTTCAGCCCGTCGGAGCGCACGGTCCCGATGACGGGAAGACCTCCGGCCGATGCTGGAGCCAGATCGGGGATCCTGGCGAGGAACGATGCCTTGACCTCAGGTTCAAGGTGAAGGTCTACACGCCTGTACTCCATGGGCCCGGTGAGTTCCAGCAGGTCGTCCACGAGTTCGCCCAGGCCCTTCCCGCGCTGCGCCATCATCTCGGCGAGCAACAGGGACATGAGCAGCCCGTCGCGTTCGCGCACGTGCCACGGGACGCCGATGCCGCCCGACTCCTCGCCGCCGACCAGCACGTCTCCCGCGACCATCTCCTCGTAGATCCACTTGAAGCCGATCGGCGTGGTGACGACCTCGAGGCCGAGCCGCTCCGCCAGCCGGTCGACGAGCACCGAGGTGGAGAGCGTCTTCACGATGCGCCCGGTCCGGCCTTTGTCCTCGAACAGGTGGCGTGCGACCAGGCAGATTATGCGATGGGGATTCACGAAGGCGCCGCGTCCGTCGACGGCGCCGATGCGATCCGCGTCGCCGTCGGTGACGAACGCCGCATCGAGACCGGCTCCGCGAACGAGGGCCCGCACCTCGTCGATGTGCGGCGGGATGGGCTCGGGATGCAGACCGCCGAAGCCCGGATTCGCATCGCCGTGGATCTCCGTGACGTCGACGCCGAGATCGCGCAGCACCCCCGCGAGATGAGCGCGACCCGCGCCGTAGAGAGGATCCACGGCGACGCGCAGACCCGCGGCGCGCAATGCGTCCGCGTCGACCGAAGAACGGAGAGCGGCCAGGTAAGGACCCATGAGGTCCGTGGTCTCGAAGTCGCCGAGGACCGAAGGCGCCCCGTCGTGCAGCTCGGCTTCGACACGGTCCGTGAAGGCTACCGGGGAGGCTCCACCATCACTCATCCTCAACTTGAACCCTAGCCAATTCGAGGGATTGTGGCTCGCGGTCAGCATGACCCCGCCGATCGCTTCCTCGTCGTGCGCGACGGACCAGCACAGCGCGGGGGTCGGGCAGTATGCGTCGCTGACACGGACCCGTAGTCCGTGGCCCGCGAGCACCTCCGCCGCCGCTGCTGCGAAGGCGGGCGCCTCGAACCGGGTATCGTACCCGACGATGACCGTCCCCGCCGGATGGTCGGCGGCGAGCACTCTGCCCGCCGCGTCCGCGACGCGGCGGAGATCGGCGAACGTGAAGTCCTGTGCGATGACGGCCCGCCAGCCGTCGGTGCCGAACCGGATCGTCTCGTCGTGCGTCACTTCCGACCTCCTAGCGCCGGTCGTATTCTCGCACATCGGCGAGTGACGGGGACACGGCCGATGCCGACACGTCACCAAGTCCGACGGCCGCCATCGTCACGACGCGACCAGACGCCGATAGAGCGCGATGTGGCGCGCGACCGCCGCGGTCGAGGAGTACTCGTCGATAGTGCGATGACGAGCGGCCGCCCCCATGCGAGCGGCGCGTTCGGGGTCGTCGAGAAGCGAAGCGACCGCGTTGGTGAAGGCCATCGCGTCTCCCGGCTCCACGAGCAGCGCCTCGCGACCGTCCGCGAGCAACCCCGCGATCCCCGGCACCGAGGTCGCGACGAGCGGACGGCCGAGGGCCGCGGCCTCGAGCAGCGTCGTCGGCGTGCCTGGGCCGGACGAGGGGAAGCAGCACACGTCGAGAGCAGCTAGGACCGCCGGGACGCTCTGCACCTCGCCGAGCAGGCGCACCCTCCCGACCGCGGCCGCGGCGGCGAGCTTCGAAGCGGCCGGCCCTTCGCCCGCGACGATCACGCGCGCGGGACGGCCTCGCGCCTCCAGCAGCTCAGACACCGCGGGAAGCATGTCGAGGCCGCGTGCGTGTTCGAGCCGGCCCGCGTAGCCCACCGCCGGGGTCCCCGAACGTCCGGGCAGCATGGCGGGCGGGACGGCGTCGCGCGCCACCCGAGCGATGTCGACGCTGGGATGGTCCACGACGACGCGTTCGCTCTCGACGCCGACAGCCACGAGGCGCGCGGCGAGTTCCTCCCGGTCCACGACGAACGCATCGGCGCGGCCGCGCGTCCCCGCGTCGAGACGCCGACGCACCATGCGCGAGAGCGGCGTGGAGCCGTATGGCGGCCAAGTCGCGAGATGGACGGAGTTCACGACCTTGACCGGCAGGTCCTTCGCGGCCATGCGGGCGAGAAGGTCGGCTTCGAGGCCCGTCGAATGGAGGATGGCAGGCTGGTAGCGGAGCAGGTACTTCCTCATGCGCGAACGCGTGCGGAAGAAGTTGAGCCTATCGAGGCGGTAGAGCGCGACAACCACGCCGGCGGCGACGGCCGGCTCGGCGAGCGGACCACCGGGCTCGCAGATGAGGTGCACGCTGGCGCCCCTCTCGACGAGAGCCTCCATCACACGAAGGAGGCGGCCTTCGACGCGTCCGACCGTCGCGCCGCGCCTGCTGGATGCGAAGACGAAGGTGCCGCGGTCGAGATCCAAGCTCACTCGCGGTGCCTCCGTCCGATGAGGACCTCGTAGAGCGCGAGGTGCTGCTCGACCATACCGGAGACCGAGTAGCGCTGTGCGACGAGCGAGGCGCCAGCCGACCCGAGGGCGGCGGCGGGGCCTTCGAGGAGCGAGACGATCGCATCGGCTAGAGCGGCCGGATCGTCGGGAGGCACGAGGACACCCGTCTCTCCGTCCGTGACGACATCGGGGATACCGCCGACCGCCGACGCGACGACGGGCACTCCGAGCGCGAGGGCCTCGAGCAGCGATGTCGGCAGCCCCTCGGAGCGAGATGGGACCACCGCCACGTCGAACCGCGCGAGGAGCGGCAGCGCCCCCGCGACGGGACCGACGAGAGCGATCCTGCGACCCGGATCGAGCGAAGACGCAAGACTCCTCAACTCCGCTTCGGCGGAACCGCCCCCGACGACGACGAAGCGGACGTGGGGAGAGTGCGCTGCGACGAGCATCGCCGCGCGGATGAAGACATCGACGCCCTTCACGGGCTCGAGGCGCGCGACGACCCCGACGAGCGGTCCGTCGCCATCGGGGAGCGAGAGCCCGGCGGGCAGCGGCGCGGAAGCCGCCTTCGTCACGGAGGCGACGTCCACACCATTGGGGATGACGTGCATCCTAGAGGGATCCCATCCCTCGGCGACGAGCGAGTCGCCGACCGCTCTCGTGATCGGAAGGACCAGATCGGCGCGGGAGCGCGTCGCGTGGTCGACCACGCGCCTGGCGGCGAGCCCGAGGCGAGATCCGCCGTCGGCGAGCGAGGCAGCGGGCTCGCAGTGGACGGTGTTCACCACCGCCAAGGGAAGTCCGCGCCCCGCGAGGCGGACGGCGGCGTTCGTCAGCCAGCCGCCGGCGTGCACGATATCGGCCCCGCTCTCGCGCAGGTACTTGCGCACGCGTCGCGCGGTCCCCGGCAGGTCCGGCCCGGTCAGCGGCATGCGAACCACCGTGGCGCCCGCCTCCCGCGCCTCGTCGCCCACCCTCGAACCGGGCTCGCAGACCACCCGCACGTCCATACCGGCCGCGACGCAGCCACGCACGAGGTGGAGCAGATGCACCTCTCCACCCCCCAGCGAGGGACCGGGGAAGTTGTTGACGAAGACGACGACCGCGCCGCGAAGACCGCCCACCGCGCGTCACCCTCCCCCGTCGCCGCGCGAGCGGAGGCGCCAGAGCGCCTTGCGCGCGAAGTAGAGGAGCGGCTTGGCGACGCGCGTCGACTTGAGCGCCTCCTTCACCGTCGCGACCCGCCACGCGCGGCCGATCGCGCGCTGCGCCGTCGCGTTCTGTTCCAGGGTGATGAGGCCGCGCTCGCGCAGACGGGAGAAGAGCACCCGCTCCTTGGCCAGCACATCGCGCAGGTCCTTGTGCGAGTACATCTGCGCGTGGACGCGATAGCGCACGAGCGGCTCGGCGATGAACCAGATGCGACCGTGCGCCGCGAGACGCACCCACGTGTCGTGGTCCTCGATCGTGACGATCGCGGGGTCCGTGTCGAATCCGCCGAGCTCGGTCAGCACGTCCCTGCGCGCCAGCACGGAGGAGAGGATCACCGGATGCCAGGGCCCGAGCAGCTCCTCGAGAGCGACCCATCCCGTCCGTTTCCGGCCCACCATCGGCCCGAACACGTCGTCGCGGTCGAACCGCAACGCCTGCGTGCACACGAGAGCCGCCTCCGGGTGCGCGGCGAACGCGTCGACCTGCTCCTGGAGCTTGCGCGGCTCCCAAAGGTCGTCGTCGTCGCAGAAGGCCACGAACTCGCCTTTGGCGTGAGCGAGCCCGTGGTCGCGATTGACCGAGAGGTTCCCTCCGTTGGCGTGGCGCAGGTAGGTCACGCGCGGGTCGGCGATGCCCCGCACGTACGCCTCGGTCCCGTCGGCCGACTCGTTGTCGACTACGAGCACCTCGAGGTCGGAGAAGGTCTGGCCTAGAACGCCCTCCAGTGTCTCGGCGAGCAGGCGCTCGCGCTCCCACGTGAGGACGATGACGCTCACCAGCGGCATGTCACGCGACCCCGTACTCCGCCGCATGGTCGCGATACCAGCCGACGACGGAGGCGATCCCGTCGGCCAGCGAAGTGCGCGGCTCCCAGCCGAGAACGCGGCGCGCGGCGGCGATGCTCGTACCCTGGAACCACATCTCGTCGGGGCGGTAGGGCTTCGCGCCGAAGTCCACGAGACCGTCCGAACCCGGGAAATGCTTCGCGATCTCCTCCACGAGTCCGCGCATCGTGACGGTGACTCCGGAGCCGATGTTGAGGGTCTCGCCGGCGGCCGCTCCATGCTTCTCGGCCGTCGCGAGGAAGGCGTCCACGACGTCTCCCAGATAGGAGTAGTCCTTCGCCTGCTCCCCGGCGGTGAGCTCGACGCGCTCGCCGCGCATGAGCGAGAGGATGACGTACGGGACGAGCCTCTCCGGCTTCTCCCACTCGCCGTACATGTTGTAGAGGCGCAGCGTGGTCAGAGGCACGCCGAGGTCGCGTCCGAGCTGACGCATCACGACCGTCTGCGCGGCCTTGGTCGAGGCGTACGCGTTGTTCGGATCGATTCGCGTCGTCTCGTCGGCGAGACCGCGGAAGTCGCCGAACTCGGCACACGTACCGACGTTGACGAGCAGCCGCAGGTCCGCGCGATCGCGACACGCGGAGACCAGCAGCGCCCCCGCCTTCACGTTCGTGTCGATCATCGCGCCGAGATCGACATCGTTGTCGACGGCGTAGTAGGTCGCCATGTGGTAGATGACGGCCGGGCGCGTCTCGTCCAGGAGATCGCGCACCGCGACGGGATCGAGCAGGTCGGCCTCGACGAAGCGGACAGATGCGGCGGCTTCCTCCAGGCGGCGCGTGCCGATGCCGTCGTCGCGATGGATCGCCGTCACCCGCGCGCCGCGCGCGACGAGCTCGCGGGCGAGACGCCCGCCGACGAACCCGGTCGCGCCGGTCATCACGACCGGCAGGCCGTCGAAGAAGCCCACACTGACCTCCTGAGGGCGCCGCTAGCGGTCCTTGCGGCCCCAGTCGTAGGGTATGACGTCGTTGTCGTGGGGGTCGAGCCGCCGCATGACGTCCTCGCCGTGCGTGAGAGTGGTGACGTCGCAGACGATGGCCTCGTCGACTCCGATCCCCTTGAACCCGTTCCACACCATCGCGGGTATCTGCACCAGCTTGTGGTCCCTCTCCCCGATGAAGAGCTCCATGAGCTCACCACGAGTGGGCGATCCTTCGCGGTCGTCGAAGAGCACGAGCTTGACCATGCCTTTGACCACAGCGTAGTTGAGCACGTTGCTCTCGTGGAGATGCCAGCCCTTCACGACGCCCGGATAGACGGTCGAGAAGTACACCTCGCCGAAGCCCAGATACTCGGGATCGCTCGACTCCTGCATCTTGAGGATGGTGCCGCGCTCGTCGCTGATGCGCGCGAGCGGCTTGACGACGACGCCTTCGATCATCGGATGCCTCCTACCCCGCGACGGCGCGGCCGCGCTCGGCGGCCAGACGCTCGTACTCGCCGACTTGTGCGCGGGTCAGCGCCCACGCGTCCTCCCCGGAAGCAACCGCCCGGTACCAGTCGACGGTGAGAGCGACGGCCTCGCCCGCGTCGAGGACGGGTCGCCAACCGAGCCGCTCCGCCGCTTTCGTGACGTCGAGCGAGAGCATCCCCGCCTCGTGAGCCGCACCCGGCTCGGGAGCATGCACCCACGAGCCGCTCCCCCACCGACGCACCACGAGGTCGACGAGATCGCCCACGGTCACGTGGCCGCCGGATTCGGGGCCGAAGTTGAACGCCTCGGCGTACGAGCCCGGATCGTCGAGGAGCCGCGCCCCGAGGAGCAGGTAGCCGCCGAGCGGCTCGAGCACGTGCTGCCACGGGCGGGTCGAGGACGGGTTGCGCACGGACACGGGCTCGCCCGCACTCAGCGCGCGAACGCAGTCGGGCACGATACGGTCCGGCGCGTGGTCCCCGCCGCCGATGACGTTGCCGGCACGAGCCGAGGCGACGCCCGCGGCGCTGGACCCGGGACGCGAGGGGTCGAAGAACGAGAGCCTGTACGACGCCAGCGCGATCTCGGCGCAGCCCTTGCTCGCGCTGTACGGGTCCCGGCCGCCCATCGGCTCGTCCTCGCGATAGCCGCGTACGTGCTCGAGGTTCTCGTAGCACTTGTCGCTCGTCACGATCACCACCGCGCGCACGCTCGGCGTCGCCCGCACCGCCTCAAGCACGTTCACCGTGCCCATGACGTTCGTCTGAAAAGTCTCGATCGGCGCCACATAGGACGGACGGACGAGCGCTTGAGCCGCGAGATGGAAGACGACCTCTGGACGCGTCTCGCGCATGACACAGCGCAGCGTGTCGAGGTCGCGGACGTCGGCGATGCGCGAATCGACGCGACCGCCGAGGCCGGTCATGGTCGAGACGTCCTGGGGACCGGCGGTGTCGAGCGCGTAGCCGACGACGTCCGCGCCGAGCGAGAGGAGCCACGCGCACAGCCACGCGCCCTTGAAGCCGGTGTGGCCGGTGACGAGGACCCGCTTGTCTCGGTAGACGCTCGCCGTCACGCCCAGACCTTCCAGGGCGCCTCACCCGCGCGCCAGGCCTTCTCCAGCGCGTCGCGCTCCCGCGCTGTGTCCATGCACTGCCAGAAGCCGTCGTGGCGCCAGACGCGCAGCTGGTCGTCGGCCGCGAGCGTCTGGAGCGCGCCGAACTCGAGGTCGCAGTCCTCGTCCGGCGTCAACCGGTCGAGGAACGAGCGGTCGAGCACGAAGAACCCGCCGTTGATGAGCCCCGTGCCCATCTGCGGCTTCTCCTCGAAGGAGACGACTCGGTCGCCGTCGAGGCGCATCTCGCCGAAGCGCGACGGCGGCCGCACGGCCGTCACGGTGCCGAGCCGCCCGTGCGAGCGGTGGTACTCGTCGAGAGCGGTGATGTCGACGTCGCCGACGCCGTCGCCGTACGTGAGGTGGAAGCGGTCGCCCTCCAGGAAGGACTCGAGCCGCTTCACGCGGCCGCCCTTGAGGGTCTCCTCGCCGGTGTCGACGCAGGTTATCTCCCAGCGCTCCTCGTCGGAGACCGAGTGGATGCGCGGCTCCGAGTGGGGGCTGAGCTTCACGGTGAAATCGCTGGCCGTGACGCGATAGTGGTAGAAGTAGCTCTTGATGACGTCGCCGCGGTATCCGAGGGCGAGGACGAAGCGGTCGAAACCGTGGGCCGAGTACGACTTCATGATGTGCCAGAGGATGGGCTTGCCGCCGATCTCGACCATCGGCTTGGGCTTGATCCCGGTCTCTTCGCGCAGACGGGTGCCCTTCCCTCCGCACAAGATGACGACCTGCGGCTTCATGCGTCCATCCCCTCGTCCCGGCAGCATGTCGATGGTAGCACAGCGAGCATGACCCGCCCGCGTCGCCGTGGTATCGTCTCGGTGACGGCGGAAGCGACCGTGCGCCGCCTCTGACGTGCGGGAAGACCGCACCGGACTACCCTCTGGAGGACACGGGATGGACCTGCGGCGCGTCGCCGGCATAAAGCCCTCTCCTGCGGATGTAGCATCGTATGCGTACTTCAACGGCGTCTCGTGGCTGAGCGGGGTGTGGGGGACGCTCCGATTCCGAGTCAAGGCGGCGCTCTTCGGCGTGAAGGTCGGCCGCCGGGCGCGCGTCTGGGGCACCTCTCACGTCCTGCGGTATCCGAAATCCGAGATAAGCTTCGGAGACGACCTGATCCTCTCGGCGAGCCAGCACCGTGCGTACTTCGCTTCCATCTACGCGCCCACCTTCATACGCACCAACTCCTACACTGCGAACATCGTGGTCGGCGACAACGTCGGGATGAGCGGCGTCTCGATCCATTGCCGGTCCACGTCGGTGACGATCGGCGACGGGACGATGATCGCCGCGAACGTTCTGATCTCCGACAGCGACGGGCACGCGCTCTGGCCTCCCGAGACGCGGCGCACGAACCCCGGTCTCGACCTGGACGCGCCGGTGACCATCGGCCGCGACGTCTGGATCGGGACGCGGGCGATGGTGCTCAAGGGCGTCACCATCGGAGACGGCGCGGTCATCGCGGCCGGCGCCGTGGTGACGGCGGACGTCGAGCCGAACACCGTCGTCGCGGGCGTGCCGGCGAAGGTCGTGCGCACGCTGGGCTGACCCGGATTCTGCTATATTGGGTTCGCGAGGCCAGCAGCCTGGGGATCCGGGCAGCACGCGCTATGGGGGTAGAGCGCTTCGGCTTCGCGGGGGAAAGACACCGGCTCGGCCTGCTGACGGAACTCGAGGAGAACGCGTGACGACTCGCCGCGCCCACAGACTCGCGTGGACGGCCGTCATCCTCCTCGTCTTTCCTGGGTTCCGCAGCTAACTCCCGCGAATAGTCCGCGTTTGATGGGTCTAAGCTGCGAAGACGAGCGATCATGCGCAGAAACGGCGTGTATCTAGGCG
>Ga0265292_1000399_pt1 | contig 65021 bp, 67 predicted proteins | sample Munlanlewell296A_FD_189080 | JGI IMG/M metagenome (GOLD analysis project Ga0265292, IMG submission 189080) | Leachate microbial communities from a municipal landfill in Southern Ontario, Canada - Leachate well 296A | ecosystem: Engineered > Solid waste > Landfill > Unclassified | place: Canada...
GATACCGCAGTAAAATTTGTGCTGATTGGTGTAAAATCTCATTTGAGGCCTCCTTGGGAAAATGGTTTTGGGTCCCTGAATCATACCTGTTTCGGGTATGGTTCAGGGAGGCCTTAATGAGTATCAGATGGAACTGTCTGACGCAGACCGAAAGTACCCTTCAGAGCTTTCGGGGGGGATGCAGAAGAGAGTTGCACTGGCCCGGGCACTGGTGACAGACCCGGCAATCGTGCTTTTTGACGAGCCGACGACCGGCCAGGACCCTATCAGGAAAAATATTATTCTGAGCCTGATCGCCCATTACAGAAAACAGTTCGGGTTTACCGCTGTTCTTATCAGCCATGAAATTCCAGATGTCTTTTTCATCTCTGACCGGATACTCCTCCTGTGGGAAGGCAAGATCGCCTTTCACGGAACTTATGATGAATTGACCAGGCTCAAGCATCCCATGATCGATGAATTCCTTGAGAGCATCGAGGGCCTCAGGGACGAACTAACCGGCCTGCTCTCCAAGGAAATCTTCAGATCCCGCTATGCCCTGACGCTTGGACGTGGAAGTGTCGATAAAACGGGCACGGCAGTCACGGCGGTGCTCTTCGGCGTTAGCGTTAACCAGCTTACCGTTATGCTCGAGGCTAAAACAGTCTTGGAGGTCCTCAAGACCCTCGGTGCGTATGCCAATAAATATTTTGTTCCTTTAGGAGGTTTTTCAGCACGCCACAGCAGGGACAGAATCCTGACAATTCTGCCCCATACAGGGCTTGAAGATGCCGGCCAATTAGTCCATGATATTGCCCAGGAGCTTCAACAAAAGGTCCTGCCGGAGATGAATTCAATCATCTCCGGCAAGGCGGCCGGCAGCTGCTTAGAAATATCGGTGACTGCAGGTATAACTGGAGGCAGCGCCTCAGATGCCATCGAAAATATCATGAAAAGGGCTGAGGAGAAGAATAAAATAATAGCTCACTACAAGTGCAGCGGGAAGGAAGGTTCTCAATGAAGAAATACTCAATCGAAACGATAGTAGGCATTTTTGTGGTCGCCGGTCTTCTGTGTGTGGCATACATGACAGTAAAACTCGGCAAGGTTTCGCTGTTCGGAGATGAATATTATTCACTGTATGCCAGTTTTTCTTCAGTATCAGGACTGCGGGTCGGCAATCCAATCGAGATTGACGGCATCGAGGTAGGACGGGTGGAACGTCTTAGCATAGACCAGGGAAAACAGATGGCGATGGTGGGACTGAAGGTCAGGAAAGACATTAAGATTTATGATGATGCCAGCGCATCAATCAAGACAGCTGGTTTAATCGGTGATAAGTTCATTAAGATTGATCCCGGCGGGGCCGGGGTAATTCTGAAGCCCGGCGGGATTATCACCGAGACGACATCGCCGATGGATTTGGAGGAACTTATCAGTAAATATGCGTTTGGAGACATCAAAAAGGATGATATTAAGGAGAGCAAATGAACTTTAAGGAAGAACTTAAGAAGAAATATTTTGTCATTATGAGCTTCATTATTTGCCTGATTTGCCCGGTCCCTGTTCTTGCAGGGGTGCCGCTTGATACTGTAAAGGGCCATGCCGACAAGGTGCTGGACGTACTGCGGGACCCGGCCCTCAAGGCTGAATCTGCAAAGAAGACAAAAAAAGAAAAAATCCGGGCTATTTCAGAGAATATGTTTGACTTTGCCGAACTCTCCAAAAGGACCCTGGCCAATAACTGGAAAAAGCTTAATCCGGAGCAACAGAAGGAATTTATCAGTCTTTATACTTCTCTCCTTGAGGACGCCTATGCAAATAAGATCCTGGCATACAGAGATGAAAAGATCACCTTTACCAAAGAGGTCCCTCTCAGTGCAAAGACGGTTGAGGTCCGAAGTACGGTACTGAGAAAAACCACCGAGATTCCAATATACTACAGAGTGATAATGCGGGATGGATCGTGGAGGGTCTACGATGTTGTTATCGAAGGGGTAAGCCTCATCAATAACTACCGGACCCAGTTCAAAGAGATACTCGCGGACAAGCCGTCTGAATCACTACTCGAAACCCTGAGGAAAAAGGTCGGCAAATCTTAACCAGGTCCAGAAAAACAATAAATGAAATTGATGCCATGAAAAATGCACGGATCCTTTTAGTATCCTTGCTGCTCCTGTTGGGTCTGGCCTCAACTCTACCGGCAGCGGAGGTCTTACCAGTCCCGGAGGCCGCAGTTCAATCACCCGGTGTCGAGGCTGCCGGGAATGAACAGGTTACAACTTTGAAATTGCAGGAGGAAACTTCCCCGGACGCAGGGACAGCCGAGGTCCAATCACCGGTTGATGAATCCATTGACAACGGCGAGATCGCGGGCGATGAGGGACCAGGTATCTCCGACCCCTTAGCTCCGCTAAACAAGGCAATGTTTACGGTGAATGATAAGTTATATTTCTGGGTGCTCAAGCCTGTAGCTCAGGGATATGCCTATGTTCCAGAGGATTTCAGGATAGTATTCAGCAATATATATGACAATCTGTGGGCCCCATCGAGGATTCTGAACAATCTGCTGCAACTCAGACTCAAAGGAGCAGGCAATGAGCTTGTCAGGTTTGTACTGAACTCAGTTGTTGGTATTGCGGGCTGTGGCGATGCAGCCCGGGATGCCTTCGGCATTAACAAGCAGGAGGCTGACTTTGGACAGACCCTGGGCCATTACGGTATAGGCCATGGCTTTTATCTGGTATTGCCGGTTTTCGGGCCTTCTTCACTCCGTGACGGGGTGGGGCTTATCGGTGACCAGTTAATGTATCCCCTGACCTATGTAGGCAGTTCCCATTTGACCCTCGAACAAAAAGCTGAAATCGCCGCCCATGAAAAGGTCAATGACACATCCTTCAGGATAGGAGATTATGAGTCTTTCAAGGAGTCTGCCATTGATCCTTACATAGCTATGCGTGACGCATTTGTCCAGCATCGCAAAAAGAAGGTGGATGAATCAAAACATTAGTTTTTCGATAAATGGAAGGCTTCGGCGCTGTCGGGTGGAGCGACGCTGACCGTGACCGTCGCTGATGCCAAGTGTTGTAAAGAAAGGAGGACTCGATGAATCGGAAAGAAGTCGAACTATATGAAAAATACCTGGAATATCAGGGAACTCGGCATAGGCCGCATCCCCGGCTCCAGATATTCATGAATTCACTGCTGATTAGTGGCTACTTCTTAATCGCGGTTTTCAGCGTTCTTATTCTTGCGAGTTCTTCCTGATATCCATATATGTGGGCGCCGGCGCTGTAGGCATACATAGGGCCGTTTTTGAGGTTTGTTTCTCCTGCGACATAAGTTTTCAGAATTTCTATTCCGCCGAGGTTTGTCGGAAAACCTGCCCAGAGGTCCCATGAACGGAAATAGCAGCTTACAGTCAGAGCAAATTCATCCCCAACAGGAACAGCCTTGAAATCAAGAAGCCTGAGGCAGGGCGGGTCAAGTTTTCCGTCATTGCCCATGCATACGTCATGGTCGTCAGGAGAGCCTATTTCGATTATCGCCTGATTTGTAAGGGGGGTTTCTTTAAGCACTTCTATAACTCTTCCAAGCTGTGTCCCGCCTTTTGGCATCGGGTGATGAATCCTGCTTGCGTATTTATATGTTTCGTTTTCAGAGAGTTCCGGGTCCATAAGGTAGTTCGCAAAATAATCCTCAATATATTCCATCGTTGTCGGAGCAGGGATATTAAGTCCCGGAGGCATCACAGGTATCATATCCTCTCCCGGATGTTCGATGAATACGGCAATGCCCGGATACTGAAGGCGGTATTGCTCATTCTCAAACGAACCTCTCTGTATCTTCTGCATATACGAATGGTCGAATATGTTATAGATAAGCTGGAACCACGCATCTGATATTGTCTTGGCATGCAAACAAAATGGAAGCATAATGTCATTCACCTCGTATGATTTATATGATGGGTATTATACTATTTCAGGTGTTTTATTTGAAAACAAAAAAAGACGCTGTTCGGATTCAGCGTCTTTAATTTCTGCCCGATTACCTGATTTCTGCGCATTCCGATTTGCTACAGTAGTTCTATCAAACAATAGCCACTTCTAAGGGTATTGACTGAACATCATCAGGCCGTTCTTTTTTAAGATAATTTATCTTTTCAAAACCGATTATCTCGCCTTTTTTATCCTTCTTGATGATAACCCCGTTACCCAATTCTTCATTAATGCATGGTCTTGGTTTTTCAAACCAGACATCAAGTGTATTGCCGACCTTGTCAAAGGTTATAGTTATTTTTTCCATACAGTTTTACCTTCCTTTATCTTATCGGTTATGTATGCTGTTATTATAAAGCCGTCTCCGTTTAAATGCCTTGCAATTACACAGATATAGTATTGCATATATGGCGAATAATATAAATAGACATTAGGGTCTTCAGAACTCTTTCTTATCTCAACAGGATTGGCCAAACAGTTCTTAACTTCTGCCTCTTTTCCCTCCATCTCCGGATGCTTTAACTTTGCAATAAGCTCCCAGTGGCTTTGAGTAGTCCTGATAACTTTGCCTGAGGCTGTTTTGACTTCGAAAATAATTTCCATTGCTAAAGTTTACCTGATTGCTCTCGATAATCTCAATCGCTTATTAAAATCGGATGCTTTCTGCTACAATTTTGCTACAATCCGATGAAGCAGAAAAGGGGCTACAAGCTGTAACCCCTTGATAGCAATGGCGTCCCCAATGGGATTCGAACCCATGTTACCGCCTTGAAAGGGCGATGTCCTAGGCCGGACTAGACGATGGGGACATGGTGAGCCGCGAAGGATTCGAACCTTCGACCCACGCCTTAAAAGGGCGTTGCTCTACCAACTGAGCTAGCGGCCCGAATAAAAATAGACTTATAGGATAAAATTAATTTGATTTTGTTGTCAACCTTTCTAAATACAAAGCGCCTCGCTTTATAAATCCGGATATGATTTTACGCAGCGATTCTTTAAATAATGTAAAATATCTTAGGTAAAAAATGAGAATCTATACTATACATAAGGAGATACTCAAGGAGCTTGTATTTACATTCTTTTTGAGCCTGATATCCCTTAATTTTATTCTTATAATGGAAAAGATTCTGAGATTGAGCAGAATCCTTTCTGTTGTCGGCGCTTCTCTGTTTGACATGATAAAGATAATTCTGTATCTGCAGCCGCCGATGTTGGTTCTTACGCTGCCGATGTCTCTGTTGGTAGCAACGCTGATTACTTATGGAAGGCTGAATGTTGACAATGAACTGGTGATACTCAGGACAAGCGGCATGCCGTTTAAGACAATGGCTATGCCTGTCTTCATGATAGGGATAAGCTGTTTTTTTGCGGGGCTGCTTGTGAGTTTTTATCTTGGGCCAAAGAGCATGATTAAACTGAGGGAGACGGTTTCGGCAGTAATAACACAACGGGCGCCGGCAGCCATAGAGGAAGGGGTATTCGCAACATTGTTCAAGGATATTGTCCTGTTTGTGAAGGAAAAGCCGGATGCAAACAGGATGAAAGAGATATTTATATATGATGAGAGGAACAAGAAGGAGCCGAAGGTTTTGATGGCAAAGGAAGGCAAGATTTCCAACGTAGATACATCTGTAGATGCATCGGATATTTCTTTTTATCTGAAGGATGGGTATATGCATATTGCAAACATGAATAGCTCAACAGAGATCTTTTTCGAAGGGTATCATCTGGCCTTAAACCTTGCTGCAGACCAGCCGGCAAGGAAGAACAGTGAACTGACGCCCTTTGAGTTGTTCCGTGATGCAAGAAAGACATCTCTTCCTGATGCAGTGCCCTTATACCTTGAACTGCACAGGAGGCTGTCATTGCCGTCTGTCTGCCTGATACTTATGCTGCTTGGTCCGTCCCTGTCATTGGTGGCAGGGAAAACCGGAAGACTCGGCGGGCTTACAATAGGGCTATTCGTATTTGCTGCATTTTATATATTGCTGATTTATGGGGAGAATCTTGCAAGGACAGGAAAGATATCCCACTATATCGGAGCATGGAGTCCCACGGTTATGCTCGGACTTTTTGCGGTATGGATGTTCAGAGAGGAAAGTAAAAAGTAACAATGCTGATAATACAACGCTATTACCTAAAAGAGTTTTTGAAAGTTTTATTTGTAATTGCCGCAGGGCTTGCCTCTATATTCAGCCTTCTCGATCTTATTGATAAAATAGATGATTTTCTGCCTTACAAACCATCTCTGAAAAGTCTTTTGCTTTATGCCCTCTTCAATTTTCCCCGTTATCTTCTTTATCTGCTCCCGATGGCAATACTTCTCTGCACTTTATTTGTTTTCAGCCAGGCAAAAAAAAGAGAGGAGATAACGGCAATTAAAGCGGCAGGAGGCCGACTAAAGACCATTTTGAGACCCTTTTTGGCAGGAGGATTACTTTTGAGTCTCTGTGGTTTTATCCTTGGAGAATTTATTGTGCCTGAGTTTTCGAAAAAGGCTTATAAACTTAAAGATGCAATTGTAAAAAAAGACAAAAACTTTTCATTCAGGGAAGGCACTGTATGGCTGAGGGCAGCTGACGGCTCGATCGTGAAAATAGGGCTGTACGTGCCCGGGAAAAAGGCTTCAAGGAATATCAGCATATTCAAGGTCAGCAATGGCTCTCTAAAAGAGAGGATAGAGGCTGAGGAGGCAGAATGGATCGAGGGTAAAGGCTCAGAGGGCAAGTGGAAACTGAAAAATATAGTTTTATATAACATACCGAATGCATCAATAAGCAGATACGAAGAACTGGAATATCCTTTTATAGAGTCGCCTGCTGTTTTTGCAGAGAATATTCAGAAGCCTGAAGACATGGGGATAAGAGAGCTTTTCAGATACACAAAGAAACTCGAGGAAGCAGGGTTTAAGAATCTAAAGCTCATAGTTGATCTAAATTCGAAAGTCTCATATCCTTTTATCAATTTTTTCATGGTATTGCTCGGAATATCCCTGCCCATGGGACGGAGAACAGGAGGGGGGCTTGTCACAACTGCAATAGGTATTTTTGTAAGCCTTTTTTACTGGTTTGGCCATGCAATGTTTTTATCGATGGGATATGCCGGAATACTGCCGGCTGTGGTGGCTACATGGGTTGTCCCTCTTGTATTCGGGATTATAGCGACCAACCTTTTCACAAGGATTCAGGAATAAACAACCAACCGCTAAAACATTAAAACCGGATATTTCTAAATTGGTTTTACAGCATTTGTATTTTCCTTGACTTATTGATTATCAACCCATAAAATTTAACCATGTCAACGGGTGATAAGGTTGTTATAAGGTTCAATCAGGGCAAGTTACTGAAGGGGTATCTTAAAAAATTTTCTCAGGATTCCCAGACAATCCTGTTTGAAGAATCAGGCGTGGACAGTGTTCAGGAGATATCTGTACAGGAACTGAAAGCAATACTCTTTGTCAGGACCTTTGAGGGCGACAAAAAGTACAGAGAGAAAAAAAAGTATGAGCATAGGCAGAGAAAAGGCAGGAAGATGTTTGTCAGATTTAAGGATGGGGAATCAATGATTGGATATCTCGAAGGAGATATGCCATGGGAAAAGGGTTTTTTTATTTCCAAGCCTGATGAAAAGAAAACCGGTTTTTTTCTGATGCCTGTAGATGAGGGGAGTAATAATATTAAGGTGTTTGTGGTAGGGGCCTCTGTAAAAGACATTACGGCTATTCCCTGAGCAGTCAGCCCTGCTGCAAATGTTCAGTTTTTCAAGAGTAACATTAGTGCGATAATAATCTGGCTGAAATTATAGTAAACGAAATAAGTAATGTTACATTTTCTGTCATTCTGGCTTGTCCAGAATCTTTCTTTACGATTCCGAATCCCGATAAAATCGGGAGAAGGATTCCCGACAAGCGGGAATGACAATACTAAAGGGTTATGTCAACTTACTTAATGCGTTTGTATTAATAAGCATATGGCAGAAACAGGGGAGTAAAATTTATGAAATATCAGACTGGAAAGACAGGGAGGGTTGTTGTCGCACGGTTTGAAGACCATGAAGATGTGCTTGCTAATCTTGTGAATATTGCAAAAAAGGAAAATATAAGAGCAGGCATTTTTTATATTATCGGGGGTATGCGTGAGGGCAGTATTGTTGTCGGGCCCGAGAAGGATGTCATGCCTCCCGTTCCTGTATGGAAAGAACTCAAAGAGAGTCACGAGGTTGTTGGGCTGGGTACTATATTTTATCAGGGTGAGGATCCGAAGGTCCACTTCCATGGGGCCTTTGGGAAAAAGGATATGGTTAAGGTTGGATGTTTGCGGGAAAAATCAGAGACATTCCTGGTACTTGAGGCAGTTATTATTGAGCTTGAGGGGATTAATGCCGTAAGAGAGCTTGACCCTGTTTCAGGGCTTACGCTGCTGAAACTTTAAGGTAATCAAATTTACGGGTCCGGAATATTATTTTCACCCGGTCTTTCATAACTCAAACGGGATTTAAGATTTCTAAGCTTTGGGGTAGTTTCTAGTTTTTCATACTTATTGTTTAATATATTGTATGTAGCTGCCTGAACATCTAATTTATTGTCTGAGTCGAGCAGGTCTTTCATCCTTCTGTTCATGTCATCCGGCGAAACAGGCGAAAGCTCAGGGACAATAAAAACAGGGATAGCGGCGCCGGTTGCTCTTGACAGATGTTTGTAAAAATCTTCTTCGCACCTGCCTAAATATTCTCCGCCGAGCATTACCGATGTTGCGCCTGTCTTCTGTAAAAACTCGGTAAGGGTATTCAGATCCTCCTCCAGAAGCTGCCCGCGATTTGGCTTTTTTGATTCCAGATAAAGCACAGATTCAGACAGGTTTGTTACCTCATTTAGATAGCTGGCATATTCATCGTTGCCATTTTTATAGCTGTAGTTTGAATATTTTTTATAATTCCCTGGCACTATAATAATAAGCAGCTTCTGTTCAGTGGATTTGAACTCCAAAAAATTTCTTTCTACCCTTTCGAACTCTTTCATTATCCTTACAAACTCTTTGTTATATCTCTTTATGTTGCCTTTTTCAGAAGAATTTTCCCAAAAAACATCTGTCCAGGAAGCGCTGTCTTTTTCCAGGAACATATCCATTATGCCTTTTGAGGGGGAGTTGTCCTGTCTGCTTATCTTCGGGTGGTGGAAGAAGGTATAGTATCCAGGATGGTTGATTATATAGACTGTGCCGTTATCAAGAAATTTTTTATAGTCTGTATATTTAGTTATAGGCAGGGTAGAGAGCGACCTGATATTTATCTCTCTGTATGAATTATCTATCCATTCAGTGTTATTTTCGACTGTCCTGCTTCGCTCCTCGATTTTTTGCCATATCTCTTTTGCCCTGAGTATCTCTTCAGGGGAGTTTTGTGCTACAGGTATCACAGGGATTATCTCTGTTGATGCACATCCGCCGATAAGCAGTGCAAGGAGCAAAGAGAATATCTTAGCTGAACCGGTTCTTATAAAAGCCATCTGTCTTGCCTCATTTGATATTTTACCTAAGATGAAAGTATTAGCGCAATGGATACGGAAATAAACAAGGAAGAAGCAGTTGAGTTTAGATATATAAAACTGATAGAATAGCTATCAGTTTTCAGGTGCTAGTGTAAGGTCTCATAAATAACTTTACATTTTCTGTCATTCCCGCAACGTCGGGAATCCTTCTTTTAAAAGGGGAAAGATTCCGGACAAGCCGGAATGACAGTACAAAAAGTGTAAAGAACTGCTACAGACAGGACACTGGAACCCTGGCACCTGATGGGAGGAATTATGAAAGTTTTAGTTATACATGGGCCTAATTTAAATATGCTTGGTAAAAGAGAGCCCGAAATTTACGGAACATTCTCTCTTGAGAAGATTAACGGAAAGATGATGACTCTGGCCTCAGAGCTTAAGTTGAAGCTCTCCATCATGCAGACAAACAGCGAGGCAGAGATAATTGATGCCATACAGGGAAAAGATTATGATGTGCTTATAATAAATCCTGCTGCTTATACTCATACGAGCATTGCAATAAGAGATGCCATATCAGCAGTAGGCAAACCCGTGATCGAGGTGCATCTCTCCAATATTCATAAGCGCGAGGAATTCAGAAAAAAGTCCTACATAGCAGAGGTAGCAACAGGGCAGATAAGCGGCCTTGGCGCAGAGAGTTATCTCCTTGCCTTAAGGGCTTCAAAAAATATCCTCTCTTCCAACTAAGAGTAAAGGTGACCTTGCAACTTTCCGCGATAAGGAAGTCTTTTAAAGGAATTGACGGGTTACTTGTAACTGATATGAATAATATCAGGTATCTTACGGGGTTTACCGGCTCGTCGGGTTTTTTATTAATTACAAGGGAAGGGAATATTTTTGTTACTGACTTCAGGTACAAAGAACAGGCTGAGACAGGAATAAACGGGTGGGACGTAGTTATAGAGAAAGGCGAGAGGGCCAAGACCATACTGAAGCTCTCAAGGAGGTTTGGCATAAAAAGGTTTGGATTCGAGGTGTCTACATCATATGAATTTTTCAGAAGGCTTTTGAAAAGGGGCCTTGTCATGAAGCCGTTTAAAAATGTTATAGAAAAACTGCGTGCCATAAAAGACGATGAGGAGATAAGCTTAATAAAAATGGCTGTAGCGCGTGCAGAATCTGCCTTTCTTGAAGTGAGGCCTTACATAAGAAAGGGAGTAACAGAGAATAAGATTGCAAGAATGCTTGAGGAAAGGCTCAAGAAAAAAGGGTGCAGTTGCATCCCATTTGATATAATAGTAGCTTCCGGCAGAAATTCGTCAATGCCTCATGCGAGAGCGTCAGAAAAGAGGCTTAATGACGGAGACCTTGTTGTTATAGACTGGGGAGGAGAGGCGGGAGGATATTTTTCCGATATGACAAGAACCTTGCTTATTAAGGGAGTTGATATGGGCAAAAAAAGGGAGATTTATCAAACAGTATTAGAGGCGAATAAAAAGGCTGTTTCTATTATTTCGCCCGGCATAGAAAGTAAAAAGGTTGACAATTCTGCCAGGTATGTTATAAAAAAGGCAGGATATGGAGAGTTCTTTGGGCATGGTACAGGGCATGGGGTGGGGCTTCAAGTCCATGAATTGCCGAATATATCACGGAACGGGAAAGGGACAATTAAAGAGAATATGGTCTTCACAATTGAGCCGGGCATTTACGTGCCGGGCCTCGGTGGAGTGAGGATAGAAGATATGGTGGCAGTGAAGCCAAAAGGAGTAGAGATTCTGACTACGTTACCCAAAGGATTAGAGGTAATTTAATGGAAAGAGTTCGCTTGATGCTATGTATCGGATTGTCATTGCCGCTTGTCGGCAATCCTTCTTCGGAAAGATTCCGGACATTCATCCTTCGCAGTAATGCTACGGAGAACGGAAGCCGGAATGACAGAGTTGGATGGCCATGTCAATAATGGTCAATCTAAAATAGATTCAGACATTACGGAGGTATAATTGATTTCAACTAGTGATTTCAGGAAAGGCCTAAAGGTTGAGTTTAAGGGAGAACCTTGCGAGATAGTTGACTTCCAGCATGTCAAGATGGGCAGAGGCGGAGCTATTGTCAGGACAAAAATGAGAAACATCAAGACAGGGTCTGTCCTTGAGGAGACGTTCAGATCAGGGGAAAAATTAGAGACCCCCGGGCTTGAAGATAAGACTATGCAGTATCTGTACGCTCAGGATGAGGTGTATTATTTTATGGATTCAGAGACATATGAACAGGTCCCGCTCACACACGACCATATTGGCGAGGCAAAGAAATTTCTTAAAGAAAATATGATGGTCAAAATACTGTATCATAAAGGCATGCCTATCAGCCTGGAGATTCCAACATTTGCGGAACTCAAGATTGTAAAGACAGACCCTGCAGGTTTCAAGGGAGATACGGCTTCAGGCGGCGGAAAGCCTGCAACCCTGGAAACAGGGGCAGTAGTCAGGGTACCCTTTCATTTAAACGAGGGAGATATAATAAAGGTTGACACAAGGACATCAGAATATATAGAGAGAGTTAAGTAGGGGGAAATATGGAACTTGAAGATTTAAAAGGACTTATAGAACTGCTTAAAGAAACGGACATTACAGAACTTCAAATAGAGAAAAACGGCAGCAAGGTCAAGATAAAAAGGGAAAAACTTCTGTCTTCCATAGAGCTGTCAAGGCCGGTAGTTGCGCAGGAGAAGCCCTCATCTGAAATATCAGAGGAAAACCAGCGGCTTATAACGGTAACATCACCGATAGTAGGCACCTTCTACAGGGCCTCATCTCCAGAGGGAGAGCCATTTGTGCAGGCAGGTTCCAGGGTGAAAAAAGGGCAGGTGTTGTGCATTATAGAGGCCATGAAACTTATGAATGAGATAGAGTGCGAGGCGGAAGGCGTGGTCGTCAGGATGCTCGTTGAAAATGGGCAGTCAGTGGAATATGGCGAACCGCTTTTCCTGATTGAGCCGGTATGAATATAGTTAAAAGTTTCAAAGGTGAAAGTTAAAAGTTATGGAATTATTTAAAAAAATTCTTGTAGCAAATCGAAGCGAGATTGCTGTAAGGATTATACGCGCCTGCAAGGAACTTGGCATAAAAACAGTGGCTGTATACTCGGATGTAGAGAAAGAGGCCCTGCACGTCAGGTTTGCAGATGAGGCGGTCTGTATAGGCCCTGCAAATTCTGCGCAGAGTTATCTGAATATACCGGGTATTTTAAGCGCAGCTGAAATAACCGATTCAGAGGCTGTGCATCCGGGATATGGCTTTCTTTCGGAAAATCCTCATTTTGCGGAGGCATGTACTACATCAGGCATAACCTTTATTGGCCCTACCCCGGAAAATATCAGGGTCGGTGGAGATAAGGCAAAGGCAAGGCAGATAATGAAAAGACGGGGTATCCCTATTGTTCCCGGAAGCGACGGTCCTGTTATCTCGGAAGAACTCGCAATGAAGGTGGCAAAGAAAATCGGCTTCCCTGTTATCATGAAGGCGTCTGCCGGCGGCGGCGGCAGGGGGATGAGGATTGTCAAGGAAGAGAGTGAACTTGAGCATGCATTTTATATGGCACAGCGCGAGGCCTTTGCCGCATTTGGAAATGGTGAGCTCTATGTTGAGCAATATATACCCGAGATGAGACATATTGAAGTCCAGATAATGGCAGACAGCAAAGGTAATGTCATACACATTGGAGAAAGAGACTGTTCAATACAGAGGCGGCATCAGAAACTGATAGAGGAATCACCATCTCCTGTTTCGACAGAGAAATTCAGGAAAAAAATCGGAGAACTCGCAGTAAGGGCGGCAAGGGCTATTAAGTATAAAAACATCGGAACTATAGAGTTTATTGTAGATATGGAAGGAAATATATATTTCATGGAGATAAATACAAGGGTTCAGGTTGAGCATCCTGTCACAGAGATGGTCAGCGGAATAGACCTGATAAAAGAGCAGATAAAACTTGCCGCCGGATTTTCGATAGAATATAAGCAGCACCAGATAAAGATATCCGGCCATTCTATAGAATGCAGGATAAACGCAGAAGATCCGGAGCGTTTTATCCCGTCTCCCGGCAAGATTACATTTTTATCCCTGCCGGGCGGACCGGGCGTGAGAGTTGACACTGCTATTTATACCGGCTGGACAGTGCCGTCATACTATGACTCTTTGATAGCAAAGGTCATTGTGTACGGTAAAACCAGGGAAGAGGCAATTTCGCGAATGAAGCGTGCGCTTGATGAGTTTATTATCGAAGGCATAAAAACAACGATCCCATTTCACAAAAAGGTTGTTACGCAGCCTGACTTTATAAAAGGCGAGTTCAATACGGGATTCCTTGAGAAATTAAATGGCGCGGCACAGCCGGGCTCGACTCGCAACGAGGTGAAACAGTGAACGAGGAAAAAGACAGGCGGGCCAAGAGGTCATTAGTACAGAAGGATGTGATAATTAACGGGATAATAAAGGCAGAGGCCCTGGACATAAGCATGGAGGGGATGTATATTTACACGCAGGCCAATTTTATAACCGGTGCAGTATTTGAGATAAGGTTTAAGATTAATAATATGCCTGTTAAGGCAATGGCGCGTGTTCAGCATGCCCAGCCAAATGTTGGAATCGGGGTGCAGTTTGTTGATATGTCTGAAGAGGATGCCGCAAAAATAAAGCAATATATAGAAGGATAGGGTTTTAATTGAGCTGTTTTCTTGCCAAAATCAGATGAAATCTTTTATAATAGATGAAATCATTTAAGGAGGTTTGAGTTGAAGGAAGGAATTCATCCGGAATATAAAGAGATAAAGGCAGTATGTGCCTGTGGGGAGACTTTTACCACAAGGTCAACGCAACCAAAGCTTCATGTGGATATCTGCTCTATGTGCCATCCGTTCTTTACTGGGAAACAGAAGATACTGGATGCAGAAGGCAGAGTAGAGAAGTTTAAGAAGAAGTACGCAAAAAAGAATAAGTAGATACGCCAGCAATTAAAAGTCGTCCAGGCATTACGTCAGGACGGCTTTTTTGTTGGGTGTAAGCAGGTGTTTGATAAAGCAGTAGAGATGAGTGTGAGATTGCCACGTCGTCCCCCGAATACTTTCGGAGGACTCCTCGCAATGACAGAAAGAGGCGTTATTACTTAATTTGTCATTGCGAGCAGGTCTCTCACCCGTCATTGCGAGCCAAAGGCGAAGCAATCTCTGGGTTATGGGCTGACGGGTTCGGGATAAACTCCGCAATCTCATATTTGGTGACACTAAAAGAGGATAGATGAAAAACATAGGCGGACAGGCAGTAATAGAAGGTGTGATGATGAAGGCCCCTAAAGGCTGGACCGTGGCGGTCAGGGACATGAAGGGGGATATTCATGTAAAAAGGGAGCCGCTGCTTGAACTGCCGAAGATATTAAGGATGCCGATGCTGAGGGGAGTTGTGGCCTTATTCCATGCGATGTTTCTCGGCATAAAGGCGATAGAGTTTTCAGCAAGCAAGGCGTACGATGAGGATGAAAAGCCCATGAGCCCGGTGGTTATCAGCCTGACAATCGGCTTTGCATTTATTATCGGTATTGGACTTTTCATATTGCTCCCGTTATATGGGACAAAGCTTCTCGGTTTTGTGTTTAATTCTGTTGCCGGAAGTTCATTTATTTTTAATCTCGTTGACGGGATTATCAGGGTTTTTGTATTTCTGATTTATGTTACGGGAATCGGGCTCTGGAAAGAGATGAGGAGGATATTTGAATACCATGGAGCAGAGCATAAGGTAATACATGCATACGAGGCAGGGGAGGAACTTAATGTGGAAAATGCCAGGCATTTCAGCCCTCTCCACCCGAGATGCGGCACAAGCTTTCTTCTGATAGTCATGGTAACAAGCATTCTTATATTCTCTTTTATCCCGCAGGCATGGCCATTTATTTACAAGTTTCTTGCAAGGCTTGTGCTTATTCCAGTGATAGCCGGCCTTTCCTATGAACTTCTGAGATTCTCATCAAAGATGAAAGACAATCCAGTTATGAATTTTATGATTATGCCGGGCCTGCTTTTACAGAGACTCACAACCAGGGAGCCCGATGACAGGCAGATAGAGGTTGCAATAACAGCGTTAAAAGAGGCCCTGGAATTTGAGGTAAAAAATGTTTCTTGAAAAACTTCTTACAATAGAAGAAAGATATGAAAAGCTGACAGGGATGATGGTAGACCCGAAGGTCTTGTCTGCGCCGCAGGAGTATCAGAAATATTCCAAGGAACAGTCAGATTTACGTCCTCTTGTTGAGAAGATCCGTGAATACATAAAGCTGTTATCTGACATGGAGGGTGCAGAGGAGATTCTGAAAGGCAGCGATAATGAAATGAGGGAGCTTGCACAGGCGGAGCTTAATGAGCTCAAGGAGAAGAAACCCAGGATTGAAGAAGAACTCAGGATTATGCTTTTGCCAAAAGACCCCAGGGATGATAAGAACGTTATTCTTGAGATAAGGGCCGGCACAGGCGGTGAGGAGGCCTCTCTTTTTGCAGCAAGCCTGTTCAGGATGTACTCCAAGTATGCAGAGGCAAAGAGATGGAAAGTTGATGTAATAGATTCCAGCCCGACAGGTCTTGGCGGGTTAAAAGAGATAGTCGCAAATATTGCAGGGAAGGGCGCATACAGCAGGCTTAAGTATGAAAGCGGGGTACACAGGGTGCAGAGGGTTCCTGTTACAGAGTCATCGGGGAGGATTCACACATCAGCGGCAACAGTTGCGGTTTTGCCCGAGGCTGAAGACGTTGATATCAAGGTAGAAGAGAAGGATCTGAGGATTGATACGTTTTGCTCATCCGGAGCCGGAGGGCAGAGCGTTAATACTACCTATTCAGCTGTAAGGATAACTCATGTTTCTACAGGCCTTGTAGTTCAGTGTCAGGATGAAAGATCCCAGTTTAAAAACAGGGAAAAAGCCATGAAGGTTTTACGTTCCAGACTTCTTGACCTTGAGATAGAGAAAAAGGATAAAGAACGCGCTGCTGACAGAAAGACGCAGGTCGGCACAGGTGACAGGAGCGAGAGGATAAGGACATATAATTTTCCGCAGAACAGGGTTACGGACCACAGGATTGGGCTCACACTTCACAGGCTTGAAAGCATTCTTGAAGGCAATATTGATGAGATAATAGATAATCTTATTGCGCATTATCAGGCGGAGAAACTGAAAGAGCTGTAAATAACGCTCTGGAATTAGCGAGCGGCTGCTCGCCGTCCCGTTGAATGACTCGTTAGCTGCTTCTTTGATTCAAATTTCAGGGGATATTTTTCGGGATTTTCGAGGTTGTCAATTTCCAAGTCAACATCCAAATCAGGCCAGTACAGATGATAGCCGTGAAGCAATTGGACGTTTTGTATGGAATTCAATGTCTGGTCTTTAAAATATGGATAATCTTTATAGCTCAGGAAGTATTCTTTTTCTTTTACAAAAATCCAAATTCCGAAAGGCGTTATATTTTCAACGCTTACTGAAATGTGTTTGCCATGCTTTAATGATTTCATTTTTATGCTCCTCAACGATTTTTTGAATTTCGTTCAGCTTTCTTGGATTCAACCCATGCGATACAGCCAATGACACTATAGGTTCTATCCAAAATTTAGCTTCTCCATCTTCGCATGTAACATGAATATGGATTTTGTCCTCTTCATTTGAGAGGAAATAAAATCTATACCCTTTCTCTCTGAAAATAGAAGGACTCATAGTGTTAATTTAAAACACTTTGTTCCTTTTTGCAATCTTTTCATTTTAACCAGTAAATCAAGAGCCCTACGATTTCAGACGAGATAAGAAGCAACACGGCACCATCTTTGTATTTTCTTCTAAGTAACATGCTCTATGATAACGTGACGGCTGGCCCGCCGGGGCAACCAGCCTGAGCCAAAACCAAAATAGCATTAAGTCAGGTCGGCTGTCGAGCCGGTTGTTAGATTCATCTTTTTGCAACGCCCTATATATTGAATATTTTCCAGATAAACCAAAACAATATCGCTAAAATTAATATCCTGCGTGGCCATAGTAGAGGAACATGCGAGCTTAACCGTTCAACCATGAATGGAAGGTCGCCTTTCCAATAAGAGGAATATCGTAAGCCAAAATGATGCACAGTTCCTGTTGTATTTACAACTGACAAAATGCAACCTGGTATGAAAAAGGCGGAAGGTACTATTCTTAACGTTGCAGATTGGATTTCGGAAAAGGGAATCTTTATGTTTGCTGTTTCTATATAGTCATCTGCAATTTTAAGAAGACATCGTTTAGATGTTGCCCAATCCATCCCTATTTCAGATGTCTTTTCTTTGTTTAAAATTGCTTTGCAGAGGAACGTCTTCATTTATTATCCTTTATAAATCTAACAGTGGGTATCTACCAGTATATTTTATGCCGCATGCGTCTTTTTGATAGATTCTATGGAAAATTAAGAATTTGGTCAAGAGGAAAATGATATAGAGGAAAATGATATATTAATAGGCACTATGACTGCGCTCGAAAAGATAAAAGAAATAACTGCCTTTCTTGAAAACTGCGGCATTGACGATGCGCATATAGAGTCCGAGGTTATTTTAACCCACAGCATTGGCATAGATAAAACAATACTTTATAGAGATAATCCGGTTCTTTCAGGAAAAGATATAAGAGAGATAGACGAGATTATTAAAAGGAGGGCAAAGAGAGAACCTTTACAATATATACTGGGATATGCAGATTTTTACGGTCTAAAAATAAAGGTTGGAGAAGGTGTCCTTATCCCAAGGCCTGAGACAGAATTGATTGCGGAAGAAATTATTAAACTGTTCACTGTTCACCGTTCACCGTTCACTGTTTTAGACCTCTGCACCGGAAGCGGATGCCTGGCGGTGGCGCTGGCAAAACATTTTCCTGACGCAACGGTGTACGGAACTGATATTTCAGCAACAGCCATCAGATATGCAAAGGGAAACGCAGAGCTTAACGGTATAGGCAATGCGGTTTTTATGAAGGGCTCGCTATATGAGCCGCTAAAACAATTAATATCAGGGATGCCTCTTAAGTTTGACGTTATTGTTTCTAATCCTCCTTATATAAAAAGCAATGATATTGCAAATCTCCAGCCGGAGATAAAAAACTGGGAGCCCAGAAATGCGCTTGACGGAGGAGATGACGGCCTCAGATATTACAGGGAGATACTTTCAGAAGCGCCGAAATATCTGGCCATGGACGGTTTTGTCTTTCTTGAAGCCGGTGAAGGACAGGCTGAAGATGTCTCTGGGATTGCCCGCTCTAATCATTTCAGGAGGGTCTCTGTTATTAAGGACTATGCAGGGATTGAGAGAATTGTTATTGTGACGGCGTAGTCTCTACCTGTCAATATTATAGGCAAGACATAGTATCAGAGCGGTTTATTTTGCCGATAGTTATTAAGTTATTTTTAAAAAGATAAAATAAGAGGCAAAATCCTCGGAGGGCAAAGCCTGAGAATGAGCGAAGGTACTATGACTTGCCTATTTTTTTGTGGTTATAGTCCCATAAATTTTTTATATGACCCAATGCTGCCTAAATCCTTGACTTTAGATTCAAGTTTTAATTAACATAGCAACGATTTTTCCCTTAGTCTATGCACAAGGAGGAGATTATTTATGGGACCCGAAGTGCTTTTAATGGATGCTATTGTTGGCCCGAATAAAATAATACCATACGAAGTGCCGCACTATGTTTCTTATGCTTTCCTTTCATCTATTATGCTTATAACCATTGCAGTTATCGTCAGAGGTTCAATGCGCATGGTGCCGACCGGCATCCAGAATTCTGTTGAAGTAATTGTAGAATCGTTATTTAAATTGGTGGAGGATAATGTCGGACATCACTGGTCCAGGCCACTTTTCCCTCTTGTCGGGACCTTATTTTTGTATATACTTGTTTGCAATTTCATGGGTCTTGTCCCCGGGTTTGCATCTGCAACAGCCAACATTAATAATAATGCGGCAATGGCAATCCCTGTATTTCTGGCAACACATTTTTATGGGGTCAGGGTGCATGGGTTCAAATATCTATATCATTTTCTCGGGCCTGTGCGTTCCATATTTGCGCTGCCTCTGATGCTGCTGATGTTTATCATTGAAGGGATAGGACACCTTGTGAGGCCGATTACTCTGTCAGTCAGGCTTTTCGGGAATATGCAGGCAAAACATATAATACTCGCTGTGCTTGCAGGTCTTGCTCCTGCGTTTATTCCGATACTCATATTAGCATTGGGTACCCTTGTTAGTTTAATACAGGCATTTGTCTTTGTCCTTCTGACCACTTTATATCTTGCCGGCGCTGTAGAAGAAGGACATTAAATAAAAGATTTTAAGGAAAGGAGGAAAAAGTGATGAAAAAAATCATCTCGGTAGTATTAATTACGCTTGCCCTTATTTGTTTGCTTGTTCCGTTTGCAATGGCAGAAGAAGCAGCTAAAGAAGCTGCGCCTGCTGCTGCATCATCAAGTGATTCTTCTACCAAGTCAATGGCTGCTCTGGCTGCTGCACTGGCAATCGGTATAGCTGCTTTTGGCACAGGCATTGGTCAGGGTTTAGGTTTGAGCAAGGCCTGCGAGGGTGCAGCAAGGAACCCCGGCGCAGCCGGTAAGATCCAGCTCCTTCTCATTATCGGTCTGGCCATGATAGAGTCCCTGGCTATCTATGCCCTGCTCGTAGCGCTTGGTATTCTGATTAACCAGAAAATGTTCTTCTAATCAGAAGACAATAAAGATTTATCGGAGGGCTCGCTTTTGCGAGCCCTTTTTGTTTTTGAACGACAATCTATATAGACTGGATATAATATTTTCGCTCATTCTCAGTCGCTGATGCTCCCTCCGAGGTTTTGCCCGCTTTTATATTAGATTTTTGCTTTATGAATTGCGGGCAAAAAAACCGCTCAAATACTACATCCAGTCTTTTTAAAAGCAGTCCTGTAAATCACAGAGGTTTTAGTTAGATTTTTTTCTGTAATACGATGACTTGTATTTATCAGGCTTGAATGGCTTAAGGCGGACGACCTTGCAGTTTGGCAGTTTTTTTTGAATTGCTTCTTCGGAAACCCGCTGGTCATAGCCAAGCGCTATGATATCAGGCTTAAGCTCGTCTAATATCAAGAAGATATCCTTATCAGTGTATCCTAAAATAACTTTGTCAGGGATACTCGTTTTTTCGACATTTTCCTTGCGCTCTGCTTCATTGTGCTCCGGCAATATGTTTTTTATGCGCTTAACATTCTCATCCCGCGCAACAATAACGACAAGCTCATTCCCCAGTGCCTTTGCCTGCTTTAAGAAGTTGGCATGGCCCAAATGAAGATGATCAAATGTCCCTGCGCATACTACGCGAGTTTTTTTCATACGTGTCCTTTTTTTGTCATTGCGAGCGTTAGCGTGGCAATCTCTTTGTGAGATTGCGGAGCCTGTTCCGAACCTGCTCTAAGATTGCTTCGGTCGAAACGACCTCGCAATGACACTGCTATGTTTATATTTAGTTAGCGGTCTATTATACTCTGAAAAGTAAAATCCGTGCTGAACGCTCTATTGACAAAAAAGCATCTGCAATATAATCTTTCTAGAATGAAAACCATTATCTTTCTTATTTGTTTTGTTTTCCTGTTTGTGTCTGTATCCCTTGCCTTAAGCATTAATGACAATGCTCCTGTGTTTTCTTTAAGAGATAATAATGGCAATTTTTTCCATCTTAGCGATTATATAAACCCCTCTCAGTCCCCCCTTGGTAAGGGGGGACTTAAGGGGGGTGTTGTTAAGGGCATAATAATAAATTTCTTTTCCTCTACCTGCAAACCATGCAAAAATGAACTGCCTGTTTTGAATTCTCTGGTGGATGAATTTAAGGCAAAGGGAATAAAGGTTGCAATTATCGGCCACAGGGAGGATTTTGACAAGTTTGAAGAGATGCTCAAAAGGCTGAAGGTTGATAAACCCGTTGTCCTGAGTGATGTTTATGGAAAGGTTGGAGAGAAATACTGCGTTAAGGGGCTGCCGATGACATTTATTATTGGTTCAGACGGGAAGGTTAAGGATATTATTCCCGGTGAGTTGCCTGATATGGATAGAAAGTTGAGAGAAAGAGTTAATAGGGCATTGAAATAATATGAGAATAGTGAAAAGTATTTTATTGATTTTGTTCATTCTTGTTTTCGTATCTGTTTCCTTTTCTGCTGCTCCAGCAAAACCAAAAGCGACAAAAGAATCTCCGGCGAGTGTCGAGATGAAGCCTGCGGATACAAAACCATCAGATGTAAAACCTGAAGAGCCAAAACCTGCTGAAGAAACTCCGAAGAAGGTAAAGCGCATTGACAGCTACATTGCAGTTTTTGACCTTGAGACAACAGGGAAGGTGGACAAGGATGTTATCCGGCCGCTTACAGAAAGCATCAGAAGGGAGATTGTCAAGTCAGGCAAGTATGAGGTGATAGACCGTGGCAATATGGACAAGATACTCGGGGAGCAGAAGTTTCAATTGTCTGGCTGTGTTTCAGGGCAATGCATAGTTGAGGTCGGGCAATTGCTTGGAGTCGGGAAGATTATCACAGGCTCAGTGAGCATGGTGGGCAAGACTTATTATTTTTCACTTCAGCTTGTAAATGTGGAAACAGGGAAGATAGAAGACCAGTCAGAGGATGAGTGCAAATGTGAGATTGATGATTTGATAAAATCAAGCAAAAGGCTTGTGAAGAAGTTGATGGGAGAGACGATCCCCGATCAGCAGGTAACAACAAAAGCTTTGGAAAAGCCTGCCATGCCGGACATTGCTGGCACATGGCATTGGTCGGTGAAATCAATATTTGTGCCGGACCGTATTAATACAATAAATGCCGATGGCACATGCAATCTCAGCGATGGTCTATTATGTACGTGGAGTTTCCAGAAGGATGGTAAAAATATTGTCTTTCGTTTTAGTGACAAATGGACACACATTATGACCTTATCTAAAGATGGACTTTCAATGTCAGGTTCGGACGATTGGGGTACAGGGGTAACAGGCACGAAAATTAAGGGGCCTTAGAAAATAAGAAAATAAATAAGAAAATAGGAATACGCCTGCGGGTTCAGGTTTGCAACCTGAACCTGATAATTCATTCTTGCTTGTCAGCTTGCATCAAAATTTTGGGTTCCGGTCAGAGACCCGAACCCGCAAAGCTATGTTATAATTTTGCTTCAAACCCATGAATATTGTCCTTGCAACAAGAAACAAAAAAAAGGTCGAAGAGATAAAGAGGATTGTGGCTGGGATGCCGATTTCTCTTTATACCCTCGATGACTTTCCTGACTGCCCTGAGGTTGAAGAAGACGGGAAGACATTTGAAGATAATGCAGCTAAAAAAGCAAAGGCAGTTTCAGATTATACAAAGATGCCGGCATTGGCTGATGATTCAGGGCTTGAGATATATGCATTAAATGGAGCGCCGGGAGTTTTGTCTGCCAGATATGCAGGTGAAGCGGCAGATGACAGGAAAAATTTTGAAAAATTGCTCAATGAGATGAGATCAGTTCCAGATGAAAAAAGAGGCGCAAGGTTTGTCTGCTGCATTGCTCTGGTATTCCCTGTCGGAGACTCGTCGGAATCGACTCGTACCGAGACTCTACGAGACGGAAAGGTAGAAACATTTATGGGATATTCCGAAGGCAGTATTGGCAGAGAACCGAAAGGCTCAAATGGGTTTGGATATGACCCTGTTTTTTATCCTGCCGGCTGCAAAAGGACATTTGCTGAGATGGATGATGCGGAGAAGGATAGCCTTAGTCACAGAGGTGCAGCATTAAAGAAACTGCACGAATATCTCAAGGGCAGAAAGTAATATGCCATATAAATATTATCCCCTGCCTTTATTAGAACTTCTACCCAAAAATCTATAACTTTGCTTAAATCAAAGGCTTATTACAGGGTTCCGGCAATTATAAGAAAAATTAATATTACAATTTTAATTTTTTTCTTGAAAAAACTATATATTTGGAATAGTATGTAACGCTTGTGGCGACTGTTTAGACTTATAAATAGTCCTGCTTTATAATTACAAGTTATTGATTTTGTGGTATTTATTTCTGTTTATACCGCTTTCAATATAGTGATAACAGACAATTCAACAGGGGGTAAATTATGAGATTAGTGTTGCTCGGTGCACCAGGTGCTGGTAAAGGTACTCAGGCAAAGAAGCTTATTGACAAGTACGGAATACCGCAGATTTCAACAGGCGATATCTTAAGAAAGAATGTTGCTGACGGGACTCCGCTTGGGAAAGAGGCAAAAGTCATTATGGATTCGGGCGGACTTGTGTCTGACAAGATTGTTCTTGGCCTGATAGAGGACAGATTGAAACAGTCTGACTGCAAGAAGGGATTTATACTGGACGGATTTCCTCGCAATACTGCCCAGGCTGAATCACTTGACGGTATTCTGAAGAATTTAGGCATGCCCATAGATTCGGCTTTAAGCGTTGATGTTCCCAAGGACGACCTTATGAAAAGGCTCACAGGCAGGAGGACATGCAAGGGCTGTCAGCAGATGTACAATATATATTTTTCCGCACCAAAGAAAGATGGAGTATGTGACAAATGCGGCGGAGCGCTTTTCCAGAGAGATGATGACAAGGAAGAGACAATAAAGAAGAGACTTGATGTCTATGATGCCCAGACAGCCCCTTTGTTTGATTATTATGGGAAGAAAGGGATTCTCAAATCGGTTCAGGGCGTCGGCAGCATAGATGAGATATTCAGCAAGGTTTGCAAGATTCTTGGATCTTAATATAAATAAACATAACTTAAGGAGGAAGAAATGGCATTAATTAAACCACATGGTTCAGACAAACTAAATCCACTATATGTATATGACACGGCTGAAAATGAAGCCCTGCAGAAAGAAGCTAAAGGCCTGGCTTCTATTGTTGTGAGCTCAGCTACTGCAGCTAATGCAGTTATGATGGGTGGTGGTTACTTCAACCCATTAACAGGCTATATGAATAAAGCGGATGCTCTGTCTGTTGCTACAGGTATGAAAACAACATCCGGCCTGTTCTGGCCTACCCCAATTTTAAACCTGGTTAAAGATGCAGGCTCAATCAAGGCTGGCAGTCGTATTGCGCTGAAAGATCCGAATGTCGAAGGCAATCCTGTACTGGCAGTTATGGATGTAAAAGCGGTTGAAGAATTCAGCGATGCAGATATGGCAATGATGTCTGAAAAAGTTTACCGTCCTAAACCACCTGAGGCACATCCAGGTGTTGAAGCATTCAACGCTCAGGGTAAAGTTTGTCTGTCAGGTCCAATTAAAGTATTAAACTTCTCTTACTTCCAGGATGAATTCCCGGACACTTTCCGTACTGCAGTTGAAATTCGTAACGAAATCACCGAGCGCGGCTGGAAGAAAGTTGTTGCTTTCCAGACTCGTAACCCGATGCATCTGGCCCACGAAGAACTTTGCCACATGGCAATGAAGCGTTTAGGTTGTGATGGTCTGGTTATTCACATGTTACTTGGTAAATTGAAAAAAGGAGATATTCCGGCGCCTGTTCGTGATGCTGCGATCCGTAAAATGGTCGAGCTGTACTTCGAAAAAAACAGTGCAATGATTACCGGTTACGGTTTCGATATGCTTTATGCCGGTCCACGCGAAGGTGTATTGCACGCTATATTCCGTCAGAACATGGGCGCAACTCACTTCATCGTTGGTCGTGACCATGCAGGTGTTGGTGATCACTACGGTTCATTTGATGCGCAAAAAATCTTCGATGACGAAGTGCCTGCCGGTGCGCTGAAAATTGAGATCTTCAAAGCTGACCACACTGCATACTCGAAGAAACTGAACAAGGTTATGATGATGTGTGAAGCGCCTGATCATACAAAAGAAGACTTTGTTCTGCTTTCAGGTACAAAAGTTCGTGAAATGTTAGGTAAGGGTATTGCACCACCTAAAGAATTCTCACGTCCTGAAGTGGCTGAAATTCTGATTAAATATTATCAGAGCCTTGAAAAGTAAATTGTTGAGATAAAGGTTCATAAATATTCAGAAGGCGCATAATAAAAAGCAGCTGTTAGCTAAAAGCTAGATTGAGAGGGGGTGAAGGTTTAAAAAGTTAAAGGTTACGGCTTTAAGTATTAAGGCCGATTATTAAAACAATATCTCCAAGGAGGGTAAAATGCCAAGTTTTGTTATCACGGAAAAATGTGATGGTTGTAAGGCTCAGGACAAGACTGCTTGTCAGTATATCTGTCCTCACGATTTGATGGCACTCGACAGAGAAAAGATGAAGGCGTATAATCAGGAACCGGAACAGTGCTGGGAGTGTTTTAATTGCGTAAAGATATGCCCGCAGCAGGCAATCGAGACCAGGGGTTATTCAGACTTCGTTCCCCTCGGGTCAAGCAATATCCCCCTGAGAGGTACTGACTCCATTATGTGGACGATCAAGTTCAGGAACGGAATATTGAAGAGGTTCAAGTTCCCAATCAGGACGACCACGGAAGGTTCTGTTGATCCCTATGCAGGCAAGCCTGCACCGGATTTTGCAACAATTAAAAAGCCAGGGTTCTTTAATGGCCCGGCTAGAGCAGAATAGGAGGCGAATATAAATGGAAAAAGAAACTTGTACCTTTTCATATTGTAAGAAACCCGAAGTAACAGAAGTTGAATGTGATCTCCTGATCCTGGGCGGTGGTATGGCAGGATGCGGCGCAGCTTATGAAGCAAGCCGCTGGGCAAATGAAAAAGGCTTGAAGGTTGTAATGGTTGATAAAGCTGCAACAGACAGAAGCGGCGCGGTTGCCATGGGACTTTCAGCTATCAATACATACATTGGCGAGAATAAAGTAGATGACTATGTAAAATACGTCAGAAATGACCTGATGGGTATTATCAGGGAAGACCTCGTATTCGACCTCGGAAGGCACGTTGACAATTCAGTCGAGCTCTTTGAAGAGTGGGGACTTCCGATCTGGAAGAAAGGTGATGACGGTTTCTCACTGGACGGATTCCAGGCTAGAGACGCCGGCAAGAAGAGCCTCAAAGACGGCGGGACACCGGTAAGGTCCGGTAAATGGCAGATCATGATAAACGGTGAATCCTATAAGGTCATCGTTGCAGAGGCAGCAAAAATGGCACTCAAGACCAACAGGGAAAAAACCGGCATGGCACAGAACCATTATGAAAGGGTATTTATTGTAAAGGCTGTAATGGATACCAATGGCAAAAACGTTGCAGCGGCCATCGGTTTCAGCACCAGGGAAAACAAGATTTACTCCTTCAAGGCAAAAGCGATGATATGTGCGACTGCCGGAGCAGTTAACTGCTTCAGGCCCAGGTCTGTTGGTGAAGGTATGGGAAGGACCTGGTACCCGGTATTTAGCTGCGGTTCAGGTTATGCCTTCGGCATGCAGGCCGGCGCAGAACTGACCCTTATGGAGAACAGGTTTGTGCCTGCAAGATTCAAGGACGGTTATGGTCCGGTCGGCGCATGGTTCCTCTTCTTCAAGGCAAAGGCCACTGACAGCAATGGTGAGGACTATTGCACAAACAAGGAATATTATGATGATGCCGTAGCAAGATACGGAGACTATGCAAAGGGCATGGGCACCGCTATCAGAAACCATCTGATGATGAGGGCCATGAAGGACGGCAAAGGCCCGATCCTTATGCAAACAGCTGAAGCTATGACGATACTAGGGGCAGGCTTCAAAGAGAAACTCGGCGATAAAGAAGGCGCCAAGAAGATGAAGCACCTCGAGGCAGAGGCATGGGAAGACTTCCTTGACATGGCCATTGGACAGGCATCCCTCTGGGCGGCAACTAATATTGAGCCCGATAAGACCCCTTCCGAGATTATGCCATCAGAGCCGTATCTTCTTGGTTCACATGCAGGCTGCGCTGGCTTCTGGGTAAGCGGACCTGGCGATATCGCAGGCACACCCGCACACTACAGCTGGGGCTATAACAGGATGTCTACAGTACCCGGTCTCTTCATGGCTGGTGACGTTGTCGGTGCATCAGGCCACAAGTTCTCCTCAGGTTCACACGCGGAGGGCAGGATAGCTGCAAAGGCAGCATTGGCATATATCCTTGATCACGCAGACTATAAGCCGTCTCCGAAGATGTCTCTGAATGAGATTGCGGCTGAACTCTACCTGCCGTTCGAGATCTACGAGAAGTACAAAGTATACACAACAGATCCCGTGATTAACCCCAATTATATCGGACCAAAGGCGCTTCAGCTCAGGCTTCAGAAGATTGCTGACGAGTACTTTGGCGGAGTATCCACCTGGTACATGACCTCTAAGACGATGCTTGAGGCAGGCCTCCAGAAGCTCGAGATGCTCAAAGAGGATGCCAACAAGATGGCAGCAAAAGACCTCCATGAGCTCCTGCGGTGTTTTGAAAACTACCACAGAATCCTGTCTGTTGAGGCACATGCACGGCATATCCTCTTCAGGGAAGAGTCCAGATACCCTGGTTACTACTACAGAGGAGACTTCAACAAGATTGATGACGTTAACTGGAAGTGCTTTACCAACTCGAAGTACAACAGCGAGACACACGCATGGGAATTCAAAAAGGTTCCTTATGTGCAGATGGTAAAATAATTGCTTTGAACAGGGAGGGCAAAGCCCTCCCTGTTTTTTCTTTTGAAAGTGCATAGTATAAAATGCAGGGATGTGCATTTTATAGTTTGCACTTTGCACTTAAATGTCAGAGTTGCTGCCCATAAGGAGGATTGAAGATGGCAGAAAATAAAAAGGTTCTTGTAATAGGCGGAGGGTTCAGCGGTCTTACTGCAGCTGTAGAAACTGCTGAGGCCGGTGCCGAGGTTGTCATAGTGGAAAGAAAACCGTTCCTGGGTGGAAGGGTGACCCAACTGAACAAATACTTTCCGAAACTCTGTCCGCCCAACTGCGGCCTGGAGATCAATTTCAAAAGGATAAAGAACAATGGGGATATCTCCTTTCACACGCTTGCCGAGGTTGACAAGGTTTCAGGCCAGGAAGGCAATTATGATGTGACGATCAAATTGAAACCGCGCTTTATAAACGATAAATGCGTAGGATGCAATGCCTGCGCCGAGGCGTGTCCTGTTGAGATGCCGAATGAATTCAATTTCGGCCTGGACAATACAAAGGCTGCGTACATAACCCATAATCAGGCTTTCCCCTTTCTGTATGCAATAGATGAAAAGCATTGCAAGGGAGCATCTTGCGGGAAATGCGTTGAAGCCTGCAAATATAATGCGATTGACCTCTTGATGAAGGCCGAGACTTTAACTCTCAATGTTTCATCGATAATTCTTGCTACCGGATGGGATTCATATGATGTCTCAAAGCTGGATATCCTCGGCGGCGGCAGGATTAAAAACGTCATTACCAACATGCAGATGGAGAGGCTTGCATCTCCAAATGGCCCGACAGCAGGAAAGATACTGAGACCATCTGACGGGAAGGAAGTAAAAAATATAGCATTTGTCCAGTGCGCAGGAAGCAGGGATGAAAACCATCTTCCCTATTGTTCTTATATATGCTGCATGGCTTCACTTAAGCAGACTACATATATACGCGAGCAGAATCCTGATTCAAAAGTCCGTATTTTCTATATAGACATAAGGACTCCCGGCATAAGATATGAACAATTTTATACAAAAGTCAAAGAGGACCCTAACGTGACGCTCACAAAAGGCAAGGTTGGCAAGATTACAGAAGACCCTGCAACAGGAGATGTAATTGTAGTGGCAGAAGATATTCTGGCCGGGAAAAAGATAGAGGCAAAGTTTGATATGGTAGTATTGGCAGCAGGAATGGTACCATCCACAAAAGGCTTACCGGTACCTGCCGATATTTCTTATACGGATGACGGTTTTGTGATTCCTTCTAAATTAAAGAAAGGCATATACGCAGTAGGAACTGCCAAAAGCCCGGTTGATGTATCAAAATCCGTTCAGGACGCGACCGGAGTGGCAATCAAGAGCATCCAGAGTGCGAGGAGGTTGAAATAAATATGGAAAAGAAATTCGGTGTATATATATGTACGGGCTGCAATATTGGAGAGTCCGTTAACATAGAGAAACTGAAAAAGAAGACCGCCGGCGGCGGAGGTGTACCTGCGGATGTCATTAAAGAGCATCCGGTTTTTTGCAGTCCAGAGGGCTTAGATATTATAAAGAATGATATCAAGGCAGGGACAAATACCATAATTATTGGTGCGTGTTCACCGCGCGTCAAATATGAAGAATTTGATTTTCCGGGAACCATAACCGAGCGTGTAAATCTGAGGGAGTTTGTCGCATGGACCCTTGAGCCAAACACAGAGCCAACTCAGAGCGCTGCTGAAGATTATATGAAGATGGGTATAATCAAAACAAAAAAGGGAGACCTCCCGACTCCCAATATCCTCGAGGACCTGAGCAAAAAATTGCTTGTAATTGGCGGAGGCATTACCGGTCTGACTGCTGCACTTGAGGCTGCCAATGCCGGTTATGAGGTTGTGCTTGTAGAGAAAGAGGCGGAGCTTGGGGGCTGGGCAGCAAAGCTTTACAAGGAAGTCCCGAGGGAATATCCATTTGAAAAATTAGATGAACCTCTTGTTTTCAGCAAGATTAAGGAAGTTGAATCAAACCCGAATATAAAGGTATTTAAATCATCGGTAATCGAAAAGACAGACGGTCAGCCAGGTCTTTTTGATGTGACCATAAAGAATAATGGGAGCAGTGAGACAATTAAGGTAGGCGCAATTATTATGGCTGCCGGATGGAAACCCTATGATGCTACAAAACTCGGGTATCTGGGATACGGAAAACCAAACGTTATCACAAGTATTCAGTTGGAAGAGATGGCAAAGAAGGGAAAGATAATACGCCCGTCTGACGGAAAAGAGGCAAAAAAGGTTGCCTTTATCCAGTGTGCTGGTTCAAGAGACCCAAATCATCTTCCATATTGCTCATCGTTCTGCTGTGCAACGTCACTTAAACAGGCTAAATATGTGAGAGAGAAAAATAACGATGCGATTGCAATGATATTCTATAAGGATATAAGAACACCGGGACAGGCTGAAATCTTCTATAAGAATATGCAGAACGATCCCGGAGTGCTTTTAACAAAGGCCGATGTGACCGGCATCAGCGATTCCGGAAGCGGCAGCCTTTATGTTGAGGCAGAGAATGCTCTGCTTGGTGAGAAGATAAAAGTTGAGGCTGACCTCGTTGTCCTTGCAGTCGGAGTTGTTCCTGCAACACGCGCTTCTCAGGAATACCTTGACGGCCTTACAGAGGCAGGCAAAAAAGGTGATGAGGCAAAGAATAAATATATAGCAGAAACCCCCAAACCTGATTTCATTCTAAACCTTACATACAAACAGGGGCCTGAGATACCCTCGCTTGAGGGTTATTACGGGTTTGCGGATTCCAACTTTATATGTTTCCAGTATGAGACCAGAAGGACAGGAATATATGCAGCCGGCTGTATAAAACAGCCTATGAATATGTCAGAGGCACAGATTGATGCAACAGGTGCAGCCCTTAAGGCAATCCAGTCTGTTGAGCACGTAGCAAAAGGCATAGCTGTTCATCCAAGGGCATGGGACACGACGTTTCCTGATCCGATGATGATTAAATGCACTTCCTGCAAAAGATGCACGGACGAATGTCCGTTCGGTGCAATTGATGAAGATGAAAAGGGCACGCCATTTTTTAAAATTAACCGCTGCAGGAGATGCGGTACATGTATGGGGGCATGCCCAGAAAGAATAGTCTCTTTCAAGGATTTCAGCGTTGATATGGTTGGGTCCATGATAAAAGGGATAGAGGTTACGGAGGATGAATTCAGGATAGTTGTGCTGGCATGCGAAAACGATGCCTATCCTGCCCTTGACAGCGCTGCGATAAAGCGTAGTAAATTAAATGCCAATGTGAGAATTATCCCTGTAAGATGCCTGGGGTCCACAAATCTGGTTTGGGTTACCGATGCTTTTTCTAAGGGTATTGACGGAATAATTCTTCTCGGCTGTAAATACGGCGAGAATTATCAGTGCCATTTTGTTAAAGGCAGCGAGCTTGCAAATTACCGTTTCAGCAAGGTAAAGGAGACGCTTGACAAACTCCAGCTGGAATCCGACAGGTGCTCGCTTATGCAGGTTTCGATATCCGAATACGACAAGCTCCCTGAAATGATCAACGACTTTGTTACAAGGGTCGAAGAAATCGGACCTAATCCGTTTAAGGAATTTTAATGAAAAAGTGTCAGTGTCAGTATAAATCTTACTGCCACTGTTCACTGTCACTAATCACTCAAAAATAGAGGAGGAATGAATGGCAGAACAAATAATTAAACCCGATTTAAATTTTATAAACGATGTTATCGCCTCAGGCGGCGAGTCGCTGAAAAAATGTTTTCAGTGCGCAACCTGCTCGGTTGTATGCAATGTAACCCCTGAGGACAAGCCCTTTCCAAGAAAAGAGATGCTTCAGGCACAATGGGGGCTGAAGGACAAACTTTTAGCCAACCCTGATATCTGGCTTTGCCATCAATGCAGCGATTGCACTGCCTATTGTCCGAGAGGCGCAAAGCCCGGAGAAGTGCTCGGAGCTATCAGAAAGATGAGCCTTCAGGAGTTTTCGGTCCCTGGCTTTATGGCGAAGATGGTAAATCAGCCTAAGTTTCTTCTGGTGCTTCTTGCAGTGCCTGCGCTGCTCTACATATTGATTATAGCCTCCCAGGGCTTTTTCGGAGACGTCAGCATACCTACTGAGGACGGAAAAATTGTATACGGGAAATTTCTTTTTTCCCTGTATTATGTCGACACGGTTTTCACCGCCATCGCCCTCTTTGCGGTGTCCAGCCTGTTCATGGGGGTTACGAAGTATTGGATGGCCATGAGTGCGGCTGCTCCGAATACAAACAAGGTATCCTTGGTCAAGGCTCTCTACGATACAATTCTGGAGATACTCGGCCATAACCGCTTCAGGAAGTGTGAGGTAACAAAGGGCAGGGCAACGGCGCATATGCTGGTGTTTTACAGCTTTATCGGCCTGTTCATAACTACAATATTGGCCTTTGCAAAAGTCATCCCCGAGTATTTTGAACATTTCGGGACCCATTTGGGCATTGACCAGTCGCTCCTCGATGGTTTGACGGTAATATACAAAATAATAGGCAACATAAGTGCGGCTGCCATGATCCTCGGCATTCTGCTGGTGATGACTAACAGGTTCAAGAACCAGGAAAAGGCCGGGTTGGGGGGCTATTACGACTGGCTTTTTATCCTGCTTGTGGCCGGAGTAGGCGTTTCGGGACTGCTGGCCCAGTTCCTGAGAATGGCTAATACAGTAGTTGCTTACCCTACTTACGTAGTGCATCTTTGTCTGGTCTTTTTCCTTTTTGCATATGCCCCATTTTCCAAAATGGCTCATATGGCTTACAGGGCAACAGCAATGATTTTTGCAAAACAATCTGGAAGGGAATAAAGGTATCCTATGAAAATAAGAGATTTGATAAGAGATAAAGGGCTTGAGTTTATCGCAGTTGACAGTAATGCAACTGTGGATATTGCAATTAATAAAATGGTTGACCGTAATATCGGCGCCATACTTGTGATGGAAGATGGCAAGTTGGCCGGGCTGTTTACTGAAAGAGATGTTCTTAGATGCTGGGCGACCCAAGGGGAGAATTTTTGCAGAATCCCGATAAAAGATGTTATGACAAAGGATCTCGTGATTGCAGAACCTGATGATGAAGTGAATTATGCAATGACAATTATGATAAACAAGAGAATCAGGCATCTGCCTGTTATAGAAAAAGGCAAGATAGTCAGCGTAGTATCTATCCGCGATATGGTTAAGGCGCAGGTGAGCAATTTGCAGGCTGAGGTACATTATCTGAAGGATTATATTACAGGGGGATAATACCAAGTTAAGAAGTTGAAAGTTAAAAGTTGCCCGCCTCGACGGGTTCGCCTGAGGCGAAAAAGTTTAAAAACTGGAAACTGAAAACTAAAAACTGATTAAGGAGGTGAGGGTAAGTCTTGAAAGAGAAGTAAGAGGCGACTGTAATAATTTTTGCGAAACCATTGATTTTTAGACATAAAACTTTGTAAAAAGGAGGAGATGAATGAGTAATACAATACTTTTTGCCTTAGGTTGCGGCGTATTAGGCGTGATATACGCAGTGATGACCGCAATATGGGTGAACAAGCAGGACGCAGGAAGCGCGAAGATGCAGGAGATATCGAATGCGGTCAAAGAGGGCGCAATGGCGTTCCTCGCACGCGAGTACAAAACGGTTGCTGTTGTTGCGGTAATTTTGACGGTTCTTCTGGCCTTCCTCGGGATCTGGACAGCAATAGGGTTCGTCATCGGCACGGTCGGTTCTGCGTTAGCCGGATACATCGGCATGATGGTATCGGTGCGGGCCAACGTGCGCACTGCCCAGGCAGCCTACAAGGGCATCCAGGCTGCACTCGGCCTTGCTTTCAAGGGCGGCTCGGTGACCGGCGTTATGGTCGTTGGTCTTGGAATCATAGGCCTTGCTGGTTTTTATTTTATAGCAAAGCAGGCAGCCCCTGAGCAGGCATTCCATGCACTCGTGGGACTCGGATTTGGCTGCTCACTCATGAGCGTGTTTGCCCGTATTGCAGGCGGTATCTATACAAAGGCTGCTGACGTAGGAGCTGACCTCGTTGGAAAAGTTGAAGCAGGTATCCCCGAGGATGATCCAAGAAACCCTGCAGTTATCGCAGATAACGTTGGAGACAACGTAGGCGACTGCGCAGGTATGGCAGCTGACCTTTATGAGACATATACAGTTACGCTCGTTGCAGCAATGCTTCTTGCAAAGACTGTTTTTGGCGCTGAGAGCCCATGGGTCGAGTTCCCCCTCATGCTCGGCGGAATATCGATCATCGCTTCGATTATCGGAACATTTGCAGTAAGACTCGGGAAAAGTGGATATATCATGGGCGCCCTCTATAAGGGACTTGCTGTAGCCGGCGCTCTCGCGGCAATAACATTTTATATTGTGACAGGTGAATTTCTGAAAGGTATAGATCCGGCTTCAATGGCCTCTCACCCTTCATTTACACAGATGAACGTTTTCCTTATGGCGCTTATCGGCCTTGCATTGACCGGAGTGATTGTGGTTATAACTGAGTACTTCACCGCTGGGAAGTATCCCCCGGTGAAACACATTGCACAAGCCAGCTTGACCGGTCACGGCACGAACGTTATAGCGGGTCTCGCGGTCAGCATGAAGTCAACCGCAGCGCCTGTTATCGTTATTGTTGCTTCGATCCTCGGCGCCTATCATTTAGGCGGAGGGTTTGACGGTGATGCTGCTGGCGGTCTTTTTGCTATCGCATTATCAGCGGTTTCGATGCTTTCAATGACAGGCATTGTGGTGGCCATTGACACCTACGGCCCGATCACGGACAACGCAGGCGGTATCGCAGAAATGGCAGGAATGCCTGAAGAGATCCGTAACATTACAGACCCATTGGATGCAGTCGGCAACACCACAAAGGCTGTTACAAAGGGTTATGCAATCGGTTCGGCAGCTCTTGCAGCTCTGGTTCTTTTTGCAGAGTATTCAAGATCGTTCAGCGAGACCCTTTATTTTGACCTTTCAAACCCAATGGTTCTGGCAGGTCTCTTTATCGGCGGTCTGCTTCCTTATTATTACGGCTCACTTCTTATGGAGGCTGTTGGAAAAGCAGCTGGCAGCATCGTTAATGAAGTGCGCAGGCAGTTTCGTGAGATCCCTGGCATCATGGAAGGCACGGGAAAGCCGGAGTACGGCAAGTGCGTTGATATCGTGACCAAGGGCGCCATCCAGCAGATGATGGTTCCTGCGCTTATCCCGGTTGTTGTTCCTGTTGTTGTAGGTTTTCTGCTTGGCAGAGAGGCACTCGGAGGCGTCCTTATCGGAAGTATTCTTACAGGACTCTTCCAGGCGATTGCCATGACAAGCGGAGGCGGCGCATGGGACAACGCCAAAAAATCCTTTGAAGATGGAGTTACTGATTCCACAGGGAAAGTTCATAAAAAAGGAAGCGATGGACACAAAGCCTCTGTTACAGGCGACACAGTCGGTGACCCTTACAAAGACACAGCAGGCCCGGCAATTAACCCTATGATTAAGGTTATAAATATTGTCGCGCTTCTGATTGTTCCACTGCTGTAACAATAGAATCTGAAACTGATTTCAGGAGGCGGTTTGGAAAATTCCAAACCGCCTCTTTGCTTGACAAGCTTGTATTTGGTAGGGTAAAGTTACACAACTAAGTTCAAAAGGTGACAAAAGATGCAAAGGGCTAAAGCAAAACCTGAGACACCATTCAGATATATCGAAAATGCAAAGGAGACATTAAAAAAGTCTCCTATTGAGGACAATACATATTTAGACATTAAATACGTTAAGTCTGCCTGCGGTACAGCTTATCTTGGTGTTTTAAGGGCTGTAGATGAGTATCTTTTAAAAAGAGGGCTTGATGAAAAGGAATTGCCTCAAACCATCGAAGGTTATAGAGATGCCTTAAAAAAGTTTTTATCGGTCCACAACGGAAAACTTTCAAGAGAATTTGAAATGCTTTATAAGGCATTGCATATAGCAGGATATTACAGAGGTTTACTGGAAAATACAGATATGGTAAAGGATGCGTTAAAGGCTGCAAAAAGTTTCATTGAGAAAATTAAGTGAGTTCCTATAAACTAAGCAATAGTTGAGTTAGTTTCTGACAGTGCGGTAAACCCATTAAAGAATTTCACTCTCTAATGATATGCGGTGAGGGTGGTTTTTTCTAACTGAGATAGTTGGAGGCAACTTTATGGTATCCGTCTTGCACAGACAGACAGACAGACAGACAGACAGACAGACAGACAGACAGACAGATTTAAGTCTTTAGTATGCTTCTTTATATCCCTGTCTATAATCTCAACCCTTTCATGTAGCAACACTTCATTTAGTTCTCCATTTAACAGAACCGAAAAGATTTCTGACATCATTTCTTCGCCAAGTAAATATAATGATAAAACCGTAAATGTTAAAGGCAAGGTAACAGAATCCTTTATTGCTTTGGGTATGGGATATTTTGTTGTTGATGATACTACAGAAACAATTGCTGTAATTCCTTCAAAGACCTTTCCCAAGGTTGGGGAAGAGGTAAAAATAAAAGGAAAAGTGAAAAATGCGTTTGTTATTGGGGATAAGAGTTTGACGGTGGTTGTGGAGGAGGGGAAATGATAAATTTTCAACAAATTGGTAGGCTAATTATTGTATTGCTCTGTGCGTGTTCTATTTTTTTAAGTTTGGCAGGCTGTGAAAAAAATAAAGTTCCTCCTCCTCAACCCGCTGATAAAATGGACATTATTGAAAAAGAATCAGGGCAATTGACAGCCAATGTTTATATAGACTCCACCGTTTCAATGGAAGGTTTTGTTAGGCCATCTAGTACAACAAATTACATACAGACATTACAGGCTATAGAAAGTGCTATTAGTACAGGTTGGAAAACTCCCTCAATCCATTTTTTTAAATTTGGCACAAAAATATTGCCTTTGAAAAATCGAGAACATCTCAACGCAGTGAAGGCTGAATTTTATCAAACAGAAGAAACAAAGCTAAAAACTCATATTGAAAAAGTGATTAATTCTCCCAATACAAGCAGTAATAACAGTTTGACTATTATTGTAACTGACCTTTTCCAGAATGACGCAGATGTATCTTTATTAACTAATGCACTTAATGAGAAATGTGCTAAAAAGAATTTTGCCATAGGTATTTTAGGAATAAGAAGCCAATATGATGGAACTGTCTATGATGTAGGCATTAAAGCAGATTATTTTGACTTTAAAAGTATTGATGCTAAACCAGAAACCTTTCGTCCTTTTTACTTGTTAATTTTAGGAAAGCAAGCAGATGTGGCTAATTATTTTGAGCGATTGAAATCTGGGTTATCCTTTATATCCAATGATACCTTCGTTATCTTTTCACGCTATATAGTAAATCAGTTGGCTTCATTTGAAGGAGCATCTGTAGATGAAATTCTGGGGCGTCTTCAAGATGTAACAAATATCCAGGATAGCAGGGTCAAACAATTTCGAATACAAGGGGACACTGATGTTGGTTTTACAGCAACTCTAAAATACAACCAGTTGCCTTATGCGATGCCGTATGATGCAAAACAGCTACAGGCTGATATTATTGCAGAGCAATATGAACCTATTGGTGAATTTAAAGAGAGCAGAAAAGCTTATCAAAGTTTAAAGGTTGATAAGATAATTCCTTTAAATGATGGCTTTAAATTAAAAATAAACCTGACACCTACAACTTTGCCTGGAGATGGAATTTATCGTTATGAAATCATAGTTCGGCCAACAAGAAATGCTTATAATGTAGCTCAGTGGTGGAATAAGTGGAATATGGATTTAAGCAAGATTGACAGTTGGAAAAAAAATCCTAAGACCTTTGATGGTTCGAAAACATTTAATTTAAACCTATTTATGGACAACCTTTGGCAAGCAAATTATTTAATGCATCAGCCTAAAATCGCAAGAGTTTATTGCTATTTTAAAAAATAAATCAGGGAGGTTTGATAATTATGAAGTACGTTGCTCATATTCTTGGGATTATAATAGTCAGTTCTGTTTTTTATTTATTTATGAATTATGTTGAAAAAGATTTAGTACTTTCTGGATATGTTATACCACCTGCTGGAATTCTACTGTCGCAATGGCTTGACAGTTTTAAATTTTGGGCTTCAACAGGCATTTTTGCATCTCTGACAGCAAGTTTGCTTTGGTATATAATTTTTCAATGGATTGTTAAAGTAAACGATTCTGCAATTTCTGATAAAAGAATTATATGGCTTTCATTTTTTATCTTACCGGTTATTTTTATCATGTTAGGAATTTTTTATACAAAACAAGCAGAGGCAGGAAGCTGGGTTGCAAATTTGTTTTATGTATTGAATGGCCTATTTTGTTACTATTTTGCAACAGCATTGTTTTCGCCATCGTCATTTAAGTATACACCTCTTTGGGCAAGCAAGTTCAGATGGTGGAAGTAACAGGGTATTATTGATATAGGAGGGAGATATGAATCATTATGCAATTGGTATAGGTGGAACTGGGGCTAAGTGCATTGAGGCACTTATACATCTTTCAGCAGCAGGTTTAATGCCGAAAGGTGAGCTTTATGTGCTATTTGTAGATCCTGATAAAGGAAACGGAAATATAGACCGTGCAGCAATTACATTGCAAAGGTATATTGATCTTAAAAGAATTCAATTAGGTGCGGTAGATTTTCTTAAAACAAATATAAGCGAAGCTAAGCCAAATGTCTGGTCCCCTTTTGAAAATGAAGCCCAACCAACCTTGGATAAATTTTTTCAATATAATGAATTAAGAGAAAGTAATAAAGCAGCAACTCATCTATTTGATGTGCTTTACAGTCCCTCTGAAAAAGCGACAACCTTAGAAAAAGGGTTCAGGGGACATCCTTCTATTGGTGCTGCTGTGATGGCAGAAACAGTAAGATTGGGGCAAGGCGAGCCATGGGGAACTTTTCGTAATAGGATAATACAAGACATCAGAGGTGGTACAGGTGCAAGAATCTTTTTATTTGGCTCTATCTTTGGCGGCACTGGTGCGTCAGGATTTCCTACTATAGCAACACTAATCCGTAAAGAGTTAGCAGAGTTACAACAGAATAATCAAAATGTGCCTCAACAAGAAAATATGAAACTTGGCGGTATGCTTGCAATGCCATATTTCTCGTTTCTTTATGAGAGTCAAGATACAGAGATGAAGGCAAAATCAGAAAATTTCCTAATAAACACACATACAGGATTAAAATACTATTATCATAAAACCTACAGTAATATTTATGATGCAATTTACTCATGTGGAGATGAAACACAAAGTCTGGTATCCACTGCAAGTCTTGGTGGAAATACTCAAAAAAACGAACCCCATTTCGTTGAGCTTTACGCTGCTTTATCAGCAATAACCTTTTTTTCTGAGAAGGACCCTTCAGGATTTAATCTGATAGCAAGAAAGCAATTAAATCAACTTGATTGGATTGATTTGCCTGACGGTAAGGTCGGCACTGCCATCAAGCAGAAAATAGGGCAGCTTACACGCTTTGCCTTTTCATATTTAAGTGTCTATTATCCGATGCTTAAAGCTATCAGAGAAAATGAAAGAGCATATCGAGCACCATGGTTTATTGATTTTTTTGCAAGGGAGAATATTTCTCTGAATAATACTCAGACATCACTGGATGATCTGAAAGCTTTCTGCGAAGATTTCTTGTTGTGGGTTGCCAATCTTCATAATTCTGCAAAAGAAGAGAAAATCAACCTTATTAACTGGAATGCCTTTGCCCATGTCGTAAAAGAAAAAGATGGAAAAGAAAAAGTAAAATTATTGCCAAGCTTTCGTCTGAAAGACTTTGGTAACCTAATATTACCATCAGGTAAGGAAAAACCAAATGAACTCAGCCGACTGTGGGAAATGGTGTGTGATTCAAAGGTGCGCGATTCCAATTCAGTAGGTATAGGGAAATTTATACACGCATTATACCGGGAATCTTATTTAAAAGAATAATGAATCAAAAGTTATGTTCATAATGACTTTGAAATAAAAGTCTAAGGAGGGTATTTATGCCAGAACAAGTTTTTCCCCCGCTTACACCAAAGCTTAAAGATGGTAATGATAGAAAAATTAGCTCATTTAATAAAGCAGGAGTGTGGGATAACAGACAACCCATTGAGATTGACAATTTAGCTGAGAGTTTAAATATAGAAGGGGTACCGAAAACTATAGAACTGACGGGTATTCCTGATATGTGGGCACGACCTATACTCTTTGAGATGGCACTGTATGATGCAAGACATCCACTTCATAAGCTAATTTTAGGGGAATGGCGTGGGCTTTTGGCAATGATTGCCCTTAAAGAATGGAGAAATATAAACCTAAGTACTTCAAAAATTGAAATTATTAGCCCTGACCCTAATCCTCAGCAGCCTGGTGGAACTCTAACTCAAAGGCAAAATATTTATTTGAACCAACCAGCCTTTCTTAAGGCGTTGGAGAAGTTAAGACCATCTAAAACACTATCTAATGATAATAATTGGCATAACTTATATATAATTCTTTTTAATAATGAACCAATAGGTATAACCTCTCCGACTACACTTGTTTGTACCGCAGCAAACTACTTTAATCGTATTAATAATGTAAAATGGTTTGATGGTAATTTTCTGACAGATCCGACCTCCTCATTGAATGATAAAGAGAAAACAGCATTGGCAAAGTGGCTGGAACAACTTAAAAATAATCTTCAAAGTCACCAACATCGTATACCAGGAATGCCCGAGTACGATAGACTCTTGGGATTGATAGACAGCAAAGGAGACGAAAAAGGAGGAAATAAGGGGTTTATCCAGGATTTAGGCGGTGCTGATCCGCAAGTTAATATAAAATTATCAACAACCATTGGGATAACAGAGGGGATCTTTCAGCACTTTAATTTGCCTATAGAAGCTGAACAAGTTCCACCAGAATCACATGTTTTTCTTAAGACATCAAGGACATCGATAGAGCCACAATTTAAAAAATTACTTATAGTAGATAAAGAGATTGCCAAACAATGGGGGAAGAAAGAACAGGAGATTTTTGTTTCTGGCACAATAACACTCGCTTCTATTCCATTTGGTGGATTAGGAAGCGACGAAACAAAAATCGGTGAAATTCAACTACCCTCAATAGTCAAGCAGAGATCACCGGATAAGTTCTTTACCGAGAAACTTTTTGTGATTCAGCAACAAAATGCATTTCCAGGCACAATGAAAATAAAAGGTGATGATAAACTACAATTCCAAGGCAAATTTGTAACGCCTATTCTTCCTATAAAAGAAGAATTATTGAACTATTTAACAGCAGATGACCTTTACCAACGGGTTGTTTTTGAATCAAAGACTGACGGCTTTGTTGTTCATTTGCGATTGCCTTTATCAGGTCCTGATAACAAGGGTAAAGATTTTTCGATACAAAAGGAATTTAAGTTCAAAGAGGAGGTAGTCCTTCTTAATACTGTGCCTGTTCTTGAGGTATGGCCAAACTTCAGGATAAACAAGTTACACGGCGATAAGTATGAACCGGCATGGAAACTTTACTATACTTATTTTTCAACACTCGGGGAACAGACGTTTTATGCAAAACCATATATATTCGGAAAAGAATTAGACAAAGACGATTTACAAACTTTTAAAGATAGGTCTGGTAGAAAAATTGAACGCCAAATTACCAGGACAGATATATTCCCTGAGGCAATGATATGCATAGGAGAAGTGGCGAACCCTCAAACCAATGCCATGGAGCCGATTACAGCAGGTATATTGTTACTTAATAGACCTGATATTACAACTCAAGTGCAAAATAAAAAGTGGCTGATAGGAGTTGACTTTGGCACAACTGCCACTAATATTCATGTTAATGATACTATTTCTGACTCCTTTCCTATAATATTTAAAGAACGCTTTTTAACAGTGACTGCGACATCTCGACGTACTTGTTTGTATGATGATTTTTTACCAGGCAAAGAAGAAAAGGCACCACTTTTAAGCATTTTTCAAGATTTTTCAAAAACATCAGGCACCCTGCGTCCCTTACTTGATGGACATATTTACTTTTTGGAGGATTATAAAAACTTTAATGCAGCAGTGCTGGGCATTATAACTGACCTAAAGTGGTCAGAAGATAAAGCTGTTCGTGAACGCACTCAGGCTTTTTTAGAACAACTTTGTCTGCAATGTGTGGCTGAAGCTGCTGCTTATGGTGTTGCAGAAGTTAGCTGGAGATTCTCATATCCAAGTGCTTTTTCTGCTGTTGATATAGAATCATTTGAAAAAATCTGGAAACAAATAACCACTGAATGGACTGAAACGGGTTTTACGTCAAGCCCTGACAATCCTGTTGAAAAAAAGACTGAAAGTATTGCTGCATCACACTTCTTTGCTTATCACCCCAAAATGCAGGGTTATAAACAAGGTCTATTTGGCCCAGGAATGGTATGTATGGATATTGGAGGTGAGACATCCGATATTACAATTTATCAGGATAATAAACTGCACTGGCAAACTTCCTTGCGGTTTGCAGGGCGTCATGTTTTTTTAAACCTGTTATATGCAAAACCTGATTTCCTTAATATTTCTTTTGGGGCTGATGTTGCAAGCCTGAATAAAACCATAGGTAATCGAACTGCATTCTATGCACAGGCTGATGCCCTTATTAATAGTCAAGGGCAGGACTGGTTGGATAGGTTGCATCACGTTGCCGGCGATCAAAAAGTTAAAGATCTTATCCAACTCATAGCAGTAGGGCTTTCAGGTATTTTTTATTATATTGGTTTACAACTTCAGTATTTGGGCAATCTTCAAAATTATAAAAAGCAAATGCCAAATGTATATATTGGAGGCAACGGGGCAAAGATGTTTCATTGGTTGGCAGTTGGAGCTTATAGCAGCAAAAGTCCAATCAACACACTTTTCAAGGATATTATATTGAAGGCATCAGGATTTTCATCTCGGCCTGAAATGTTTGATATTCACATTAGTCCTGAACCTAAAGGTGAGGCTTCTTTTGGATTGGTTTGCGAGGAAACAGACCTTGATGAAAGCAGCAGAATTATTGGAGTTTTGGCTGGCGAACTATTCGAAGAAGGAAGCAAAAAATGTAACTGGGATCAACTTATTACAGCAGAAAGAATGGGTAGAGGAATGGCGACCTCACAAAAGCTCCAAAATCTTGAAGATTTTATAAATATCTTCAACTCATATGCAAAGTCACAAAATGCTGTTGTCTCAGCTATTGAAAGCAATAACATTCTGATTAATGTGATTAAAAAACAATTAGATGACCAGCTTGTTAATGTTAAAGGCAAAGACGAAAAGACTATACATGTTGAACCATTGTTTATCAGTGAACTTAAAACTTTACTTAAGATAAAAGCCGATGAGTAGGGAACTAAGCAACCTCAGAAATACTGCTGAGTAAAAGTTATGGCATTCAAACAATCTATTAGCCGCTTAACCCTTATGTGTTATATTGTAGTTGTCTTTTTTTATCTATTATTTAATATATCGCCAGCTTTTACGCAAGATGCAAAATCAGAGGTTGATTCGCTTCTGGGGAAAATTATGGATTTAAATAAAAAACTTGATACTATTGATTTTAAGTCAGAAACTGTGGTCAAAACTATTCAGAATTTAGAAAGAGATTTTTCTTTAATTGAAAGTGAACAGCAGGTAATTCTAAAAAATAATCCTCTTGCAAAGTTAAAAAATCCTGAGAAAGAACAGCTTCAATTAAGTTTAGATAATTTAAAGGATGAAATAAGGACTTTTAAGGGAAGAATTAAGACTGTTTTACAAATAGCTCCATATCTTCAAAATTCAAACGGAAGAGACAAGACAGATCAAAAGGAGAATCAGAAAAACAGAATACCTCCTGTTATTCTTTATCTCGCTATTATTGGAATCTTTTTGACACCTATTATATTAGCCTTTCTGTTGTTACTATGGCGTAGAAACAAAAAGATAACAAAAGAGCGGATTCAACAAGAAAGAGAAAGGAAAGAATGGTGGCAAAATAAAGTGTTGGATAAGTTTCAGGAAGTGTTGGATAAGTTTCATGGAATAATAGAGAGATTTGATGAGTTTTACTTATTAGCTAAAAAGCTAAATAATAAATTTGGCGGGATTGAAAGGGCACTAACAGATGAAAAGTTTAACCAAGCGAATAATCTCGATAAACAAAAGATAGTAATTGATAAAAATATTGCTGATAGTATTAGCGAAAAAAAACTGACCCAAACAAGACAGATCGAAGAAAACCAAATGCAAATATTCTGTCGTCGCTATAATGATGAAGTGGACGGGTTAAATAGAGAATTTACAGACTATTATAGACCAACTCGTATTGGCGTTGAAAATGCAATGGATCGTCGTAAGAATCCTGACATTAGCCCTAAATTTATCACAGCCCCCGATGGTGATTATTATGCTATAGAGAATGAAAGAGATAGACAATTTATGGTCGTTCCGCGTCTTGGGATGGTATTTCAGGAGTCCAGTTATGGGCCAGGGGCAATGGGGTTTGTGTTTGAATGTCCCGACTATAATCCCCAATTGCGGTATCATCAAGTAAAAGTTGTCGAACCTGCCTTTTTTGAACCAGATTCTGCAAGGCAATACTGGAAGCTTAGAGACAAGGGTAAGCTCGACTTGGGTAGAACTGAATAAATTCGATTATTAAATAGGATGGATAAATATATAAATACAACCTTTGCAGTCTATATTTCACAAGTCTTGGGATATTTAACCCCTGAAAATAAAATTGCTTTTGCAATTATCTTATTCTTGCAGCTCATTTTTTTGTTTTGGATTTTAAAACTTCTTTATTCGTGGTACCAACTACGGGCAGACAAAAGGCAGATGCTCAATTGCGAAGATGTCAAGGTTTTAGTAGAAGCACGTGAAAAATATTTTGGCGGTGATGAAAAATCGAACCAAGATGAGTCTAAGATTTTCAGAGATTTCTGTAAAAATAAATCTGTCAATGAAAATAAGGCTGTCATAAAACATTTGAAAATTATTTTCATATCAGGTTGGAGAGAAAGGCGTCTTGAAATTGGTGAATTGCTCAATCACACAAAACATATTCTATTCCAGAACAACAATTTTTTGCGTTCTATTTTGTCATCTTTTATAGTACTTGGCCTTTTAGGAACACTTTTTGGGCTTGCAGATAGTTTAGCACACCTATCACCTGTAGTGGGATCAGGTGGTTTTCAACAGACGAATGAAGGGATTAGCTTTTCGTTGGCTCAACTTCTCAGTCATATTAAAAGTGCATTTGCTCCCAGTATCTGGGGAGTTACTTTTACAGTTATAGGTGTATTAATTTATGGGGCTTATTTACGTTTTGGATGTACCCCTATCAAATCAACATTAGAAAGGTTGACATTAACAGTCTGGTTACCGCAGCTTTGCCCAACAACTTCTCAAAGACTAATTGAGCAAAGCGAACAGCACATGCGAAAAAATTTGGAAGCAGTAAGTAAGTTTATCGAACTTTCTGACTCTGTGCAGTCGGAGGTCAGTGTTTTTAATCACAATCTTAATCAAGCCAATACGGTTACTGCTTCCCTTTCAACAGCAGCAAATGAAATTAATACGGCTGCCAATGTGTTTAACTCTGGATTTGCCAATCAGCTTGTTGAATTTTCATCAACCTTTACCAGGAGTGTTTCGCGTCTGACAACTTTTCAAGAGGAAATACGCACTTTATATCAGAAGATGATTGATGAATCCGATACCTTTCAAAAAAGCATAAATAAAACAATAGAAGCCAAAGACTCAAGAATTAATAATATTTTGAAAACATTTAAAAGCTATGAGGATGCATATATTGCAGAACGCGGACAAATAGACGCTAAAATGCAAAAGTTTTTAGATGAAGCAACTGAGGTTAACACCAGTATTAATGCTCAAAACCGGAAATTATTTGATGACATTAGCAGTCAATTAAATCAAAGTTTGAGAGGAATTGAGAATAGCCTAAATGTAGGGCTATCCGGTATTGCACAAAAATTTGATAGCTTTGATGTTCCGATTAAAAATGCAGCTGAGAAGATTGAAGGCTCTTACGAAAATTATTATAAACATATGACGGGAATTATTATGGATTTGCAAAATGAAATTAAATCTCAAAACAATAAATATGAACAACATCTTATATCACTTTCTAATGTTAAACAAAGCATTGAGACATTACTTAAATATTTATCAAAAAATAGTCAGGTACAAGCAACCGAAATTCAGAATTTAAGCCAAGTAATTAGTAAATTGGCATTAGATATAAATTCTTTATCTTCTAATATTAATTCTCATTCTTTAAATGCTGATAATTTTAATAATTCTGTAAGTGTTATAGAACAAAACATCAAGTCATTGGGAAAAGGGGCTCAAATTCTTATTGAAACATCTACCAGTATTGCACCATTAGCAAATACTATTTCAGTTTTTTCTGAGACAGTAAAAAAACTTCAACGGTCTGTTGAAGTTATAAGCAAACCAATTACTCAACCTCAGCAAAAAATTCTGCAGGATGTTCCTACAAAAAAGCGACGTTTAAAAAAACTAAAGAAAATATTTCCAACATTTCTATTTTGGGTGAGTGAAGAATGAGAGATGAAATTGCCGCGTTAGACGATGACGTTTTAGATTTTAATTTTTGGCCTTCTTTTGCTGATTTGATGCTTGCGTTAGTATTGATTTTGATTTTGGTACTCTTTTCATATCTTATAGTTATTAGTGTTGGAACTGTTAATCTCACGCATGTAAAAAATAATCAAATGGAGATGGTACAGGGCATAGCTAATGCTTATGGTGTTAATCTACTAGAAACTAATCCTAACCAATTTGTTATCTCAACGGGTATTATCATTCAAAATGAACCGGTACTTCAAAAAATTAGTTTCACAGATAATATCTTATTCCCACCAGATGAAACTATATTAAGCAAAACTGGTATAAAAACCCTTACTATTGTTGGGAAATTACTCAAGGAACGATTACCCGTTATCCAAGAAATACAGATTCAAGGACATGCTGACACTGATAAGAGTAGATTATACCCGTCAAATTTAGATTTGGCAGCCTTAAGAGCAATTGAGGTATTTAAGTTTTTACAAAATGAAATCGGAATTGATCCATCTGAACATCTAATGTCAGCAACCTCTTTTGGAGAGTTTAAACCAGTTCAACGTTCAGACGAAAATCTTTCTTACAACTACTCACAACTAACAAAAGATAATAGTACAAAAAGCCTAAAAGATAAAAATCGACGCATCGAGTTGCTGCTTTTTTATAAGATATCTTGATAAGTAAACGATACAAAATAAGAACCTTAATCAATTATGGAATAAGTCATATGATCAATAAAAAAGGAAGTTATATGTCTATAAAGATCATAATTCTAAGCATGGCAATTTGTTTTGCATCTTTTGTAAAAATCTCCGCTTCATCTGAAAAGGATACAATTGATATTTATTGGACCGACTTGGGTATAGGACAATGGGATTCATCTATGAGAATCGGCGATGATTTTAGCAAGTTAGATGCCTCACAGAAGGAAACGATTGTTGTGCGTGAATCAAAAGGTCAGATACTTATTCCTATGCCGTCAGATAAGCAATTGCCAAAGACCGATGAGGAATGGCAAAAACTGTCTTCGGAAATTTATGAAACAATAAAAACAAAAACAAATAATGCTTTAAGTTCAGGAATTACAGAAGTAGAAATACGGGCAATTCAAAACATTAATAAACCTGGCTATGTCGCTCCATGGAGACAAGACAAAGTTGTTAAATTTATTGAGGCATTTGGTTTGGCATTAGAGAAATTCAAAGGTGGGATGGCATCGGATCGCAAGGTTGTAGTCAATGGTATCTGGGGAAGCAATGGCGGTTATGCAGCATCACTAGTAGTTCCCGTATTGAAACATAAACCGATAGATAAAGGCATATTGATTGACGCGAGAGCTTGGGATAGAGATGTAAAAAAGCTCTACCATGTTATGAATGGAAATCTTGCCGTAATAAATACTGCCGGCGATGTGCCTGCAACTGAGGGAATGGTAGCTCATCATGAGACTTCAAAGGCTCTTAAGCAAGCGCTTCCTAACCTGAAAGTTTATTGGGTGGACTCTAAAAGGGGTATCAATGTTTTTTCTGCAGTGTATCACTTGGGGAGTATGCATTGGGAAAAGTCTTTTGCTGTTAAAGAGTTTACCGGAAGCAAATATGTCAAACTTGGCGAAATGACAGGGGGAGATCTGCGCAATCAAATACTTATTAAAGAAAACAAAATAAAGGAAGGCGGGGTTTTGATTGATCCGAAGCCCGTAAAAGTAGGCAATAGCGGGTCGGAGACAAAGAAGAAGGTTATTAATTCAAAGCCAAGTGATAACACTCTTTATTGGGATTATAAGTGAAAGACAAGAGGCAGCAAGAGGAAACATGAAAGGGATACGAGCAGTTATAAGGATAACTATTCTAATTATTGTCTTTTTGATTTCGGTTAGTTCCTGTAGCAATAAGGAGTCAAAGACAGCTATAGCGAATCCGGCAAAACAAGTTTCTGCGATCCCTGAGAATTTCGATAACGGCCGGGCTGTCTCTCTGAAAGTCTTGCAGGAGAAGACCGAGGAATGCATGGCAAAAGGGGCATGCCCTGCAAGTATTCTTCAGATATGCGATATTAAAAAGATAGCCGGTTACGTGATAGATGAGAAAAGCGGGGATATTATTCTTAATGGCAAGATTGATGATACGTCGCCTCCACTTTATCTGGAAGATTTTGTTATCGCCTTAAGAAATACATGGATGAAATATGCTGAGAGGAAAGAAGGAACTTATTATTATTCAAATCCCGGTTGTTCGATAGACCCTGATCCTACAGTATTGAATAACCTGCAGGAGATTGCGGGCCGAATCTTCAGTAAGTCAAATTCTGACAGCGTGAAGAAAGACTTCGGCAGGTGGCGCAATGTCTGCGGTCGTCCTCAGACGGTTAGGGTCATGGGTATCCCTTATGACAGCCATTTCGCCAAGGTGATGGTGGATGCCGATTATTACATGAAGCGACTTGTTGACGGCTCTGAAACGTTAGGCATTGATGGGTTTACAAGTCTGACAGACATGACTTTGAATATTGTCCGTAAAGAGATTGAAGATGGTAAACCTATCTCTGTTCCATTATCATCAATGAACAGGTTCTGGTTCTATCCCGGAGAAAACAGTTTTTTTGAGGACAAAGGGGTTATATATTTTAAAAAATCCGATGTGATCCTGCTTAATGAAGAAGAATTCTTGACCAAGATGGGAGAGTTGGCAGGTGCCGGTAGGCCGAATCTACTGGCGCAAAGGTTTGCTAATAATTTTTCTGCAAGATACTCCGAGATTGCGAAGGCAAGGCTGGTTTACGCGGAACTTGAAGGACTTTTCAGATTTGTTGCCCTCTCAAGGATATTGAAATACAGGAAGGCTCTTTCTGAGGCCGGAATAAATCTCGATTATCTGATGAATCAATTCCCCGTGCAGGACACTCATGTGGAACGTACACTTCCGGGCATATCAAACATAAAAGAGTTCAGCAACCGAAAAGATACCAAAGTGGGCTATGAAGTATTATATTTGTGGCTGCCCAGTTGCGGAGGGGTTGAGATCAATATAAACGTTAAGGAAGACAGTTTTGTTTTGGATAAGACAGGAGGAATCGCAAACATTAGAAAGGCGATCATTAAAGCAAGACCTTCTGCCGACTCGCTCTACTGGAAATTTTAGGCAGGATAACTTGAAAATAGTTTTATGCATCTATTATAAGGGCAAAATATGGAACAATCCGGAGAACTTCTAACCCTAAATAAAAGGAGGCAATGATGTTGGTAAGGAAGATATCGTTACTGGGTATTACATGCTTGATATTATTATTTTCGTGCAACAAGACTGAAAAGATACCGGCGGATATCAGGATTCAGATCGAATCTCCGCAGCAGAATGCCGAAGTTGGACTTACTGAAATAGTTAACGGCAAGGTATCTAATCCAAAAGCTCAGGTCTATGTGCTGGTTCATCCTTTGTTGACTAAGCTGTGGTGGGTTCAACGCTTCCCTTCTCCAACAAATCAGGACGGTTTATGGCAAACGCTCTGCTATTTTGGCACTGAAACCAGGGGTATTGGAGAATCATTTGAAGTAGTTGCAATTGTGACAAAAGATAGATTAGAGGAAGGGCAAATGCTTACCGAATTGCCGAAAGATGTAGTGCGGTCAGACATCGTAACTGTCAGACGTGCGCGATAAAAATAGAATGAAAGCTTAAGTCATGAAGAAAAAAAATACTCGAAAAGGGAAAAAGAGTGACCCTGTCAAAAAGAATGCGATCAATTCCAAAATTGGCGGGAAACTAAACGATTATTTTATCTCAGCTATTATCTGCTATTTTACAGCTTTTTTATTAGACAGGATTATATTCCAAAAACACCGTGAAATAAAAATTGATAGTTCTTTGTTAACGATTTACAGACCCGGCGACGGGTTGGATTTGCTGAGTTATTATTTTTTGTCTGTTCTGATGCTTTTTTTGTTCCTCTATGTTATAAAAATGTTCAAAAAGAAAAATATCTGGCTTGTTTCTATAGTGCTCTCGCCTTTAATTGCTATAGCAGCGCTTTATATTGGTAAAGACCTGCTGCTCGCAAAGGTTGAACCGAAAATGAGTATAAATGGTCAAGTGAAAAATCCCAAACTCTACAACTATCTGTTTGTCAGGCCTGTTGATTCAAGTAATTGCTGGCTGCAAGAACCGATTCCTCTGATGCCTGATCAAGAAGGAAAATGGCGCATAGGCGCATATTTTGGAGGCCAAAGAGGTCAACAATTTGAAATTATTGCAATAGCGTCAAAGACCCCATTGCACCCGATACCATTCATCAGTCCTGGCCAGTATGACTGTACTCAAATCCCGGACGTGGCTGAGCGGTTTATTCGATTGGTTAAGCTTAAGTAGTTGGAATATATGAATTATTTTACATTAATGTACAAAAAATACTTTACAGGTATAGGATTTTTTTTAGCAGTTGTTTCAATTTTTTTTGGGGGGAACGAACAAATATTAGCATCAGACATGCAGCAATTCTCCAATGTGCGCCTGATTGACGATCCCAGCAATGACGGCGACAGTTTTCATGTGAAGGCTGATGGCAAGGAATTTCACGTCAGATTATACTTTGTAGATTGCCCTGAAACTTCTGCTGGGACAAAAGGTGATGCGATGCGCGTTCGTGAGCAGACAAGATATTTCGGTCTGTCGAGTGTGGAGCAAATCATTCATTTTGGTAATGAAGCAAAAAAGTTTGTTGAAACTGCTTTAGCAAGACCTTTTACTCTGAATACGACCTTTGCTTCGGCAATGGGCCGATCCACAAAGGGAAGAATATATGGTTTTATTACTACTTCTGCCGGCGATGATCTGGCGAGCTTGCTTGTAAAGAATGGTTTGGCGCGCACTTACGGAACAGCACGGCAGACACCTGATGGAACATCAAGTAAGGAGATGACTCAAAGACTTCGTGATTTAGAGAATGCCGCCATGCTCAAAAGAACAGGGATTTGGGCAAAAAGCAATCCTGAAAAGCTTGCTGATCTTCGGGGAAAACAACGCCGCGAAGACCAGGAGCTAAAAGGTATTCAAGAGCAGACAAAGAAGGGCGAGAGTCATCAGACGACGCTGGATATTAACAAGGCCAGCAAGGATGAACTGATGTCCATTAAAGGTATTGGACCAGTGCTCGCGGAAAGAATTATTGCGGGCCGACCGTACAAGGATGTCGAGGACTTGTTGAAGGTGAAAGGCATCGGAAGAAAGAAACTTGAAAAGATTCGTCCTTATTTTAAGAAGGTTTGAGGGTCGCACCTTCAAAAATCATTTTTGAAATAAAAGGATTAAGCGGGTTTGGTAGGGACATTTCCCCCTATTTTTAGGTTATAAACATTGTCGCGCTTCTGATTGTTCCACTTCTGTAATCCGGAAGTGCTTTCATTACTAACGCAAAGAATTACAGTCCTAGTTCTTTCTTTAACCAGTCCCTTATCTCATCAGTAATAGCGTACATGCCATGTGTGGGAGGGAGCGCTGGCTTATCAATTGCATTCCGGACCATCTCAAACGGTATTTCATTGATCTTGCCTACAGTAGTGGTGATGTCAGACCTTCCTATTCTCAGAAGCATCAGTCCCGGTGGTTCTGTTTCAGACTCGATATAAAACATGAAGCCGGTGATTTCTTTGAGTTTTTCAAGATCTTCAGGACGGGCCTGAAAACGGGGCTCCATCATAACCTGCGGTGTTACATTGAATTTGATCTCAGACAGAATGTCGGGACGTTTTTTTATATCGTCAAGCCCGAGTATGCCAAAAATGTTCATATCATCCAATTCGTTGCTGACCATATTGGTACCTCTTTCCTGTTTAGTGGTTAGGAGAATGCCTGCTGTGGAACATAATCCTGGTTCAGGCGTTTAATCGGTTTTGTGTTGTATTATATCACATAACAACAGTTGCAAGCTCTGACTATTGCCTCTGGTGTGCAGCTCTCAGTAAATGACCATCAGCTGCCATAGTTCCTTACTGGTATCAAAAGGCGCCTTTCTGTTATAATAAACCATTCTGCATTTACAGGCGATAAATGTGTCAATCCCGCTGGCACATAATAACTCAGGACTGACTATGCGCGCCTGGAATTTTTTATGGGGATTTGTTCTTACAAAATAAAAGTAAAGGAAATCAAAATGAATAGTGATCAAAAAGGATTCGATGAGGGATTGTCAGAAATAAAAAAAGAGGTCGAGGCAAAAATCAAAAAAAGCGTAATTGTGCCTGAGTACCTGACAGGGCAATCAAAGATGTATTTCCGCTGTTATCCCGGCATCGGCTGCTTCACAAAATGCTGCAGCGGGATAAAGATACTGCTTTCACCCTATGATATATACGCGCTGAAAAAAAGACTCGGCATGACATGCAATGAGTTCCTTGCAACCCATACCCAGCAGTCATTCATTGACAATACCACGCTTCCGATCACTCTTCTCAAGATGAACAATGACGAGGCAAGGTCATGCCCCTTTGTTACAGATGAAGGGTGCACTGTATATACCGACCGTCCGCTCACCTGCCGGTATTATCCGATAGGCATGGGCATCATGAAGCAGTTTGACAAGGGAACCGGCACCAACTTTTTTATAAAGATCAAGGAAGACCATTGTCTGGGCCATAATGAAGACAAAGCATGGATCATTGACGAATGGCGGGCAGACCAGGGCTCGACCGTTTATGATGAGATAAACAATGACTGGATGGAGGTAGTGCTCAAGGCAAAGACCCTCGGAATGGTTGAGTTCAGCCAGAAGTCTCTGGACCTGTTCTTCATGGTCAGTTCGAACCTCGATGCCTTCATGAAGTTTGTTTTTGAAAGCAATTTTCTTAATGCGTATGATATCGAGCCGGAAGTTGTCAAAAGGATAAAGGAAGACGACATTGAACTCCTGAAATTTTCTCTCTCGTGGCTCAGATTCACCATGTATGGCGAAGGGGATTTCAAGGTGAAGGAAGAAGCCAGGAAGAAGGCCAGGGAAAGGCTGATTGCTGAACGTGAAGAGCAGGCCCGGCTGGAGCGGGAAAGAAGTCACAAGGAGCCGGACTGATACCGCAGGTATTTCTTGCTAACATTGATTGTCTGACTAAGAACAAGAAAAGGGGACGTTGTACTAGCTCACTAATTCGGTATCTTTCTGGAGTTTATTTCACAAATAAGATTAACGGGGTGTGTTGAATTTTTCAGATGCCTGTGTTATTTTCATCATTGTCATGAGCGATAGTCATAGAACTGATAATAAATGCTTGTCAACGCGCGTGCAATTTCCGGATGACGAATCAAAATTCAGATGGATGCCGATGCTTCTCGATGCTTATGCAATAGTTGATAAAGGCATTGCTATTGCCATCAGTGAAGAAGAAGATAAACGCAATATAAAACTGTCATGTAAGGAAGGGTGTAACAACTGCTGCCGCGTGCTTAAAGACATCCCTGTTTACCCATTGGAACTTGTTGGGATTTACTGGTTTTCCACGGAAAAGGTGGTCCAGCCGGTACGTGAAATTCTTAAGAGGCAACTATCAAGCCATGCTAAAGGAGACACCTGTCCTTTCCTTATAAACAGTTCCTGCTCGATATATCTCATGCGTCCTGTAGCATGCAGGCAGTTTAATGTTTTCAGCATACAGTGCGATGAAGGTGAAGACCCGTTCTATACCAGAAGAGCTGATGTCCTGACCCCGATAAAAGATTATACTGATAAGGCTTTCTATACTATGCTTCCATTCTATGGGATTGCTGATGAGGATGACAAGATTGATGCCATAGAAAATAATCTCATTCATTCCCTTGTTCGCATTCTGCAATCATGCAACTGGAAAGAGCTGGACAGAATAATGACTGAGTTTGATGCAAAAAGGCATTAAACTTGCAAGCCGGATAGCAAGTTACAGGGAATGAAAGTTTAATTAGTTAACAGAGCGCTCCGATGTAAATCAATGTAGTGCATGCGGAAATCATTGCTGTATAAGGCTTTGGAGGGATTTAGACAGGCGCTCTTTCAGAAACACCATAATTTAGGTATAACGCTTTGATTCTATTCATATTTTATGGTGCACATAAAATAGGCAAAACGGAGAAGATGAAGGCAAATAGAGGCAATGCGAAGCTTCATAACAACTTAATTAACAAGTTATGAACAATTGTTGATAAACTAAAGGTTAGATTTACAGATTGCATGCTTGGAATATTTTTTGAATAGAAAATTAAACCTGACAAAAAAACAAATAAACTCTTTAAATCTTCTCAATCACTGCTGCGGCGAGGAGCGGGAACATTATCTCATGATGGCCGGTGAGGGCATAGGAGCAGCCTTTCTTGTGTGTAGGGCGCTTAAGTACATTCTGATGAGGCCTGTAGTGCTGGATAAAGTCCATATTTACAGTTGTGAAGTTTTCGACCTTGTTCCCTAAGTTTCTTGCCACTGTCAATGCCTTTAAAAACACTTCGGGCATTATAACTGCGGAACCCAGGTTTATATAAACCCCGCCTTCCAGATCCGATACAACAGATGTGAAGAGTTTAAAATCCCTGTGGCTTCCCTCTCCGAGGGCTCTGCCGTCAGCCTGCGGGTGCATATGGATTATGTCTGTGCCGACAGCAACATGAACCGTTGCAGGAAGCCCGAGTTTATAAGCTGTGCCGAAGATGCTCATATCCTTATATTTGAATTTTGAATTTTGAATCATTTCACCGAGCGCTTTCCCTATGCCAAGCCCTTTTTGTACTCCTGTGTTTATAGCCTTATTGATGTATTCTCCCGTCTCTTTTGCCATTCCGAATGTGCCTTTGCACAACTCCTCTGCGACGTCTTCGGAGGTCTGTCCCGTGAATGAGAGTTCAAAATCATGAATGATGCAGGCCCCATTTGTTGCAATTGCAGTGACAATTCCTTTTTCTATCAAATCAATAATTATGGGCGAAAGCCCTACTTTTATTGGATGCGCGCCCATACCCAGGATGACAGGCCTTTTGTTTTTTTGTGCAGTGATTACAGCCTGTATGACAGCCGTCAAGTCCCTAGCTGCCAGAATATCCGGAAGTCCATGAATAAAATCATTGAATGAATTTCCTGACATATGCGGAATTGCTGCTGAGGCGATCTCTACCTTGCTTTTTCTCCTGAGCAGAGGATATGTCCTTATTTTACTCAGTGATATGGGCTTGTATTTTTTCATAGTGTCAAATTTTAACATAAAAAGATTGATTTTATAACTAAAATTATGTTATTAAATATGACCAAATTTTAATGCGGTCTATGACCACAAGGAGGAAGGAATTGCCAGCTAAAGCAGCAAAAAAGAAAAATCTTTCAGCAATAAAGAGGACAAGGCAGACAGGGAAACGCAATCTGCGCAACAACGCTGTCCGTTCAAGGATAAAGACGCTTTCAAAAAAGGTGGAAGAGGCAGCAGCGGAGAAAAACAAAGAGCAGTTGGGAAAACTTCTTAGAGATATAACAAGGGCAATACAATCTGCTGTATCAAAAGGCGTGCTTCATAAAAATACAGCTTCAAGAAAGATATCAAGACTATCGAGATTGGCAAATACTGTCCTTAATGCGCCTGCGGCAAGTTAAAGTTTCAGCAGCCTGACAAGCAGGTATTCCAACGGATAGGCGCCTCCGGAGCTTTTTATCTGGATGTCGGCATCATTCAGGAGCTCAAATACCTTTCTGTAGTATTCGCCCCTGTTGCTTTGAGCGGACAACTTACTGTATTGCCAGTTAATAGCGCCCAGCAGGCTGTAGGGTTCTGCTGTTTCTGAAATTACCCTGTAGATTCTGAACACCTTTTCCGTGTTTTTCTCCCTGAGCGCGTTTGTCAGGTCAAAGACGCTGTATTCCCTGCTTCCCTCTACAATCTCTCTGATATCGTTTATAGTGATTGTCTCATTCCCGATGCATGCAAGTTTTTCGACCTCTGAAGACAGGAGCCCGATATCTGTGCCAATGATTCCGATAAGGTATTCTATGGCGTCATCTTTAATAGAGAGTCCTTTCTGCCTTGCCTTGTCTTTTATCCAGAAGGGCAGGTCTTGCTCCCTTATATCAAGACAGATGGCCTTTATCCCCTTGGTATTTTCTTTCAGTTCTTTTTTCATGGTTCCGATGTGAAGCATTATAAACGCTGCATCAGGGGATGGATTGGCTATGTAAGGCTGGAATTTTTTGAAATCTTTCCCGGGAAATTTCTGGAGATTTTTGACGACAACGTACCGCCTGCCGCCAAAAAAAGAAACTGTATTCAGTGTGCCTGTTATCTGCTCAGGCGTTGGGGTTTCATCTGCAGAGTCCATGTCAAAGACATTGATGTTAAAATCTGTTTCTGCCCCGGGTATGGTCCTCTTAACTGCGGAAAGCGCCTCTTCCAAAAGATACTGGTTATCTGCATATAGAAGATATACAGGCGATGTTAATCCTTTATCTATTTCCTGCAAGAAGTTCTTGATGCTCATTTTGGTAAATATATATTAGCATATAACAGTGATACCCGCCTCTCTGCTTCGGCTATTGATAAGCATAAATTAATGCTATACAATTAAATACCAAAAGTTTTAAAATATGGCAGTAAAAAACAGAGGCAGGGCGGCTAATAGGTAAGGACACATCAGCCTTGTTTATGTCATTCCGGCTTCCGTTCTCCGTAGCATTACTGCGAAGGATGAATGTCCGGTCTCCTCGGCGACTCGCCGGGGCGAGAATCTTTCCGAAAGAAGGATTCCCGACGCGCTTCGCTTGCGAGAATGACAGATTATGTTGCTTTACTTATGACCATATTATTATATGAGGGATAAATGATGGACGGCATTACGATAAGGGTGCTCGGTGACTATGGCCCGTTTTCAAGAATGGGTAAAAGCATAGGCTATCAGGTGACAATCGGGCAATCCAGTTATCTTGTGGACTGCGGCTCTCCTCTCTTCCAGCAGATTGGCGGCCATGGGCTTAAGACTATAAGAGGCATGATAATTACTCACTGCCACGACGACCACAAGAGATGGTTTTCCGACCTGGCCCTTTTTAATATGTATGCTCCTGATATCCCGCACAAGATTTATCTTATTACCTCGGAAGGAATAAACGAAGAGCTTTTCAGGGCCTCAGGTCCTGCCCTTGACAGAAGCCTGTCGCCGGATTCAAAGAGAGTGGTGGATATTGCCTATGAAGAATATATTGATTTTAAGGTAATAGGCCCGTTGCCAAAATACAGGATAGCCTGCAGGGATAAAGGGAATGGAGAATCATATCTCTGCGTATCTGACAGGAACGGCAATGTTATCGGGCCTGACAGGGCCAAGATAGTTATAAGCAAAAAAACAGGAAGGCCCCGCCTGCTCTTTAAAGACCCTGATTATAAAGAATGGGTTGAACCCGACAGTTTTTATCCTTTTTCCTCTGAGGTGTTTTACGAGAAAGACAAGAATATTTATAGAGACCCCGAAGGTTTTACTATCGAAGCAATTAATGCGCCTGTATGGCATGGGGTCCCGGGGATAGGACTGAAATTCAAGACAGATAAAGAGACTCTGATTTTTAGTTCAGATACCGTACATGACCTCAGGCTGTGGAAGCAGCTTTGCTCAGAGAAGAAAATTCAAAAGTTTTCCATGTCAAAAAAAGAGTTCGAGTCTGCATTGGTTATTTATGGTGATATTAACAATTATATAGAGCGGACGTGGAGCAAGGAAAGATTCGATGAAGCTAGTAAGGCTTTTGACGATGCGATTGTAATACACGATATTTCATCCAAGGACAGCATTGTCCATACAGATTATCAGCAGCTGAAGCATACTGTCTTGAAGAGAAATAATGTCATATTGACCCATAGCCCTGACAAGATGACCTCCGAGTGGGTGCTGAGCAAGGCAGATAAGGTTTTCATGGTTAAGGAGAATACTTTTTTTGAGGTTGTTGGCGGTGAACTTTTTCCCTTGAATGCTGATGTATACCATAAAGAAGAGGGCAGGTATTATGTAGGCTACAGGAATAATGAAGGGAAATATGCAGTCTATGAAAAAGATGAAAACCTGAGCCTTTCCTATCAGGGGAGGCCTGAGCTTGGCAAACAGCTTTACAGAATAGATTTATATGAAGACATAGCAGGCAAATATTTCCCGAAACTCGAAAAAAGCACTGACGCGACATATCATGAGCGAATAGATGGCTGCATTGAACTTGTAGAGGTTACACATGAAGGCAGTACCGGCAGGGTAGTAGAGAGTTGCAGAGACAGTTTGTGTAAAGAGCCAGTTTAAAAATACTTTCAGCCTGCCTCAGTTTCAAGCAAAGGTACTTTAAGTGCCATTAAACATAACAGCAGAATTGTTATTGAAGCCCCGATTAATATATTTGCTTTTGTCTTTTTAGATATTTCCATCAGGGCTTGTTGATATCTTCCTTTTTGGGTGGTGTTACAGGCGTCTTGTCAGGTTGCCTATATACTATCCCGGCCCTTATCTCCGAAGACAGGTTTTTCAGGGCAGTTTCGATTGCAGGTTCTTTTGAGGCCACTAATGCCTGCAGGCTGGTCTCATTGTAGAACGCTACAATAAAAACTCCGCTGTTTCTGAGTTCTGTGACCTTTCCTTCAGGCGAGGTGAGGAAGAACTCTCCCTTTATAATCACCTCATACTCAACTGCCAGCCCTTCTTTTTCCGTTAAAGGCTTAAGTTCAAATTTTGTTATAACGCCGGTGATTACATGTCCTGAATTTTTGGAGATCATAATGCCGTTTTTAATCAGTTCATCTGCAAGGGCTTTCTGAAGTTTATCTTCCAGTTTTGGCTCAAAAGTCCTGTTTTCTATCCTGCCTATCCTGACAGAATCAAATGGCAGGGTCTCTCGTCCCTGAAATTTGTAGCCGCAGCCGGAAACAGTGAGCAGTAAGATGAGCCCAGTAGCCAGATAGCCCAGTAGCGCAGCAGTTGAAGAAAAAGTCTTCGCAGCTGTATCTTCCTGCTGCTCTATTGCTCTACAGCTCTGTTGCTCTGATGATCCCTTCACTTTTAACTTTAAATTTTTAATTTTCATTTTCACCTGAAATTCACCTCTCTGTCATGCTGGCTTGTCCAGCATCCTTCCCTAAGAAAGATTCCCGACAAGCGGGAATGACATTTTCATTCTTCTTTGTGCCGACCTGTGGGAATGTGTGTTTTATATCACTATATTAACAAGTTTGCCTTTAACAACAAAGACTTTTTTTATTGTCTTATGTCCTATTGCCTCTTTTATCTTTGGTTCCTCAAGTGCCTTTTGTTTAATATCCTCATCAGAAAGTCCGGTTGGTATCGTGAGTTTTGCCTTTACCTTCCCGTTAACCTGTATTACAAGCTCAATTTCATCTTCCTTTGTTATGTCTTCATCCCATGAAGGCCAGCTCTGCTCAAGGATGCTTGATTTGTTTCCGATGGTTTCCCATAGTTCTTCTGCAATATGAGGAGAAAATGGCGAAAGAAGCAGCAGCAAAGTCTCTATGCTGAATCTGAATACCTTCCGGTCTTCATCTGTCTTCGGCTCAAAAGATGTTATATCATTCACAAGCTCCATTAATGCTGCAATTGCAGTATTGAAATGATATTCCCGCTCCATGTCATTTGTTACGCGTTTTATGGTTTGGTGGGTCTTTCGCAGAAGCGCAGAGTTTTCAGGCGCAGAGCGCAAAGCGCAGAGCGCAGAGCGGTTTTTATAGACTATTCCCCAAATCCTGTTCAGAAATCTGTAAGAACCGTCTACTCCCTGGTCAGACCATTCAAGGTCTCTTTCAGGAGGGGCTGCAAAGAGTGAAAACAGCCTTGATGTATCAGCGCCGTATCTGTTTATGAGATGGTCGGGGTCGAGCACATTTTTTTTGGATTTTGACATCTTCTCAACCCTTCCTCTTTCAATGAGCTGGCCGCATTTTATGCATTGCTCGTCCTTGACTTCTTCGGGGAAGAGCCATCCATGCTCAGGGCATTTAAGTGTCTCCTTGCATACCATGCCCTGCGTGAGGAGGTTTGTGAAGGGTTCGGCAAAATCCATGATGCCAATATCTTTTATAACCCGCGTGAAAAATCTTGAATAAAGAAGATGCAGTACCGCATGTTCCACTCCTCCTATATACTGGTCAACAGGCATCCAATAATCTATGGGATTAGGGTTTGGGGTTTGGGGGCTAGCATTATTTCTGTTACCAATCCCAAATCCCCAGTCCCCAGTCCCATTTTTTATGCAATATGCGATGAAATACCATGATGAATCAACAAATGTATCCATTGTGTCTGTCTCGCGCCTGGCTTTTCCTTTGCATTTCGGACAGGGCACATTCAGGAATTTTGCAGACTCTTTCAATGGCGAGCCGCCGGTGCCTGTGAATTTCACGTCTTCAGGAAGTATTACAGGGAGTTCATTTTCAGGAACGGGCACAGCGCCGCATTTGTCGCAATAGATTATCGGGATAGGGGTCCCCCAGTATCTCTGCCTCGAAATCCCCCAATCGCGGAGTTTATAATTTACTACGCTTTTGCCAAGCCCCTTTTTCTCTATGAACTTTGCTATCTCTGCTCTTGCGACATCGCTTCTCAGCCTGCTGTATGAGCTTGAGTTGGCGAGTACGCCATCCTCTTCGAAAGCAGCCTCTATCTGTTCTGACTTCTGACTTCTGACTTCTGACTTCTGCTCCGGCACAATTACTTCTCGTATCGGCAGATTATATTTCTTTGCAAATTCAAAATCCCTCTGGTCATGAGCCGGCACTGACATTATCGCGCCTGTGCCGTATTCCATCAGAACAAAGTTTGCTATATAGATTGGAATCTTTTCGTCATTTGCAGGGTTTATCGCATAATGTCCTGTGAAAAGCCCTATCTTTTCATCTTCCTTGCCGTATTGCTCTTTGATTTTATTAAGGGCTTTTTTATCAGAAACAAGTTTCTCGGCAAGTTCATGTGCAGGAGCAATGCAGACAAATGTTGCGCCGAATAGTGTGTCAGCCCTTGTAGTAAATATCCTTATCTTATCGTCTGTACCGTCTACTCTGAAGTCTGCTTCAAGCCCCTCGCTTTTACCTATCCAGTGCTTTTGCATGAGAACTACTTTTTCAGGCCATCCTTTAAGCTCATCGCACGCCCTGAGCAGGTCTTCTGCATAATTGGTTATCCTGAAAAACCATTGCTCAAGCTGTTTCTGGATGACTGCGGTATCGCAGCGCCAGCATGCTCCGTCAATTACCTGCTCGTTGGCAAGGACTGTTGCGCAGGAAGGGCACCAGTTCACAAATGATGATTTCCTGTATGCAAGCCCCTTTTCGTACATCTTGAGAAAGAACCACTGGTTCCACTTGTAGTATTCAGGACTGCATGTTGTGACTTCCCTGTCCCAATCATAGCTCAGGCCCATGCGGTTGAGTTGTTTCTTCATGTAGGCAATATTCTCGTAAGTCCATTTTGCGGGATGTATGCCCTCTTTGATTGCTGCGTTTTCAGCAGGCATTCCGAATGCGTCCCATCCCATCGGGTGAATGACATTAAAACCGCGCATTCTTTTATACCTTGCAATTACGTCGCCGATGGCATAGTTGCGGACATGCCCCATGTGGATTTTGCCTGAAGGATAGGGGAACATCTCAAGGCAGTAGAATTTTTTCTTTGCAGGGTCCACCTCTGTCCTGAAAAGGTTTTTTTCAGCCCAGTGCTTCTGCCATTTCAGTTCAACTGTTTGCGGGTCGTATCTTTCGTCCAAAGTAGCTCCTGTCTCTTATCTATTTTGTCATTGCGAGGAGTCCCGAAAGCTTTCGGGGTGACGTGGCAATCTATCTTAAGCTGTCAGCTGACAGCTATCAGCCATCAGCTTTTAAGTGAGATTGCTTTCCGCCCCGGCGGATTCGCCTGGGGAGAACGCTGCGCTCGCAATGACACTCTAATTCAGGTACTTATTATATCTGTGCAGAGAGGGGATTGACAAGGGCGAAGAGTTATTAATCGCTTAAAGATATTTACGAATTAGAGACTGCTTCTTTAATCTTCTGTGTCTTAGGGCTTTCAGGTCTTTCAGTGAAATGTCGAGGATGCCCTTGCCATCCATGCCCTTCAGCTTCTCACGCATCTTTCTCTGGTAATCCGTATTGTCTGCTAAAGTTTTCATCTCTATCCCTAATTCTTACTTTCGTCATGCTGCTATAGATGAAGTGCGCATAGAATGACGCAGCGACTTGAGCAGAGATTTTCGCAGTGCCGACATCTGCCAAAGGTCATAAGCGGTTTGCATATTCATCCACGACTGGGCCGATGCGCCAAAAACAATCTCAAGCCGCAATGCCATCTCAGGCGTTACTGTCCCCCGGCCATTAATAATCTTTGAAATTGTCTTTCGTGTAGTGCCAAGACGTTTCGCTGCCTCGGTCAGGGTCAGACTCAACGGCTCAAGCCATAACTCCTTTAACACTTCTCCCGGGTGTGCCGGTTTATGCATGCCCATTTCATACCTCCTAATGGTAATCTTCATAGTTAACGGTTTCGGCATTTCCGCCTTCAAACCTGAATGTCACCCGCCGGTTAGCCTGCACAGTAACTGACCACGTGTTTTTTCTGCTGCCTTTCAGCCGGTGCAGATTAAGACCCGGTGCATTCATATCTTCAACAACGACTGCTGCATCAAGCAAGGTCAAAATCAATCGTAACCGTCTGGCATGTATGGCTTGAATGCCTGATGTATTCGCTGTGAGGTAAAACTTTTCAAGCCCTTTGTGCGCAAACGACTTAATCATTTTCTGTATTGTAACCTGTAAGGTTACACATGTCAATATGCATATCCGCAGTTATCCGAAATTAAAACAGTTGCGGAGAATGTGTAGAAGTGCTCAATAATAGATCAGCGCCAAATGTCAATAATCAAGTCTGACCCTAACCCTACTAACCCTAGCATTGCTGCATATTATCATTGGACTGATCCTCAGGCGCTGGAGCAGGCCCTGCTTATTGCGCGGTCGCAAAAAATCAATCTGCAAGAAGTAAAACGCTGGTCAGAGAAAGAAGGGCAGAAAGTAAAATATAATTTTTTCCTGAAGGCGATGAAGAGAAGCAAATAATTTTTTTGCACTTGCTTACTTGCTGACTTACCCGCTTGTCGAAGCGAAGCGTAGAGTCGCCTGGGGCGACCTCGCTTTCTCACGACGCAGTTATCCGAAATTAAAATAGTTGCGGAGGAGGGGTAGAAAAATGCATTAAACAGCCCTGCTTTCCCGCTTGCTTGCTTCCGAGCTGTCTTGTTATAATTCGGCAGCAATAAGGCGTAACAGACAATTCAGTCTAAGGAAAACAAATTATTAAGATGCCGAGTCTCAAGTTAAAGTTTTTGGCGGATGTAAATATTGAGAAACCAATCGTTGATTTTTATCGCAATCACGAGTGGGATATCAAGTGGGTTTCTGATTTTAGTCCTAAGATGGATGATGAAAACCTGATAAGACTCGCAAGGGCTGAAAAGAGAGTACTCCTGACCAATGACAAGGACTTTGGAGAGTTGGTGTTTTTACAAAAGAGACTGTCTCACGGTATAATACTTTTAAGAGTCAAAGGGCAGGAAACTGGCTTAAAAGTAAATCTGATAAAAAGGTTGATGGCAGAATATGCGGAAAAGCTTTCAGGCCATTTTGTGGTTGTTACAAAAGATAAATTCAGGTTTATACCTCTGGAGGTAAAGAGATGAAAGAAGAGAATCTTCTTAAAAGGATAACAATTGATACAAAGATTATGCTCGGAAAGCCTGTGATAAAAGGAACAAGGCTCACCGTGGAACTTATACTTGAAAAACTTGCCTACGGCGCAACCTATGAGAGCCTTCTTAAGGATTATCCCTTCTTGACCAGGGATGACATAAGAGCTACTGTTCTTTATGCATCCAAGGCGATTTCTACTGAAGAAGTTTTCGCAGCGTAGAGTCGCCCCCGCACTCAGGCGGGTTCGCTGGGGAGAAGAGACGACTGCACTTTTTGACTTCTGCGCTTTTGCCCTGTTGTTTTCCCTCGGCCCCATGTAGTTAATGCTTCTGCTCTTCTGCTCTATTGCACTATCGCGCAGCGAGGCTTGCAGTTATCTGAAATTAAAACAGGTGAGGATTACGTGTAGAAATACGCATTTTCAGTAGGCAGAAAAATAAAATTTCAATTAAATAGAACCGTTGTTCATGCTCAGTAATTAGGTAACTCTTTTGGTATAGTAAAAATTAACCAAAGGAGGGCTGTTATGCATTACGAGTATCAAATTATTCTTAAAAGATGGCTGC
>Ga0265292_1000400_pt1 | contig 64990 bp, 58 predicted proteins | sample Munlanlewell296A_FD_189080 | JGI IMG/M metagenome (GOLD analysis project Ga0265292, IMG submission 189080) | Leachate microbial communities from a municipal landfill in Southern Ontario, Canada - Leachate well 296A | ecosystem: Engineered > Solid waste > Landfill > Unclassified | place: Canada...
TTGATAAATTAGTTTTTTCATAGTACACTAATTTAATGCGCCTTAGGTGCATAAATCCCTTATTTCGCTTATGGTTTAATTCGTTTGCGTAACTTCAGTAAATTACTAGAAATAGTTGAACATTCAAATAAACAAAAATACCCCAATCAAAAAATGTTTATTGTTGAAGTTAGAGATTATGCATATATCGTTCCGTTTGTTGAAGATGAAGAAAAGTATTTTCTGAAAACAATATATCCAAGTAGAGAAGCGACTAAAAAATATTTAAACAAAGAGGAATAGAAATGAAATATTTAGATAAAGAAGAAAAAGAGTTAATGGAATCTTACGAAAAAGACGAATGGAAGCCGATTAAAAAGAAAGACCAAAAAGTTTATGTAAAAGCTGCTAAGGAAAGTATATCCAAAAATAAACGAATTAACATTCGTTTAACTACAAAGGATTATCACGCCATTCAAGTGAAAGCAATAGAAGAAGGAATTCCATATCAAACATTAATCTCTAGCATTGTTCATAAGTATAATAAGGGAAAATTAAAATCTACATCAGCATAAGTCAGCGGTATAACCCACGACTCAATAGAAGATATTAAGAATAACTTTAAGAATTATGCAGAAAAACTATATAGCAGAACAAAGGGAAAAATTTCCGGTACATAGATGCTAAAGATTCAGCGTTTTGTCTTCAATCCATTCTCTGAGAACACTTACATAATTTGGAATGATAGAACTAAAGAAGGCGCTATCATTGATCCAGGTTGTTATGATAGCAAGGAAAGGGAAGCGGTTGATGATTTTATTCATCTTAATTCTATAAAGTTGACCTGCCTAATTAACACACACTGTCACATAGATCATATTTTCGGGAATGCCCATATCAAATTAAAGTATAGACCGATCTACTTAGCTCCGGAGAAAGATGTTTTTATGTTAGACTTGATGATTGATGCAGCCAAAAATTACGGAGTTGAATTTACACCATCTCCTAAACCGGATAAACTAATTGATGAAACTGAGCTATTCATTCTTGGTGAATTAATAGGAAAATTTATTTTTACTCCCGGACATACGCCCGGTGAATATTGTCTCTATTTTGAAAACGAAAAAATATGTTTTACCGGTGATGTATTATTTAAAAGAAGCATCGGAAGAACAGATCTTTGGAGAGGTGATTATGAAACGTTGCTTGATTCCATAAAGACAAAACTTTTCACATTGCCGGATGAAACAATTATCTATCCCGGACACGAATCACAAAGCACGATCGAAGATGAGAAAGAGAACAATCCTTTTTTCAAAAAGTGATAATTGATTTAACGGCGATTAATGGATAAATTGATTCCAGAAATTTGAAGGATGCAATTCAAAAGTAATGAAAGAGAAAAAAATATTAATCAAAAATAGTGTTGTATTATTTGTTACCCTACTTTTTGTTTACATCGTTTTATTCGAATTCATATTGCCTATTAACAAAGTACTGCCGAAACCAAGTTTGCTGTATGAATCCTTTCTTCATATTTGGTCTGATTACAAATTACTCTTTGCTTTTACTACAACCACTTCAGTAATATATGCTGCAATAACGTTCAGCATACTATTCCTTTATGTTAGAGCTATATTCTTTTTAAAATTATTTGTTGAAATGCCCTATTTAATTCTTTCATTCCGAATATTTAGATTTGTACCGATTATTTTTATTGCAGTACTTTTTAATTTCTGGTTACCGAATAATCTATTAGCAGAATTATTATTTGGATTCCTAACAACTGCTTTTTTAGCGATGAATAAATTGTATGATGAATCAAAAAAAATAAATGAAGAATATTTACTTGTAGCTCGTAATCTCAACCTATCTCAAAATGATATCTATGAAAAAGTTTATTGGAAATCTGCGTTACCCGCTTTGGCAAAATATTACGAACAAATACATTTATCACTTTGGACTTTAATTTTGATTTATGAATTTATTGATAACACACATGGTTTTGGATTTTTATTCCGTACAGCTTTGGATTATAAAGATTATACCACGTTATATACAACGGCTATAATACTATCGTTATTGATTTGGTTCGGTAATTCAGTAATAAGATTTGTTAACAATAAAATTATTTACTGGAGTGCCGAATGATTGAAGTGAAAAATATTTCCAAAGAATATATAGACGATAACGGTTTCAAAAATATTATACTTAAAAATGTTTCATTAAGTATCTCTTCTGAAAAAATTACTTCTGTAATTGCTCCAAGCGGTTCAGGTAAATCAACATTACTTAAAACTATTTCCGGATTAGAACATGCAACGCATGGAGAGGTGATAAAAAATGAGAATCAGAAAATTGTCTACATCCCTTCACAGCCGTCTTCATTTCCTTGGTTAAATGTTGAGGAAAATATTTCACTTGGACTATTAGAAAAAGATGCTACGGAAATAAAAAGTATGATAAGATTTGTCGGATTGGAAGGATATGAATCATTCTATCCGAATAATAAAAGTTATGGCTTCCGTTTTAGAATTGCTTTGGCGCGTTCCTTAGCGCAACAACCTGAAGCAATTCTTTTAGATGAACCATTCAATCAAATGGATAATCAAACTAAGAAAGAAATTATGCTGCTGATAAGAGAAACACAAAACACATTGCAAACAACTTTCCTTTTAGCAACAACAAATATTACCGAAGCGCTTTTCTTATCAGATCATATTTATTTGATGAAAAAAAATCCGGGTGAGATCATCTCTGATCTTTTAGTAGATCTTCCTAAAGAACGTAACGAATTAATTTATGATTCCGATAAATTTATTCAGTTAAGATCACAAATAGAAAAATCCTTCAAAAATATTGATTCCCAAAAGTTGTTCAATCTTTCTATATAAAGGAATTGACCAGTGAAAGAAAAAATTGATAAACTTATTAAGCTGCGAGAAGAAGCGAAACTTGGCGGTGGAAGTGATAGAATAAAAACTCAACACGATAAAGGAAAATTAACTGCACGTGAAAGAATTCAATTATTAGTTGATGAAGGCAGCTTTAATGAGATTGATATGTTTGTTACACATAGAACAAGTGATTTTGGTCTAGACAAACAAAAATTTGCCGGAGATGGAGTAATTACCGGTTTTGCAAAAATTAATGGAAGGCAAATTGCATTGTTCAGTCAAGATTTTACAGTGTTCGGCGGATCATTGTCAGAATCTCATGCAGAAAAAATTTGCAAAGTAATGGATATGGCTATGAAGATCGGTATTCCGGTTGTTGGTTTAAATGATTCAGGCGGTGCCAGAATTCAAGAAGGGGTTGTTAGTCTTGGCGGATATGCAGAAATCTTTCTTCGAAATACATTAGCTTCAGGTGTCATACCCCAAATTTCTGCAGTATTGGGTCCATGTGCAGGCGGAGCTGTTTATTCACCGGCTATTACAGATTTTGTATTCATGGTAAAAAACACAAGCCATATGTTTGTTACCGGACCAAATGTAGTTAAAACTGTTACTCATGAAGAAGTAAGTTTTGAAGATCTTGGAGGAGCCGATACTCATGCGACTAAAAGCGGCGTTGCACATTTTATCTTTGATAGTGAAGTGGAAGTATTAGATAATATCAGAAAGCTTTTAAGTTTTCTTCCGTTGAATTGGAAAGACCTTCCTCCGGAAAAAGATTTTGATCTAACTAAAAATCTAATTGAAGTTAAATTAGACGGCATAATTCCTGATACTCCAAATAAACCTTACGACATGAAAGAAATTATTTCACTTCTTCTTGATGAAGGTGATTTTTTGGAAGTACATGAAAATTATGCACAAAATATTATTGTTGGATTCGGAAGAGTTGGCGGATTGGTAGTTGGTGTTATTGCAAACCAGCCAATGGTTTTAGCCGGCGTTTTGGATATAAATTCATCAGTCAAAGGAGCGCGATTTATTCGTTTTTGTGATTCGTTTAATATTCCGTTACTTGTTTTAGAAGATGTACCCGGATTTTTACCCGGCACTGAGCAAGAGTGGAACGGAATTATCCGTCATGGTTCGAAATTACTTTTTGCATTCTGCGAAGCCACAGTTCCTAAAGTTACAGTTATAATTAGAAAGGCTTATGGTGGTGCTTATGATGTTATGAATTCAAAACACATTAGAGGTGATTTTAATTTTGCCTGGCCAAGTGCTGAAATTGCTGTGATGGGTCCTAAAGGTGCTGTAGAAATTATATTTAAAAAAGAAATTTCTTCTGATAAGAATCCGGAAGTTAAATTAAACGAAAAACTATCCGAGTATATCGAGAAATTTACAAATCCTTACATAGCAGCAGAACGCGGATATATTGATGAAGTTATTATCCCGCGAGAAACAAAGATCAAGATAATTCAAGCATTCCAGTTACTGAAAACTAAAGTTGATACAAATCCGAAGAAGAAGCATTGTAATATTCCTCTATAGTACAAATTCATTTTTGTAAAAAAAATATTACCGTAACTCCTTTAATATCAATTACTAAAGTTAAGGAATATGATAAGTAACTTGACAATTCAAACGTAAGAGATTAAATTGCAATCAAAATTCAACCCAACGGAGTCTGTGTGAAAAAACTGCTATTCCTACCAATAGTTGTTTGTTTAATAGTTGTTCTCTCCGCATGTTCAGTTTTTGAATCATCACAAAAATTTTCAATACAAACTATTAAAGATACGATACGCACAGTAGAAGCTTTCTCTAATATTAATGAATTATTGGAAAGTGCGCGCAAAGATTATGTGAATGCACTTTATCAGCAAAAACTTGGATTCAAGATCGAAACACTTAATTATTTTGAATCAGCATTATCTACAGTGAATAAACTAAGTTATTATCCTGATATCGAAGAAAACGCAACTTACGTTGAGTTGGAAAACTCAATTGTAGAAGATTATCAAAAGTATATTGAAGGATTGGAAGAATTACCGGAAAATGCATCCATCAGTGCTTTTGATGAATGGATGAATAAAAAAATACCTGATATTATTACGGAAGAAGATAGTACAAAACCTGTGCATGTTGAAAAAGGTGTAACTGTTGTTGTTGGTGATTTCCCGCTGGAAGTTAATCGTTATGTAGAACAGTTTATCGAATACTTTACAGGCAAAGGAAGACGTTATATTGAAAGTTGGCTTTCACGTTCCGGAAAATATTTTCCTATGATGGCTAAAATTTTTGAAGAAGAAAAAGTACCTCAGCAATTAATTTTTTTAAGTATGCCGGAAAGTGGTTTGAATCCATATGCCCGTTCTTGGGCTAAAGCAGTAGGTATGTGGCAGTTTGTTAAAGGAACAGGACGTTTGTATGATCTTAGTGTAAGTTTTAATATTGATGAAAGAAGGGATCCAGAAAAAGCAACTCGTGCTGCCGCGAAACATCTTAGAGATCTTTATTTTTCATTAGGAGATTGGTATTTAGCTGTAGCATCTTATAATAGCGGTGAAGGTAGAGTTCGAAAAGCTATAAGGAGATCGGGCTCAAGTGATTTTTGGACAATCAGACAATATTTACCTCGGGAGACACGTAATTATATTCCGCAATATATAGCAGTAACTCTTATTGCTAGTCAGCCGGAAAAATATGGTTTTACGAATATCCAGTATGAAAAGCCCCATGAGGTTACTATTTATAAAATTAATGAAGCGATTGATCTTGGCATCTTGGCTAAATGTGCTGGTATTAGTGCCGAATTACTACGTGAGATGAATCCGGAACTTACTCAAAGTTCTACACCTAAAGATTATGATGGTGGTTATCCATTACGTATACCTTCAAAATCTTTCGATGCTTTTATTGAAAATTTGAAAAATATTCCAGATGATGCAAAGATTTTATATACATCACATACTGTAAAACACGGTGAAAAATTATCAGAAATTGCTGCTAAGTATGATGTAAGTATAACACAACTTGCTGATTTAAATAATATCTCTACTCGAACAAGACTTCAATCTGGTTCCGAATTAAGAATTCCGATATCAAAAATTAGTGAGAATGACATTGCTGTTAATACCGACATACTTCCGGCTATTGAAGAGGAAATTAAATCATTAGATGAAAATCCATCTTATAAATTAGAACTCACAAATAATGTTGATCAGGATAAATTTACAAAAATGTATCAGGAGATGGCTGGTGATTCCATTAAATTTATTCAGCCTGAAGGAAAATCACCCGTAAAATACAGTGTTAAGAGTAAAGATAATTTAATTGGTATAGCTGATTTGTTCAAGGTTCGTGTAACAGATATTAGAAATTGGAATAATCTGCCATATACTTCTACAATTAGGGTAGGACAAGAACTTAGTATTTATGTACCGAATGAAAAAGTAGAATATTTTTCTTCAATTGATAAGATGAGTGAAGCAGAAAAGAATAATCTAATATTCGTTAATTCAGGTGATACATGGGTAGAGCATCGTATTAGAAATGGTGAATCACTTTCGAGTATTGCAAACAGATATGGTGTTTCAATTTCACAAATAAAAGAATGGAACAACTTAAAAAGTAACAGATTGGTACGCGGCAAAAAATTAATGATCTACTCAGGCGATGCAAAAAGAATTGCCAGCACAAGTTCAAACAGCAGTAATAATGGAAGAATCACAAAATACAAAGTTAAAAGAGGTGATTCGCTTGGTGAGATAGCAGAAAAATTTGGTGTTACTACAGTTCAATTAAGGAAATGGAATGATCTTTCATCAAATAAAGTTAAAGCAGGTGCGATATTAGCCGTACATGGTAAAGATATAACAAAATCGTTAGGTGATAATACAATTCGTAAAGAATCTAATGTTCTTAGTTATACAATTAAGTCCGGGGATACAATCGGAGAATTAGCTGAGATGTTTAAAGTGTCTGTTGCAGAAATTAAAAAGTGGAATAATCTTAATAGTAATAAATTAGTAAGCGGAAAATCAATTGTAATTTATTCTGATGTTGATGCTTCTAAGGTTGAAAAATCAAAAACAGATATAGTTAATAAAAATAATACTAAAGATAATTCAAAGGAAACATCTTTGATAAGTTCATCAACAATGCATAAGATTAAAGAGGGTGAATCTCTTTGGACAATTGCTAAGAAGTATCAAGTGCATGTTAATGATTTAATGGAATGGAATAAGTTAAAAGATGAGCGTGTTAAAATCGGTCAAAGTATAAAGATTCAAAAATAAAATTTGAAAGTTAGTTCACGTTCTTAACAATAATAAAAAAATAAAAAGCTGTTAGGGGTGCCTCCTGCTCTTTGAGTGGGACAGCTGAGACTAAACCCTTAAACCTGATCTGGATAATGCCAGCGTAGGAAAACGGTACATGAGTAATCAAGTACAGCCGTTTCCCAAACGGCTTTTTTATTTCTAAACTATAAGGAGAAATAAAATGAAGTACTTAATTATTCTTTTTTTATTTATTAGTGTCCAGTTGAATGCTCAAATAGAGATTATCAATGGACGCATACTCAGCTTATCCGATAAATTACCACTCAATTTTGCAAGTGTTGTTGTGGATGGAAAAGGTATCGGTACTAGTTCCAACGCAGAAGGATTCTTCGAGCTGAGACAAAAGTTGGATGCAGATGATATTTTGCTTTTTACTCATATAGGATTTGAATCGAAGAAAATTAAAGTCAGTGATTATCTCAATTCATCGAAAGAAGTATTTCTTCAAAGCAAAATTATTACCAGCCAAACTATACTTGTAAGAGGAAGCATCGGTACAACGGGAATTACACCACTAACTTTTTCAAAGATTGATCGCTCATCTATAAAACAATTTTACACAAATCAAGACATACCGGAAGTGTTGAGTTATCAACCTTCTATTACCTTTTATTCTGAAAATGGAAATGGGCTTGGTTACAACTATTTGAGTATCCGTGGCTTCGATCAAAGACGAATATCTGTTTCCATTAATGGAATTCCGCAAAATGATCCGGAAGATCATAACGTTTATTGGCTTGATTTTCCAGATCTTCTAGAGAGTACTGAACTAATTCAAATTCAACGGGGCTCTGGTTCCGGAATAGTTGGCTATCCCGCGGTTGGTGGTTCAATCAACATCATCACTTCTTCATTCTCAGATAAACCAAGAATGGATTTTTCATCTTCGCTAGGAAGTTACAACACAAGAAAATACTCTGCCCAATTTTCAAGCGGATTAATTTCGAACAAGTATTCCTTCTATGCTAAGCTCTCTCAGACATTAAGCAGCGGATACCGGAATTCGAGTTGGATTGACTTCAAATCATTTCATATAAGCGCTGTTCGGTTTGATGATAATTCAACAACTCAATTAAACATTTTTGGAGGTCCTATAGCAGATGGACTTGCATATACTGGACTTCCAAAATTTGCAATAAAGAATAAAGACTTGCGAAAAGGAAATTATTCTTATTGGGAAGCTGACGAAAAGAATTATACATATTCACTTGAAAGACGGCCAGATGAAATAGAAAATTTCTCTCAACCGCATTTTGAATTATTAAATGAATGGAAACTGAATGACAAAATCACTTTGAATAACGCTCTTTTTCTAGTTTTAGGTAATGGATTTTTTGATTATGATGGATCATGGGCAGATACAAATTATTTTAGAATCTCCAGCCAATTTGGTTTTCAGCCGAATCAAAATCCGGGCAATGCACTTATCCGTGCAATGGTTGAAAACAAACAATGGGGCTGGATACCGCGCTTAAGCATTAAGCACGATAATGGAGAATTGATCCTTGGAGGGGAAATGCGCATTCACCGATCACTCCACTGGGGAAGTATTAACTTTGGCGAGAATCTTCCTGCCGGATTGACTAAAGATTACCGTTATTATCAATATGAAGGTGGAAACGATATTTATAGTTTTTATGCACACGAAAACTATTATTTAAATGACCGGATCAATTTCCTTCTTGAAGGGCAATTGGCTTATCATAATTATAAATTGTTTGCCGAGAAATATCTTGGTAATGAATTTGAGGTTAGTAATTTATTTTTTAATCCACGAATTGGAATGAATTATAAGTTTACGCCGGACTTGAATTTTTATTTTTCATTTGCAAGAGTATCACGTGAGCCGCGGTTAAAAAATTATTACGATGCTGCTGAATCGAGCGGCGGCGCAACCCCCCAGTTTGAAGTATCTTCTTCAGGTATTTATAATTTCTCCAATCCATTAGTCAAACCGGAAACTATGAACAATTTTGAAGTCGGAACTTCTTTTACGAAAGAGGAGATGAATTTATCGCTCAATTTTTACTATATGCTTTTCAGCAATGAGATTGTTAAGAAGGGACAAGTTGATAGATTCGGTCAGCCGGTTACCGGAAATATGGATCAGACCATTCATTATGGTTTTGAGGCGACGAGCGGTTTAAAGCTCTGGGATTTTTTGGAAATTGCAATGAACGGTTCGCTTTCGAACAATTATATTAGTGAAGGAAATACTTTTATTAAGTATAAGAATCCTTCATCCGGTAAAAAGGAAATTGCAAAAGTTGATTTATCAGGAAATCGAATTAGCGGTTTTCCAAATATCACATTTAACGCAATTATAAAATTCAATTACGAAAACTTCTTGGCACAAGTTAGCGCAAAATATGTTGGAGACTTTTTCACGGATAATTATGGCACAAAGTTAGGCGAGTTCGCTAAAAAATATCCCGGCATAACCAATTACTCCGACAATAGAGTAGACGCATATTTTGTTACTAATATTTTTGCTTCCTATAATTTTTCTTTCGATCCTGTGGCTAAAGATTTAAAATTATTTATTCAAGTGAACAACTTGTTTGATAACTTGTATGCCTCTTATGGCATAGGTAAAGAATTTTTCCCGGCAGCTGAAAGAAATTATTTATTTGGAATTAAATTAGGTCTATGATGAAGAAATGTATAATACTTGCTAACGGATTTCCTCCTAGTAAGAGTACAGTCAAATATTTGCAAAATAAAGGTTACAAAACATTATTATGTGCTGATGGTGGAGCTAATTCAGCGAAGACTTTAGATCTAATTCCTGAGTATATTATTGGAGACCTTGATTCCATAAGACCGGGTGTTTACAAGTATTACAGTGACAAGTGTGACATAATAAAAATTAATCGGCAAAATGATACGGATGTTGAAAAATGCTTAAAATTTGTAATTAAGAAAAAGTATGATGAAGTGGTATTGCTTGGTGCAACCGGAGATAGATTAGACCATTCTTTCTGTAATCTTGGTATAATATTAAAATATTTTAGTAAAATTAAAATGATGATCATTCATCAAAGATCATTACTATCTGCATACACGGGAAATATCATTCTTAGTACTATTCCTAACGAAATCATTTCACTATACGGAATTGATTCTAAAACTCGTATTAAATCATCCGGATTAAAATATCCATTGAAAAATATTGCTCTTCCGTTCGGACAAAAGGAAAGTACAAGTAACATTGCGGTAAATAACAAAGTGCATTTACAAATAAAGGGCGGAATAATTTTCGTTATACGTGATTTTGATTTATTGAAAAAATATGATCTCTTTTAGTTCACTCGATTTTATTATTATATCTGTATTCTTTGCCATTCTATTTCTAATTGGTTTCTTGCCCAAGAAAGAACAGAAAGGAAATTCTTCTGAGTATTTATTAGCTAGTAGAAATGTTGGTCTATTTCTTTTCATAATGACAAATGTTGCAACCTGGTATGGTGGAATTCTTGGAGTGGGTGAATTTACATATCGTTATGGACTATTGAGTTGGTTCACTCAAGGGTTACCTTACTACATATTTGCAATATTGTTCGCAATATTTTTTGCTAAAAAAATTCGTAGTGCAGAATTATTTACTATACCAGATAAGTTAGAACAGATCTATGGGAAAACCGTAGGGATTCTCTCATCACTACTTGTGTTCGTTCTTGTTTCGCCTGCACCATATCTATTAATGGTAGCTAGCCTTCTAAGTATGATCTTCAATATTAATTTACTTCCGGCTTTGTTAATTAGTTTCATTGTTTCCGGAATTTATTTGTTAAAGGGTGGTTACAAATCGGATCTATACACAGATGTCTTTCAGTTTTTTATAATGTTTATCGGATTCATCTTGATTGTTTACATATCATTCACTCAAGTAGGTGATCTAAATTACTTAAAACAAAATTTACCGCAAGAACATCTATCATTAACTTCTAATGTCTCTCCAATTTACATACTAGTTTGGTTTTTAATAGCACTCTGGACTTTCGCAGATCCCGGATTTCATCAAAGATGTTATGCAGCAAAAAATGGAAACATTGCAAAGTGGGGGATTATCATTTCAGTTCTATTTATGGCACTGTTTGATTTTCTTACTACAACTACAGGCTTATTTGCAAGAGCTTCATTACCAAATCTCTCTAATCCGGTTCAATCATTTCCTCTTTACGCAGAACATATATTAGGAAGCGGTATTAAAGGTATATTTTATGCTGCAATGTTCGCAACTATAATTTCAACTCTTAACAGTTTCATTTTCTTAAGTGCAACAACGTTTGGAAGAGACTTTGTTTTTAAGCTTAAGAAAAACTCTACATTAGAAAAAATCCCAAATTATACAAGAGTTGGATTAATTTTCACAGCACTCGTAAGTATTCTAATCGCTTATTTTGTTCAATCAGTAATTACAATGTGGTATCTGATTGGCAGCATTTGTATACCGGGAATTATTTTTCTTGTCTTTGGTGCCTACTTTGAAAGAATAAGAATTTCAAAGAATTTTGCTATTGTAGAAATTATTGGAGGCGTAACTTCAAGTGTTATTTGGTTTTTTATAAGAGAAAAATTGAATAATGAATTATTACTGCAAATCGAACCAATGATAGCCGGCTTATTATTTGTATTTGTTGTTCATATAATTGGAATAATTAATTTTAAGAAACATGTTTCTTTTTCATCAGTGAAAGAACAACTGAAACGACGAGACAAAGAATAATTATTCCGAGAGAAAGCAGAGTCGGAACCTTGTAAAAATCTGCGATTAACATTTTCACGCCAACATAAGCCAAAATAACTGCAACGCCATATTTTAGATACACAAACAAATCTACAATTCCCGCTAAAGCAAAATATAAAGCTCTTAAACCAAGAATTGCAAAGATGTTGGATGTGATGATTATAAATGGGTCATGAGTAATTGCAATCACTGCTGGTATTGAATCAACAGCAAAGACAATATCCGCAGACTCTATTAATAGTAGTGCCAAAAATAATGGTGTAACATAACGAATGGAATCACGTCGAGTGAAGAATTTAGAGCCATGATAGTCGGTAAGAATATTAAAATGTCTTGAAACAAATTTAATAACTAAATTACTTTTTAAATCTATCTTTACTTCACTTCCAAAAGCCATTTTATATGCAGCATAAAGAAGTATCAAACCGAAAATATAAATGATAGGATGGAATAGCTGAATGAGGGTTACCCCGACAAGAATGAAAAAGATCCTCAAAACAATCGCACTCAGGATACCCCATTTCAATATATGAGGTTGGTGCTCATCGCTTATTCCCAAAACATTAAAGATCATAAGGAATACAAAAAGATTATCAACCGATAGAGATTTCTCGATTAAATAACCGGCAAGAAACTCTACAGCTTTTATCTTGCCATCTTCTAAAAAGAAAAGAATGATGAGATTAAAAATGAGAGCCGTAGCAATCCAGATTCCGCTCCACATCAAACTAGATTTTATTCCAATCTTTCCTTTGCGATGTTCGGTTGCGTACAAATCAATATAAAACATCACCGCAACGATGACTGAAAAAATGATCCAAAAGATTAAATGATTATGCATATAACTCCATTAAGGAAGAAGAATTCCAACAGCAATCACTGTTGTCCATAGCCCTTTTTTATCACCTTGGGCTGATTGAGTAATATTAAAAGTGTTAACAATTTTTCTTGACATTTTATAAACCTGCTCTCTCTCGTTCCATGCTTTATCAGTATCGAAATCTATTCCTAAAGTAGTTGCAAGCATAGTAGCGGCAAGATCTTCAGCATAATCGCCGGCAACTTTTTCGGTTTCGCCGTAAGGATGATGTTCTGATAGATAACCATACATTTGTTTATCAGCAGGAATTGCTACTCCAATAGAGGATGCTATTAGTCTGTTTGGCTCGCAAGTAGCGTTCCTTGCCATAACACAATGTGTAATTTGTCCGGGTTGGAGTAATTTCAAACCCTGTTCTTTGCTCAGTCTTTTGCAGCCGATAGGGAAGATACTGCTGACCGAGACTAGATTACAGATTTCAATGCCGGCACCGCGAAGAGCAAGCTCGAATGATGCGAGATACTCTTTATGTTTACCGACACCTTTCGTAAAAAAGATTTTTGTTGGAACGTACAAGTTATTATCCTCCATTTTATTTGCCTATTATTTTTATAAAATTTCTTTTTCCAACCTTAAGAATCATTGTTTTATCTATTCGAACTATTTCCTTAATATTACTAATTTTTTCTCCGTCAATCGTTACCCCGCCTTGCTGTATTAATCTTCTTGCTTCTCCTTTAGATGGTGCAAATCCTACTTCAACTATTAAATCAATTATTTCCATTTCCTTCTTGTTGGGATCTACTTTATACTCATCAACTTCATCGGGTAATCCTTTCTTAACAAAAATATTATCGAACTCAGTTTCTGCCTCTATTGCTGCTTCTGCCGAATGATACATTTCAACTAACTTTCTTGCTAACGATCTCTTAATATCTCTTGGGTTAATTTTCTTTTCAGTAAGATTATGTTGAATAGTTTTCAGTTCTTTATTTGGGATATCAGTTGTTAATTCGAAATAAGTATAGATCAAATCGTCAGAGATTGAAAGTGTTTTACCGTAAATATCTTTTGGAGATTCATTAATTCCAATATAGTTGTCGAGAGACTTACTCATTTTTTCAACACCATCAGTACCAATGAGCAGTGGTAAAGTAAGTATCACTTGCGGCTGCATTCCAAACTCACGTTGAATGTCTCGTCCTACAAGTAAATTAAATTTTTGATCCGTTCCGCCCAACTCAACATCACTCTGGATTGCAACAGAATCCATCGCTTGAGCTAACGGATAAAGAACTTCATGCATGCTGATTGGTATGCCGCCTTTATATCTTTTTGTGAAGTCATCACGTTCCAACATTCTTGCAACAGTATATTTTGAAGCAAGGTTAATCACATCCTCGAAAGTCATCTTTCCAAGCCATTCAGAATTGTAAACTATTTTCGTTTTTTCCCGATCTAAAATTTTTGATGCTTGTTCAAAATAACTTTTTCCATTCTCGCGCGAATCTGAAAAAGAAAGGGGAGGGCGTGAACTGTTTCTACCGGATGGATCGCCGATCATTCCGGTAAAATCGCCAATTATTAAAATTGCTGTATGTCCGAGTTGTTGGAACTGAGCTAACTTGCGTAATACAACTGAATGACCGAGATGGAGATCGGGACGTGTGGGATCGCAGCCAAGTTTGATGTTAAGCGGTTTACTTTCTTTTATGGATTTTTCTAATTTCTGCACTAGTTCCTCTTCCGGTATAATTTCGGAAGCGCCTCTTTTAATCAAGTCCATTTGTTCTTTAAGAGGTGGGAAGAGAGTGTTTTTATTCAATATTATCTCCTGAAAAAGTTACTTAAATTTTCTTTGCATTTCTCTAATTAAATCTCTCTTGGCAATGCCTTCTCGTTTATCGTACTGTCTTTTGCCGGTTGCTACTGCCAATTCTACTTTTACTAAACCATCTTTGAAGTAAAGCCGTAAAGGAATTAATGTATTTCCTTTTTCCGTAACAGCTTTATTCAATTTTCTAATTTCACTTTTATTAAGAAGTAATTTTCTTTTTCTAACCGGATCGTGATTGTTTATACTGCCTTGTTCATAGATGGATATGTTTGCATTATGTAACCAAACTTCGCCGTTTGTGAGTGTTGCATAACTATCAACAAGATTAGCTTTGTTCTGTCTTAATGCCTTGACTTCCGTACCTACTAAAATAATACCCGCTTCATAAGTCTGAAGAATGAAAAAATCATGCTTTGCTTTTCGATTAACGGTTATGTTCTTTTCTGTTGAACTCTCAGTCATAATTCTAAAATTGATGGCAAAATTTATTTTTATTGTAAGTTAATTGCAAGGATTAATACAATTTCAATTAACAAAGTACAATTCTTTATTGCAGTTCTTTTGACAAAATTTTTTTAGACGAACATTTTTTTAATTCTTTTTCAGAATAATGGAATCTAACTCTGCTAAGATATATATTTAGCACAAATAAATTATAAGTATGCTTACATTATATCAAAAAAATAGATTTGTTTATTTAGTAATCTTAATATTTTATTTTAGTTTCTATTTAGGATCCCCGTTTTTCCACTATCATGAGGATTCGATGCGGGGTCATGAAAAAGAAGATTACCATTCTCATTTGCTGAATGAAATCGCACAAAAGAAGAATGCAACGGCGTGTCATCACACCTTAGACAAGAGTGACGAACATAACCATCCAATAGTAATTAATGCCGTAGTCACAAATCTTTCTCCACGTTTTATTGATACTCCGCATAACATACCTATTTCTACCATTATTATTAGTATAGAATTCCAAAATGAATCCGTTGAAACAAAATATGCCGAAGATTTTCACTTTGGAAAAATTCTTAAGGAAAAGTGTGTCCATTCTGCAAGCAACGTTTCACCCCCTTTCGTTATAGCCGCTTAATACTTCTAAAAATTATTTAATAATAAAATTCATCACGGAGGTAACGTGAGACTATCCCGTCTCGTTATTGCTATATCCGTGCTTTGTATAATACAATTACAAGCACAAACTATTATTTCGCTGGATGAAGCAATTCGTCAAGCGTTAGATAAAAACATCGAATTGCAGAAACAGTATTCTTTGATAAAAAAATCGGAATCCCGCCTTAATGAATCATCACGCATTCCTAATCCCGTATTCAATTATTCACGCGAAGATTTAAAACTGAATAATGCTAAAAGCGGAGAATGGATAGCGAGCGGTTCTCTGCCGATAAATTTTTTGTGGGACCGCTGGAGCAACATTGATTCCAAAGAAAAGTCACTTGAAGCGCAACGATTACTATTAGATAATTCAAAGCGCAGCATCATTTTCCAAGTGCAAGACGCTTATTCAAAATATCATTACTACAATCAACTCTCGACAGATTTAAATAATGCACTGGAAAAGATTGATGAAATCGCTTCCACTGCTAAACAGCGGTTGTTGGAAGGAGATATATCAGAATATGAGCTGCAAAGAATTCTTATCGAGGTGAACAAGCTTAGAACCGAAGTCAAAGAAATCGAACTTCAGCGGAATAACTTTCTTAACCAATTAAAATTATTGATTGGCTATGATGCTGATAAGGAACTTCAAACAATTCCTATAGAGTCATTACAAAGCATTACGCAAACGGACAAAGAACTATTAAAAAGGGCGCTTCAAAACCGGAAAGATTTGAAAGCGGCCGAACAACTTATTGAAAGTGAATCGGCTTTTCTTTCCCACAACAAGCTGAAAATTATTCCTAATATAAATTTGACTGCCGGTTACAAAAAGCAGTTGAGCGATTATGCCGGTTCGGTGTTCCAGTTAAATTTTGAAATTCCCTTATTCAAAAGAAACCAGTTTGAAATTGAGCAATCGGAAGTTGATCTCAATTTTCTTGAACAACAGAAAGAATATCTAATAAAACAAATCGGCACTGAAGTCCATGCGTCGTTTGCAAAGTTTAAGCTATATGAAACGCTGATTGCCAATAAAAATGACATTCCACTTCAAAATGTTTTTACATCCGCCGCTTATTCTTACGAACAAGGAGAAATTTCACTTGTAGAGTTTATTGACGGACTGAACGCTTTTAAGGAAGGAACGAAACTAAATAAGGAACTTGAAATAAAGTATCATCAAAGCATATTTGAACTGGAAAATGTTGCAGCACTCTCCTCGATCAACGAAAATAAATAAAGGTGATTAAAATGATTATTAATTCTTATAAAGTATTACTGATTCTCCTCGCTGTTGCCATCTTTGGTTGTTCTAACAATAACGTAGAGAACAAAGAACATTCAACAAGCAGTAATTCTGTTACACAATTTAACAGCTCAACAGAATTATTTATGGAATATCCGCAGCTTATTGTAGGCACTGAAGCTAAGTTTCTGATTCACCTAACCGATTTAAAAGATTTCAAAGCGATTACACAAGGAACATTAGCCGTTGAGTTTGTCAACCAATCCGGAAACAAAATAATGGCAAATGAAGACAAACCGGCTCGTGCAGGCATTTATACGCCGGTGATAAAATTTGATGCATCCGGAAATTATACTATGACGATAACTCTGAGCGGCTCTCAAGTATCGGATAAAATTGTTGTGAAAGATGTTTTAGTGTATTCCTCTGTAAGTGAAGCGCCGCACAACGACGAGGAAAAATCTTCATTCATCTCTTTCTTAAAAGAACAGCAATGGAAAATTGATTTTGCAACCGAACCCGTTATTAAAAGAGAACTTCAATCATCTGTTCCGGCTACGGGAGAAATAATTGCAAAGCCGGAATTTTATTCCAAAGTAGTTTCACCGGTTGCGGGTGTTCTTCTTACAAAAAACAATTCCAATTTCCCTAAACTCGGAACGTTTGTTAATAAGGGAACGGTTCTTCTAAACATCTCTCCTTCGGCAGACGCAAGTTCGAATATTCAAAAAATAAAAAGTGATTACTTGCTTGCTAAATCCGAATACGAAAGAGTGCAAAACTTGTTCGATAGAAAAGCCGCAGCACAAAAACGATTGGATGAAGCTAAGTTCGATTTCGAATCCAAACAAGCAAGCTACAATTCGCTGATTGATCAAATTAAATTTACCGAGAACGGTTATGCTATTGTTTCACCTATTGACGGTTATGTCGAGAACATCTCCGTAAACTTGGGAAGCCAGATTAGCAGCGGACAAGAACTTGTTACAATTATAAACCCCGCAAGATTAATTCTAAAAACTAATGTTCCCGCAAGCAATTTCGAGGACGCTAACAATGCCAAAGATGCTTCATTAAAAATAGAAGGTTATAAAAAGGAATTACGCATAAGCGCGCTTAACGGTAGAAAAATTTCTGTATCATCGAGTTTGAACACAGAAAACAGAACCGTTCCGGTTTATTTCGAATTCAGTAATCCTCAAAATAAAATTAAAGTTGGTATGTATGCGGAAGTTTTTATCAAGATCGGCGATAAGCAAGAAAGCATCTCCGTTCCGGAAAGCGCCATAATTGATGAAGACGGAATGCACACTGTTTATGTTGAAGTTGAAGGAGAAGCTTTCGAAAAAAGAATTCTGAAAACCGGCATCTCCGAAGGCAGTTACATCCAAGTTCTTGAAGGTTTGAAAGAAGGGGAACGCGTTGTTACTAAAGGCGCATATCAAGTGCGGCTTGCAGCTCTCTCTCCCGAATCTGCAATCGGTCAAGGTCACGCTCACTAAAAAAGTTTTGAGGATAAAATGTTTGATAAATTAATTCAATTTTCATTACAGAAAAGATTGATTGTTCTGGTAGCAGCAATAGTACTGCTCATCGCCGGGACATTCATCGCAATAGATATGCCAGTAGATGTCTTTCCCGATCTTACAGCCCCAACTGTTACGATAATTACCGAAGCGCACGGAATGGCATCTGAAGAAGTTGAAACTCTTGTAACATTCCCGATTGAAACTGCCGTAAATGGTGCAACCGACGTAAGGCGTGTCCGCTCTTCCAGCGCCGCCGGTATCTCAATCGTTTGGGTCGAGTTCGATTGGGGAACCGATATTTTTCTCGCGCGGCAAATTGTTAACGAGAAAATTCAAACTGCCGCCGCTTCACTGCCCAAAGGTGTTGATAATCCGCAGCTAGCGCCCATCTCTTCGATAATGGGAGAGATAATGCTCATCAGTCTAAGCATCGATGAAAAAAATAATCCGCAGAATCTTAACGAAATGGATTTGCGCACAATTGCCGATTTTGATCTCCGCAGACGCTTGCTTTCAATAAGCGGCGTATCTCAAGTTATTCCAATCGGCGGCGCAGTAAAGCAGTATCAAATTTTTATTTCACCGGAAAAACTTTCATCATTTAAAATTTCTCTCAATGAAGTGATGAAAGCCGCTGAACAATCGAACGAAAATTCCTCCGGTGGTTCTTACATGGATTCCGGAAGCGAATATTTGATACGTGGAATCGGGCGCGTCCAAAATATAGAAGATATTAAGAACAGCGTTGTTGCTGTGCGTGCCGAAGTTCCGGTTCTGATGAAAGATATTGCCGATATTAAAATCGGTCATTCAATAAAAATTGGCGACGGTTCCAAAAATGCAAAACCGGCTGTAATTCTAACCGTTCAAAAACAGCCGCAAACTAATACAATCGAACTCACAAGAAAGATTGAGTCAACTCTTAGTGAAATTCAGAAAACACTTCCACCGGGAATTGAGATTAACTCTAATATTTTTAAGCAGTCGGATTTTATAAAAGTATCTATAGCAAACGTTCTAAGGGCGTTGCGGGACGGCGCTATCCTTGTTGTAATTGTAATCTTTTTGTTTTTATGGAATTTTAGGACAACGTTCATTTCAGTGCTTGCTATTCCTCTTTCAATCATCATCACGATTATCATCTTCAAATTTTTCGATATTATGATCAACACAATGTCTCTTGGCGGAATTGCAATTGCAATCGGCGCCCTGGTGGATGACGCGATCATTGATGTGGAAAATGTTTTCCGGAGATTGAAGGAAAACAACTTGAGGAACGATTCACAAAAGAAAAATGCTTTGCAAGTTATTTATGAAGCATCAAAAGAAATCCGTGCACCAATGGTTAACGCGACCGTTATCATTGTAATTGTTTTCTTGCCTCTGTTTTTCTTAAGCGGCGTTGAAGGAAGATTGCTGCGTCCAATGGGCTATGCTTATGTTACTTCAATTTTTGCTTCTCTCCTTGTTGCATTAACTGTAACGCCGGTTCTTTCTTACTACCTGTTGCCTAAAGCAAATTTCATGAAGAAGGAAGGAGACACCTGGCTTGTTGAAAAGTTAAAAGCACTCTACAAGAGAACACTAAACTTCACTCTAAAACACCCAAAAACAATTCTGATTTCATCTCTTGCGGCTTTTCTTATTACAATCGCAATTATTCCTTTCCTTGGAAGATCATTTTTGCCGGAATTCAATGAAGGATCGTTAACATTGAGTCTTGTTACTCTTCCCGGAACATCTCTTGAAGAATCAAATAAGATTGGAAATCTTGCCGAACAAATAATTCTTTCTCATCCGGAGGTTAAATCAACCGCTCGCAGAACCGGAAGAGCAGAACTCGATGAACATGCTCAAGGGGTAAACGGCGCAGAGCTTGATGTCCGCTTCGAGCTGAACGAAAAAACTAAGGAGGAATTTATTACGGCTCTTCGAAAATCTCTTACTGCTCTTCCCGGAACAAACGTAACTATTGGTCAGCCAATCGGTCACCGTATTGATCACATGCTTTCCGGAACACGCGCAAATATTGCAGTAAAAATTTTCGGTAGAGATTTGCAGCAGTTACGTACTTATTCCCAAAAGGTGAAAGCTGAAATGCAAAAAGTTCAAGGCGCTGTTGATATTGCCGTTGATCAAGAAGTTGAAGTTCCTCAAACAAAAATCAAATTCAACCGGATTGCTATGGCTCGGTATGGCATTACTGTTGGCGACTTGGCTGAAGCGATTGATATTGGTTTTAACGGAGAAGCAGCTACTGAAATCCGTGAGGGGCAAAATACTTTTGATTTGATCGTCCGCTTCGACGAAAACAACCGGGGCAATATTCATAAAATACAGAATGCGCTTTTCGATACTCCTTCCGGCGCTAAGATTCCGCTGATTCAGCTTGCCGAAGTTGTTAATGAAAAAGGTCCCAACCGGATCAGCCGAGAAAATGTTCAGCGCAAAATTGTTGTTCAAGCAAATGTATCCGAAAGAGATTTACGTAGTGTAGTGGATGAAATGAGAAGCAACATTGAAAAGAACATCAAATTCTCGCAAGGGTATTATGTTGAGTTCGGCGGACAGTTTGAAAGCGAACAAGAGGCGACAAAAATCATTACAATGCTAAGTTTGGTTTCTCTTTGCATCATCTTCTTGATTCTCTTTTTTCAGTTCGGTAAGATCAAGCCCGCACTTTTCATTTTAATAAATCTTCCGCTTGCTCTTATTGGCGGCGTTTGGTCTGTATTTCTTTCGGATGGAATAATTAGCGTCGCTTCTCTTGTCGGTTTCATTACTCTTTTTGGAATTGCTACGCGAAATGGAATTTTAATGATTTCACACTTTCAACATCTTATGAAAGAAGGAAAAGAATTTACAGAAGCAATTATTCAAGGTTCGTTGGAAAGATTGAGCCCTATTTTAATGACTGCCATAACCGCCGGTCTTGCATTAGTTCCTCTCGCTCTCGGCAGTGGTGAACCCGGCAAAGAAATCGAAGCGCCGATGGCAATTGTTATTCTTGGCGGGTTGATTACCTCTACTGCGTTGAATATGATTGTCGTGCCAAGTTTGTATTTTAAGTTTGGTAAAAACATTGAATAGGTAAATAATGGAAGTAGCGGTTATTATCGCTCTTATATTTCTTAACGGACTTTTGGCAATGACTGAGATTGCTATTGTCACTTCCCGTAAAGCACGTCTCGAAGAAAAGGCAAAACGCGGAAGTAAAAATGCAAAGCTTGCTCTTCAGTTGAGTTTGGAACCGGAAAAATTCCTATCGGCTATTCAAGTTGGAATTACGCTGATAGGAATTGTTTCCGGTGTTTACGGAGGCGTTGCTTTAACGGAAGACCTTGTTCCTTATGTTGAACAAATATCTTTCTTAAAACCAATTGCACAAGAAACAGCTTACTTGGTTATTGTTGGGTTGATAACTTATTTCTCTCTTGTAATTGGCGAGCTTGTTCCCAAAACAATCGCTCTTAATAATGCAGAAAACATTGCAATCTTTTTCGCGCCGGCACTTAATATTTTAACAAAAATTGCTTATCCGGTTGTTCAACTGCTTTTGGTTTCCACAAAAATATTTATCAAATTATTCAGAATTAAAGAAAATAAAAATCCGCCTGTTACCGAAGAAGAATTAAAATTGCTTATCGATCAGGGCGCTACTTTTGGCTCAATCGAAAAAAAAGAAAGCGAGCTTCTTAAAAGGATTTTCAAGTTTGGCGATAGAAAAGCCAATGCTATCATGACTCAAAGAAATGATGTTGTCTGGATTGATATAAATAACCCTATTGAAGAAATTAAAAAGATTGTTCTTGAAAACGATTATTCACTTTATCCCGTTTGCGATGATTCTTTAGATAATGTAATAGGAATTTTAACAGTCAAAGAATTTTACAAAAATTTAAATAATCTTACTGAAATAAAAACTTTGATAAGAGAGCCGCTTTATGTGACTGATTCTTTGTCCACTTACCGACTGCTGGAATTTTTCAAAGAGCGGAAGAATTATAATGCAATTGTAATTGATGAGTATGGTGTATTTCAAGGTATAATTACTCTTCGGAATATTGTTGAAAATATTATTGGAGATATACAACAAAAAGGTGAAATTGAAGAACACCCCATCGTCAAAAGAGAAGATGGCAGTTTTCTCGTAGACGGCGGTACTTTACTTGATGATCTTGCAGAAATTATCACATTTGAAATTCCGAAAGATGAAGAAAAATATATTACTCTCGCTGGATTTATAGTTCATAGGATTAATAAAATTCCAATCACAGGCGAGAAGTTTACAATCGGCAATTACACCTATGAAGTCGTTGATATGGATGGCAATAGAATTGATAAATTGTTAATCTCTAAAACTCAATAAACTTTTTTCATTTGGTTCCCTTTTCTATTTAATTAATTACAGGGGATGACGTTCTATCCAGTGCTGCTTATTTCAGTCGTAATTATGATCTTATTTTACTATTTGATGATTTATGTATTAGGAAAATTTAGAATTCGTTTATAGAGCCATTTCGGTCAACACTTTGCACATACATGAACTTTAGTTAAATTTTCATACACCTTCTAAAAGAATACTATGGCTGAAAAACATTTCTACGAACAAAAACAATATACAAAAGAATATTTACTTCCTTATTTCCAAAAACTAATTCCCGACTTTCATAAAAAGAAAGTTTTAGAAGTAGGATGTGCCGAAGGCGGTTTATTAGAAACTCTGCAAGAGATCGGAATGTATGTAGTTGGTGTTGAGCTTAGTCCCGAACGTGCAGAAACTGCTGTTAAGAAGAATTCTGACCTTAAAATTTTGGTTGGCGATATTACTAATGCAAGACTCCCTGAACAATTATCTGAAACGTTTGATGTAATAATTATCCGTGAAGTGATAGAACATGTGCGGGATAAAAAAGCCACTTTTGATAATCTTGGTAAATTACTTAATGATAATGGATTTCTATTTATAAGCTTTCCTCCAAAGCGGTCACCTTTTGCCGGTCATCAGCAGATAGGAAAGAGTTTCTTAAAGACAATTCCTTATTTACACATTTTTCCAAAGTCTATTTTAAGACCAGCTGCAAAATTATTAGGTGAGGATGTAGGATACATTGATGAAATCAAGTTGCATTACGGAACAGGGTGTACTATTCACGAGTTTGAATTTCAATGTTTACTGCAGAATTTCATACCGATAAAAAAAGATTATTTTCTGTTTAGACCTATATACGCTTTACGTTTTGGATTACCGACGATCAAACTCCCAAAGATTCCAATATTAAAAGAGTATATTTCTTTCGGATGCGAAACTTTGTTACAGAAAAAACCTTTTTAATTAATTATGCAATCAATATCTTTACACAAAAATTGAAATAGTCCGAGGCAATCATGTTACAAATGCAGAAAAAGCTTTCCAATTCTTTTTATTCAATTCTTAGTTTACCTTCTACTGCCATGGGCTTTGCTCTATCAATCCAGATAGCTGCGCTAAGCTGGCTAATGCGTACAAAATATAATTTGGATTTGCACGAGATTGGATTTGTCTGGGCTGCCGGACCACTTGCAGGAATTATCGGTCAACCGATTGTAGGATTAATAAGTGATAAAGTTTGGTTTTGGAAAGGGAGGAGGAGACCATTCATTCTAATCGGAGGAACAATTGCGGCATTAATGTTATTTGCTCTTCCCAACATAGATAAGATCAGCGGATTTTTTGGAGTGGGTAATATAATTGTTGTTGCAGTCTTTGTTGCTCTAACTCTGGATTTAGCGATTAACGTTTCATTTAATCCAACAAGAGCTATTATTGCCGATGTTACTCCCGAAGGTGTACAAAGAACAAAAGGTTTTACCTGGATGCAGACAATATCCGGTTCATTTGGAGTTCTTGCTTATGCGCTCGGTGCAATCTTTGGAAATTATTTTTTGATCTTCTTCGGGGTATTTCTTGTTCTAGCTTTTTCTTTAATACCAATGTTTTTTATTGAAGAACCACGAGACTTACAAACTGCACTTGCTGAGAACGAACCTGAATCTAAAACTGATTGGAATCAATTCTCGAAACTTCTATTAGCACATTCTTTTTCATGGATCGGTGTGCAAACGATGTTTGTTTATATGATCGGTTATGTTGAGCAGAAATTAAATCCTTCAACTTCTGATGAGACTGGACAAATATTATCTATTTCATTTTTAATTTTGAGTGCAGTTGGTGCTATTCTACCGGTATTTGTTCTTGAGCCGATTACAGAAAAAATAGGAAGAGTAAAAACTCATTTATCATGTGTAGCCGTGATGTCGCTTGCTTATTTTGGAATTGTAGTATTAGGAAACAGTTCTATGATCGTATGGATTCTTATGGCTGTCGCTGGTGTTGGTTGGGCTGCAATTGTAAGTTTACCGTTTGCAATTATGTCTGAAAAGGTAAATAAGAATCGGATGGGATTATTCATGGGTATATTTAATCTCTCGGTTGTGTTACCTCAATTATTTGTCAGTTTAGTTTTAGGTACATTTGTTCAAAATGCCGGTGACAAGAATATTATTTTTATTATCAGCGCTATTTCATTAGCCGTATCTGCTCTTCTTTGGCTAATGGTACATGATTCAAAAGTTAAAACTGTAAGTGATAATAAATTAGCGAGCGGACATTAATGTTTGATAAGTTTTTGATTTCAAGAGGTAATGCAATGAAAGTTTGGCGATATGTTTTCGTTTTTATAATAATTATTTCTCATGTCCATTATGCTCAAGGGAAATCAAAAAAAATCCAAATTGATTTTAATGAAATTAAAGGTGAGCTAACTGCAAAGGATTTAATTAAAAAAGATTTTGGACGTTATGATGGTTATGAAATTGAACTCTTTGAAGGAGAAGCAGTTAATTTTGTTGTATACACTCAAAATTTTCAACCGAATCTTGCATTGGTGAATTCAAAGGGTGAGATATTTAAGCAGAGCGATCGAAATGATAAAGGTTATGGCAATATTGTAACCACAATTCCAATCTCCGGTAAATATGTTTTATATGTAATTGGATCCGAGAATTCTTTGGGGAATTACATTTTGCAAACTGCAATAGCAGAACCAAATGCCTTATCGCTTGACAGAACATTAGATTTCTGTACTACATTAGATTTTCTACTTGCACACTCTATTGCATATTTCTTCTTATTAGAGAATCCAAATTTGGTTACACAACAACTTGTAAAACTAAATGATGCTGTGGATGCGTTTATTGATGAGGAGGATGGTTCATATAATGCTATTTTTTACAATGGCAATGAATTACAAAAAGCGGATCCGGCTTTTAAGAACATTGTTGATAAGATTAAATTATGTTTAGATAAAGACTGGAAAATGAAAATATCAGAGTGGCCGAGAACTGAAGACTATAAAGAGAAACTAGTAACATTTACAGAAAATATTAAGGAAAGACCTCGTTATATAGTTGTTGGGCTATTTGATTATGCTGGATCAAACCAAAAGTATAAGAATAATTACAGTGTTGAAGTTAAAATAAATCGCAAAGCACAAAAACAAAACTTGAAATAGTTAAGTTAATTCATTGTCTATATCTAGTTCATTGCTTTCTATTTAACCTCATCTAAATCATTTACAAACATTACTAAAGCCGCTGCAATTATCATAGAAGCTCCACCGATAAGTAATGCATATATGGCTTCGTTATTAAAAAAATGTTTTACAAAGAATCCAAGAATAGCTGCAGCAGTAATTTGGGGAATTACAATAAAGAAATTAAAGATGCCCATATAAACACCCATCTTATCGGAAGGGATTGAACCTGCGAGTATTGCATAAGGCATTGCAAGAATTGATGACCATGCTAAACCAATTCCTAATTCAGAAATAAGTAAAAGATTTGGATCCTTAATAACATAAAATGACGCAAGCCCTATTCCACCACAAATTAAACTAATCATGTGTACAGTTTTGCGGGAAGACCTTTTTGCAATCCATGGAAGAAGGAATGCGGTAAGAGCTGCAAATCCGTTATAGATCGCAAATAAAACACCAACCCAATTTGCTCCTTCATTAAATAATTCTGAAGAAGTATCTTTTGCGCCATATATGTGATGAGTAACGGCTGGTGTAGTGTAGATCCACATTGCAAAAAGTGCAAACCAAGAGAAAAATTGTACAACCGCTAGTTGGACCATTGTCTTCGGCATTCCAACAAAGGATCTAAATATTTCAGTAACTCCTTTTACTAAACCTTTACTTTGCAATTTGTTATGCTCAAACTTCTCTAGATTCTCGGGAGGGTATTCTTTAGTTCGGAAGATAGTCCAACCAACTGCTGATATAAAAGCAAACGCGCCTATATAAAAAGAATAGCGTACTGATGGTGGAATTTGTCCTGCTGGAGCGGTATTACTAATTCCGAGCCAATTGGTAAAAATATATGGCAAGACTGAGGCTATTATGGCACCGGTTCCAATAAAAAAACTCTGAACTGCAAACCCGGTAGTTCTTTGATCTGAAGGAAGAAGATCTGCAACTAATGCGCGGAATGGTTCCATAGAAATATTAATTGATGCATCCATTATCCATAACATGCCAGCTGCGATCCAAAGAGTAGGTGAATTAGGCATTATTAATAATGAAAGAGAAGCAAGTATAGCACCGATGAGAAAATATGGACGGCGTCTGCCTAATTTTCCCCAAGTTCTATCACTTAAATAACCTATGATTGGCTGAACAATTAATCCTGTTGCAGGAGCTGCGATCCATAAGATTGGTATTTGATCTATACTCGCCCCCAAAGTTTCAAATATTCTGCTGACATTTGCATTTTGAAGGGCGAAGCCGAATTGTATTCCTAAAAACCCAAAACTCATATTCCAAACTTGCCAGAAGTTTAATCGCACCTTTGCCATAAAGTTACCTTTTGATTTAAGAATTATTTTAAAAGCAATTTAACCGATTGCGATATAAAAATCTTAGAAAAGAATTTAACAAAGCTTGTAAGAAATTTATTCCATACTGTTTAATGGCAAATCATCCAACGAAGATTCTCACCTAAAAAATATTTATTTTGTTCACGAAATAAAAAAGTAATATTCATGCTAGAAAGTAAGACATCAAAGCGGAAAAAAGATCACATAGAACTTTGTCTTACGGAGAATGTTGCATTCAAGACAAAGACTAATGGTTTTGAGAACTATGAATTTGAACATTTTGCAATAACAGAAGTCGAATTTAATAAAATTGATTTATCAACTCATTTCTTAAAACATAAAATCAGCTATCCATTCTTAATTTCTTGTATGACAGGTGGGACAGAAGAAGCTGAAAGAATAAATGAAAAATTAGCAATAGTGGCTAATGAACTAAAAATTCCAATTGGTGTCGGCAGCCAAAGACAAGCTTTAGAAGATAAAAAGTATCACTCCACTTATAGAGTAGTTAGAAAAAATGCTGGAACTGTTCCTATCCTCGGAAATATTGGCGCAGCTCAAGTTGCCAAATCAAAAAATCTAATTGAAGAAATACAAATCCTTATTGATCTTGTTGAAGCCGATGCAATGGTAATTCATGTTAACCCGCTTCAAGAATTATTGCAATCTGGAGGTGAACCGGATTTTAAGGGATTGATTAAAAATATTGAAAAGATTTGTTCTAAAATTAAAACTCCGGTTATAGTAAAAGAAGTTGGTTCGGGGATAAGTAAGCGGGCAGCCAAGAGACTTTTAGAAGCTGGTGTTAAAGGAATTGATGTTTCCGGTGCAGGTGGTACAAGTTGGGCTGCGGTGGAATTAATAAGAAGTAATAAAGCAGATAATTATTTTCAAGAATGGGGATTGCCAACATCATATTGTGTTAGAAAAGTTAAAGAACTAAAAAAGGATTTTAACTTTACGCTTATCTCATCCGGAGGAATTTCAAACGGAGTTGATATTGCAAAATCAATTGCTCTCGGTGCTGATCTTTCTGCATCTGCAAGAATTATTTTACAAGAAGTTATGAAGAATGATATAAATGGTGTTGTAGAATTAATTCAATCTTGGTTCTCAACAGTAAAAAGAATTATGTATTTAACTGGAAGTAAGGATATTCAAAATTTTAAGAAAGTCGGATTAATAAGAAAAGAGGAATTGTATTGAATTCTAATTCCGGAAAATTTAAGAGAATCTATAATTCTGAGATAGCAAAAGTTGACAATCAATTAGGACAACTTTTAAAAGGAAAAGAACCTAGATCTCTTTATGAACCTTGTTCTTATATTTTAAATGGAGGAGGTAAACGTCTTCGTCCGTTTCTTGTTCTTATTTCAGCGAGAGCTGTTGGCGGGAAATTTAAAGATGTATATAATGCAGCAATCGCAGTAGAAATACTTCACAACTTTACTCTTGCACATGATGATATAATGGACAATTCTCCAATACGACGAGGAAGAAAAACTCTTCACAAAAAGTATGATGTTAATACCGCTATTCTGGCCGGCGATAGTTTGATTGCACTTGCTTACGAGAGTCTTCTAAAAGATTGTAAGAATAATGTTAAAGGAATTGTTTCAGCATTTACACATGGAGTAATTGAAGTTTGTGAAGGGCAGAGTCTCGATAAAGATTTTGAACTACGACAAAACGTTTCTATATCTGAATACCAAAGAATGATCTATAAGAAAACTGCAGCGTTAGCTGAAATGTGCTGTTCAATCGGTGCACTACTTTGCAGTGCTTCGGCAAAAGAAATTAAAGCAGTTTCAAATTATGGAAAAAATCTCGGCATGGCTTTTCAAATACAAGATGATCTGCTTGATATTGTCGGTGAAGAAAATCAAATTGGGAAAACAATTGGTAGCGATTTAGTAGAAGGGAAAAAGACGTATTTATTTTTACGTGCATTTGAAAAATCTAATGTTAAAGATCGGGCTGAACTTATCAAAGTTATAAAGCAAAAGGGAATTTCACGAAGTGAAATTCATAAGTATAGTAAGCTCTATCTGAAATTAGGAGTTATTAAAGATGCAGAGCACGAGATTATGAAATACACTAAATTAGCATTAAAGAATTTATCATCATTAAAAGATGGAGAAGGGAAAAATTTAATGATCTGGTTAGCTAATGCTCTTATTACAAGGAACAAATGATCGAACATAAAATTAGAATCATAAATAATGCCGGTTTACATACCCGTCCGGCTGCGACAATTGTAAAATTAGCATCAAAGTACAAATGCGATTTTTTCCTGAATAAAGACGGTCTTCACATTAACGGAAAAAGTATAATTGGTGTTATGACTCTTGCTGCCGAAAAAGGATCTGAAATTGTTCTGATCTTTAACGGGGAAGATGAAGAGCATGCTTCTAAGGAAATAGTAGATTATTTTAACAGAGGATTTGACGAGTTATAATATGAAATCTGAATCAGAAAATATTTTAAAAGGAATTGCCGCCGCACCGGGTATAGCTATATCGAAAGCATTTCTTTACTCAAAAGAAAAAGAAGATATTGTTAATGAGTCAATCACAGATGTAAATGAAGCTCTGCAAAATCTTGAAACAGCTTTGCAGCAATCCAAAAAAGAATTAAGAAAAATATTTTCTCTTGCCGTTGATAAACTCGGCGAGAAGAGAGCCGCAATATTCGAGGCTCAAATTATGATTCTTGACGATCCGATTCTTGTAGCAACTATTCAAAATAGAATAAGAAATGAAAAACGCGTTCCGGAATACATTGTTAATGATGAAATTTCTAAATACACCGATCTTATGAACCTCTCTCATGAATCTTATATGAAAGAGCGTTCTCATGATATTGATGATATAAAAAATAGAATTATTAGAAATCTCAAAAAGAAAAAATGGAAATCCAGAATTACTAATGATGTTGTTGTAATTACTACAACTGTTACTCCATCTGATACTGTTTTATTCTCACGTGTTAATGTTAAAGGTTATGTAACAGATTTTGGAGGTTTAACTTCTCATGCTGCAATTGTTGCAAGATCATTAAACATTCCGGCGGTTGTTGGTCTGCATGATGCAACTAATAGGATTAAAGAAAATGATGTAATAATTATTGATGGATACAAAGGCGAAGTAATTATTAATCCTATCGATAAACAGCTTCAACTCTATCAGAAGAAAATTGAAAGACTTACAAGAGAAGATCATGAATTACTAAAACTACGCGATTTATCTGCAACAACTTTAGACGGGAAAGAGATCCAACTGTTGGCAAATCTTGATCTCATGGAAGAGATGGAATTTATTGTTCAGAACGGAGCAAAAGGAATTGGACTTGTTCGAACTGAACAATTGTTTGAAGTCTATGAAACATTCCCCGATGAAGAAGAACAATTTATTGTTTATAAAAATATTGCCGAGAGAATATATCCTGAGGCAGTAACAATCCGTGCATTCGATATCGGCGGAGATAAAGTTTTGCCTGTAGATCTAAAAGAACCAAATCCGTTTTTGGGCTGGAGAGGAATTCGTTTGTTGTTGGATAATCCTCAACTTTTCAAATCTCAAATACGTGCAGTCTTAAGAGCAAGTACACATAAAAATATAAAATTTATGCTTCCGATGATTTCTTCACTAAATGAAGTACGGGCTTCAAAAGAAATTATTGATCAATGTAAATCCGAATTAAAAAAAGAAGTGAAGCAATTCGATAAGCATATGAGTGTTGGAATCATGATCGAGATTCCATCCGCAGCAATGATGATGAAAGATTTTGCTGATGAAGTTGATTTTGCAAGTATTGGTACAAATGATTTAATCCAATATTTACTTGCTGTAGATAGAGGGAACGATATTGTTTCAAATATCTATCAAGAATTTCATCCTGCTGTAGTTAGAACACTTTACCACATAATTAATAATGGTAAAAAAACAAAAACGCCGGTTAGTATGTGCGGTGAAATGGCAGCCGATCCGTTTGCCGTTCCGTTATTAATCGGACTGGGATTGGAATCGTTAAGTGTTTCAGCTTCTGCTATTCCTCATATAAAAAAAATAATTAGAAGCATTGATCTGAAAGAGGTAGAGCTTTTGGCAAATAAATGTTTAGAGTTCAAGACTGAAAAAGAAATTAACGATTCAATTCATGAGTATTATCACAGAAAAATAAAAAACCAAATAATAAATCTTTACTGAGGATTAAAATGAATTTACAAGAAATGATTTCGAATTATGATGTCCATAATCAATTCAAAGTATTAACTGATTCTTATGAACAGGTGGAATACGCATGGAATAATAAATTTAGTGTATCATCAATTAAAACATCTAAAATCAAAAACATTATTCTAACAGGTCTCGGCGGATCTGCAATCGGCGGTGATCTTCTGCAAAATTATTTACGTACGGAATTGAAATATCCTTACACCGTAAATAGAAATTATGAACTACCACCTTATGCAAATGAAAATACTTTAGTAATTGCTTCTTCTTATTCCGGGAATACAGAAGAAACAATCTCAGCATTAAATCAAGCGATAAAAAAGAAATGCCAAATTGTTTGTGTATCAACCGGCGGTAAGATTGAAGAGATTGCGATGAAAAAGAAGATACCATTTGCAAAACTTCTAAAAGGTTATCAGCCAAGGTTCGCTCTCTGGATAAATTTTTTTACATTGCTTAAGACTATCCATTCATTGAAATTAGTTCCCAGTCAAACAAAGAATGTTAAACAAACAATTGAGTTATTAAAAAGAAAAGGTGTAGAATATTCGAAAGAGACTAACGCTGCACTGAATTTAGCCGAACAGATGCTGGGATTTATTCCATTGATTTACGCAGTTAGCGATTATACATCAGTTGTTGGAACAAGAATAAAAGGGCAGTTTAATGAGAATGCAAAACATCATGCTTTCTTTGGATATTTACCTGAACTTGATCACAATGAAATTTTGGGATGGGAAGGATATAAATCAACAATGAATTTAAAGCTCATCAATATTCTTGATGAAGATTATCATCCGCAAGTGAAGAAACGATATGATCTAACTTCCGAAATGGTTAGAAAAGCCGGAGCGGAAGTTATTGATCTTTCAAGCAGCGAAGCGAACGTAAAACTAAGATTGGTAGATCTAATTTATTTAGGTGATTGGGCAACATTTTATCATGCTGTATTACGCGGATTTGATCCGACAAGTATTGATAGTATAAATTATTTAAAGGCTCATCTTTGATAAAAAATTGGCGGATATATTTACTCATTATATTTTTAACTTCTCAAATTATTTCCGCCCAATTTTACTTCTTCGGACGCAACAAAGTTCAATACGAGAAATTTAATTGGAAAGTCCTTAAGACCGAGCACTTCAATATTTATTACTATGATGACTTTACAGAAATTGCCGAGATCGGTGCTAAGTTTGCCGAAGAAGCATTCGAATCTCATAAAGTAAAATTCAATCACTACGTAACAAATAAAATTCCTCTCATATTTTATAATACTCATACGCATTTTCAGCAGACAAATATCTCTCCCGGATTTATTCCGGAAGGTATCGGCGGCTTTTTTGAATTTATGAAAGGAAGAGTTGTTATTCCTTATCTAGGAAATCTTGCACAATTTAAACATGTGATCAGACATGAACTTGTACATGTTTTTATGACAAATAAAATTTATAATGTTTTGAACGATCACAGAATCAGCACAGATAAAATGCCGCCGCTTTGGTTTGTAGAAGGTTTAGCAGAATATTGGTCGTCCGATTGGGATACACAATCCGAAATGGTAATGCGTGATGCCGTTCTAAATGGCAATTTTATTCCTCTTGTTGATTTAGAATATCTTGCCGGATATTTAATGTATAAAGAAGGACAAAAATTTTTAGAATTTGTTGGAAAGAATTATGGTGAAGATAAAATCCTTGCCATATTAGAAAACTTTTGGAGATTCAATAAATTCACAGACCTCTTAGAATTTGTAACCGGTGAAAAAATAAATGATCTTGATAATAAATGGACTTACCAATTAAGACAAAAATATTTTCCTCTTTACAAAGAAAATTATCCTCATTTCATACAAGCAAAAAAAATCACCAATGCCGGTTTCAATTTTGCGCCAAGATTTTATCAGAACGGTAATAAAAAAGAAATTTATTTTATCGGTAATCATGCCGGTTACACTTCAGTTATGAAGATGGGTTATAAACCGGATAGCAATGATTATGCCGAACCAGAAGTTTTAATTGAAGGCGAACGTGATGCAATTTTTGAAGCATTTCATCTTTTAGAAAATACTTTTTCAGTTTCTTCAAACGGATTACTTGCTTTCATTACAAGAAGTCAAGCTACGGATGTTCTGCATGTTTATTCAATCAAGGATGAAGAAGTAATTAATACTCTTCAGTTTGACGGATTGATCAGAATAAAAGCCCCTAGTTTTTCTGGGGATGGTAATCAGATCGTTTTTGCAGCGACCGATACAAAAGGTTTTAGTGATTTATTTATTTATGATCTTAATACAAAACAACTAACTCGTTTAACTAATGATTATTACGAAGATATTGATCCTACATTTAATAAAGACGGAAGTAAAATAATATTTTCATCAGATCGAACTGACGGGCTTTTTAAACAAAAGTATAATCTGTTTGAATACGATTTGACTACACATGAAATATCCTACCTGACAAATGTTAACGCAAATATTTCTACTCCGCATTTCTCACCGGATTTTTCAGAGCTCTACTTTACGAGCGATTATGATGGAACTTATAATATTTGGAAAATCCCCGTTAACGATGATAGAGCAAACGGAATGACACAAGTAACAAAGTTCATTACAAGTGTTTATGATTTTTCTTTTGTAGATAAGAATACTCTTGTTACCTCAGGGTTCGAAAATTTTTCTTTTCAGTTTTACTCACTTGATCTAACAAAAATACAATACGAAAAATACGTAGCATTTAATTTTGATAATTTAGGAACGATGTGGACCTCTGATAGGATCAAACTAACTGCCGAGTATGACCGCCTTAAATATGAGAAAGAATACAATTTAGATTATGCAGTTAGTCAATTAGTAACTGATCCGGTTTACGGAACTCGCGGTGGTGCATTATTAAGTTTAAGCGATCTCTTAGGCGATGAACAATATGTATTTTATATTTCTAATACAGCAGAAGTACAAAGTGAGATTCTGAAAAATTTTAATTTATCTCTCGCTCGTGTTAGTTTAAAAGATCGGACAAATTACGGCTTTGGAATATTCAACTATTCGGGAAGGCGGTACGATATTAGAGAAACAGAGGCATATTTTTACGAAAGAGTTTTCGGCGGTTACATTTCTCTTATTTATCCATTCTCTTCATTCCAGCGCCTTGAAGCTGAAATGGATATTGCAAATTCCGATAAAGAATTATTCGGAAGTTTCATTACTAGAAAATCTCTTTTAGTAACTAATACAATTTCATTTGTTCATGATAATGCAATTTGGGTTGTAACTGGTCCGGTTGACGGTTCGCGATTTAGATTTTTACTTGGCTACACCAGCGATGTGAAATACAGTAATGTAAACTACTATTCCATTATTGCTGATTATAGAAAATATTTCCGTTTAGGTTTAAGAAGCAGCTTAGCAGCAAGAGCTGCAATTTTTATTAATGATGGTAAAGAAGCAAGAAGGTATTTTGCGGGCGGAAGTTGGGACCTGCGCGGTTGGGATCGCTGGTCTATACGCGGCGAAAAAATGTGGTTATCATCCTTAGAATTAAGATTTCCTCTTGTTGATCAATTCACGATTAACTTTCCATTCTTTGGTTTATCTTTTTTCCAGATCAGGGGAGCGGCATTTATTGATGCAGGTGCTGCATGGGATAAAGATTACAGAGAAACAATAGGAAGCATCGGCGCTGGTATTAGAATAAACATATTCAATGCCTTTGCTTTAAGGTATGATATTGGCAAAAAAATAGAAAAAGATTTTACTGAATTACAACCGGGTTTATTTTATCAATTTTTCTTCGGATGGGATTTTTGAAAAAGACCTATTTCAAATATATCTCACCTTTTATTTTCTTACTTCTTTTAAACTGCACTCAGCCAATTGCCTTTAAGAATATGATTGTCGGCGGCTCAGGCTATTTTATGTTTGGAAAAGGTCCCGAAAGAGATTTTTTCCAGAATAAATCAATTAAAGACAGCATAATATTAAAATGGTCTGCTGAAACAAGCGGAAGTCAAGCCAATACATCTGTAGTTATTTATGATAATATCCTTTTCGTTGGAGATCTATCCGGTAAGTTATATGCCTTCGATAGAACTTCAGGAAAAATGTTCGGTTATGAAAAGTATTCCGGCTCAATTTCAATTACTCCTGTCGTTAATAATTTAAGAGTATTTTTTCTACTCAATCAGTTAAATGAAAAATATTCAGTACTTAAGATATTTGATTACCTCAATGGAAATGTTTTATTAGAATCAAAGATTTCCGGCAGCGTTCAAAATGAAATGATAAAATTGAATGATGGAATTGTTGTACTTACAGACCAAGGGGAAATTATAAAATTTAATTTTATCGGCTCTAGGGAGTGGAGCGTAAATACAAAAGTTTCTACAAAATCTTCACCGGCTTCAAACGGAGATTTAATTCTCTTTGGAAATGAAAAAGGGGAGTTGATCGCTGTTTCATCTAATATTGGTAAAATAAAATATAGAATGAATATAAGTAATGGCATTGAAGGAGATTTTTCGATAGAAGGAGATTATGCTTACTTTGGGGATAACAACGGGAAATTATTTTGTGTCTCTGTTAATGAAGGTAGAATTGTTTGGACTGTTGATACAAAAAGTAAAATCCTTTCTACTCCGGTTATGAATGATGATAAAGTATTTGTTGGAAATCTTGGCGGAGAAATATTTTGTATCAATAAATCATCGGGAAAGCTAATTTGGAAAATAGAGACTGGCGGAGTGATTAACACAACTCCTGCACTTTTCAAAAATTATCTTGTTCAACCTGATCTGAATAGAAAAATTTATTTTATTGATACTAACAACGGAGAGATAACTAAAACTTATGATTTTGAAAAGAGAGTTAAACTTTCTCCGGTTTATTACGATGGCATTTTATATTTAGGTGCCGATAAAGGAATAATTAATGCGTATCAGATCTCAATTAAAGAATAACAATATCGCACTAAAGCTGATTACTATTATTATAATTTCTTCTGTAAGCTGTATTGCTCAAGACTGTAAAAGCAAAGTTGAAATTATTACCAACAATTCTGATGCCCGCATTTATATTGATTCATTATTTATTGCGAAAGAGAAAGCTGAAATCAATCTTACTAAAGGAAACCATTTTTTATTTATTCAAGATTCTTCCTTAAAGTGGGGCAAGAAAAATATTTCCGATACTCTTAGAATTGCTGAGTGCGATAAAGATTATCATTTCAGCTATGATATGAAACAGACTGAATATCCTTCCTTTCAACCAAATATTTATGAATATATAAATAAAAACAAAACAGAAAATTTCTTCAGCTCAGGTACATTTAAGATTTTGATTGGAAGTGCAGCGGTTCTGGGTGGAGTTGCTGCATATTTCAAGATTAAAGCTGATAGAAAATATGATGATTATCTTCAAACAAAAAATCGCTCCACACTTGATGAAGTAGATCGTCTTGATCTATACAGCGGAATAGCATTCGGGCTACTTCAAATTAATTTTGGTTATTTGATATATAAATTTCTCACCGATTAATTTTTGTAAAGATTTGTTTGTAAGCAGTCTATAAGTTTTAGGGTCAGAATAAACATTTAATAACTCATTGTTAGAATGACAAAATACAAAGAAATATTCCGCATAGAGTCTACAAGATTAAAAGAATGGGATTACTCAAACCCATGGTGGTATTATGTAACAATAAATACGAAAAATCATATTAGTTATTTTTGTAAAGTTAATAATGGGAAAGTTGATTTAATTGAAATTGGAAATTGTGCAAAGAAACTTTGGGAAGAAATTCCAAATCATTTTCAGAATATTGAATTGGATTATTTTGTAATAATGCCAAATCATATACATGGAATTATCATTATTAATCCAGTAGTAAAGACTAATAATAATTCAGATGTAAAGACGCCATCTTTATTTTAGCAGAATCATAATTAATGATGGCATCTTAATCAAGCCAATTCTGCTTAGCATAACCCCGCTAAAATATTTCATTATTATAATTTACCATGAAGTTCAATCATCTTTTTTTTGACGGAATTCCGGTTACTGACGGAATAACACCATCTATATAATTACAAATGATAATCTGCTTTCCGCTTTTTAATCTAAAAAAAGCCAATCCTACAAAATCTTATTAAATATTGCATGGCATTATTATTGAAAAAAGTAACGATAAAAATGATTTGTCTTTTCAAGTAATTACGAGGAGAATATGCTAGTTGAAAAAATAAAATTCTTAACACGTAGGGAGTTTTTGGAAAAAATATTTTTGCGTGGTGGTTTGATAGCCGGTTTAATAGCGGGAATTCTGTTACTTAAAAATGGAATTTCATTCCTCTTTCCCCCAATACAAAAAGGCGAAGCACAAAAGTTATTAATAGCAAGAACCAATGAAATTGAGGTTGGAAAAGCCAAAGAGTTTCAGATTAGCGAGAAATCGTTTTTTATGGTCAAGACTGAATCCGGGATGAAAGTATATTCTGCCATTTGTCCACATTTGGGGTGTAAAATTAAATGGGAACAATATCGCAATCGTTTTTATTGCCCTTGTCACCAGGGAGTCTTTGATGTGGAAGGGAAAGTATTAAGCGGACCACCTCCCCGACCACTTGATGAATTCAGAGTTGAAATAAAAAATAATTTAGTTTATATGTGGCTCGATGAAAACCAAGGAATTATTGCATGATAGATAAAACTAAAGCATGGTTGAAAGAAAGAATTCTCCTCGATAAAAAAAAATCTTCAGAAATAGTGGAAAAAGTATTAAAAGAGCCAATACCAAAGCACATGAAAAATTGGTTCTACGCAATTGGAGCTACGCCCCTCTTACTTTTTCTTTTTCAGATTATAACCGGAATATTACTAACCTTCTATTATGTTCCATCACCTGAGGGCGCCTATGAAAGTGTAAGACATATTACTCAAGATGTACAAATGGGTTTTTGGATAAGAGGACTGCATCGTTGGGCTTCTAATTTCATGGTCATTGCCATGATGCTTCATATTGTGAGAGTATTTTTCACTAGAGGATATAGAAAACCGAGAGAATTGAATTGGATAATTGGCATCTTAATGTTGATCACAACGCTTGGATTATGTTTCACCGGTTACTCTTTGGTTTTCAATCAACTTTCATATTGGGCTGCAACTGTTGGAACAAATATGATAAAAGAAATACCTCTTGTTGGAGAAACGATTTTGAGGTTTTTGCGGGGAGGAACTGAAGTTTCAGGAAACACACTTACGAGGTTTTATAATTTACATATGGGGTTATTACCGACGATTCTTTTTGTACTTATCGTTGTACACATAGTATTTGTTAGAATTCATGGTGTTTCAAAACTTGAAGAACATGAAGAAAGTTATCCGTTTTATCCCGAACATTTTTATCACACCGTAGTTATTGTATTATTTCTTTTAATTACACTTAGTGCATTAACTGTAATATTACCACCCGGAATAGGAGAACCTGCTAATCCAAGCGTTACACCCCCACACATTAAGCCCGAGTGGTACTTTTTTGCTGTTTATTCAATCTTAAAAATTTTCCCTTTACGGATTGGAATTTATTTATCAATAGCCGTATTGATTGTTGCAACCTTCTGGCCATTTATTGATGAATACATGCAAGCTAGATGGCCCAAAATAAAAATAAATTATTGGGTTGGTTCATTGGTTATAATTTTGTTTTTAATCTTTACAGTAGTTGAAATCATCGTAACTTAAAAAAAATTAAAAAGGCGGAGACAATATATGGCTGAACAGGATTCCCTAAAAACACAGCGACTCATAGTTGGTGTATTCAGTATTCTACTTGTTGTTGTGCTTATAATTGTTGCTGGTGTGGAAATGAAACAAACTCAAAGCACAAAACTAGCTGCTGTTATCAGCGGTGATAATAAGAGATGTGTAGATTGCCACACAAATAAGGGAATGGCGGTCAAGGCAATTGATGCATGGAAAGAGAGCGTTCATGCACAACAAAATATTGGGTGCTTAGATTGCCACAAGGCGAATAAAGATGACTTTGATGCATTTTACTGTCCCGAAAGTGATCTGCTTGTTGCAAGACATCCAACACCAAAAGATTGTGCGGAATGTCATGAACAGGAAGTAAAAGAATTTGCAGATAGCAAGCACGCACATCAATTTTGGTTAATAAAAAATGCAGATCGTGCAGTATTTGAACCAACTATTGCGACCAGAAATGGATGTGAACAATGCCATCAAATCGGTAATGTTTGGCCGGATAAATCAGTAGGTGAATGCGATGCCTGTCATCCCAAACATACTTTCAGCAAAGCTGTAGCTCGCCAACCGGAAACTTGTGGCGAATGTCATATTGGGCCTGACCATCCCCAAATTGAAATGTATCTTGAGTCCAAACATGGAAATATTTTTAGAGCGACGGAAAAGAATTTGAATTTGAATTATTCAACGCTCAATAATGAACCAATTCCTATTGAAGTCCCGGTTTGTACAACGTGTCATATGGATGGAAATGAAACTCAGCCGTTTACTCACAATGTAAGCGCACGATTAGCGCTCGAATCTCAAGCACCTTGGTCCTTTAGAACAGTTTGGGATCAGGAAAATTTGGGTGATTGGAAAGTAAAAAGAACGAGAATGGAATCAATATGTAAAAGCTGTCACGCACCGGATTTTGTTGAAACATATCTTCTTACAGCCGACTTAGCAAATCTACAGTATAATGAAATTAGAAGATATTTTGTTTATTGGACAAAGAAATTAACTGCAAATGGCACAATAGCAACCCTCAAAGCCAACGGAAAGGAATATTCCGATCCGGTACTTAATGGTTGGGATGAAGAACCAGAAGAATTAATGTATAATGCTTGGCACCACGAAGGCAGAAGATTTAGAATGGGCGCGCTCATGATGGCTGCCGATTATACTCAATGGCATGGTATCTGGGAAATTCAACAAGACTTAGCAAAACTAATTACTTGGGCAGCAGAACATGGTGATAATGAAGCCCAAAAATGGGTGAAGTCTACTGATCCAGCAAAATTCTTCCCATATGCAATTTATGATTTTCCCGGAAGTGCTTGGGGAATTAATGTTCTTTCTAACACTACCCCATTCTTATATAAGAACTTCTCGGATTATTGGGATCGAGCATATAAGAACGTCGAAGCAGTATTTAAAGAAGGACTGTTATCAGAAAAACAATGGAAGTTATGGGAGAAACGATACAAAAACAAGGAGTATTATCTAGGCACAAAGTTTAAAGCCGATTCAATATTTAATTTCTATAAAAAAAGAGATAGCATTGACACAAAAGCTTTCCAGGATCAAGCTGTTAAACTAAAGCTACCAGGTCAACCCTTTTATAAGAAGTGAGTTCCTAAGGTTGCGTTGTTTTATAAAAAGCCCCGCAGTGAAATGCGGGGTTTTTTATTAAATGTTTCGTTCTGAAAAAAATATTAACGGATTGACACAAAACCATAAAATTAAAGATAGCCGCAAAAGGGAGATTTTATTCTTATTATTTTATAATCCTTTTAGATTTCTTTATCTTTAAACATCAAGAGTGATTTTTATGTATCATTTTTCTGATTTACTTTTTTCTAGTTAATATCAAGGCGGAGGCAATATGCCGGACTCAAATTTATGTACCAAGGAAACATTGGTGGAAATATTAGATAGCTTAAATATTGGAGTTATATATATTGATAAAGAAGGCTGCTTTTCTTTTATAAATAAGGCAGGAGAAGAAATTAGAAAGCTTAGAGGCGAAGACAAAATTGGCAGTTCTATTTTGAATTGTCATTCTAAGCAAATGCAACAGCGAGTTATGGAGGATTTGGAATCTTTTAGGCAAGGTGATTATTCATCCCGTCATAAAATGCTTCATTTAAAAGAAAAATATTTTGACAACACCTACAATGTTGTAAAAGATAAAGAAGAAGATTTTAAGGGTGTTGTTTTAGTAAGTCAGGATGTTTCAGAAAAGGAAAAACTTTCAGAAGAATTAAAAAAGACTAATGAGCAGCTCGAAAAGATAGTTAGCGAACGAACAGCAGAAATTGAGAGGACGTATAACGAACTAAAAATTGCACAGCTTCAGCTAATGCAGACTGAAAAGATGGCGGCAATCGGGCAGTTCGTATCCGGCGTTGCTCACGAGATTAACAATCCATTGGATGGTATTCAAAATTGTATTCGAATGGTATTATCTGACATCGAAGACAAATCGCAAATTCAAAATTATTTATTACTTGCGCTTGAAGGATTATTCAAAATAGAAATATTGGTAAGGCAACTTTTAGACTTTGCGAGACCTCATTCTTTTGAAAAAGAAGAATTAGAGGTAAAAGAAATATTGGAAGCATCTCTTCAGCATAGTATCTACAAATTAAAAGAGAATAATATCACTTTAGAAAATAACTTTGGAAGAGGTGTAGAGAATATCCTTGGAGACAGGCATTATTTAAGCCAGGTATTTGTTAACCTTTTTCTCAATGCATGCGACGCAATGCCCAATGGCGGGAAATTAATAATTACAACAGAGAACATCGAGAACAATTACGTAATGGTTAAAGTAAAAGATACCGGAATTGGAATACCAAAAGAAAACCTGAATAAAATTTTTGATCCTTTCTTTACTACAAAGCAAAAAAATAAAGGAACGGGGCTTGGTTTATATCTAAGCTATAATGTACTCCACGAACACGGCGCAAAAGTTTTTGTTAAGAGCAAAATAAATAAGGGAACAGAATTTACAATTTCATTTCCCGCGATTGAAAACTCTGCAATTAAAAACGAAATATTCACTGTATCAGAAAACATAAGCAACAAATGAAAATTATAATAATAGAAGATGAAAAGACAAAGCGCATTACTATGAATGATGCACTCATTAAAGACGGGTATAATGTTGAGTCGTTTGAAGATCCGGTTGTTGCAATTAACTACCTGAAAGAATCGGAAATTGATCTTGTTATTACTGATATCCGGCTACCGCAGATGGATGGATTTGAAGTACTTCAAAAAGTAAAAGAGATGAATCAGAATATTGCTGTTGTGATGATGACGGCATTCGGCACAATCGAATCGGCAGTTGAAGCAATGAAATTAGGTGCTTATGATTATTTAACTAAACCATTTTCAACCGATCAATTACTGTTACTTGTTAAGAAGATTAGCCGGTTCAAAAAACTGGAAGAAGAAAACGTATCGTTAAAAGAAAAATTTAAAGAGAGATATTCTTTTCATAACATCATCGGTAAATCAAAACCGATGCAGGATTTGTACGATCTTATCGAAACTATTTCATCAAGCGACGTTGCAGTATTGATAGAAGGAGGAAGTGGAACGGGAAAAGAAATGGTAGCCAATGCTATTCATTATAATAGTACGAGAAAAGACGGACCGTTTATTAAATTAAGCTGCGCTTTACTTAATGAATCTTTGCTCGAAAGCGAATTGTTCGGACATGAAAAAGGGGCTTTTACCGGGGCAATAAAATTTAAGAAAGGTCGTTTTGAATTAGCCCATAGCGGAACAATATTTTTAGATGATGTAGATGATATTCCAATTTCCTCTCAAGTTAAACTTCTTAGGTTACTTCAGGAAAAAGAATTTGAAAGAGTAGGCGGCAACACAACCATTAAAACTGATGTTCGCTTTATCTGCGCTACAAAAGTTGATCTTTGGGAAAAAGTAAAGTTAAATCAATTTAGAGAGGATTTATATTATAGACTAAGAGTTATCCCCGTTAAGCTACCGCCGCTTCGCGAGCGCAGAGAAGATATTCCTTTGTTAATCGATCATTTTTTAAAAAAGGTTGGCAAAACAAATTTATATTTCACCCCCGAAGCCATAGAACTTTTAACATCATACAATTGGCCCGGAAATGTGAGACAGTTGGAAAATTCAATTTATAGAATTACAGCACTTATTAAAGGCAAAGAAATTACTAAAGAGATGATTCCAAACGATTTAATTCTTCCGAAAGATGAAAAAACCGTTTTCGACATTAGCAAAGCAAATCAAATAAACCTTGATAAGATGATACAAGAAATTGAATTAAGCTCAATCAATTGGGCAGTTGAAAAGTCGGATCACAATCAATCTAAAGCCGCAGAATTACTTGGTATCAAAAGAACTACGCTTCGTGATAAAATGAAGAAATACAACCTTCTATAAATCTGCAAAACCAAAGACGGTTATTTGACAGAAGACGTAAGTTCGTCCATTAATACCTAAGAAATAGATAAGCAAATCTGAAAATCTAACTCTAAAAGCCGATTAAAACTTTCCTTTGTGTGGCACTATAATTGTCAAATATTCTTATTTACAATAATATACATCAAGTCATTGAATTAATAAAAACAAAGGAGAAATAGTCTATGAAAAGAACGATACTTACATTACTTAGTTTTCTTTTTATCTTTTCACAAACGATTATTGCACAAGACAAACCCAAGACAGAACTGAAATTTAGTGGAGTTTATAATGCTTGGGGACAGAATCAAAATAATTTTTTGCTTGGTAAGACAGATTATCAAGATCAGTATCTTGTACAGATGCTAAGATTAAATTTTTCTTTTAACTACACCGAAAACATCAAAGCTGTTACCCGTTTTGATTTGGGACAGGGCTGGTGGGGAGTTGATAACCAGGAACCATCTTATAATGGTGCCTCTGGAATGTTTGATGGTAAAGACACAAAATATTTTCTACACGTTGACCATGCTTATTTATGGTTTAATGTTCCATCACTGACATCAGCGTTTACAGTTGGACGTTTCAATTGGTCATTAGGAAATAAGTTAGTGTTAGACAATAACTACGATGGTATTACTGCAGATATTTCAGTTGGTGAAGGCAGTTCTTTAAAACTCGGATGGACAAAAGCTTCTGAGGGTGTTAACGGTTTAAGCGATTTGGAAAAAGTTGCCGCCGATCCCCGCGGAAATTATGATGCACGTGATGCAAACTTATTCCTTGCATCCTATAAAACAAAATTCAGCACAACAAACCTTGAATTCTACGGGTCTTACTATAACGATGCTTCAGTTAATGACTCAACTGCTTTTTTGATTGATGGTCTTTACTACAACCGCCCGAGATTTACACCGCAAGTTACATCACTTTTCGTATTTGGAATTGCGGGTACATCTAAATTCGACGCATTCACACTTAACTATGAAGCAAACTATTTGATTGGTAAAGACGACATCAAGAATACAAAGTTTGCGGGCAAATTGAATACTGCAAAAGGTGTGATTGATCCGCTTAAATATGATATTAACAATGGTGATCTTACAGGTTATAATATTTATGCAAAATTAGATTACACTGTAAGTCCGGATGTAACGCTTGGTTTGGTTGCAGGAATGGGATCGGGGGACGATGACCCAACTCAAGGCAAAGGAAATGTTAACAAACTTAGCACTGCCGGCTTTTTCTATCTAACAGAAGTATGGGAAGATTCAATAATGCCTGACGAAGAAGGTATTACTCCTCAAGGTCTTGGTGCCCCTAACGTAAGAGCATATAGGGAATTGGAAAACACTACAGCTCTTCAAGTAAACGGAACATTTAAATTAACGCCTGTATGGAAAGTATTTGCATCGTTTACTTACGTGAGGGCTACACAACCCGTTTTTGCTTGGACTACCACTGGTCCAAATTTAGCCAAGAGTGCAACTGACCTTGGTTGGGAAGTAGACTTCAAAACAGATTACAACATATTCGATAATTTAGTTTTAACATACCGAATCGGTTACTTCCAACCGGGTACAGCAGCTATGTACTTAATTAACGGAACAGACCTATTTGATAAATCACCTTGGGAAATGAAAGCAGAAATCACATTTACATTTTAGTTAAATAGGAGAGTATCCAATGCTAAAAAAATATTTTTTAATACTCTCTCTAATTATTGGAATCCTTCTTGTTTATGGGTTCACCGACAGTGGTCAAGTTAAGAAAGGCGATAAACATCCCAAAGTTGACTGGGAAATAGGATGCCAGGAATGTCATAAAGATGCTACTCCCGAGGTTTATGTTAAATGGGAAGCAAGTAGGCATGGCGAAGTAAATTTCGGTTGCTATATATGCCACGGTGATGGGCAAGAAGTGTTCTACAAAAAGGGCAAAGATGATCGCTGCGAGGGTTGTCATTCTACTCAAGCAGAAGATATGAAAAAGACAAAAAATAAGTCTTGCTTTAATTGCCATAATGGGCATTCATTAAAATTTCATAATTAAAAAACCTTTTCATTGGAGGAAATTCAATGAGTATAAACAGAAGAGAATTTTTAAAGAGATCGGCATTAGTCGCCGCAGCCGCGGCTATAGGTGTTGATTCAATTTTAGGAAATACCATTAAAACGATAGACAAAACCGGTGAAGCCGGGACGTTGCAAACTAAGGGTTCAGTAGCATGGCATAAATCTGTATGTAGGTTATGCGGAGTCGGATGCGGTGTTATGCTTGGTGTTAAAGATGGAAAACCTTTTGGTATTAAAGGCGATAGCGAAAATACTATTAATAAGGGACTGCTTTGTGTAAAAGGATTTTATCTCCATAAGATGATTACGGCAAAGAATAGATTGCTCTATCCAATGATTCGAAAGAATGGAAAACTTGAGAGGGCAAGCTGGGAGGAAGCTTTAAATCTTGTTGCATCAAAATTTAAAGAGATCAAAGAGAAACACGGACCCGATGCTTTAGCTTTTTACGGTTCTGGACAGGCAGAAACGGAAGAGACATATATTGCTAATAAACTATTCAAAGGGCACATCGGAACCAACAATGTGGAAGGTAACCCACGTCTTTGTATGGCAAGTGCTGTCGGCGGTTATACAACCACCTTTGGTGCTGATGAACCCGTTGGAACGTATGACGACATAGATCATAGCGATTTATTTTTACTCATCGGTTCCAATACGGCTGAGGCTCATCCGGTAATTTATGATAGGATAGTAAGTAGAAAAAAGAAAAACCCGGCTACAAAAGTTATTATCATTGATCCAAGGAAGACGCCGACAAATAAAATTGCCGATTTGCATCTTCAAGTTATTCCCGGGTATGATCTTGCTATTATGAATGCCATTGCCAAAATACTTATTGATGAAAATTTGGTGGATGAACAATTCATAAAAGAATCCGTAAACTTTAGCGATGGCACAAATCCAATTACATACGATGATTACAAGAAATTCCTTGGAAAGTTCACACCTGAATATGCAGCAGAGAAATCCGGAGTTGATGCAAAGGATATTATAAAGGCAGCACGAATGTTTGGAGAATCTCAAGCAGCAATGACAATGTGGACAATGGGAGTAAATCAAAGAGTAGCTGGTGTATTTCTTAACAATTTAATCCATAATATCCACTTGCTTACTGGAAAACTTGGCAAACCTGGATCCGATTCATTTTCATTAACAGGTCAACCGAATGCCTGCGGTGGTGTTCGCGAAGGCGGCGGTTTAAGTCACTTATTACCCGGTCATCGTGTAATTGCTAACGAACAGCATAGAAAAGAGATTGCCGCAATATGGAATGTTCCGCCAGATGCAATTAAACCTGAACCCGGCAAGCATACTATGGCGATGTTCGATGCGGTAGCAAAAGGGGAGATTAAAGGTATTTATATAATGTGTACAAACCCGGCGCAGTCACTTCCAAATCTTAATAAATACCTAAAGGGAATGGAAGATGCATTTATGGTTGTTGCAGAATCTTTTCATCCAACCGAAACTTCTAAATTAGCCCATGTAGTTTTACCTGCTTCATTCTGGGGTGAAAAAGAAGGCGTTTACGGATGTACGGAAAGAAGATCCCAACATATGGTAAAAGCTCTAAACCCTCCTGGTGAAGCAAAGTGGGATGCTGATATTTTGATTGAGATTGCTACGAGAATGGGATATGGAAAAAACTTCGAACATTACACATCTGCCGAAAGTATTTGGAATGAGTACCTGAAGACGACGAAAGGAAAGGATATGGATCTTACCGGCGCAACTTATGCAAGATTGAGAAAGTTGCGTGGGCTAACATGGCCCGTCCCAAACGAAAATCATCCCGGAACATGGCATCGGTTTACAGAAGGTGATCCAATGTTACCTAAAGAAAAAGCTGCGGGAAAGAGAATGTACTTTTATACCAAACCGGATGGTAAAGCCGTTGTATTTGCCCGCCCTGATAAAGGTCCGGAAGAACCAGTCTCTGCTGAATATCCATACGTATTAACTACCGGGCGTATTCTTGAACAGTGGCATACGATGACGATGACAGGCCAAGTGCCGGAATTATTAAGAGCGGCTCCGAAACCTTATGCGGAAATAAATCCTGAAGACGCCAAAAAACTTGGTGTTAGCAATAAGGAATTGATCAAAGTAACTACAAAGCGCGGTTCGCTAAAGGTAGAAGCACGCGTTATAGATCGACCACGAAAAGGCACGATCTTTATGCCGTTCCACTGGCCTGAAAGCTTGACAAACATTCTTACTATAGATGCGGTTGATGCCGGTTCAAAAGAACCTGAGTTCAAGATTTGTGCGGCTAAGATTGAAAGAGCTTAATCTAAGCCCAGTATTTTTTTAGCAGCAAAGCGGTTATCTCGGTAAAACGGATGACCGCTTTATAATTTTACTAATCTTTTTAATTGGTGATTTTATGATTATTGCAAGTATGATTGTAAAAACTATGCTCGGCAAAGCAGAAGAAGTTACTCTCAAGCTGAATAAATTACCTAATATATCTACTCATGGGATATATAAAGAGGATAATATTATTGTAGTGATTGAAGCCGAGAAGGAAGAAGAATTGGAGAGTTTTGCAAAATATATGTCTTCGGAAATTAACGACGTTCTTGGAGTATATCCTACTTTTATTTCTGCCGACAGTGAATAGTATCAGGCACAGTTGGAAATACTAAATGAATGTTTTCAAAAAACTTTTACAAGGCATAAAAGAAGTAATCAATTATAAATCCCCGCTACGTCCGCCTGGTGCGTTGAAAGAAAAGGACTTCATAAAGCGTTGTATTAAGTGTAATAAATGCGCCCAGATTTGTCCTTACGATAGCATTGTAATGGCAGACATTTCTTGGGGGAAGAACATGGGAACGCCAGTGATCTTTCCACGGGAGGTTCCTTGTTACGTGTGTATGAAGTGCACCGCTGTTTGTCCTACCGGTGTTCTCGATACTAACGTTGATGCAAAAGAAAAAGTAAAAATGGGGATTGCGGAAATAAGTACGGAAAAATGTCTCCCTTATCTTGGGGTGATTTGTAGAGCATGTTTTGAACATTGTCCTATTTTTCGGGAGGCAATTTATCTTGAAGACGAAATGTATCCTAAAGTTAATACCGATAAATGTATCGGCTGCGGTATTTGCGAAAAAGTATGCTCGGCAGAAGACTCAGCCATTATTGTAAAAAGCACAAACATAATTATTTAATAAAATTAGGAAAATGAGAGAATTCAATTTCTATAAAACATTGAATAGGACAAGAAAAGTTGTTCAGTTAGCTACATTACTTTTTCTTTTCATCGTTCCGATATTAATTTTCTTTGAAGTAAGATTTATTATAGGAAATTTATACTCAATTACGGTTGGTGGGTTAGATATTACAGACCCGTCAATGGTTCTTCAAAACATTTTGCTTGCAAGATCATTTTATGTACCGCTTTTGATAAGCGCTATTATTCCGGTAATAATTGCTTTCTTGTTTGGACGGATTTTCTGCAGCTGGGCTTGTCCATATAATACAATATTAGAAGAAGCAGAAAGAATCTATTCGAAAATTTTGGCAAAGTTTATAATGAAACGAAAAGCAAAACAAGCCAATAAAAATCCTAATCCATTTATTTATTGGGGTATTTATCTTTTCTTAACGTTGTTGGCATTAATTATTGGCATTCCGCTTTTCACTTTTTTATCTGCACCGGGAATTATTTCGAGTCAAATTGCCGCCGGAATTATCGGTAATGGAATAGGACTTGAATTAACAATTGTTTTTGCCATACTTCTTTCAGAAGTAATTTTCGGAAGAAGATTTTGGTGCAAATATGTTTGTCCGGTCGGCGCATCATTTTCTCTGTTTGGAACTAAGAAGACTTTGCATATTACCTACAATGAATTACAATGTAATTGTACAATCAAGTTAGAACCGTGTTCGAATAGTTGTCCTTTTAATCTTGTGCCGAAGAACAGTAATTTATATCCTTACTGTACTAATTGCGGTTTATGTGTAAAAACTTGTGAAAAGATAGGTAAAGGCGCTCTATCATTTTCGTTTGACAATAATAAAAACAGTCAGTTAAACATCATTCAAGATCAAGAAATACAAAACAAAAAAGTGAGTTAACATGTTCGGATCAATAGGATTTACAGAAATACTTATTATTTTATTCTTGCTTATACTTTTGTTCGGCGGGAAGAAAATTCCCGAACTTGCAAAAGGGTTTGCCGATGGAATTAAAAATTTTAGAAAAGGATTAAAAGAAGAATAAAAAATTCTGTTCTTTGGATGGATTAATCTCCAAGCTTTATCTCTAAAGGGAATTCCCATGAGAAAAAAGCCAATGGGTTTTACGGGAAACCGGAAAACCTCCCGAGTTCCGCTTGAAGCGGGATGAATTGGAAAGGATGATATTAATGATTTATTAAAAAATATTACCCGCCTTTCCCCGCGGGTTTTTTGTTTTATGCAAATTGAACAAAGGTTTATAAAGAGCAAGTATGATTTTGAATGAACTATAGCCATCATAAAAACGAGCTGTAGTAAAAACTAAATGTAGGAGTTAGCTATGTCTCAAGTGCCAAAAAAATATCAAAAGTTTTCAGAAAAATATCCTGCAATAATTAAAGCATATGAAGAAATGGGAGACGCAGTTCATGTCGCCGGTCCGCTTGATGATAAAACAAGAGCACTAATTAAACTTGCGATCTCAACGGGCGCAAGATTGGAAGGCGCTGTTCACTCGCATGCCCGCAAAGCATTGAAAGCCGGAGTTACAAAAGAAGAGATGCGCCACGCCGTTTTGTTAGCGCTGCCAACAATCGGATTGCCTTCTATGATGGCAGCAATGACCTGGATTGATGATATAATTGGAGAGGAGTAATGTTCGGAATACTGCTTAAACTTTTTTTATCATTTCTAAAAGTAGGTTCTTTTTCTTTCGGCGGAGCTTATTCTTTAATTCCTTTGATCGAAAAGGAAGTGGTTGCAAACCACAGTTGGCTCACTCACGATGAATTCCTAAAAGTTCTTGGTATGGTTGAAGTTTTCCCAGGTGCAATCTCAATAAAATTTGCTACGTATACCGGATTCAAAATTGGCGGTGTGTTTGGCGCCATCGCTGCAAATATTGGGAATATGATAATGCCGGTGAGCATTATTATGCTGGCAACTTACTTCAGTGTTCATCTTGAAAAGAACATCCAATTCCAAAAAGCAATTACCGGAATAAAGTTTGCGGTAGTAGGAATGATTGCGGCTATAATGTATCAATATGCAGTTAAAAATTATGTGGAGTGGAAGAGCATGATTTTTTTGTTACTTGGCGCTGCTCTCATTATTGCATTTAAATTACACCCGGCTTATGTAGTAATCATTGCCGGCATCATTGCTCTATTCATTTTATAATTCTTACAATTATGCAAACAAAAGATAAATTTGGAAGAACTCACGATTATTTAAGAATTTCCCTAACGGATAAGTGTAATCTCAACTGTAGTTATTGTAATCCGGTAATTTCGGAAAGGGAATTAAACAAAGAAGAAATTTTAAGTTACGAGGAGCTGCGAAGATTAATAAAAATTTTTGTTGTTAACCTAAGTTATAAGAAAATTCGTTTAACGGGCGGCGAACCGTTGGTAAGAAAAAACATTCTAACATTTTTCGAGTCTCTTCATAAAATTAAAAGTGAATTTCCATTTGAACTTTGTTTGACGACTAACGGTACTTTACTCGAAGACAAAATCGAAAAGCTTAAGGAATTCGGACTCGATAAAATTAATATCAGCTTAGATTCTCTCCGGCCGGAACGGTTTTTTTCTATTACCGGCAAGGATAATTTCCATTCAGTGTTGCGCTCGATTGATAAAGCTGAATCTCTCGGTTTTTCTCCGGTTAAAATAAATACTGTAGTTATGAGAGGTATCAATGATGACGAAGTTATTGATTTTGTAGAATTCGCTAAGGATAGAAATCTAAACGTGCGCTTTATAGAATTTATGCCATTCAGCAATAATAGCTGGAATGAAAACATTTTCATCAGCAATGGTGAATTAATAAAAACAATCGAAACTAAATATCGGCTTGAAGAATTAGATTTATGTGAGGGAAAAGTCGCTAAAGATTTTAGAATTTCCGGTCATAAAGGAAGAGTCAGTTTCATCAGCTCAATATCGGATCATTTTTGTCAGTCTTGTAATAGGTTGAGAGTTACAGCAAAAGGGAATCTTAAGCTTTGCCTCTTTTCTCAGATTGACAGCGAGCTTTCTTTAATATCGTTATTGCGTAATTCATTGTTTTCGGATGATGCAATTGCATCCCGGATTGCCGTGCATCTGCATAACAAAAAGCTCAATCATCCGGATATTGATGAGTTAATTACTTTGCAAAACAATAATATGCTAAGCATCGGCGGATGATATGAAAAGATTATCGCACGTAGATAAAAATGGTAAAGCAAATATGGTTGATGTGTCGCGTAAGGAGGTTTCTAAACGAACTGCTTCGGCGTATTGCGAAGTTTTAGTTTCAGATGAAGTCTTCCGAAAAATAGAGCAGAATCAAATTGCCAAAGGAGATGTATTAACCGTTGCAAAGATTGCTGGAATACAAGCGGCAAAAAAAACTTCGGATTTAATTCCTCTCTGTCATAATATCTTTATTTCAAAAGTTGATGTAGAATTAAAATTGAACAAGAAGAATTGTACTGTTGAGATAAAATCGTTCGCAATAACGAATTCTGTTACCGGAATTGAAATGGAAGCATTAACAGCCGTTTCTGTTGCTGCATTAACTGTGTATGATATGTGTAAAGCGATTGATAAGGGAATAGTAATAAGTGAAATAAAATTATTGAATAAAACAGGAGGAAAAAGCGGTGACTTTAGTAGGAAATGAAATTGAGAGTTTGTGTGTTGAAAATTCTCTTCCAAATAGAAAAGGCAAAGTTGCGGCAATCTCTATAAGCCATAAAAAAGGAATTCCAAAAACAAATATCAAGCAAGCTAAACTGATTGAAGACTTTGGAATTGAGGGAGATATTCATGCCGGAAATTGGCATAGACAAGTTAGCTTTCTTGCTTATGAGTCTATTAAAAAAATGCACGCAGCCGGATTGCCTAATCTGCGCCCCGGTGCTTTTGCAGAAAATATTACAACCGAATTTATTGATATACCTAATTTGCAAATAGGTTCTAAAATAAAAATTGGCGCCGAAACAGAACTTGAGATTACTCAGATTGGAAAGGAATGCCATTCTAAGTGTGCAATATTTTTTACTGTTGGCGATTGTGTTATGCCGCGAGAAGGTATTTTTGCAAAAGTGCTTAAATCGGGTGAAATATTTGTCGGAGATTTCGTTGAAATTATTAATTAGCGTTTATACTTATTAACATTTCTTTATGGGTCGTATTCAATAAAACATAGGAAACTTATGCTTAGTTATAGGGAAGCAAATAATATAATTGAAAATGAGATTCTGAAAATAAATCTCGAAATAGAAGAGGTAGATCTACTTGATTCCTTAAACAGAATTTTGGCAGAAGATGTATTCGCGGATGTCAGTTTACCACAGTTTGATAACTCCGCTGTTGATGGTTATGCGGTCAAGTATAATTCTGAAATATTAAAGTGGAAAATTATTGGAGAGATTACTGCAGGCAATTTTAACGAAATTGATGTTGATGAGAATTCTGCAGTATTAATAATGACTGGAAGTAAAATACCATCTGCATGCGATACCATAATACCGGTTGAAGATGTAACAACTGAAAATGGATTTGTGAAACTTACTGGGAATACAAAATATAAACCCGGGCAAAATGTAAGAAAGAAAGCCGAAGATATTACTTCAAATGAATTAGCCGTTCAGAAAAGAACCCGCATTCTTCCTCAACAAATTTCACTTTTAGCGGCTTGCGGCAAAAACAAAGTGAAAGTTTATAAGCAGCTTAAGATTGGAGTTTTAGCAACCGGTGATGAGTTAGTTGATATTCATACATTTCCCAAAGAAGATAAAATACGGGCGACCAATCTTTACACACTTCTTGCGTTGATTAAACAACTAAATATGATTCCTGTTAACTATGGTTTTGTAAAAGACCGTAAGGATGAAATAAAGGTTAGAATTGAATCGGCGCTGAACAGTGAGATAGATATATTATTAACAACGGGCGGTGTTTCCGTTGGTAAATTCGACTATGTGAAAGAAATTATTCAAGAACTCGGTGTTGAAATAAAATTCTGGAAAGCCAACATTAAACCGGGCAAGCCGATTGTCTTTGGCGTTTTTGAAAAAGAAGTTAAAAAGAAGTTAATCTTCGGACTCCCCGGGAATCCGGTTTCTTCGTTTGTTAACTTTATAATATTTGCCCAAGACAATATTAAAAAACTATACGGAATGGATGAGCAAAAAGTTAGAGCAAGATTAACGTCGGAGTTACATAAGAAAGATAACAAGCGTCATTTTATCAGAGGATTTATTCAAAAGGATAGTACAACAAATCAACATTCAGTTTCTCTTATCGGTTCACAATCATCCGGAAACATGGTTGGAATGAGTAAAGCAAATTGCCTTATTATTTTTGAGGAAGAGAAAGAAATGATAACACCTGGAGATTTTGTAGAATGTATAATGATATAACCGGAATAATTCTTTCCGGCGGTAAAAGCACACGGATGGGGACAAATAAATCATTACTCAAACTTGGCGATCAGACCGTCATCGAAAGAATTGTAAATTTGATGAAACCTTTGTTTGGGCGTGTTATACTCAGCACAAATAGTTTTGATGAGTACCGCTTTTTAGGTTTAGAAATGTTTGAAGATATTTATAACGGTTTTGGTCCCATAGGGGGAATTCACTCCGGGTTGGTTCATTCACAAACAGAAAAAAATTTTATCATCTCTTGTGATATTCCTTTAATATCCCCCGGCATAATAAAATTTCTTATTGATTACGCCACTGATAAACCAATCACAATTGCAAAAGCGGACGGATTTATCCAGCAGCTTTGCGGTGTATATTGCAGAAGTATATTAAATGAGATTGAAAAAATTATCTTACAGAGTGAAACAGAAGTTAGAAATAATGAACAAACGAAACGTAAGTGTAGTGTGCATAAATTAATTGAAAGTGTGAACGCTGAAATAGTGGATATCGAAAAGGATTATTCCGCTTATCAAAAAGAAACCTTCTTAAATATGAATCAACCCGAAGATTATGAAGCCATCAAAAGGAAGTTAAGTTCTAACAAATAATTAGTGTGCATCTAACCAATTATCACCAACACCTGTCTCGGCAACTACAGGAACATCTAATGGTAAAGCATTCTCCATAAGTTCTACAATTAAAGGACGCAAATCTTCAACCTCATCTTTGTGAGCATCAAATACCAATTCATCATGTACTTGTAAAACCATTTTTGTCTTTGCTTTTCTTTTTTCCAACTCATTATGAATTTTGATCATTGCAAGTTTTATCATATCTGCTGCACTTCCTTGGATAGGCATATTAATAGCAACACGTGCTTCAAATTGTTGAACGACTCTGTTCTTACTATTAATATTTTTTAAATATCTTCTACGTCCGTAAAGAGTTTCTGCATATTCATTCTTTTTGGCTTTGGCTATTAATTCATCCATAAACTTTCTTACGTTCTTAAATGAAGAAAAGTAATCATCAATAATATTTTTCGCTTCTGTCTGAGAAATACCTAATCGTGATTTTAAGCCATACGGACCGAGTCCATAAAGAATTCCGAAATTTACTTCCTTAGCTTTACGCCGCATATCTTGTGTAACATCTTTTGGATCAACTTTAAAAATTAATGCAGCTGTTCTCCTGTGAATATCTTCTCCGGATTGGAACGCATTCATTAATGTTTCGTCATGACACATGCTTGCCATAATTCTTAATTCTATTTGACTGTAATCTGCAGAAAGGATTACGTGATTCTTATCTCGCGGCACAAACGCTTTGCGGATTTCTTTTCCAAGATCTGTCCTAATAGGAATGTTTTGAAGATTAGGATCATTACTTGATAATCTTCCGGTTGAAACTGCAGCTTGATTGTAAGACGTATGTAATCTTCCCGTACTAGGATGGATCAACAGCGGAAGTGAATCAGCATAAGTTGATTTTAATTTTGATACCTGGCGGTAATCGGAAATTATATCAATGATCGGATGCGTGCCTCGTAAAGATTCTAAAGATTTTGCATCTGTTGAATATCCGGTCTTGGTTTTAGTTGTTTGCGGAAGCTTTAATTTTTCAAAAAGTATTTTTTGGAGTTGCTGAGTAGAATTAATATTAAAATTCTCTCCGGCATGTTTTAATATTTCTTTGGAATAGTTCTCAAGTAAAATTTGTAAATCATCGCTAAATATTTTTAAACTTTTAGTATCTAATCTTATTCCGGTTCGTTCCATGTCTTCCAACACGGGAACAAGAGGGAATTCAATATCGTATGCAAGTTTTTCTAATTTCTCTTTTCTTAGTTGTTTATCTAATAGTTCGTAAAGTCTAAATGTTATATCTGCATCTTCGGCAGAATAATCGGAAAGCTGGTTCGGGTCAACCTCAAATATTTTTTCGGGAGTTTTTTTAGATCCGATTAGATTAAGTAAAGCAATGGGGCGGTACTTTAGATACTTTTCTGATAGATCATCCATCCCATGCTTCTGATCCGGATCAATAACATAACTTGCAAGCATCGTATCAAAATAAAAATTCTTTACTTCAATTCCGTAATGACGGAGTACTCCAATATCATACTTACCGTTTTGGCAGACCTTTTTAATTTTATTATTCTCAAAAACCGGTTTGAACAGTTTTACAAAATCATCTGTCGGTAAACGATCGGACATATCGGCTGAGAAAAGGGAAGAAGATTCCGTAGAAGGATTAGTTGCAACAAAGAATGCTTCTTTAGACTTTACTGCAAATGAACATCCGGCAAGATTTACGTTCAATGTATCAAGTCCATCTGTTTCAGTATCGAATACAAATAATTCACTATCTGATAGTTTCTGTACTAGTTCTTTAGCTTCCTTAAAAGTCATTATAAGTTTGTACCTTACTTTTCCTTTATCAAACAAAGAGATCTCTTCATTTTCAACTTCAACAATCGGTGTTTGTTTAATTTCTTCTTTTATCTCTGTTGGTTTTTCCGAATTACTTTCGAGAAAAAGTTTTTTTAGTTTGTTTGCGAATGATTTGAATTCTAAAGCAGCAAATATTTTTAGAAGTTTTTCAATATCGGGATTATGGAATTTTGCTTCATCAAAATTCATGTGGAAAGGTGTGTCAGTCTTAATCGTTGCAAGTTCTTTTGATAGGAATGCGTTCTCTCTGCTCTCTGTAAGTTTATTAACAATACTTGCTTTATCTATCTGATCTAAATTCTTGTAAATATTTTCAAGTGTCTTAAACTTTTGAATTAACGGAACTGCAGTTTTAGGTCCTATACCGGCAACTCCGGGTATATCATCGGATGAATCACCAACCAGTGCCAGATAATCTATCATTTGAATCGGATCAAAACCCATTTCCTCGCGTACTTTATCTTCATCCAGAATTATGATTTCTTCAGTTGATTTCCCCGGTTTTACAATTTTGATATTTTCAGAGATCAGTTGAATGTAATCTTTATCCGGTGTGATAGCATAACAATCAAATCCTTGTTTCTCAGCTTCTTTTACCGCCGTACCGATTAGATCATCCGCCTCATAACCAGGCAAGATATAAATTGGAATGTTGAATGCTTCAATAATTTCTTTGATCCTTTGAATTTGCGGAATCATATCCTCAGGCATTGCTTGGCGTGAAGATTTATAATTCTCATATTTTTCATGTCTAAAAGTTTTTTCTTTAGAATCAAAACCAACTGCAAGGTAATCAGGTTTAGTATCTTCAATAATTTTGAAGAGTTGATTAAGGAATCCAAACACTGCAGACGTAGGTTCTCCTGCGGCTGTAATAAGAGGACGGGAAATAAATGCATAGTATCCTTTGTAGGCAAGTGCCATAGCATCAATAATTACAAATTTTCTCTTTATCGAATTGCTGCTGTTATTTGATTTTTTAACCGGTTCCATCTCAACTCGTTTGGTTATTTTGGTTATATTTTCAATAGAGAATATAGTTACATTCATACAATATCTACAAAACAATAGGGAATTCTTTATGCGGATGATTTTAAAAGTATCTTTCATTCTTGTTCTTTTTCTTCCTTTAATTTCGAATAGTCAAAATGCTCGAAGAGATTCATTTTACGTTGCAAATTGGAACCTGGAAAATCTGTTTGATACAATTGATGATCCGGTAAAAGATGATAAAGAATTCTTACCCGATTCACCACATCAGTGGAACGATGAAAAATTTGAACAAAAACTAACCAATCTTGCAAAAGTTATTAATTTCATGAACAACGGATGCGGGCCGGATATTTTAGCTGTTGAAGAAGTTGAGAACATAAATGTTCTTAAAAGACTGATCTACAAATTAAGAGACAGAGATTATATTATTGCTCACCGCGATTCTCCGGATGCAAGAGGAATTGATGTGGGGCTGCTCTATGATAGGAGTATATTTGATATTGATAACTTAGCTGCAATTCATGTAGAACTGCCTAATCACAATCCGACTCGAGATATTCTCCATGTCGTTTTGATTCATAAAAAGAGTAAAGAAAAAATTCATATTTATGTTAACCATTGGCCTTCGAGAAGAGGCGGAGAACAAAAATCCAATCCTAACCGTATTTCAGCGGCAGAAGTTTTAAAAAGCAGTTTGGATACACTTGCATCAACTTCACCTAAAAGTAATGTAATTATTCTTGGCGATTTTAACGATGAACCTAATAATGAATCTATTGAACAGTATTTAGGTGCAAAAGATTTTAATTGCGGCAGTAAAACTAATTCAACATTAGTAAATCTGACTTATAAGAAATTTTCGAATAAAGAGGGCTCATATCTTTTCGGTGGAAAGTACGATATGATAGATCAAATAATTATTTCTTCAACTTTTTTAGATGGAAAAGGTCTTGAGTATGAGTGTAATTCGTTTGATGTTATAAAACCGCCATTTATGATTTCACAAAATGAAAATAGAAAGGGAGGCGCAATTCCAACTTTTAATGGTAATATTTATGTAGGCGGTTATAGTGATCACTATCCCGTCGGTGCAAAATTTAGAGTGAAAGGGAAAAAATGAAATCTGAAAAAGTATTTCTTTTATTTGGTGCTTCCGGAGCTTTGGGAAGAACTGCAGTTGATTTTTTTCTAAATCAAGATTATGATCAATATTATTTTTTTACCCGTGAAATGATTGAATTGAAATCCTCTAATAAAAAATATGACATGATTTTAATATCAGATATGACACAAGAAGAAAATGTTGCAAAAGCTTTTCAAAGTATTATTCGGAAAGAAGATGCAAATTATTTTTTGTTTGATACAATCGGCACTTATTTAGGCGGTGAATCAATTGCCGACACTCAGTATGTAGATTTTTTAAAAATGCTTAACATAAATCTTTGTACTGCATTTCTAATATCAAAATATTTCTCTAAGCTGGCTCAAAATTCTAACGGCGCTTCGATCTGCTTTACAAGTGCACAATCAAGTTTGCATCCGGAAGGGAATAGAGCCGCTTATAATATTTCCAAACATGCACTTAATTTTTTAGTTAAGACTTTATCAGTAGAAGGAAAGAAAATTAATTTAAGTGCTAACGCTATTGCCCCATACATTATTGATAGTGAGGCAAATCGTGAATGGATAGATGATACAACTCAATTAGTTACTACTTCTGAAATATGCAATGTGGCTCATTCATTGTTCCTAAACTTTAAAACTATTACCGGAAATATTGTTGAACTTCCAGGAAGTATCGGTTGAAATGGTTATTTTTGTTTTGTAAAATAAATCTTGTTTGAATAATTGGAGTAATTATGAATCTAAAAGAAAAAATAAATCAAGATCTAAAAGATGCAATGCGTTCTGGAGATAAAATTCGATTAGAAACAATTCGTTCCATAAGAGCTTTGATTCTCGAATTTGAAAAGAGTGGAAGCGGTAAAGAATTAAATTCCGAAGAAGAAATAAAAATGTTAACGACAGCCGCAAAAAAAAGGAAAGAATCAATCGAGCAATTCCGCAACGGCGGGAGAAATGAACTTGCTGAGAAAGAAGAAGCAGAATTGAAGATCGTTGAAGAATATTTACCGAAACAACTTTCTTTGGATGAAATCTTAGAAGAAGTAAAGAAAATAGCTTCTGAAGTTGGTGCTAAGGTTAAAGAAGATTTTCCAAAATTAATGCCCGCTGCTGCCAAAGCACTTAAAGGTAAAGCAGACGGAAAAATTGTAAAAGAGATCGTCGAAAAATTATTGAGCGGTAATTGAATTATCTTGATTATATAACCATTGTCATAATATTGATCGGGTTCCTACTCGGGTTTAAGGATGGACTTGTAAGAAAGATCATCGGATTACTCGGATTAATTTTCGGGATTGGATTAGCTTTTCAGTTTTCAGGAAGCGTCGGTAAATTACTAATACGATTTTTTAACAATGACGAATATTTATCAAGCGTAATTGCCGGTATATTAATTTTTTTTGTTGTGATTATTATTGCAACAATAATTAAAAGAATTGTACACCCATTCGATAAAGTAAATCGTTTAATAAATCAAGTTCTTGGCGGAGTTATCGGCGCAGTCCAAATTATTTATTTTATGAGCGCTGTTTTTTTATTCCTCAATATATTCGGATTTCCAAAAACCGAGCAAAAGGATAATTCATTCTCATATAACTTTGTTCTTAATTTGATACCAAAGACAATAGATTTTGCGATGGGTCAAAAATCAAAAGCATCTGATTATTTTAAGCAGTACATAGAAAAAAAAGATGTTGACGATCAATCACAAATAGATTCACTCCCTAAAAAATAATGATAACAAAAGACGTTTTAGAAAAATTAGAGTTTAATAAAATTATAACTCATATCGAGAAGTATTGTTCTACTGATAATGGTAAGAGAGCTATTCAAAACTTGGTTCCGTTTGAATCTATTGATGAAATAAAAAAAAACGGTGAGCAAGTAAACGAAGCAAAAGAAATTCTTATAAAGAATGATATACCGCCAATCGAATATTTGCCTGATCTAAATGATGTTCTTTCTCGTAGCAGAATAGAAGGTTCCGTTCTTACTTCAAAACAAATTTTAGATGTGCTGAAGCTTGCAGAAACTTCACGCAAACTTTTTCAATTCTTAAAATCGAAAGATAATTCTCAGACATATTTAAAAGAATTTACAGATCTGCTCTTAGTTGATAAAGTTTTTGAACATCAAATTGGGAAAGTGTTTACCGAAAATGGCGAGATTAGAGATGATGCAAGTCCAAAGCTCAGAGAAATTAGAATTGAGATAAGAGAAAAAGATGCTGCTCTTCGTAAACAGGTTCAAAAATTACTGAAACAACTTAGCGATTCTTATTTAGTTCAAGAAGAATATATCACTCAGCGTGATGGAAGAATTGTACTTCCGGTAAAGTCAGAACACAAACGGCATGTAAGAGGATTTGTTCATTCTGAATCTTCATCAGGACAGACTGTTTATATTGAACCAGAAGAAACTTTAGAATTAAATAATGAAATATTATCGCTCAGCTTTGCTGAAAAAAGAGAAATCGAAAAAATATTAAAAGCATTAACTGAAAGAATCGGGCAAATCAGCACTGAGTTAAAAAATTCACTACAAGCTATTGCCGAGTTGGATTCAATATTTGCCAGAGCAAAATATTCGATAGAAATTATCGGTTCTCATCCTGGATTTAACGAAGACAAGCCCTTTGCATTTATTGACGCACGGCATCCAATTCTTATAAAACGGATCGGGCATAAGAATACGGTACCGATGAATCTATCCATGGATAACGTAAACATTATTCTTATTACGGGTCCGAATGCAGGCGGTAAAACAGTTACTTTGAAAACAACCGGTTTATTGATCTGTCTTGCTCTTGCCGGCATTCCGATTCCGGCTCACCCGGATTCCAATTTTCATTTTGTTGAAAAAGTTTTAGTTGATATCGGCGATGCGCAATCCATTGAAGATGATCTTAGTACTTTTAGTTCACATCTAAAAAATATTAAACATATTATAGAAGAAGCTAATGATAAAACTTTAGTAGTTCTTGATGAGATCGGGACAGGTACTGATCCGGCAGAAGGATCTGCTATTGCAGCCGGAATGTTAATAACACTTCGTGATAAGGGAGCTAAAGTATTAGCAACAACACATCACGGCAGTTTGAAATTAATAGCTAACCAGTTAGATAAATTTCAGAATGCTTCGATGGAATTTGATACTGATGAATTGAAACCGACTTACAAATTTAATCAAGGAATGCCCGGCTCAAGTTATGCTTTTGAAGTTGCTAACCGGATCGGATTTGATGATAATTTTATTCAACTTGCAAAAGAATATTTGGATACCGATAAAACTAAGATCGAAGATTTTCTCGTTTCGCTTGAAAAGAAATCAAAAAGCTTAAAAGAACAATTGAGTAAAACTGAGAGAGAAAATTCCAGACTGAAAGGATTAACAAATCTTTATCAAAACAAAATTGAAAAACTTGAGCAGCAGAAAAAAGAAATATTAGCTCAAACGAAAGAGAAAGCCGAAACATATTTAAGTGAAGTGAACAAAAAAGTTGAAGAGTCAATTAGAAACATCCGAGAATCTCAAGCAAAGAAAGAAGTAATAAAAGAAGAAAAGATAAAGATTGAAGAGATCAAAAAAGAAAGCACGCTAATTTTTAAGAAAGAGAAAAAGAGCAAAGAAGAAAAAGTTGAATTGATTAAAGGAGATTATGCTTCGATTAAGGATACAACTTCGGTTGGCGTAATTGAAGAAATTAATAAAGAAAAAAATAAAGCTGTGTTAAGTGTCGGCTCTTTGAAAATCAAAACAAAATATTCAGACTTAGTACCGGCAAAGAAATCGGAATTCGATCAAGGAGAGAAAAAATCATTTAACATAAGTCAAGATGAAATAAGTTATCGTTTGGATATCCGCGGTAAAAGAGCTGATGAAGCCGAGTTTGAAATAATTAAATTTCTGGATAACACTTACGTAAGCGGCGCTGATCGTGTTGAGATACTTCATGGAAAAGGAACTGGTGCACTTAAACAGCTTGTCCAAGGAATTTTGAGGAATAACCATTCAGTGAAAAATCATTATTTTGCAAATATCGAATATGGCGGGGATGGTATCACAATAGTTGAATTCAAATAATTTTATGATTAAAAAAATATTAATTGCAAACCGCGGAGAAATTGCTCACCGCATAATTAAAGCTTGCAGAGAATTAGATATTACTTCTGCAGCAATTTACTCCGAAGCTGATAAATTAGCTTTGCATGTTCGCAGAGCTGATGAAGCTTATTTAATCGGACCTTCACCGGCAAGTGAATCATACCTCAACAAAGAAAAGATTATAAAGCTGGCTAAAGAAATCGGGGCAGATGCAATTCATCCCGGATATGGTTTCCTATCTGAGAACGCAGAATTTATCCGTTTGGTTGAAGAGTCGGGAATAATTTTTATCGGTCCTTCTTCAGAATCGGTTAAGATGATGGGGGAGAAGACATCCGCAAGAAGATTGATGAAAGCAAATAATGTTCCGATTGTACCCGGCACTACAAACCCGATTAAAAGTGTTGATGAAGGAAAGAAAGTTGCAGTAGAACTTGGTTATCCGGTTATGCTTAAAGCGGCGGCAGGAGGCGGCGGAAAAGGGATGCGGAAAATATCTAACGATGAAGAATTTGAATCCGCATACAACCGTGCTAAGAATGAATCTCTTAAAGCATTTGGTAATGATGATGTTTATCTTGAAAAATTCATCGAACATCCAAAACATATTGAAGTACAGATACTGGCAGATAAATTTGGCAATTATCTTCATCTCTTTGAAAGAGAATGTTCGGTACAGCGAAGACATCAAAAAGTAATTGAAGAAGCGCCTTCGATAGCTGTTGATGAAACAACAAGAACTAAAATTACAAATGCTGCAATAGATGCTGCTAAAGCATGTAACTATTACAATGCCGGAACAATAGAATTCTTAATGGATTCAGACAAAAAATTTTATTTCCTTGAAATGAATACACGACTTCAAGTTGAACATCCTGTTACAGAAATGATCACCGGGATTGATATAGTAAAGCAGCAAATAAAAATTGCTTCCGGAGAAAAACTTACTCTACAACAAGAGGATATCAGAATTCATGGTCACGCTGTTGAATGCAGAATATATGCTGAAGATGTTGATAATAATTTTGCACCATCAACAGGCAAGATTGTACATCATCGCTTAACTTCCGGTCCTGGAATCCGAATTGACAGAGGGATTGATGTTATGAGTGAAGTTCCGATTTATTATGATCCGATGTTGTCAAAAGTTATCGCTTGGGGAATAGATAGAGACGAAGCGATCGTAAGAATGCAAAGAGCTTTGGGTGAATATCAAATTAGCGGAGTCATTACAAACATACCGGTTTTCAGATGGATACTTAAACAAAAAGTTTTCTTAGAAGGAACATTCGATATAAATTTTCTTGATAATGATTTTATGCCGCTTGTTCCGGATAAATGGAAAGATACATCATCGGAAGAGTATGAAGAAGCTGTAGCCGTGCTATCTGCTTTATTGAAATCGAAAGACCAAGAATTATCATTATCAAAAAATCAGATTGATACTAGTAACTTATGGCGGGACCAGAATTATGAATGAAATGATAATAACGATCAACAACAGAAAGCATTCTGTTAGAATTAACAGCAGTAGCGAAGTAGAAATTAATAATAGAAAAGTTCCGGCAGAAGTATCACAAATCAATAACAACGCTTATTTGTTAAGATTAGGTAATAAAGTTTTCGAAATAACAGCTCACAAACTTGAAAAAGAGAAATATGGAATTCTAATAGACGGCTGTTATTTTGATGTTTTAGTTCGTACACATCTACAGGAAAATGCAAACGATCTTCAAAAGGATA